>OCVV012841675.1_pt1 | contig 34597 bp, 28 predicted proteins | sample 1539721 | NCBI WGS metagenome assembly OCVV01 (sample SAMN02144230, study PRJEB22623) | gut metagenome | biome: sheep rumen | host: Ovis aries | place: New Zealand | reverse complement strand
GGACATTACGCAATACTGAATAATAATATTTTTCGTCAAATGTCCCCGTCTTTGTTCGCAGTGCGCCAAATTTGCGTAGCAAATTTGTGTAGCAAATTTGTGTGCAAAATTGCCGAAGGCTTTATTTTATAGGGAAGTGCGAAGCACTTTCCTATAAAATAAAACAAAAAGGAGCAAGTCTACCTTGCTCCCATAAATCTATAACTATATTACTCTTCTCCTCTTCCTTCAGGCAATGCTGGATAATCGATAGTAATTCTAATTTGCATAATATATCTTAATGTTTTCACAAATTTACTGTTTTTAATCTTTTGCCATAATGAAGGTTTTGATTCAAATCTTGTTTCCTCTATAAAAGCATCGTCTGCAGAAACTTCTTCATTTTTAAATTCCTCAGCTCCAACCGAAACAGGAACTTGTGCTTGCTCTTCTACTTCATCATTATCTGTATCATCTTCAACGTCATCAGCACTCTCATCATCTTGAACTTCATCTGTCTCAACTTCTTCAGTATCATCAGCAACATCATCTTGTACGTTATTCTTTGTATCTCCGTCCAAATCATCATACTCTTCTGTAGGATTTGAAGTACCGATATCAATATCATCAACCGGTGCTGGAATATACTTAAGTGCTTCAGCAATTTCAATACCTATAAAGCTAAGTGCTTTAGATCTATCCTCTATTCTTTCCATATCAATTTCGATATGAAGATTTCCTTCCAAATTGTTAATCTTTGCATCAATAAGCTTATTAGCTTCAATATACTCTTCATTCTCTGTATCTTTTGATTTTGAAATTACATTCAAAGCATTAACAACATCCTCAGGATATTTTGTTTCAAGTTTCTTTAGAATCTCTTTCCAATTCTTTACTTTATTTTTAATAGCATTGGTAGCATCTCTAAGAACACTTGCTAGCTTAATATTCCTTTCTCTTTGTCTAATTAAGTCTTCTACCTTTTTTGTGTTTTCCTCAAATTGGTTCGTAGCATACTCTACCAACTCATATGAAGCTTTATATACACTCTTTGGAAAATTATTTTTCTTAGGATACTCCAATAAATAATTTTTTACTGACTCAACTAAATCTTTAAAATAGGCATCGTCTTCTAATTGTACTATTTGTTTCTTACTATTTGGATTAATTAATTTTTGAATCTTATCGATGTTTGATAAAATCTTCTCTTCCGTGATTACCATCTTCACGTTTACTATGCCTGTTCTATTAAAAAATGACACTGTAAACAACCTCCTTTGTATTATTTCTAATTAAATACTAAACAAATTATATTCTTTTTTCCGTAAGAAGACAAGCAAAAAAATGTAATTTAATATTACTTTTTTGTTACGGAAGTAACACCTTTGTAATATTGCTGTAATTTGTTACAAAAACTTAATTGAAATAATATATTTTATGTTTACTGGTGGAATTATACTACGAATTTTACATAAAATCAAGAAAAAAAGATGGAGAATTTTGTCATAAAAAAGTCAAAATTCCCCAACCCAATCCAAAGGATTTTTTATTCACTTATTTTCTTAATAATATCTTCTTTTTTTAAACCATATTTTTCAAGTTCTAAAATTTCATTTTTGATACTTGCTATTTTTTCACCAATAATGTCATTTATAGCATTTGACTTCTTTTCTGCTATATATGTCCCCTTAGTTGACATTGTAACAATAATCCCCTTCTGTTCTAAAATATCATATGCCTTTTTTACAGTATTTGGATTTATTCCAAGTGTACTTGCAAGCTCTCTAATAGAAGGGATTTGTTCATTAGGTTTTAAAACATCAAGTACCGTGTATCTTTCAATTTCTTTGACTATCTGCATATAAATTGGCATTCGACTTTGATAATCTATGTTAATCATACCTACTTCCTTTCTATTATTAATATCTATAATCCATAAATACTTCATCTTGTTCTATTGGTAAAGCAAAATGTTCTTTTATGCTTTTAGTGTCGCTAGTACATATAACGATATTTTCGTCATTATTCAGTATGTCTATTATGTAGTACTCTTTTGTGGTATCTGGTTTTTTAGATGCCTCTTGAATCAAATAATCTACACTTCTTTTATCATTTACGCCATTCCAATGTTTTGAGCTCATTATACCATTATCTACACTACATATTTCAATTTGAGTAATTTTATTGCGTTTACCCTCTTTCATCTTTCTTAATGAAATAACAGCCTCCCTATTTAATTCCTCAGCTACCATTTGTTCAATTTCTGGGAACTCCGGCATAAATACTAACAAATAAGCATGTTTCTTATGATTATAGTATTTATACACACATAGCGAAGATGAATAATCTACTATATCAGTGTTATTCATAAGCTTTTTCTCAAGTTTTTCTAGCATCTTATCAATGTACTTGTATTTGTTATTACTTATGTATTTTCTTAAGTCATTTGAGTAATCCACTTTTTCTTTATTGTATCCATAGTTTTTTGTTGAAGCTATAATTTTTCCGTCTGTTACATATGCATTTGCCAAATTATCAATTGTATTTTTATCTTTTCTAATTGCATCAATTACATCAATCATGTCCTGTCTCATAATATAGCTATATGTTATATACTTATTTCCTTTAATCTCCATAATCAATCGAATGTTTATAATTGCATTATTACTTTCATATTTATTGTTTGACACTTGATAATCTACTTTTTCTTCAACAGTTTCTTCAACAGCTTGAACTTTATTATCTCTTATTTTTTGTATTAATTCATCTTTTATTTCATCATTTTTTATTTCAATATACACATCATCACCCCAAAATGTTGGCAAATTGAAGCTCACATTAGAAATCTCTTTTGATATATCAGTTATGGTAGAAGTTGTCATACTGCCTCTTGCTTCTAACATACAATAGCACATCATATATAGAAAAAATACTGATACAATAAATGAGCCAATTTTAGGCATAAGCTTCATTTTTTTAAAAGTAATCATGTCATAAATAATATAATAAACTGCCATAATAATAATCGCTAGTCCTAATACGGCGATATTCTCATAGGATTTCACGTAAACAAGCAATGCCACAATTGGATATAGTGTAAGTCCTTTTACTATGACATGTAGAAAATCATTTTGAAACGACGTTCCCGCATTCTCAAGTTTTCTTTTTTCAAACAATATCACTCCCACAATACTATACACTGCCACAAGAATCATACTATACAGCATTGATTTTCCAACAAATGTAAAATCCAATCCCGGTGAACCTGATTCCACTCCGTAAATAAATGTTGATATTGGCAAACTATATGTCATACTTACAGGAGTATAACTAATAGCACCATCTTCCATACTATGAAAAAAACTAGGAATCATTCCAAAATTCACATCTTCAAACATAGCAATTCTCGTAAATGGTACAAGAAACAATACTAGTAAAGAGACTACTATTTGAGTCACAATATTACCTGACACACTGGCAGCCAACATACAAATAGAATATATAAAAATATATGAAATTGACATCATAAAAAAAACATCTACTGCCATTGAAATAGAAAAAAGTGTGCTAGGAACCATTATCACATAACATGATGTTATGATTAATGTAAGTAGTTGTAATAACACTAAGTATACTATCCCTGCAATAAGGTTTGTAATAAAAATAGTTTTTTTATTTAGCGGCATTGAACAAACAAAGTCCACCGATGTTTTTTTATAACAAAATCCCATAAAGCATGCTGAAACTATAAATGGAATAATAAACATACCAAAATAATTAATTATAAACAACGAGGTTAGATCAAAAGGGTTGCTATACCTATCTACATCAAAAAAATACATAGCAAATAAAGTTATTATAGGTACTGCTATAATGATTAATCCCAGAATAGCTTTAGATTTTTTTATGTTTTGCATTGCATATTTTCTATTGAAAAATTTCGTTATACTCATAACCAATTCCCTCCATTTCATAAATAAATATTTCTTCTAGAGTTAATCCAAGAAAATCAAAAACAACTGGATTCATTTCTCTTAATGCTTTTTCTATTTTTTCTCTATCATTTCTGAATATTAATGTTGCAATACTTCCCGTTTTTTTGTAAGACAATGGATTAAGGTATCTAAAAGTCTCTTCTGAAAAATCTTCTTTTAGTGCTATTTGTACTTTAAACATTTGTGTTTTAAGAGTATCAATGTCGCTTTCGAATAATATACCACCTTTGTATAAAACCCCTAAATTATCGCAAATATCTTCTAGTTCTCTCAAATTATGGCTTGTCATAACAATAGTCGCGTTTTTTTCGCTCATATGTTTTGAAAGAATCTTTTTCATATAGTTTCTAACCACTGGATCCAATCCATCAAAGGTTTCATCAAAAAACATATATTCTGCATTTGTAGCTAAAATGCAAATTAACATGCATTGTCTTTTCATTCCCTTTGAAAAAGTATCTAATTTAGCATTTAAATCAAGTTTTAAATTACTTGCTAGTTGCTTTAAATATTCCATATCAAAATTGTCATACATTGCATTATAATATGAAGCCATATCTAATAATGTATATCCAGGTATCAAATACATATCATCTGGTAAAAAAGCTAATTTTTGTTTCACTCGTTCATTATTAGCAACCTCTTCGCCATCAATTAGAACACTTCCAGAGTCTTTTTGATACACATCATTTATAATTCTAAGAAGTGTAGACTTTCCAGCGCCATTAGCGCCAATTAGTCCATACATACAGTTACTTTGAATCACTGAATTCAACCCATCTAAAACTTTTTTTCCATTTCTACTATCCCCAAAAGTTTTGTTTAGATTTTTTATTTCAATCATAAACGCTCCTCTTCTGCTTATATTAATATAAAGCATAAAAAAATATAATTGTACTATCTGTACTAGTACAATTATATTTTTACTTTTATATAAAGTCAATACTTTTTGCTCAATTTATAATAGTATTAATGTCCAATTCGTGTAATGTCCACTGGTATCAAGTCTTTATCGTCAGTTTCACTCTCAATTGCTTCATATAATGCCTTTACTGTATCTAGCGATGTAAAGCATGGTATTTTACATTCTACAGCCATTCTTCTTATTTTGAAGCCATCTCTATTTGCTTGTTTTCCTTTGGTAGGTGTATTTATAACAAAATTAATTTTTCCCTCTTCTATTAGGTCAATAATACTATTTTTTCCTTCCCAAAGTTTTTCTATAACATTGGCCTCAACACTGTGTTTTCCAAGGAACATTGCTGTACCAGTAGTTGCATAAATTTTAAATCCAAGTCTCTTAAAGTTTCTAGCAAGCGGTAACATTTCTTCTTTGTCCTTATCTCTTACAGTTATTAGTATTCCACCAGTTTTTGAGACATTTGTTCCACTTGCAATAAAAGCTTTCAAAATTGCATTTTTAAATTCTCTATCAACACCTAAAACTTCACCCGTAGACTTCATTTCAGGGCCCAAACTTGTATCAGCATTTTTTATCTTTTCAAATGAAAACACTGGCATTTTAACACAAACATAGTCACTCTTTTTGTATAGTCCTGTTCCGTATCCCATGTCTTTAAGCTTTTCACCTGTAATAACTCTCGTTGCAATGTCTATCATTGGAAGATTTGTAACTTTACTAATATAAGGCACCGTTCTACTAGACCTAGGATTAACCTCTATAACATACACTAATCCTTCACTTATAATAAATTGTATATTTAACATTCCTATTATATTAAGTTCTTTCGCTAGCTTAGTTGTATAATCAACTATTATTCTTTCATGTACTTTTTCTACATTTTGAGTTGGATATACTGAAATACTATCTCCTGAATGAATTCCTGCTCTTTCCAAATGTTCCATAACGCCTGGTATTAAAACATCTTCGCCATCGCAAATTGCGTCAACCTCAACCTCACGGCCAACGACATATTTATCTACTAATATTGGATGTTCTTGTGCAATTTGATTAATCTCGCTAACATATTCTGCTATCTCTTTATCATCATAGGCTATTGCCATTCCTTGGCCACCCAAAACATAAGAAGGCCTTACAAGAACTGGATATCCCAATTTATTTGCAACATTAATAGCTTCTTCTGTAGTAAAAACAGTTTCACCCTTTGGCCTTAAAATACCACAATTTGAAAGGGCATCATCAAATTCTTTTCTATCCTCTGCTCTATCCATATCAACTTCAGAAGTTCCCATAATGTGCACTCCCATATCTGATAAGGCTTTAGTTAGTTTTATCGCAGTTTGTCCACCAAATTGTACTATTGCACCTTCAGGTTTTTCAATATTTACTATATTTTCAACATCTTCCGGTGTCAAAGGTTCAAAATACAATCTATCTGCTATATCAAAATCTGTACTTACCGTTTCTGGGTTATTGTTAACAATTATTGTTTCGTATCCTTTTTTCTTTAAAGCCCATACTCCATGTACACTACAATAATCGAACTCAATTCCTTGCCCAATTCTAATTGGTCCAGAGCCCAAAACCATAACTTTCTTTTTATTAGATTCTTTAACTTCATTATCCTCATCATAGCTTGAATAATAGTATGGCGTTCTTGCTTCAAATTCAGCACTACATGTATCAACCATTTTAAAATTAGCAAAAATATTATATTTTTCTCTTATTCTTCTAATATCTTTTATCTCTTTTCCAGAAATCTTGGCAATTACTTTATCAGTAAATCCCATTTCTTTTGCTCTTCTTATAATATCTGGTGATAGTTTGCTAAATTCAAGTTCATTTTCCATTTTTACTAATTTATAGATAATTCCTATGAAATATTTATCAATGTTGGTTATTTCATGTATTCTTTCAACAGAGATTTCTTTTCTAATAGCTTCTGCTATAACAAATATTCTCTCATTATCTTGTACAGCAAGTTGTTCCTCAATTTCATACTTTTCAAAATCTTTTAATTTATCCAAGTATAAATAATCGACATTTTCCTCTAGTGAACGCACAGCTTTCATTATTGCCATCTCCATACTTGGAGCTATCGCCATTACTTCACCAGTTGCCTTCATTTGAGTTCCCAAAATTCTACTTGCTGTTAAAAACTTCTTAAATGGCCATTTTGGAATTTTTACAACTACATAATCAAGTACTGGCTCAAAGCAAGCATATGTCTTACCAGTAACCTCATTTCTAATTTCATCTAATGTGTATCCCAAGGCAATCTTTGTAGCAACTTTCGCAATTGGATATCCCGTCGCCTTTGAAGCTAAAGCCGATGAACGGCTAACTCTAGGATTAACTTCAATAACTGCATATTGAAAACTATTTGGATCAAGTGCAAATTGCACATTACATCCACCTTCTATTTTAAGTGCAGAAATAATCTTTATAGCTGATGTTCTTAGCATCTGATATTCTTTGTCCGCAAGAGTTTGGGATGGTGCAACAACTATGCTGTCGCCAGTATGAATTCCAACAGGGTCAATATTTTCCATATTACAAACAGTTATGCAAGTATCATTTTTATCTCTTATAACTTCATATTCTATTTCTTTCCATCCAGAAATACATTTTTCAACCAATATTTCACTTACTCTCGATAGTCTAATTCCAGAACCTGCTATTTCTTCAAGTTCTGCTAACGTATTGGCTATTCCACCACCAGTTCCACCAAGAGTATATGCTGGTCTTACAATTACAGGAAGTCCTATTTCTTTTCCAAAATCAAGAGCATCCTCAACTGTATGAACAACTTTACTTGCAACGCAAGGTTCACCAATTGATTCCATCATATCCTTAAAACACTGTCTATCTTCAGCATTTCTTATACCATCGACTCCAGTTCCTAGTAAATTAACTTTATATTCTTTGAGAAAACCACATTCTTCAAGCTCCATAGCTAAGTTCAAACCTGTTTGACCACCAAGGTTTGGAAGAATACTATCTGGTCTTTCTTTTCTAATTATATTCTTTACAGTTTCTACAGTAAGTGGCTCAATATATATTTTATCCGCCATATTTTTATCTGTCATAATCGTAGCAGGATTTGAGTTTACAAGAACAACCTCCACGCCTTCCTTTTTTAATTCTCTACATGCTTGTGTTCCTGCATAATCAAATTCCGCAGCTTGTCCAATTACGATTGGTCCTGATCCAATTACTAATACTTTTCTAATATTTCTATTTCTTGGCATAATTCCTCCTATAGGGCTAGCCCTTTTTGACAGAAAATTGTCAAAAGTCTCCCTTCTCTTAACATCCGTCCCCTAGTGTGTAATCAAAAAAATGCATATATCTATTGACATACTTTAATTGTACGTGTTTTTCAAAATTCTCTCTAACTTACGTCCCCAAAAGGAAATCAAATAAGAAAGCTGTGTCTTGTGGCCCTGGTGCAGCTTCTGGGTGAAATTGTACTGTAAAAACCTTTTTCCCTTTGTATCTTATCCCTTCTACTGTTCCATCATTTAAATTTATGTGTGAAACTGATGCGATATTTTTATCTATACTTCCTTCTAAGATGTAGTATCCATGATTTTGTGAAGTAATAAAAACTTTTCCCGATTGTAAGTCTTTAACTGGATGATTTGGTCCTCTATGGCCATATTTTAACTTGGCTGATTTGAAACCATTTGCTAAAGCCAAAAGCTGATGTCCCAAACAAATTCCAAAAATTGGTATACCCGAATCAAATAATTTTTTTACAGTTCTTATTTGAAACATACAATCTTCAGGATTCCCTGGGCCATTTGATAGCATTATTCCATCTGGGTTAACTGACATTATTTGTTCTGCAGTTGACGTTGCTGGGAAAACTACTACCTCTGCATTTCTTTTTAATAATGAATTAACAATATTATGTTTGAAACCATAATCAATAAGTGCTATTCTTTTTTCCTTGCCTTTACCGTATACCTTAACTTCTTTGGATGTAACTTCTTCTACTACGTTTTTAAATTCGTATTCCTTTATTTTTGCTTTTATTTCTTCTAGATTACTCAAATCAGAAGTTAGATATCCTCTCATCGTTCCATGATCTCTAAGAAGTTTTGTAAGCTTTCTTGTATTTATCCATGTTAGGCCAGGTACTCCAGAGTCTCTTAGCCATTTGTCAATATTAACTTTACTTCTAAAATTACTTTCAAAATCAGCAATTTCATGTACGAATACAGCTTTGGCCCATATTCTATCTGACTCACAATCCTCAGGAATTATTCCATAATTTCCTATAAGAGGATAAGTCATAACTATACCTTGTCCAGCATATGATGGATCTGTAAAAGTCTCAATATAACCTGACATAGAGGTGTTAAATACTACTTCACAAACTACATCTCGGTTGTACCCAATCCTTTCACCTTTAAATATTTCACCATTTTCTAAAACTAAATATCCAACCATTTTTTATTCCTTCACTATATTTTATTTACTAATCTTTGCTTTACTATCCATTTCCTAAATCCTTAAAAAATCAATGAAAATTTCCATAAAAATTTCCACAAAAAAATAACACTAAATAAAAATGTTATTTAGTGTTATTATAAACTATTAATTTTAAAATTGAAACAATAAATAAACTCATAAGAGTAAAAATATGAAATGCATCTGTTCTTGGATTAACCATTTCATCATATGATTTCATATTTTCACCTCCTAATAATTCTAAAAATTTTTTAGTTATACTCTTATTGATTATTGTAATTGCTTCATAACTTCGTCAGCGAAGTTTTCTTCTCTTTTTTCTAAACCTTCACCAGTTTCAAATCTAGCAAATTTAACAACTTCTGCATTCTTGTTCTTTATTAAATCTCCAACTTTGATACTTGGATCTTTAACAAACTCTTGATCTAATAAACAAATTTCTGAATAGAATTTTCCAATTCTACCTTGAACCATCTTTTCAGCTATTTCAGCTGGCTTTCCTTCATTCATAGCTTGAGCTTTTAATATTTCCATTTCTTTAGCTAATCTATCAGATGGAACTTCATCTCTATTTACGAATTCTGGCTTAGCAGCAGCAATTTGCATACATACGTCTTTTGCAAGAGTTTCCTCTCCCTTTGCCATATCAACTAAAACTGCAATTTTGCCTCCTAAATGAATATAGCTTTCAACTAATCCATTTGATTCAAATCTTCTAAATCTTCTGATTGACATATTCTCTCCGATTGTAGCTATTTTATCAGTTAATACTTCTTGAACTGTTTTTCCTTCATCTTTGTAACTTGTAGCAAGTAATGCTTCTATATCAGCTGGATTTGATTTTGCAACTATTTCAGCAACATCATTTACAAAGTTAACGAATTCTGCATTCTTTGCAACAAAGTCTGTTTCAGCATTAACTTCAACTATTGAACCAACTTTTTTATCATCAGAAATGTATGTAGCAACTAATCCTTCTGCTGCAATTCTTCCTGATTTCTTAGCAGCTTTAGCTATTCCTCTTTCTCTTAATAGTTCTGCTGCTTTTTCCATATCACCATCTGTTTCTGTTAAAACTTTTTTGCAGTCCATCATTCCTGCACCAGTTTTTTCTCTTAATTGTTTTACTAAATCTGCAGTTATCATCTATATTTCCTCCCAATTATTATTCTTCAGACTCATTATCAGCTGTTTCTTCTTTTTTTGCTCTAGGTTTTCTTGTTGTCTTTTTTTCTTCTTCAACAACTTCTTGAGCTTCTTCCTTAGCTTCTTCAGCTGCAACAACTGTTTCTATACTTTTTTCAGCTTCTTCATTATTTGCAATTTCTTCCATTTCTGAATCAACTGAAGCATCTTCTCCTTGTCTTCCTTCAATAACTGCATTTGAAATGCAATCAGCAATAAGCTTAACAGCTCTAATAGCATCATCATTTCCAGGGATAGCATAATCTACTTCTTCTGGGTTGCAGTTTGTATCAACTAAACCAACAACAGGAATTCCAAGTTTGTGTGCTTCAAGAACTGCAATGTGTTCTTTCTTAGGATCAACTACGAATAAAACTCCAGGAATTTCGTTCATCTCTTTAATTCCACCTAAGTTTTTCTCAAGTTTATCCATTTCTTTTCTAAGACCAATAACTTCTTTCTTTGGAAGTACTTCAAAAGTACCGTCCTCAGCCATTGTCTCTAATTCTCTAAGTCTTTTTATTCTTCCTTGGATTGTATCAAAGTTTGTAAGCATTCCACCTAACCATCTTTGATCAACATAATACATGCTGCACTTTTGAGCAGCTTCTTTTATACATTCTTGAGCTTGTTTCTTTGTTCCAACAAAAAGAATTGTCTTTCCTTCTTCTGATTGTTCCTTAACAAATTTATAAGCCTCATCTAATTTTTTTGATGTTTTTTGTAAATCTATGATGTGAATACCATTTCTAGCTTGGAATATATATTCAGCCATCTTTGGATCCCATCTTCTTGTTTGATGTCCAAAATGAACACCTGCTTCAAGTAATTGTTTCATTGCAACTACTGCCATTTTAATTTCCTCCTTAAATTTTGTTTTTCTTCCATAAGTTTCATTGTTTTAACAAACCATATTTGGCACAAATCAAAACTCCGCTTATGTGCTTAACTATGCTTTTTTAGCTATTTCAGCTATTTCAGTGAAAGCTTTGCTATCAGAAACTGCTATCTCTGCAAGCATTTTTCTATTGATAGTAACTCCTGCTTTCTTTAATCCAGAAATTAATCTGCTATATGTAAGACCATTTTGTCTTGCTGCAGCATTAATTCTAGCTATCCATAATTTTCTAAAATTTGATTTCTTATCTTTTCTTCCAACATAAGCATACATACCAGATTTCATAACTGCTTGCTTTGCAGTTCTATATCTATAGTGTTTAGCTCCATAGTATCCTTTTGCTTGTTTTAAAACCTTCTTATGTCTTGCTCTTGTTGTTCTAGCTGTTTTTACTCTTGCCATTTATTTTCACTCCTTTTCAAACATTTTTCTAACCATTAATTTCCATATGGTAATAATTTTTTGATTTCTGCTTTAACAGTTTTATCTGCATATGCATTTTGGATTTTTCCAGACTTTCTTTGTCTAGTTGTCTTAGTAGCTAAACGATGTCTTCTGTTAGCTTTTGTTCTTTTTACATTGTCTTTTGCTGTATAAGAATATCTTTTCTTAGCAGCTCTGTTTGTCTTTAATTTTGGCATTTTAGAAACTCCCTTCTATTTTTGTTTTATATTTTTTTTGTTAAAATTACAAACATTGTTTTACCTTCCAAGAGTGGCTTTTTTTCAACTGTTGAAATATCAGACAAATCTTCAATAAATTTGTTTAGAACAACTTCTCCTGCTTTTGTATTATTTAGTTCTCTTCCTCTAAATCTAACTGTGAATTTCACCTTGTTTCCAGCCTCTAAAAAGCTTCTAGCATTTTTGCTCTTAAAAGTAAAATCATGCTCACCAATATTAGGTGTAACTCTAATTTCTTTAAGCTCAACAGCTTTTTGATTTTTTCTAGACTCTTTTTCCTTTTTGGCTTGTTCAAACTTATATTTTCCATAATTCATAAGCTTACAAACTACAGGCTTACTATTCGGTGAAACTAACACTAAATCTAAACCAGCCTCTTCAGCATGACTCATAGCTTCTTCAATAGAAACAACTCCTATTTTTTCGCCATTAGCACCGATAAGTTGAACTTCTTTTTCTCTAATTTGTCCATTAATAGGCAATTCTTGTTTGATGATAAAACACCTCCCTTAACATAAAAAAACTAATTTTTGAAAATGTACGTTGCATAGCAAATACATTTTCATCAAATTCGCATAATTATTTTGTAATGAGCTTACCTCCTTACAGTCGGTAATTCTAACAAAATAAAAAAAATTTGACTCATTTTAAAAAGTCAAATCCACTAAAATTCATTATAATATTGATATAAAAACCGTATTATATTTGAAATCTAACCTTATGCTCTCAATTAAGATAAGGTGAGAAGTGGACACTTCTTCTTAAAACACATCTATAATACACTGTTTTTTTACTAAAGTCAAGCATTTTAGTTATTTTTATTTAAAAAACCAAATATTTTTTTAAATCTACCTAATGCTTTTTTTTCTTGCTTTTCTCCTTCTGATGAATGTACATTACTTTCTGCTTCAGCAGTTTCAACTACAGGTGTTGCTGAAATAACATTTAATTCTCTAGGACGAGAATATTCTTCACTATGTTTTTCTTCTTTAGCTTCTAAATCACTAAATACATTTTCTATACTGTCTTTTTCAAGCATTTCCTCTACAAACGATGAATCGTTTGAAAGCATAATCCCATAAAGCTCCTTTTTTCTATTTTCGTCTTGACACCAATATTTTAAGTGCATAAGTGCAAGAAGCTCAAGAGAATAATGAGATAAATTTTGTTTATCCAATGGAATATATGGATTAACCTTTACCTCGTACGTAGGATCCTTCATTTCAGAAAAAAACTTCAACAATTTTTTTGGAACCATATCTACATATTTTCTATTCATATGATTTATAATATAGTCCACTTCACTATAAGCTCTAATGTCCTCAATAGTAATTATTGTCTTCATTATGCTTCCTCCCATAAAAATCTCTTATCTTATGTTTATATACTTATATCACATTTTAAATTATTTTTCAAATCCTTCATCAATTACTTCTACTTCAGAATTACTGCCTTTATCAGGTATATCTAAAACAACCGAACCTTTTTCAAGAATTTCTTTTACAATTTCAGCTCTTGATCTGTTACTTGTTGCTTCTACCTGAACTACAGCTTTTTGTCCAGCTTCAACTGTTTTACTTAATCTCACCTTTTCAGTACTTTTAACAGTGGCATCGTATAAAGCATCCTCTGGAGTTTGCTCCTGATTTTCCGTAATAACCGGCTCATATTTGGCTATTAACCTTAGATTACTTTGAACATTTTCCATTTGCTCTTCACCTATCCATCCCACTAATGCATAGTTTCTATTATCAATAGTCTTTTCTGTTTGTGAGCCACCATATGAAACGCTAGCTCCCCTATCAACCTCTTGGGTTTCTAAAACGGTTTTATTGTCATCATCTACAAAAATGACAGTAAATTTTTCCATTCGATACTACCTCCAATTAACCTATTAAAATATTAAATAAGTTTTCTTTTTCACAGTGTTGTGCATTTGCATTCTTTTAATGCATTTAAAGCATGCCCCAACACTTTTATTATAATACTTTTAATAATAAAAATCAAGTATATTTTATGTAAAGTTTCATGTCAAAAAAAGAGATACTCTAGGAGTATCTCTAAATATACTTAAATAATTAACAAATCAAATTATCCATTAACAGCATCTTTTAATGCTTTTCCTGCTTTGAAAGCTGGTGCTTTAGAAGCTGGTATTTTAATTTCTTCTCCAGTTTGTGGATTTCTTCCTTTTCTAGCAGCTCTTTTCTTTACTTCGAAAGAACCAAATCCAACTAATTGAACTTTTTCACCTTTCTTTAATGATGCAGTAACTACATCTACGAATGCATTAACAACTTCTTCTGCATTTTTCTTTGTGTCACCAGTTTTTGCAGCAACTGCTGCTACTAATTCAGCTTTGTTCATTGTAATTTCCTCCTAAAAAGTATTTAATATAGTGGGTTTCAACCCCACTAAATCTTTTATTCGACAAAACATTTTAAAATCCTTCATATTTTTCATTTTTCGCTTAAAATGCTTGATTTTTTTATTATTTTGTAAGATAATATATTTGTGTTATTTTGTTGTTTTTGCGATTAAAATCAAAAACAAATGCCAATACTAGATGTATCTTTACTATTTAGTTGAGGTAAAACGGTTTAAAGGGATAAAAAAATGAAATATATCGATATTTTGATTAAGAAATTAAAAACTGATAGAAACACATTCTTTACATTTATATTGTCAATGATTTCTATTTATATTTTGGTAGATAGACTCACTGAAATGTTATTCATCATATTTACTGGTCTTTCAGTTTCATATTGGGGGCCAATTAAATATACTGTTGCAATTTTATGTGTTGTTTTCGCATATAATTTTTCACCATCGTCAAAATTCATTGACTATAAGAAACGTAAAGTTGATTTCTTTTATACATATATGGTTGCTCTATATATTTTAGTTGTATCAATGATAGTTCAATGGGTTAACCAATTTGGATGGATTTTACTATTTTCTGTACCAAACTACTCATACATTATTTCAAACTTTATGGACATAATTAGACCTGCATTTTCAGCCTTTGCTTGGTACATACCTATCATTAGTTTCTATCCTCTTTTCAAATGGTTATACTTCACTATAAATGATACTTTATTTATTATAGAATCAATTTGGGACTATACTGGAATCGACTTATCTAAGAAGAGTGATGCTATAGGTCCATATACATGTGAAATGTTACTATGTAAAGATAATAAAACCGGCGAAGTTATTTATACACCAGAATCCAGAAGATTTGAAGCTATGGCTGTTGTTGGTGTTTCTGGTTCAGGAAAAACATCTATGATTTTTGAGCCAATGATAGCACGAGATTTAGAGAAAAAATACTTCTTTAGAGAAACATCAAAAGAGCTGGCCTATACTGCTCTTAAAACTGGTATAGCCACTCTAAATAGTCCTTATTCAAACGAATACATTAATAGTAACTTCAACCTTAATATGATTTTACCATCTAATGGAAAAGAAAAAATATTCAAAGCACTTTTCTCTAAGCTAACCTATAGTTATGACGGAGAAAGGTCAGTATATAAAAACTTAGGAATAACTTATATAGCACCTGATATTGAAACAATCAATCGTTTAAAAGATGTTGCAGACAATTTTGGAATAAAGTACAACTTGATTGATCCTACAGAGTCTTCTAAATCAATAGGTCTTAATCCATTTTCTTATAAGGATCCAATTAAAACTTCTATTGCTATCTCAGCAATTCTAAAGAGATTATATTACAGTGACGTACCAAATCATGATGAAGCATATATGAGAAATGTAGTTTCTCAAGCTATTGAAAATTTAGTTCTTTTATTAAAAGAAATGTATCCTAGATTACACAATGGCGACTTACCTAATTTAGAAGATTTATTTGAAATGATAAATGATTTTTCTGTTGTTGAAGAAATGGCAGAAAAAATGAAAGAATATCCTGATCTTAAAGAAAAATACAAAGTTCAACTTTCTTATTTTAAGAGAACATTTTACCATACGGCAACAGGAAATGAAGAAACGGCTCGTTTGATATCTGGCTCTGCTGCTCAACTTGATAATCTTCTTAGATATCCTGGAGTTAAAAATATTTTATGTAATAGAACAAACAATTTAAATTACGACGATGCACTTAAAGATGGATCTGTCACTTTAGTATGTACTAGACGTGGTGAACTTGGTTCAAACTTCAAAGCCTTCGGTCTATTCTTTCTACTACTTATGCAACAATCAGTCCTAACTAGACCTGGAAACGAAACCAATCGTATCCCACATTTCCTATACATTGATGAATTTCCATCATATATTTGCAAAGCTACCGAAGACATCTTCACCATATATAGAAAATACAGAGTTGGTACAATTATTTCAGCTCAAAACTTATCTCAATTTGGAGATGATGAAGATGGTCATGATTATAAACAAACAATACTTGCAAACTGTACTACTAAAGTAGTCTTCGGCAATAACACCCCTGAAGACAATGCTTGGTGGGAATTAGAAATGGGAGAAAAAAGACGTTGGAAGTTTACTCATGATTTCCATACTGATGAACTTGCATATGACAAAAACTACAAGAGCACAGTATATGCATGGGTGCCTAATTTCAAAGCAGGAAAAATACAATCTCAAAAATTCAAGGGTATAATTTATAAAACTAAAGATATCAAAGGTTCTTCAAAAGTTGGAGCTGCAAGCGTTGATTTCTTAGAGTCTAGATATAAAGAAAAACAAAAAATTAAGACATTCAACTTTACTAAATTCAAAAAGACTGGTAGAAATGATCAAAATTCAGATAATGACAAAGAAAAATTTGATTTAAAGAACATTAGCTTTAAATCAAATCCAGATAATCCAAATGATATGGATCCAATCCAATATAATAATTCAGACGTTAGTTATCAATTTGATGCAGAAGATGCAATTACACATGTAAACTCAAAAAAGCCAAAGAAAAAGAAACCATCAACTAGCGAAGAATAAAGTACAATAGAAAATGCATATCACTTTAAAAAATATTAAAGAGGCGAAATTTTTAATTTCGCCTCTTATGTTTTTTATTTATTAAAAACTATCTCGCGAGCCTTGATAAATTTCAATTGCTGATTCTGCATATTCCATTCTCTTGTCTAGTCCTTGACCTCCAGAACGTTCATATGTATCATCCCAATACTTGGCTGCTTCTCTTGGATCTGTTTGCTGTCTCATTCCATCAACTGCATCTTTATTGGCGTCATAATCTTCTGACTCGAATATGGCTTTTACTTGACCTCCTAGATGAACATAGTCAAATCCATTCTCAGACAAATAATTATTTACTCTTTGCCATCTTCCACTTGATGGACTCTCTGGACTTCCTGTATAATCCCACTGACAAATTCCAAAGTGACTTCCATTATCTGCATCTCCCATTAATCCAGATTCTAGCATAAGATTACCAACAAGACCTGCTGCTGCTTCCATAGTAAATCCCTGCTCTTGAATCAAGTAGTCCATTATTATTTTAACTTTTTGATCTATAGGATAATCATTTGTTAATAAATCTATAGGTGTCTTAATTTCGTCTGGTTCATCCAATCTCATATAATCTTCAACATTTTCAAGCACAGTATCATCTTTATTTCTAAAAATAATTCTTAAATAGTTTCCAATTAATTGTCCTTCATCATTATCCCCTATTTTTCTAATTTCATCAAATGATCCCATAGAACCGCCTCTTAAATATCCTGCTTCAAGAAGCTCTTTATCTGACATTGTCCTTCCCAACACTGTGCCTTCTTTAATAAAAATCAAATCTTTTCCATTATCGCTAATCTTCATAGATGGTGCAGCATCTTTTTTGATTATGTTTTCAGCTTCTATTCTTTCTGTAAAATCTTTTTGAATGTATCTACGTTTCTTTTCTGCTTCATACAAACTTAGTCTTTGATTTTCTTCATCATCTACATCAACATCAAAATCTTTAAATGATATAGGTTCACCATTTGGAATTTCCTCTTCTAAATCCTCTACACTTTCATCTACATCTTGACAAATAAATCCATCTATATAAATAATATTCCCAGAAATTCCACCAGCCTCGTATTTTTCAAGGAATTCTTTATATCCATAAACTGTTTTATTCAGATTATTCCACATACCATCATCCAAATCATCTTTTGACTTTAATGACGGTTCATCCACCAGTCTTTTAGCTGTATTCGTAGTATTATTCTCATTAACTAAAGAATCATTAGCCCAATGGCATCCTGTCCTTTTCTCAAGCTTTTTATAATTTTCTATGTCTAACACCATTATTTTAGCATATCCAACCTTATCAATGACTTCCTTGCCTCTTTCACCACTTCCGATATCAACGGAATATGGCATTCCATATTTTAAATCAACATTAGTTCTTTCTTCTTTCTCTGCTTCTGAGTCTCCATATGTACCATATTCCAAAAGGATTCCAGTAACCGGAGAAACAACAGCTTCATTTCCATCATAACCTTTATATGGGTTTGATTTTCCAGGGCCTAAAGAAAATCTAATTATATGTGTATAGAAATCTGGATCGTATGCATGTGGTCTACTTTGTATAGCCTCAGTAGATCCAGCATTATATTGTACCCAAGAGCCATCCTTTTCTTCTCCATTTATTTGAACGTGAGAAGACGAAATTGGTATATCCCCTGGTTGTAAGCCACCTGACTCCTCTTTAGTTATCAAGTACTCTGCAAATCTTCCTGATAATCCTCCTGATTTAGAACCTGGATCTCCTGTATAATCTTTTTCACTTTTTGGTAGTATTCCAACCTCTTGTAAAACCCAAGATACATATGCTGAACAGTCAACATGTTTACCAGAGTGTAATGCACTCTCGTAGTTGGTTTGATTGCCACCACCTTGTGAATATGTAAAGTGGTTATCTTCTATATCTTTGTGGACCTTGTCTGCTGCTTCTAAGAACTCTTCCAAAGAAACCTCTGATGGGTCTTTTCCTCCCCCATCCTCTGCTAATAATTTTCTCTTTTCTCCCTGAGTCGATATAGTAACTTTTTGAAGTTTATCTACTGGATTACTAACTGCCACAGTTTGTGTTTCTGCAATATCATTCATAGCTGTATTCTCATCTTTTGGAGCGTCCGGGCTTGTTTCACCTTGAGTAATACTCTCCTCTATTCCTTTAAGTAATTCTAACAACACTTGTCTTTTACATGTATCAATATCACCTTTTGAGTGAATCATTGAGCCAAACTCATTCTCACGCTTATCTATAGTTCTATATGGATACATATATGATCCAGTATCTGGTACTGGCCATGCTAAAAGTCTTGGCGTTTCTTCTTTAAGTTCCGTCTTACCAAAATAACCTAATTCAACTGCAAGTTCCTTAAAATCTCTATAAATGTAATCTGCATCCACTGTATGCGTGTTTTCTAGCATACTAAACGCGTTTAATGAATCTTGATTAAACATAACTTTCCCTGAAACATCTTTTAAACTATATGTTTTTTTACTTCCATCTGATTCTATTTCAGTTGTAACATCTTCTAAAGCACTATTATCTTGAGATAAGTCGTATTTTAAATCAAGTGCCCCATAACCTATATCATTTTCTTTTCTAAGTTTAGTAATAGCTTCTGCAGTATCTTGTGACCCATCATATCTAAAATAAGTATTGTATAAGAATAATTTTTTTATAACAGAATTGGTTTCGCCTCTCATTGCTTCACCAGTTTGTTTCATGGAATCTCCATCCACTTCATAAGCTGTCCAAACCCCATCTACATTATTCCATTCAATATTCCTATACATTTCATCTGTATATGTTTCTGAAACCGCTTTTTTGGTAACATCAAGACCATATTCACCAGCTTCATTTATTGTTCCATTAAATAAATACATACCATTTTCATTTGTAAACTTATCACTTGCATTGCTATAGTTTCTAATTTCTGAAGTACTTTTTGCATAGTCTCCTTCTGAATTTACTGCATATAATTTATATTCTCCTCTAAGTGCTCCAGTATCATATGTCTCATATAAAGTCCATCTTTCCTTCATTATATCTTCATATTCTTCATCTACTTGAATAAAAGGTTTATCTTCTTTTACAAAATATACATCTCTATACCAATGATTCTCAACTTTCGAAATATATGGTATATAAGTATCGCCTCTTGAATGTAATAACATTATTACTTCTGTCGGGAAACTTGTAGCAATACTATATGCTAAATCCGGCATCATCGTTCCCATATGTATTGCAATCAAAAACTCTAAAGGGACTCCATATCTTCCCGTCCAACCGTCTAGATTGTATTGTACATCATTTCCAAACACTCCCTTTTTTATTGTAAGAGTCTTTTTTTCTGTATTAATCTCTATATTATTTACAAATGAATTTTGATAAAATTTACCCTTTTTTCCGAATCCATCTTCATGATAAATGGCAATCATTCCTTTTCCCCATGCTTCAGAAAAATAATAATTTCCTGTAAAGAACTCGAATAATCGTACATAATATCCCTTTACCACTGCAAAAAGTTTATTATACCAATGATCTCCTCCTTGCGTATCAAGATTAAAGTTTTTTATTGTATACATATAGTTGTCTGACATCAAATATGTAAACATAAAATCACTATATGCTACCTTAATTGAATCTGCAGGATGTTCTCCTGTGTCTTCTGAATATCTAACTACACCAGTATCTGTATCAAGATATGTACTTCCAGACGTTGATGAATCGCTACTTGTGGCATATTCCGTAAGAAATCCGTACCCTTTAATGTCATATCCCATACTTTCAAGTGTATCTAATACTGGATTAATATCTTCTTCATCTATCATCTCCGTAGAATCAACGCCAAAAAAACTTACAAGTTTTTCAACCCACCCTTTTGCTGTTTCTCTAATTGAATCCATTAACATTCCTGGCATTGTCATTAAGAAAGTGGCTATTCCAACCATAATGATTATTGCTAAAATAATAACGGCACCAATGGCTAAATATGGCGCTATAGCTGTTAACAATGACTTTTTTGCTACACTTGTGGCCACATTTTTTCCAGCCTCTTTGGCTACTTTATTTTTTATCTCTTTAGCAGCTTTATCTCTTAATTCATTTTTTGCTTTACCAGCAGCTTGGGTTGCAATATTTCCTGAATTGTTAGAATTATTGTCATCTAACAATTCATCAACTCCATTCCTATCCTCTTCCATGTTTTCCATAACAACCTCTCATTCTTGTCAAAAAAACTCATTTATGACATACGTATGAATACAAAACCACTCAATTATATTATACTATAAAACCTCTTCGGAAACAAGAGTTTGCGCTACTAATTGCTTTTCATTTTTATTACACGATTAATGAGGCCATCCCCTTTTGACAGAAAATCATCAAAAAGGGATGGCCCCATGTTACAAAAATTTATTCCAATATCTTAAACTTAACATTCTTAACTTCAAATTTTCCAGATCCTTCATTCTTACCAAATGTTGTAAGTGAGTTTTCTAATGAGTCTGAATTTTGCCTTAAATCAGTAGTAAAATAGAATTTTTGTCCATCAATTGTTATTTTATTTTTTACTAATTCCTTAAAGGTTTCCACCATATGCTTTTCATCTTCACAAACAAATATTAGCTGTGGCTTAGTCTCAAACCCTGAATCCATTGGAACGAAGTTTTCGTAAAAATCTTTATATAATTTAATTCTATCTATAAATCTATTTTCCCAATCTTCTTCTCTTCTAACACATTCAAGAATAAGTGTTAATGATTTTCCAGATTTTGAAAGCTTGATTCTACCATGTCCTTTGATAGTTTTTCCTGCCATCTTTGCAGTAATCGCTGTCTTAACTTGATATGAATCAAAGTTTTTCACTTTACGCATAAATGCTATAATTACTTGATTTCCAGCCAATCTTTTTTTCATTAATGCAACAGGCTTTGTATTGTCAGTTGGTTGCCATCTACACTCTTCTTCCCTTGAAGTAAGAAGATACTTTCCCATTTTTTCCATGCAGTATACTCTGTATATTCCTTTTCCCTCTTCTGAAGAAAAATAATATCTTGTAAGTATCTTGGTTTTAATAAGTTGTTCTAACTTATTGTTCAATTTGTCTTGAGAAGCTATCTCTACATTTCTAATTTTTAATAATTGAAAAATTTGCCTCGATGTTAGGAATTCAAATTCATTAATCAAATCTAAAATTCTTAAATGAATATCTGTTATGTGTCCTAAATTCATCTTATGAATAATTTGATTAATTGAAACATATCCATCTTTTCCATCAAATGTTTTTATTTCTCCTTCTCTAATTGCAAAAGGAGAAACGGTAGTCTTAATTTGGGCATCTTCTACCATTTTTACTTAAACCTCCTAAATTATTAATAGTTTAATTTTTTTCCTATCTTTCATGATTTTTTTTATATAAACATTGACTTTTTGCCCATACTCTAAGCCCTCCTTGTATTCTGCAAGTCCAACGAGATTAGGCTTTAGTTCAATGAAAATACCATTTTTATATTGATCAGCTTCTTTAACTATTCCCTCAACTACTGTTTTTTCTTCGTATTCTTTAACGTTGTCATCCCAGTTTCCAAGAAGCTCTTTATAGGTTAAAACTATTTTGTTTTTATCAATGTCAATATATTTTATCATAACTGGAATTTTTTGTCCAATTTTTAATCTTTCTTCTGGACCTTTAATTCTCGAAATTGATATATCTTCGATATGAAGAAGTCCTACCACTCCTCCTCCAATTTCAATAAAAGCTCCAAATTTCCTTATGTTCTTTACAATTCCATTTATTACCATTCCGGGTTTTAAATCTTCTTTAATCCAATCAATTGCATCTTTTTGCACAGATTTTCTCGATAATATAATATTGGAATTATTATCTATTTCTTTAACTCTAAAGCATACATATGAGTCTACTTTTCCTTTACATATTTTAGGATTACACAACCCATCTTCATCTACATTAATGAATTCAAATTCTTGTCTAGGAATAATTCCTTCTATCCCTTTTCCCAAGCTAACATGTAAATTATTATTAAAATCACATTGTGTGACTTTACCTGAAAGTACTTCTCTACTATCTAAAGCACTCTTTAAATCCGAAAATGTATATACATTTTCGCCTTCATTCCATCCTTCTGGAATAAACTTTTGATATTCCATATTTTTCCTCTTTCGTACACTAATATAATCATATTATATAATACTCATTCTCTTTTTTAAATAGAGTTTTATTTACATATTGATTACATAATTATATCAATTACAATGATTAAAGAAATTACAATATTAAAGATTTAACTTCCTTTTCTGATAAATATCTCCAATCTCCTATTTCTAAGTCTTTCACTCCAATTTTACCAATCATACTCCTATGTAAAGCAATAACTTTTTTCCCAATGGCTTCACACATTTTTCTAACTTGTCTATTCTTTCCTTCATGTATTTCAATTTTTATTCTTGATATGTTTTTCTCATTATCAACCTTCATAATCTTTGCAAAAGCTGGTTTAGTTGTATAGTCTCCATCTATTACAACGCCTTCTTTTAGTTTTTTCACATCCTCATTTGTCACAATTCCCCTAACCGTCACTGTATAAGTCTTTGTGATTTCATGCTTTGGGTGAGTAACCTTATATACAAAATCACCATCATTCGTCAAAATAATTGCTCCTGTGGTATACATATCAAGCCTTCCTACAGGCACCACTCTTTCTTTGACATTTTTGCTTATTATATCCAAAACCGTCTTTCTTCCAAATTGATCCTTTGCAGTTGTAACAACATCTAACGGCTTATTAAGTAAAATATATATTTTTTTCTCTGCACTATTATTAATTATTTTACCATTATATTCAACTTTATCAGTATCTGGATTAACTTTAGTACCAAGCTCACTTACAATTTTGCCATTTACTATAACTTTCCCTTGTAATATTAATTCCTCTGCTTTCCTCCTCGACGCAATTCCATGCTCAGCAAGAAATTTTTGCAATCTAACTTCCATTAAAAACTCCTTTTGGGGACGGACCTTTCGTTCTTTTTTTGAAAAGCCATGAATCCTTTATCCCCCATGAAATACATCAATTTTTTCAACTACATACTTAGGGACGGATGTGGTCTAATACCTCAATAAAATACTTTGGCAATGGTGCTTCCAACTCCATGTCTTTTCCAGAAATTGGGTGTTTGAATTTTAGCTTGTAACTATGAAGCATTTGTCCCTCAACTCCAAATGGATTTTTACCATTTGAATAAACACTGTCACCTACAATAGGATATCCAATTTGAGCAAGATGAACTCTTATTTGGTGTGTCCTACCTGTTTCGATATTAACTTCTAGCAAAGTATACCCATTAAATCTTTCTAAAACTTTGAAATGTGTAACTGCATTTTTCCCATTTTTTGAAACTGCCATTTTTGTTCTATCCTTGGTGCTTCTAGCTATCGGCATATCAATCGTTGCTTGATTTTCCTTGGTATTCCCCCTAACTAATGCAATATATGTTTTCTTTACTTCATGATTTTTAATTTGTTCACTCAAATTAACATGGCTCTTATCATTCTTGGCAACAATCAAAAGTCCCGATGTATCCTTATCAATTCTATGAACAATACCGGGCCTGATTTCTCCACCTATTCCAGATAAACTATCTTTGCAATAGTTCAAAATTGCATTTACTAATGTACCATCAGGGTTTCCATTTCCAGGATGAACCACAAGTCCCTTCTGCTTATTAATCACAAGAATATCCTTGTCTTCGTAAACTATATCAAGTGGGATATCCTGAGCAACTATGTTAACTTCTTTGGGCTCATCTATCTCTACATCAATTTTATCTCCACTCTGTAGCTTATACGATGCTTTGATAGTTTTCCCATTAACTTGAACTCTTCCTTCTTCTATCAATCTTTGAACTGTCGCTCTTGAAATGTCAGTATTGAGTTCTGATAAAGCTTTATCAATTCTAATTCCAACATATTCTTCTTTTTCAATAAAAAATTCTAATTTTTCCAATATTCCTCATCTCATCTCAAAAAATCATTTATTGTCGGTGTCTCTAGGTATGCTTCTAGTAAATGTTATTTTTAACCAAAACACAGGTAATGCCATCATTCTGATTATTCTTGAGGGTTGTCTTATCAATCTCCAAAACCATTCTATTCCAAGCTTTTGAAATACTTTTGGAGCTCTTTTGATTCTTCCAGCCTCATAATCAAAAGTTCCACCTTGACCAGCTGCGACATCAACTTGTAATTCGTCTTTATGCTTATTTATCCACTTTTCTTGTAATGGAGCCCCCATGGCTACAAATAAAACATTTGGCTTTAATGAATTGATTTGATTAATTACATCTTCCTCAGAATCGTTTTCAAAATAACCCTCGTGATATCCAACAATTTTTATCTTTGGAAATTGCTTTTCAACGTTCTCTTTAGCAAGCATAGGAACATCATCTTTTCCACCTAAAAGATAAAATGTCCAGCCTTCTTTTTCTCCAACCTCAAGCACTTTCCTAAAGTATGCTTGTCCAGGTATCCTTTCCTTAAATGGTTTTTTCTGTTTTTTCCCACCTAATATAACGCCAACACTATCTGGTGTAGCTAACTCTGCACTATTTAAAATGTTTAAAAACTCCTTATCTTTTTGTGCCATCATTATAAACTCGGTATTTGGCGCAACGATAACCTTGCAAGACTTATTGCTATTTTCTACTAGTTCTTTCGTAATCATTCCAGCTTCATCTAAAGTAACGTTATCAATATTTACCCCTAAAATATTAATTTTCTCTCTCAATGTATTACTCCTTTTTTTCGCTCACCTTTTTTTCACTATTTGAAAAGAAAATAATGAAAACTATTAGCATAATCCATCCAATAAAAATACATATATCTGCAATATTGCATGTAAAAAAATGGCCAAACTTAATATAATCTAGCACTCCATGCCTTATAAGTCTATCAATTAAATTACTTAAGCCACCACCTAAAATTAGTCCTAGAGCCGCTGATGTTTTGTTATCTATTTGGCCAATTTGCTTAACAATGAAATTAGTTATTATTCCAATAACAAAAATAGTCATGAAGATATTTTTAGTATTTCCACTATTAAATCCAAATGCCATCCCATCATTTGTAACCTTTTCAATAACGAAAAAACCTAGGCCGATTGGATTTTCAACAAAGTGCATAACAATTATTTTGGATAGTTGATCTATAATTATCATTATTAGAATAATAATAAACAATAATACAATTTTTTTATTTTTCACATCTTCTCCATTTTCTTTTGTATTAATTAGCATTTAATCTCTCAAAAATTTTGAAATTTCCTTCATTGTACAACATTTTGTAGTTTGCGTCTTTTTCTAAAATGTATGAAAGCTTTGAACCGGAATACAAAATCACATGTGTAACTCCATATTTATTAAAAGCTTGTTTGTAATCATATTTGAAATCATCTATATTCATAACATCCATGAATATGTCTCTTCCTTCAATGCCTCTCTCTGGCTCTGCATTAAATTCTGGCGCATATAAATCTGCTCTTGAATCAATAAATACTGGAATTCCTCTAAAAATCATATAGCTTCCATAGTTGTATTCATTGTATATTTTCATATTTTTAACATCTAGATTATTTAGAATCCATGTAGACGCTTCAACTGGATAGTCGTTTGTATTAATATAGTTTTGCCCTTTCTTATCTTTCAATTGATTAGTAGAATATAGTGTAAAACAACAAATGATTATTAAGGCTCCTGATATAGTACATGCAAAATTCATAATTTTTTTTGAAAGTTCATTAAAAGCTTTTTCTTCTCTAACATAGTTTGCAATATATCCTGCAAGTATTGGTGAACAAATTATTGAAAACATTGCAACCTGTCTTCTTGATTTGAATGATAAGTAGATAAGTCCACCAAGTAGGAAGAAATCTGATAATTTTACTTTTGTATCTGTAAAAATCAAAACCATAGCTAATGCAACTAGCTGAAGAGCAAATGGAATAAAATTCATTAAAGTCATTGGCAAATGCTCATTTATACAATCTGTGGTATTTCCCTTATATGTCTTGTACAAATACGTATACGCATTATTACCTGCTGGATTTATAATTCCAGTAAATGCTGCTATACACAATATTGTTATTAACAAAAGAGTTGCATGATTTTTAGTAACAAGTAACTTATTAGGATTTTCCCTCTTTACTTTGATTTTTTCTAAATTATCTTTTTTAGCCTGTTCAAGTTTTTGAATTTTTTCAGTAATTGTATTTTTCTTTTCTTCACTTTTGGTTAATTTACGCTTAATAGTTAAAAACAATCTAAATACTAAATACACAATATCCAAATCTTGAATTACAGCAAACACATACTCTGCAACATATGGCAGAGCTAAAACAAAATAAAATGGAAATACTGCACTATGAACATTGGCTATAATTAATGGAATTAAAACAAGAATTATAACATATCTCTTTTTTTGATTTTCAAGAAATTTTTCAATACTAAATATTTCTAATCCAAATAAAATATATGTCACTGAATAAGCTCTAGCAGCAATGAAATCTCTCATTGTATACAATGCCCATATAGCAATTGCAAGAGAAATCCAACCACTTGATGACTTCTTCTTGGCAAGAAAATAAATCATAACTCCAAGCATAGAAGTTAATACCATCGTAGAAATATAAATACCTAATTGTCCTCCAAAGTTATAAACTAAATACATTGCAAAATCATATAACCAATGTGGATAAACATAGCTCAAATTATGCCATGAAAAAGGATCTCTTGTTAAATTTGAGATGCCATTTTCTGCTATATATTTTCCTATAGGAATTGTATAAAAAGTATCATTTTGTAGTACCTTTGGTGCAATCCCAATACAAAAAATACTAATACAAATTATAGCCACAATATTGAACCATAAATTTGTGTTTTTTATATATATAGACTTGTTTAAAAACTCACGTATTTTACTAGTCTTTTTAGTCTTTTCTTCATCTTTTTTCATTTGTATCAGGTCTTTCTTTTCTTCTTCCATGTTTCCTCCAAAGCCCACTACTTTTTTCACATTTTACTACATAATTCTTTTTTTTACAAGATAATCCACTATCTATTTAGAGGCAAAAGGAAAACGTCCACATACCGACCTCTGTCAGCACATGAACGTTTATTTAAACATATATTTTGCAAATTTATATAAACTTGTTGTTAACACTATAATTACATAACTTCTGCTTTAATTTCTTCATTTTCTGTTTCTTCATCTTTTACTACTTCCATGCTTGCAATTGAAACTTCGTAAGCCACTCTAGTTTCTACAGTTCCATCTTCATGTTTTTTCTCATAATTTCTAGATTGAACTCTACCAGTAATTCTTACTTCTGTTCCAACTTCCATGTTTTGGCAGAATCTTGCATTTCTACCCCATGCAATGCTTGGAATGTAATCTGATTTGTTGTAAGCTCTATTTACAGCAAGTAAAACATCAGCTATTTCTCTTCCAAATGGAGTTTGTCTGTATATAGGTTTTTTACATACATATCCAACTAATATTACTTCATTTGTAACTTCGTCCTTATTCTCCTCACTCTCTTCCTCTTCAATGATTTCTTTTGCGAAGACAGTTAAGATTAGTCTGTTTCTTTCGTTTTCATAGTTGTTGTATGATCTAAATTGTCCTTCAACTCTAACTCTCTTTCCTATATCCAAATCCATGTTGGTTAATAGTCTTTCTGATACAGTAATAGGAATGATATCTACAGTTGCACTAAGTCTAACAACTTCAAGATTAAATACGTAGAACTTCTCACCATATATTTCATGGCTGTAACTCTTATCACTTACTATTTTTCCTATTAAAACTAAGTGATTATTTTCTGAATAATTTGTATTCAATTTGTTTTCCTCCTTAAAATTTATCTACTGTATTCTTCATATAATGCTTATCTTGCTTATTTTTCGCCTTAAAACAATTCTAGTATAACACATTTTTTCTCTTTTGTCTACATAAAAAGTAAATATTTTTAATATTTTTGCCTACGGAATATGCGTTTTCAGGGTTTTGTGCAAATAATATAGTGTTAACTCATTATTTGTAAACCATCTCTTCGTGCTTAAATAACGTCATTTTCGCCTTTTTTATAATACTTTGTATCTAGCATTTTATCAGGCAAGTATTGTTGCTCTACCCAATTTCCAGGGAAATCATGCGGATACTTGTATCCTACGCCATATCCGAAATCACTCATTCCACTTGCAGGTGCATTTCTAATATGCATTGGAATTGTTCCAGTATCTTTGGTAGAAACATCTTTTAAAGCTTCATTTATTGCCATATATGTTGAATTTGACTTCTTCGATTTGGCAAGATAAACTGCTGCTTCTGATAAAATAATTCTTGCCTCGGGCATTCCGACCATTGTAACAGCCTGCATTGCTGATGTAGCTATAACCAAAGCTTGCGGATTAGCAAGTCCTACGTCTTCAGATGAAAGAATAACCATTCTTCTTGCAAGAAAAACTGGATCTTCTCCTGCATTTAATGCTCTCGCTAAATAGAATACCGCTGCATCTGCATCACTACCTCTAAGTGATTTGATAAAAGCACTAATATTGTCATAATGACTGTCACCCGTTTTATCAAACATTGCCTTTTTCTTGTTCATACTTTGACTGGCAATTTCATCAGTAATTTCAATAACGCCGTCGCCATTCATTTTGGTGGTAAGTACAGCAACTTCTATTCCATTTAATGCTGTCCTTACATCTCCTGCAGAGATTTCCGCAATAGTGTCTATAGTCTCATCTGATATCTTTATATTGTATGTCCCTAGTCCTTCTGGATTTTTAAGCGCATTTTTTACTATTTTAACAATATCTTCTTTTTTAAGTGGCTCTAGCCTGATAACCATTGACCTTGAAATTAACGCTTTATTAACTTCAAAATATGGATTCTCAGTGGTAGCACCAATTAAAATCACAGTACCATCTTCTACATAAGGCAATAGTGCATCCTGTTGAAGCTTATTAAATCTGTGAATTTCATCAATAAATAAAATGCATTTTCCACTTGGATTTAAAAGTAAATTATCTGACTCTTCAATTGCTCTTTTAATATCGGCTACACCAGATGTAACAGCATTTAGTTTTGTAAATTTGTATTGTGTAGTTTCACTAATAACTTTTGCAAGCGATGTCTTTCCACAACCAGGTGGTCCCCATAATATAAGACTAGACAATCTATCTGCTTTGATTGTCCTATATAATAATTTATCTTTTCCAAGAATGTGTTCTTGGCCAATAAACTCTTCTAGTGTTTTTGGCCTAACTCTATAGGCTAATGGTTTGTTTAAATCCATAATAAAATATATAAAGCTATCTCTAACAATAGCTTTATTCTCCTTTTTATATTATTTTGATAGAATTGAAAGTCCTTTTTTAATAAGTTCTTCAACAGACACATCAGTATTTGCGAGCTTATCAAAAGCCTTTTCAATTTCTCTTTTATTGTACCCCAATATTTGAAGTGCTTGAACTGCCTCTTCAACATTTTGAGAATGTTTGACTTCTTTTTCTATCTCTTCCTTGCCAGCCTGAATCATTTCTGCATTGTCCTTCTTAAGCTTATCTTGAAGTTCTAGAATAATCCTTTGTGCAGATTTTGGACCAACACCCGGAATTTTCTTCAAGCTATCTACATCATTTGCTAGTACAGCCAAAGCAAATGTAGATGCATCAATGTTAGCCAAAATAGTAATAGCCGATTTGGCTCCTATTCCACTCACTTGAATAAGAAGTTCAAACATACGAAGTTCTTCATTTGTAAGAAAACCAAATAAACTAATATCATCTTCTCTAACATGATAATGAGTATGAACCTTAACTTTATCCCCTATTTCTCCAAGTTCATTTATAGCTCTATCTGACATGAAAATTTTGTAACCAATTCCCATTACATCAATAACTACATATTTACTTGATTTTTCTTCTAAAGTTCCTTTAATATATGCAATCATACTAATCCCCCAACAATTTTTACGAACATTTATTTGTGATATTTTATCATATTATTTAGAAATAGCAATAGGTATTTTTTAAAAAATGTATATAGTAAGATCTTATTATTAGTTACTATGTTTAATTCCGGCTGTTATCTCCTATTCAAATTCTTAGCGGAAGCTAATCGTTTTATCCATTAGTATTCTTCTCTAAAATGATATTTTGACTATATTACATAATCTAAAAATTATCAATAGTATTCTACCAATGCAAAAAACAATTTAAAAGCTTTCTATAAATTGACTAAAAATCATTATTATGTTACGATAAACCTACTAAAAAGTAATATAGAAAGGATTCTAGCCAGTTGAAAACTAAGTTTAAAGACTTTGTAAAAAAACATTATTTTGTTTTATTTATAGTATTAATATCAATTATTCGTTTTTATATTGTTGCTCCGCTACCACTTTCTGCTTATCCAAAGCAAGTTTATGATGATGCCCTTATGGTAAAATTATCCAAAAGCATCATTGAAGGTCATTGGCTTGGAGCATATGATAACAATACTTTAATAAAAGGTGTCGGTTTCCCAGTATTCATAGCAATACTAAAGTTCTTAAATATTCCATATTTGTTTGGAATGAATATACTTTACATTTTGGCCTGCATTTATTTCATCTCTGTGTTTAAAGATGAGTTCAAAAACAATTTTTTAAGAGTTTTAATTTTTATAATAATGTTATTTAATCCTATTTCTTATGCTGAATCCACATTTCAAAGGGTCTACCGAAATGGTACAGGTGTATTTCAAACAATATTCATATTTTCGGCTATTTACTACATTTGGAAATATAGAGATTCTGACATAAAAAAAATACTGCCTCACATTATACTTGCATCCATCAACGTAGCATTCTTATGGCATTCCCGAGATGACTCAATGTGGATTATGCCATTTTTGATAGTTGCTCTTGGCTTAACAAGTATTTGCATTTTAATAAAATATTTCAAGAGTAAACAAAACATTACATTTACAATGTCACTTTTAAAGATAGCATGTGTTCTAATGCCCATTTGGATATTAGTATTCAGTACTACTTCTATCAAAACATTAAACTACGTGAAGTACGGAGTTTTCATTGAAAAAGAAACTGACTGCAACTTAGGTAAAGTACTGAGTGTTTTCTATCAAGTAAAAGCGAATGAAAAAGTTTATAGAACTGATAATACAAGAGAAAAAATAAATAGGATGTGCGAAGTTTCACCCACTCTCAATTCAATAAAACCACACCTAGATAATTCTTTAGATGTTTGGACACAATTTGACAGCAACCCAAATGATGGTGAAGTAGAGAACGGTTGGTTTAGCTGGGCTATAGAATATTCAGTTAGAAACGCTGGAAAGTATTTTAATCCAAAAGAATCTAATGCATTCTATGGACAAATCTATAATGAAATAAATGATGCGCTTGAAACTGGAAAGTTAGAACGCGAAAATGATGTTATAGTTAGTTTTCTTCCACCATTTCACGAAGAATATAAAAAGAATTTGTTTAAATTCTATCTAGGCTATTTTGAATATATCTCAGAATTTAGAGAAATGGAAAGTTCAAACACTCCTAGCGAAGAGTCGGATAGTCTTGATAATGTTAGAATACTTGATTTTGAGTTTGTCACAGGAAACAAAACTGTATCTAGAAATAGTACTAACATTAGACTTGTCGGATGGTATTTTTTAAATAATAAAGAAGATTTTAAACTATTTTTAACCAATGAAAAAAATGAAAAAATTGCTGAAATAAATAGAATAGACAGCACTGATATCATTAATGTCTATTCTTTAAATCCAAGATATAATTATAGATTTGATTTTGTATTAAACGATGTTGAAAGCATTTTAGAATACAAGGATTTATTCATTTCTTCGTATACACTAAATGATGACTATATTGAATCTATTCCTTTAAATGAGTACATACAAGATGCCGCCATAGAAAATGAAAAATCAACCCACTCAATTACTATTGCCTCAATAGATAAAAGAGTTGATCCTACTGCTACTTATTCTGAAAAAAGTATCCAGCTATTAAATAGTATAAAAAATATTTATTCTAAAACTGGAAAGCTTATGCTTATTATTTGTTTAATTATATACATTATAATTTCTATAGTTTCCATTGTTAAAAGTATAAGTACTAAACATATTACCCACAGCTTTAATGTGTTTCTCATTTTAACAGCTATACTTCTTAGCACACTGCTTCTAACAGCTGGTGTTGCATATACTGGGCTTACATGTTGCTATACTTTTATGTATCTATACTTGGCATGTGCTTTTCCACTTTTTGTTATGTTTGTGTGTATAACTCTTGGATGTACCATTCAATCAATACTAAATATTATTAATATAAAAGACTAAAACAAACACCTACCGGTAATGCACCGGTAGGTGTTTGTTTTTAACGTGCAACATAGATTTCTCAGCCAGGTAAGTTATACTGTATGTTTCCTTTACTAGAAGATAATCTACCAGAAATCTTACATCCTTTGGGCATAAGAGCTAGTGCTTTGTCCACTTTTCCTTGATATGACTCAACCGTTACCTGATTGGATCCAATCCCTTCAATAGTTACATCGATGTTTCCCGATTCTGACCAAATCTCTACATGCATATCTGTTTTTGCAGCAGAATTGACAATAACATCACCACGTAAGTTGTTAATTTCAAGATTTTTAAAGGATCCATTCATTGTTATGCTTTTCTCATGATTGGTAATTTTGCACCGTCCTGCATAAACACTGCTCTCCACAGTAATGTCTCCTTTATAACCCCAAATAGTAAGCCATCTGGTGTTGATTCCTTTGCATTTAAAGGATCCCGCATTATCTCCAAAAACAATAATATTTTCTAGCCTCCGCTTGGGAACCCTAACTTCCAGCTTAAGATCCTCTGCAGAAATAATTGCTTCAATCTCTGACTTTATAGTGATTTTCTCATGCTTTCTTTCTACGCTTAATGATGGCTTTGACCATGGCTCAAGTTTGACTCTTCCACTTACGTTAATAGAAATCATTTCTTCTTCTGTCGCAAGTAAGCTGATTTCTCCAACATGTTTACAATTAACTGTAATTTCGTGCACTCCTTTTGAAGAAGTGCTAACTGTATCATTGAGCACTACTATTTCATCTGCCACCCGCTCATTAGTTGAAATTGCACTCATAGTTTTCCTCCATTTTTTTGAAAACAGATACTATTGCTACGCTATATTAGGCAATATTATATATCATTTTACATAAAAAGTCAAAATAATAACACAGAGAACAAAAGGGGACATTACGCAATACTGAATAATAATATTTTTTGTCAAATGTCCCCGTCTTTGTTCGCAGTGCGCCAAATTTGCGTAGCAAATTTGTGTGCAAAATTGCCGAAGGCTTTATTTTATA
>OCVV012879259.1_pt1 | contig 34616 bp, 30 predicted proteins | sample 1539721 | NCBI WGS metagenome assembly OCVV01 (sample SAMN02144230, study PRJEB22623) | gut metagenome | biome: sheep rumen | host: Ovis aries | place: New Zealand | reverse complement strand
GTATCAGAAGAGGGCTGCCATGTGCGCTCAGAGACTTGAAGACCTTAAGGCAGGTGAGTATAAGCTTGGCGGCGGTGTAGTAGATCCACTCCCTGAAGATGCGCCTTTCTTTGTAAAAGATTACTATGACTACTACAAGACTGACAGAGGTTATCACAAGAGAAGCCTTAATTCCAACGGTGGCTGGAATGTAATCGGCTGTGAATCCTTTGTTAACCAGCCAATCCTTAAATACAGCAACGAGATCAGAAGTGCAGTTTTACTTGTTCATGGAGAAAAGGCGCATTCCTGCTATTTTTCAAAGGATGCATATGCAGATATGGTAAAAGACAGCAAGTATGCTGATAATAAGGAACTTATGATAATCCCTGATGCTGTGCACACTGACCTTTATGATGGTGGAGATAAGGATTATATTCCATTTGATAAGCTAGAGAGCTTCTTTAAGGAGAATTTGAAATAAAAGGACGCTTGATATGAAAGAAAAAATGATTTTGATAGCATTCTGTATGACAATCATGTTTTCTATGAGCGCCTGTTCAGGAAATACAATAAACTCCGGTGATCATCAGAATGCAGGAACTGAAATATCAACATCAGAAAATAATGAAACAGAAAGCTCAGAAGAGAATGTCAAGTCGGAGGGAACTGCTAAGTATCAGCTGACAGAAAAAGATGAATCAGCAGAGGATGAAGCTATTGGAGATAGTTCTATGACAATGATGATTGATGGTACGAAAGTTAATGTGGAGTGGGAAGACAACCAGGCTGTAGAAAGACTGCAGGATATGGCTGAAGATGGTAATATTCCCATTCAGATGTCAATGTATGGCGGTTTTGAACAGGTGGGTTCCATAGGACAGAGCTTGCCACGAGATGATAAGCAGACAACAACGAGGTCAGGTGACATTGTACTATATTCAGGCAACCAGATGGTAGTGTTCTATGGCTCCAACAGCTGGTCATACACAAGGCTTGGTCATATATCTGATAAGAATGAGGCAGAGATGGCAGATCTTCTTTCACAAGGAGACGTTAAGATAACCATCAGCGCGGAATAGACTTTTTAGAAATGTCTGTAAAATGCCCGCATAATATCGGCTTGATTTAGCGTCAGCTCAAACCTGAGCAGTCGGATTTGGGTCTGGCGCTTTTCTTATGCCAGTAATCGGCCAGCGGATGACGACTCAAGGCTAAACGCAAACAGAAAGGATAAAATACTTATAATTGTAGTAGGAGCAATGGTAGATGGCAAACCTAATTGGACACTTGTAGCACATGCAGGAACAGTGGCACATAGTCACCTGATGGTTTCTATGGTTCAGGCACACTATACAAATAAGGGTATTCGTGAAAACAAAATGTTTTCAGTAAATGTGATAGACGAATCTTGGCTTAAGGAAGCTGACAGAATGGGAGTCATCTCAGGAAATAAGGAAGATAAGTCGGATGCATTTAAATATACTGTTGGAGAAAATGGTGCCCCACTTATTGATGATGCAAAGGTATCCATTGAGTGCGAGATGGATTATAACTACGAGCTTGAGAATTTCGATAACTTCATTGGAAAAATTCTTGCTACATATGCAGATGAATCTGTATTGAATGAAACTGGTAAGATTGATTACCACGTATTTAAGCCTGTGCTCTTTGAATTCCCTACATATGAATACTTTGTAACAGGTGAAAAAGTTGGTGACTGTGCAAAGATGAATTAACCAACTGTAAGAAGCATATGAAATCGGTAAAAATCTGTGATTGGAGGTCTATGATGAGCATTACAGTTAATTTACGTTATAAAGGAAAAGATGGTGCTGCAAAAAGATTTGCAGAGGAAATGACAAAAAGCGGAACGGTTGAAAAAATACGAAACGAGGCAGGAAATATTAAGTATGAGTATTATCAGTCTTTGGATGACCCTGAGATAATTCTTCTGATAGACAGTTGGGAAGATCAGGAGTCTATTGATGTCCATCATGCTTCACCTATGATGCAGACGATCATGGAGCTTCGCGAAAAATATGATCTTCATATGACTGTAGAAAGGTATGTCTCTGACAACAGTATGCCAGATAAGGATAAAGATTTCATAAGAAAATAATGAGCCTATTGTTGAGCTTACGGATAAGGATTGCTATCAGAATACCATCTTCTTTCCTGTTGGGAATCCAAATGATGCTTATGCTCAGTATTTTGACGGCGTATAGACCATATGGTTTATACGTCTTTTTCTTTTGTCTGAAAGTACAACGTCATTGTACTTTTTCCTTCATAAGTCCAACCTTTGGCAAACCTTACCCCCTGAGGTAGGAAAGGCGTCGAGAGGTAAGTAGGAATGGTGATTCGCCGTCTTAAATAATTTTACAATTTTTGAATTTGCCATTGAAATCACCTCCGCATGAGTATAATATAGCAATATATAAAGTAATTTATATATTGCTAAAATATAAAGCGAATGCCCTAAAATTATTAAAAGGGCCAGGAGAATTTTTAGGTGGGCAGTTTGTCTGAAATCAGAAGGAGCTGAAATGGACAAGGACTTTAATTACAGAAAACCATGGATATTGCAGCGAGCAGATCCCTATGTCATCGAGTACAACGGCGTCTATTATTTTACGGCATCCGTCCCGGAATATGACCGTATCGTTTTACGGCAAAGTAATACATTAGTTGGATTGAAAGATGCAGAGGAGAGGACTCTTTGGGTCAAACATGATCATGGGCCTATGTCAAAGCATATCTGGGCTCCGGAGATGCACTATGTTTTTGGCGGCTGGTACATTTATTTTGCTGGAGGTGAGCTGGAGGATGAATGGGAGATTCGTCCCTATGTCCTGAAGTGCCTGGGTGATGATCCCATGAAGGATGATTGGGTGGAACTTGGCCCCATGCAGGCTGCAGACGAAGATGAGTTCTCCTTCCGTGCCTTTTCTCTGGATGCTACGATTTTTGAAGATCAAGGGGAACTATATTTTGTTTGGGCCGAAAAAGTTGGTGTCGGTCGTCAGATTTCTAATTTATACATCGCCAAAATGGCGGCCCCTACTCAACTTTCGACCGTTCAGGTCCTTCTCACGACTCCTGATTATGACTGGGAAAGAGTGGGATTTTGGGTAAATGAAGGACCAAGCGTTTTAAAACGCGGGAAGAAACTATATCTCACTTATTCCGCATCGGAAACTGGGGTCGCTTACTGTGTTGGTATGCTGTCCGCTGAGAGTGGAAGTGATCTCTTAGACCCCTTAAATTGGAAGAAGGAGCGTTATCCGGTTCTTACTTCGGATACAGAGATTGGAATTTACGGACCAGGCCATAATTGCTTTGTAAAGGATGAAGATGGAGAGGATATCATGGTCTGTCATGCCAGGACTGAAGCTGAGATCATCGGAAATCCCTTGTATAATCCGAATCGTCATGCGTTTCTTCTGCCTGTTCATTGGAACCAGGACAGACCGGTTTTCTCTTTCCGCTGATTTTTGGGTCGGGATGAGAGAGAAAGGCACTTATACCCCTGCAATCATGTAATCAGAGTAAAATGAAATGAGGATTGTCTTATGAAAAATAGAAGATATTGTTCATTATCCCCTTTTCCTAAAAAAACTACTGTCGGGAGCCATAGCAGATTCCTTTCTGCTATGGCACTTGCGGCGACTTTTGTCTTGGCTATGACCTCTTGCAGTTCGATTGGAAGGAAAGGTTCTTCTCATATGGGAAAGGATATCTCACAGATAAAGAAAGCAAATTACAAAGCGGAAATATCCTGTCATGATCCCGAGATCATCTTAGCGGATGACGGGAAGTATTACATGACGGGAAGCCACCAGGTTATTGCAAAATCAGAAGATCTGGCAACATGGGACTATGTGGCAAATGGTAACCGTATGTTTGATAATATCTTCGACGGAGACATGCCTGCTTTTTCCTTTGTAGGGAAAAATGAAGATAATGGTTATTCCATTTGGGCAAGTAACATTTATTACAATAAGACCATGGGGAAATACCTCATGTACTTTTGTACGACCTCCAGCTATATCAAATCAAATCTGACGCTGGCTGTGTCCGATACCCCAGGAGGTCCCTATTCTTATAAAGAGACCTTCCTTTACTCGGGATTCGGTAAGAATGATCTGGATCAGACCAATCTGAAAGAAACTCTTGGGGATACTGACCTTAGCCGATACTTTAAGTATGGTGCTTATGACAATAAGAAATGGCCCAATTGCATCGATCCAGCAGTATTTGAGGACAAGGACGGAAACATGTGGCTTGTTTACGGATCCTGGTCGGGGGGTATCTTTACCTTGCCATTAGATCCTCAGACGGGGCTTCCTGTTCATAAGGCTGAGGAGGACTCTGCCGGCTCGGCTGACATGGATCCTTACTATGGTTATAGAATTGCAGGCGGTGGACATCATGCCGTGGAAGGCCCTTATATCCAGTATGACCCGAAAACGGAGAAGTATTTTCTCTTTGTATCCTATGGAAAACTCACGCGGGAGGGTGGTTATCAGATACGGGAATTCCGGGGAGATCATCCCTGGGGACCTTTTCAGGACCCGTCCGGCAAGGTATTAGGGGATCAGGAGGATTACTTTGATTATGGCTTGAAACTGATGGGAAATTACAGCTTTCCGAGTCTGGAAACTACCTATATGGCACCCGGCGGGCAGTCGGTGTTCCTGGATAAAGAAGGAAATATGAACCTCGTTTACCATCAGAGATTTGACAATGGAAGCGAGTACCATGAGCCGAGAGTTCATAAACTTCAGTTGACAGAAGATGGCTGGTATCTGCCGGAGGCTTTCGAACGTTTGCCAGAGAAAGAGAATGGGAACGGAGGGTCAGAACAGAAGGCAGGAAAATCCGAGGCCGGAGAAAATCATTCATTGTTCGATTCCGATAAGATTCAGGGAACGTACTATATTCTTCGTCATGGAACCGATGTCAGTGCGAAGATCCATGAGGCGGAAGAATACAGACTGCAGGGAGGTAAGATCCTGACAAAGGATGGTAAGAAAGTTGCCAGCTACAATGTGAAAAATAACAGTGACAAAATAGAGATCCGTTACAAAGGTATATTATATCAAGGTACGATCCTGGAAACGAAGGATGAGGCGGGGAACCCGGTAAGGGAAATTCTTGCAGCTGGAAAAGATAATCAGACACTTTGGGCGGTTATGTATTTGGAAAAATAAAGGGGATATGATGGAACTATACATTAATACCAGGAAATCCGAGGGAAGGATTGCACCGGAAATTTACGGACATTTTGCAGAGCACTTGGGACGCTGTATCTATGGAGGGATTTTTGTCGGAGAGGATTCTAAGATTCCAAATGTCAATGGAATGCGTACAGACGTTGTGAATGCACTGAAGGAGATTCACATCCCGGTCCTTCGCTGGCCTGGCGGATGCTTCGCAGATGAATATCATTGGAAGGACGGCATCGGACCGCGTGAAGCAAGAAAACGTATGGTCAATACCCACTGGGGCGGTGTGGTAGAGGATAATTCCTTCGGCACACATGAGTATTTTGAACTGGTTCGACAGTTGGGCTGTAAGACCTACATCAATGGCAATGTCGGCAGCGGTACCGTGCAGGAAATGTCGGAATGGGTGGAATATATGACTTTTAACGGAGTCTCCCCCATGGCGGATCTCCGTACAAAAAATGGTGATAAAGAGCCCTGGACAGTAGATTATTTTGGCGTTGGAAATGAAAACTGGGGCTGTGGCGGAAATATGCGCCCCTCCTATTATGCTGACTTATATCGCAGATTCCAAACCTATGTCCGTATCTACGATCCCGAAAAACCGATTCAAAAAATCTGTTGTGGTGCCAATGTTTCTGACTATGACTGGACTAGAACGGTACTAGATACCTGCTTTGACCATGCGCCTGAATTCCTTCATGGATTTATGGATGGATTGTCACTCCATTACTATGTTCATCCGGAAGGCTGGGAGATCAAGGGACCGGCAACGGAATTTGATGAGGAGGTCTGGTATAAGACCTTGAACAAGGCTCTTTATATGCAGGAACTCATCGAACGGCATGGCAAAATCATGGATCGATACGATCCGGAGAAGAGGATTGGCATGATAGTGGACGAGTGGGGAAGCTGGTACACTGTTGAACCTGGTACGAACCCCGGTTTCCTCTATCAGCAGAACACGGTTCGGGATGCTTTGATTGCAGGAATCACACTGAATATTTTTAATAAACATTGTGATCGTGTTAAGATGGCTTGTCTTGCCCAGATGGTCAATGTCCTTCAGTCTGTCCTTCTGACCGAAGGTGACAAGATGGTGAAGACGCCAACCTATCATGTTTTCCATATGTATCGCTATCATCAGGGAGCAGAGCTTCTCTCCTCTGCTCTAGTAGGCGTGAAGGAAACTGGAGAGGGCGAATGGACGGTACCGGAGGTGACAGAAGCTGTCTCAAAGGATCAGGATGGAATCCTTACGATCACTTTGAATAATCTCTCTTTTGAAGAGAAGAAGACCTTGCATATCAATCTTTCTGAGATGGGATATAAGGTTCGGGAAGCCTCGATTGTAACAGGAGAAGTCCATGCACATAATACCTTTGAATGCCCGGATCTCGTAAAAGAAGAAGGGTTCACGTCTTATAAAGTTACTGAAAACGGACTTGATGTAGAACTTCCTGCTGCAAGTGTTACCATGCTTCGACTGGATAAGTAAGAGATGGCACATCTCTGGGAAAATCTGCGTTAAAATTTGAAAAAACCGCCAGCGGCTGATCCTGTTTGTCAGCCACCGGCGGTTTCTTATTACGCATTTTCGGGGGCGAAATATAGGTGTGGTCTATATTTCTCTTATTCATCCAAAGGGGTATAGCTGATGGATACATTGATATCCTGCGCATAATTACCGAAGGAGCTTCCGAAGATGGTCAGACCGCCGACATGCTCGGAATCGTCTTTTACGGACATACGGAATTGCATCTTGGACCGGTAATCCAGGTTAAATTCCTTGATGTTGACATCGGAGATTTTCAGACCATCAATATAGGTTCCGCTTTCATTAATTACCAGTAGTTTCAACAAACCGTACTGATTCCAATTCGGGAACCACCAATCCGGAGTGAAGATACCATGGGTGTCACCGAAATCTCCGGGTGCGGTCCAGATACCAAGATCCTTCCCATTCAGAGAGAAAGTGATGTCGGAAGGCCATACGGAGTTCACACCAGGGGCTTCGGACGAAAGCTCTGCGGAAATCATGATCTGTGTGATCCTCTGATTATAGGGAATAAAGTTCGGAATCTCATATTCTACATATCCGCGAGTAAACCACAGGATGTCGGCATTATAACGATCCGGATGGCTAAAGTAACGGATGTCATCGACCTCACCGATCAGCTTCTCGTGGGTAGCAATGCCACAGGTCGGAAATACCTCATAATCAGAGTAATGACCGACTTTGATATCGACATTATAAACATTCTGCACTTCTTCGGGTGTCTGGAAATCAAGGAGGATCTTGTCCATACAAAGGGAACATAGTTTCTGATTCCCATGGCCGGCAGCATCATTCTGTACGGAAATGATTCCGACGGCTTCCATTTTCTTAATGTGACTGGTCAAAGCTCCATTGGTGATTTTAAGACTGGAAGCAATTTCGTTCATGCTCATCTGCTTGTTTTTAAGAAGCAGATTGATGATCTCAACACGGGCTTCTGAGCCAAGAACCTTAAATAATTCAAGTCCATCTTCAGGCGAATTAATACGTTGCATAAGCCACCTTCTATTCTATGTGAAATAGTTATAAGTCCTCGATTTAAGTTTAAATATAAGGCTTGGCGCAATTCTGGTCAATCTAAATTTGGCTTTTTACATGTTGAATTTTATATTTTTTGATGAAATAAAATAAAGTAAAATAATTTATAAAAAAGTAAAATAATGATTGACGTAGTATAGGAACGATTGTAGAATGTGTATATAAACGGAGCGTGATTCGAAAAGTTCTTGACTATATTTCATAAATGTCAGACTTCATGATTTCAATTATCCAATTCAATCAGACCAATCATATGAAGTAAAAGCTGACAGCCGGCAGATAGGAAGTTCTTTGAGGATTCACGGAAAATAGGGGAATATATATAAGGAGGAAGTTTATGAGGAAGAAAAAATTAGCAGCTCTTGCCCTAGCTGCACTGATGGGAATGTCCACTTTAGCAGGTTGTGGAGTCACCACAACATCCAAGGAAGGGAAAAGTAAAGATTCCACCAGTAAGACGGAAATGACCGGAAAGGGCAAAGATACGATCAATATCTTGATCTATGCTCAGGAGCATGAGAAGGCAGCATATGAAGAGCAGATCAGGAAATTTACAGAGGCACATAAGGATGCCATCAAGAAGGTCAACTTCGAGGTTACCACACAGGATGAGTACGGTACCAAGATGACAGCCAATATGACAGCACATGAAATGCCGGACATCTTTTATGTAGGACCGGATTCCGTGCGTAATTATGTAGACAATGGATATATTCTTCCATTGGATAAATACGTAGATAAGGCAACAGTTGATAACCTGTGGCCGGAGATCAAGAGTGCATATCAGTATGACGGCAAGAATATTGGAAGCGGCAGTCTTTACTGTCTGCCGAAGGACCTCTCCTGCTTTGCACTTGCCTATAACCAGGATCTCTTTGATAAGGCTGGTATCCCTTATCCAGATCCCAACAAGCCTTATACCTATGACGAGTTCCTTGATGTCTGCAAGAAACTGACTAAGGATACTGATGGAGACGGCCAGATTGATCAGTGGGGAGTTGCGAATGCAAATGCATTTGGTATGACACCTTACCTCTACTCCAATGGAGCTCGTTTCCTCAATGAGGATCATACCAAGGTAAACCTTACTCACAATGACAAGTTAAAGCATGCTTTTCAGTACTATGTAGATCTGACTGCAAAGGAAGGTGTAACTCCTACGGTAGAGCAGGATACCGCTCTTGGCGGATACCAGAGATGGCTGGATGGTCAGATTGGTTTCTATGCATGTGGAACATGGGATGTAGCAGCATTTGAAGACCAGGCAACCTTCCCTTATAAGTGGAACCTCTGCGGATGGCCGGTTGGTCCTGATGGCGACGGCAAGTCCACAACCTGGCTGGGAAGCGTAGGCTTTGCAGTATCAAAGACCACAAAGCACCCGAAACTCTGTGTTGAGCTGATTTCCGCTCTCTCTACGGACCTTGATGGACAGAAGGCACTTTCCGGCGAGACAACCGGTAAGTCCATGCAGATTCCGAATATCCGTGACTATGCACAGACCACATTCAAGGAAAAGGTTGCTGATGGAACCATTCCATACGCTTCCAATGTAGATGTTATCTTCGGATATATCGAAGGCAATGATAAGTACGCAGGTACTTTCGCAGAAACCACCTATACATATAACGCTGAGTGGTGGGACACTTTCTTGGAGGGCATCCCGAATGTTCAGAATGGTCAGATTTCTGTAGATGACTATTTCAAAGAGGTTGAGCCTAAGATGCAGGAATCCCTCGATAATGCCATCAAACTTCAGAAAAGCGCAACCAAGTAATTCACCGATGGCACGAGGCTAGGAAGTCATTGGCATGGCCCCCTAAAGTTTCTTTAGTGGGGCCATTTTTATCAAGAAAGAGATTTTTGCTATGCAGAAAACAGTTCGGAAAAAGCATACAATCTCTGAAATGGCGAAGAGAGAAGAGCGTTGGGCGTGGCTTTTTATTGCAGCACCCTTTGTTGGATTCCTGATTTTTATGGCTTATCCAATCGGCTTTGCATTCTTCGCAAGTTTCAGCAGATGGACCGGAATCAACTCGCTGACAGGTAATATGGTTGGTTTCGCAAACTATATAGACATTCTTAGAGATGAGAAGTTCTGGAAGTCCATGCTTACTACCATTATTTATATGATTGGTATTCCTATTGGCATGATACTCGGGCTTGTCATTGCTATGGGCTTGAACCGCATGCGTTTTACCAGAAGATTCTTTACCACGGTGTATTACATACCGGTTGTATCTTCTCTGGTTGCCGTATCCATCCTCTGGGCATGGGTTTTTAACTACGACTACGGCCTTTTCAATTATACTATTAAAGCCCTTACCGGAGTCCATGGACCAAACTGGTTAGGCGATGAATTCTGGGTTAAGGTCGCCATGATTATTTTCATGACCTGGAAGGGGCTTGGAGGATCAATCATTCTTTATCTGGCCGGTCTCCAGAATATTCCAAGAGATTATTATGAGGCAGCCAAAATTGACGGAGCGAATGGCTGGCAGCTGTTTCGGAATATCACAATACCCTTGATTTCGCCAGTTACATTCTACATTCTGATCACCAGTTTGATCGGTGGATTCCAGGTCTTTGTAGAAGTACAGGTTATGACCGGGAACGGAGGTACTAACTACAGCGCTGCAACAATTGTTTTCTACCTCTTTGATAAGGCATTCAAGAATTCCCAGTTGGGATACGGATGTGCTGTCGCAGTAATTCTTGCAATTATTATCTTCATCATCACTGCATTGAACTTCAAGGTTCAGGATCGATGGGTTAGTACAATGGACTAAGGAGGTTGGCATATGAGTACAAATAAAATCGCAGCCCCCAATGTCACTGACATGACTGCGCAGGCACAGATCGGTTCAAAAACAAAGGAAAAGGAACTCAAAAAGAAAATCAAAAACCCCGATCACTCTGTAAAATCTACCAAGGAAAAAGTTGGAAATGTTATTATTTTCATCCTGCTTGCAATTGGAGCGGTTGCCATGGTTTTCCCTTTGATCTACATGGTAGCCACTTCCTTTATGACCAAGAACCAGATCCTTTCCGGAAGCTTGACGATCTTCCCGGACCCGATTCTCCTTGGTAAGTATAGTGAGGTTCTTTCCAAGGGCCAGTTCATCAATGGTATTATCAATACGATCAAGGTAGAAATCCCGGTTCTTCTAATTGGCGGGTTTACGTCGTCCCTCTCGGCTTTTGCTTTCGCCAAGATGCATTTTCGCGGGAAAAATGCCTTTTTCATGGCTTTGCTTGCGACAATCATGATTCCTTTTGCAGTTGTCATGATTCCGCAGTATGTTCTCTTTACCAGGTTTGGATGGACCAATTCCCTGCTTCCGCTGATCGTTCCGGGTTGTTTTGGAAATGTCGGCATGATTTTCTTCCTTCGTCAGAATCTTTACAGTATTCCAGATGAACTTATGGATGCGGCAAAGTTGGATGGATGTTCCTATTTTGGAACTTACTGGAGAGTTTTTCTCCCTCTCATGAAGGGAGCGCTTGGAACGCAGCTGATGTTATGGTTCATGGGAATTTGGAACGACTATCTGGCGCCTACCATTTTCCTGAGAAGCGAATCCAAATGGACCTTGCAGGTTGTCATTCGTTCTTTCAACAGTTATTATGCTATTCAGAGTGATTACGCTTTGATCATGGCAGCATCGGTTATTGCAATGATTCCGACCCTTCTGCTATTCTTTATCTTCCAGCGGGTTATTATTGAATCCATAGCAATCTCCGGTATTAAGTAAAGCGCTAGGCTGAAAGAAGTATCTATATGAACCATGAATTAGCTTATGATAATGCAATCCTAAGATTTCTGAATAAAGTTACGGACCTTGTGGTATTGAACCTTCTCTTCCTTGTGACGAGTATTCCAATCTTTACAATTGGAGCATCTCTGACAGCCATGCATGCAGTTAATTTGCGGTCGATCCGTTATGGGGATGGTTATGTGATTCGCCAATACTTTAAGGCATGGAAAGAGAACTTTCTGCAAGCTACGATCAGTTGGTTGATTTTTCTTGCGGCAGGACTTGTTCTCTGCATCGATTACCGCTTTTGGACTGTTTCGAAGGTCGGAACCCTAGGCAGGGTAGAACAGGTAGTATTGATTGCAATTGCTATTTTTTTCTGGATGCTTGCAACATGGCTTTTCCCGCTTCTTGCAAAAATGAGGGGGAGCCTGAAGGAACAATTTCAGAATGCCCTCCGAATGTCAGTTGCTTATTTCCTGCCTTATACCATCTGTACAATGGCGATTGCCGGGGGAGCAGCTTATGCAGCAATCCGGAATGTAGGGGCACTTATCATTCTGCTAGTACTTGGCTTTTCCCTTGTAAGCTATCTTCAGTCCTTTTTCTTCTATCGGGTTTTCGCAAAACATATTGATGAAGATCCGGTGGGAGAGTGCGATCCGCTCTATGGATATGGAGCAGAACCCAAAAAAACAGATTCAGGGGACAATATAAGGAGAAAAGGGACTGCGGAATAAGCATCCCAGAATAGAGTGAAGGAATGAAAATGGCAGAGCGAGTTTGCAAACAATGTCTGCTCTATGAAATAGGAGATCAGGAATCAAAGAACATTCTGGAATATCAGAAGAAGATTCCCAATGGAGTACGTATCGACGGGGCAGGATATGAAAAACGCATGGGGATCTGTAAGTCCTGTGATGATCTCATTTCGGCTACTTGCAGAGACTGCGGCTGTTACGTCGAATTACGGGGATTTGTAAGGGATAGCCACTGCCCCAAGAATAAGTGGTGAAAAAGGTGCTGTGAGATTTCTCGCAGCACCTTTTTACTATAGTGGAGCGTAGGGGTCACGAGAATGCCAAATGTGGCATGTATTCCTATAACCGATGGAGGATAAAATCCTTTGCCTGGATAAATAGAATATGATATCATCAACACATCATTAATTTGCACTGCATGAAACTACAGTACAAACTGAGCAGGCCAGGGATATCCTGTGAGCCGGGTCACAATGGTGACAATGGATGATGATTCATATCCATGGGACAGTAGTTACTAATTACTGCCCTATGGATTTTTTATTTTCATAGGGAATTGCAGACGCTACTCTTGTAACGAAAGTGAGGGACTATGGTGGAAAATAAGAGCTTCAGAGAAGAGGCAACACAAGTCACAATGGTGAGTATCGTAGGAAACTTCTTACTCTCAGCATTCAAATTATTTGCAGGTCTATTTGCACATTCAAGTGCCATGGTATCGGACGCTATCCATTCTGCATCCGATGTATTCAGCAGTATTATCGTCATCGTAGGAGTCCGAATCTCCTCCAAGGAAGCAGACAAGGAGCATCCATACGGACACGAGCGTATGGAGTGTGTGGCTGCCATTATTCTAGCAACCATATTGCTTATGACAGGTATCGGCATCGGATACTTCGCTTTGCTAAAAGTAATCCATGGAGACTATAAGAACCTTGGAGTGCCAGGAATGCTGGCTCTATGGGCTGCAGTGATATCGATCGTTACTAAGGAGGGCATGTTCTGGTACACCAGATACTATGCGAAGAAGTTAGATTCCGGAGCCCTGATGGCAGATGCCTGGCATCACAGAAGCGACGCCCTGTCCTCCATTGGTTCTCTGATTGGTATCCTGGGAGCACGGTTAGGCTATCCTGTAATGGACCCTATTGCCAGCCTGGTAATCTGCGTATTTATCTGCAAGGCTTCGATGGATATCTATAGAGATGCCTTGGATAAGATGGTAGATCGGTCCTGCTCTCCAGAATTCGAGGAGGAGATCTCCGACTTTGTAAGGAAGCAGGACGGGGTATTAGGAATTGATTTATTACACACCAGATTGTTTGGTAATCGAATCTATATTGACATAGAGATCGAGGCAGATGGGGAACTCTCTTTACGAGAATCCCATGCCATCGCAGAGAATGTCCATGACAATTTAGAGGAAGCATATCCTAAAATTAAGCATATTATGGTGCATGTGAATCCTTATACTCCATCTAATCCGGAGTCCAATAGCGGAGAAATGTAAACCGAGCCAAGGAAATCTATGCTAGAATGTTCTCTATATGAATAATGAAGGAAAAAATATGAGAGAACAGACAAGAAGTATTTGGCAAAAAAAAGCCGCAGTTATTATAGGAGCAGTCTTTTGCTGCTTCTTATGGGGGAGTGCATCCCCGGCAATTAAAATTGGATATGAGATCTTCTCAGTAGCACCGAATGATACTGCCGGGCGAATTCTATTTGCAGGAATTCGATTTACGATTGCAGGACTTATGGTCATTGGCTATCAGTGTGTAACAGAGCGGCAGTTTATCTTCCCTAAGAAGACAGCCTGGGGCAAGGTATGCATCCTGTCCATTTTTCAGACCTCTATCCACTATATCCTATTTTATATGGGACTGGCCTATACATCGGGAGTCCGAGGCTCTATTATTAATTCCGTTGGAACCTTCTTCAGTATTGGACTGGCTGTATGGGTATTTCATTACGAGAAACTATCGCTAAGAAAGACCATGGGAAGTGTCATTGGATTCTTAGGGGTAATGATCTGCGTCACAGGAGGATCCTTTTCTAGCATGCTTCAGGGGGGATTCCTCTGGCAGGGAGAAGGTGCACTTCTCTTATCCGCATTTTGCGGAGCCATGGCGAGTAACCTGATCAAGAAAATCGGTAAAACAGAGAACCCAGTCACCATGAGTGGCTGGCAGTTTCTGCTTGGAGGCCTGACTCTGACTCTGATTGCAGTCCTTATGGGAGGTCATTTAGAAATGAAGACCGCTCTGGGGATTCCACTGATCCTCTACATGGGCTTCATATCGGCAGGTGCATATACCGTATGGTCTCTACTTCTGAAATATAATGAAGTAAGTACAGTAACAATCCTTGGATTCATGAATCCGGTATTTGGAGTGCTTTTGTCTGTACTCTTCCTCCATGAGATGTCGGAAGCCACAAGCTGGTCTGGACTCGTAGCACTTCTTTTGGTAATCCTAGGAATAATCATTGTAAATCGTAAGAAGGCATGATTGCATCGTAAGAAATAGGAATGAACATGGGATTTTACGCAATTTCTTTAAATTATAAATCTGCACCACTTTCTGTGAGAGAGAAACTGACCCTGTCCTTAGAGAAACAGGAAAGTCTATTGGAAAACTTGAGGGAAAATGGGCTGACCCAGGCTGCATATCTTACCACTTGTAATCGCAGTGAATTATATGGCGTGGGAGACTTCCATGATGTCCTAGATATCCTGGCTCAGGAAGCGGATATCCCTCGGTCTATGCTCTTAGCCTATGTTTTCACCTATGAGGATCAGAGAGCAATCCGACACCTTCTTCGGGTAACAGCCGGTATGGAGTCTATGGTATTCGGGGAGGACGAGATCCTTCGCCAGAGTAAGGAAGCCTATAACTTTGCTAAAGAGCATGGTATGGCAGGCCATGAATTAAATATGATCTTCCAGGCGGCATTTCAGTCAGCTAAGAGAATTAAGACAGAGACCCGATTGTCAAAAAGCTCCGTATCCGTTGCCACACTGGCAGCAGCAGGTGTGAGAAAGTTCCTGAGAGAGAATATTTCCAATGAGAGGAAGGGATCAGTTCTAATCATTGGTGCAGGTGGCGATACAGGGAATAAAGTGCTAAAGGATCTCCTATCCTACGGCGATAGCCAGATCATTGCTACGGAGCACAGGCGTCACATCTCAAATCACGGCGTTCAAGTGATTCCTTATGAGGATCGTTATCACTATATCAATCAGGCAGACGTGGTTGTCTCCGCCACCAAGAGTCCCCACTACACACTGTCCTATGCCATGATGGCACCAGAGAAATATGAGAAGAAGCCGAGATTATTTGTGGATCTGGCAGTTCCTTCAGATATCGATAGTGCAGTGCAAAGCATGGAGGATACAAATTATCTAACCATCGACGCCTTTGAGGCAATTGCTGCAGAGAATCAGCAGATTAAGTTAGAGGATCGACAGTTAGCTGAGGAGATTCTAGAGGAATGCCTGGATGAGACCTGTAAGGCTGTGGACTTTCAGTCCTTCCTACCTCGCTTAGAGGGAAGTAGCATCTTAGCAGACCAGAGTCTCCGTCGGTTTATCTTTCACTATAAGGATGCATCTAATAAGGATGAACTCAGGAGCTTCCTGGAGGTCTTGTCTAGAATGGAGGGGGAGAGATGACCCTATTCCCATTTTTTCAGGATATTACGGATAAGACCTTTCTGGTGATTGGAGCAGGGCATGTGGCTTCTGGAAAGGTAAACCAAATCCGAAAATTCACCAATCATATCATAATCATTGCACCGAAGACAGAGATGGAGATCCCTGGGGATATTCAGTGGATTGAAAGAGAATATCAGCCGGAGGACATCCAGCTGGGGGATTATATCATCGGTGCCACATCATGTCGCGAGGTGAATGCCCGAATTGCTGCAGATGCAAACCAGGCAGGAAAGCCTGTGAATATCGTGGATGCTCCTGGGCTATGCACATTTATCTTCCCAAGCCTCATTAAAAGAGGGGATCTGACAGTTGCGATTACATCCAATGGAAAGAGCCCTTCCACCACCCAATATGTGAGAAAGCAGATTGAAGAGGTGGTGCCTGAATCCATTGAAGGGATTCTAGATCGAATGGGTGAACTCAGAAATGTAGTGCCGAGAGAGATTCAGGACTATCACACACGGGCTCTGGTCTATCGCCAGGTGCTATCAAGTCTGATCGAAAGCGATAATGAACTCAGTGATGAGGATGTGCAGAATATTATTGAGGAGTACCGAAAGTAATTGCTGAGAAGGTAAGTAGAAGTGAGAACAATTCGAATTGCAACCCGAGCTAGTAAGCTGGCACTGGTACAGGCACATATGACGGAAGATATGCTTCGGAATTTGGGCTGGAACACAGAGATAATAGAAGTGAGTACCCGTGGAGACAGAAATCAAACAGGAGCTCTGAAGGTAATCGGTGGAAAGGGACTTTTCGTCCGAGAGGTGGAGGAGATGCTTCTGAATGGGCAGGCAGATATTGCAGTTCATAGTGGGAAGGATCTCCCCTATGAATTGATGGATGGCTTGGTGATCGCAGGTGTCCCAGAGGCTGCATCTAGTAATGACTGTCTGGTTTCCTGTAAAAATGTAAGTCTAGAAGAAATCAAGGATCGCCCCATTGTGATTGGTACAGCCAGCCCCCGGCGAGAGGTGGAATTAAGTCGCCTCTTTCCAAATGCAAGAATTGAATTAATCCGTGGGAATGTGGATACTCGATTGAAAAAGCTAAGAGAGGGTTTATATGATGCTACCCTTCTAGCAAAAGCTGGTTTAGACCGCTTACAGCCAGATCTTACAGACATGGATGTCCGTGTGTTAAGCACCAAGGAGTGCATCCCATCTGCATGCCAGGGAATCCTGGCAATCGAATGCAGAGAAGAGGACCGGGAGATGGTAGAAGTCTTAAGGTCTATTAGCCATAAGAGGTCGAAGGCACGCTTTACAGTAGAGAGAAAGATGCTATCCCTGCTTCAGGCAGATTGCTCCATGGCCATTGGTATCTATAGCAAAATAGAGGAAGACAACTCCCTAGAACTCTATGGTATGTTCGATGGAAAGCATGGAGATGTGAAGGGAAATCTAGAGGACTATCCAAGCCTCTGCCTGGAATTATGTAAAAAGTTACAAGCTGTTTCAATTGAAACGGATTGAAGATAGAAAAGTCCTAAGATGGAAAGTTGGATGAAAAGGTTTTGGGCAAAAGGAAAAGAAATGAACCAAGGGAAAGTGATTCTGGTTGGTGCAGGCTGTGGACCTGATCTAATAACAGTTGCCGGCCTGAGAGAACTAGAGAAAGCAGAGTCTGTGGTCTATGACGACTTAATTGACCAGGGACTTTTAGAATACACACCAGAGGACTGTCATCGGATCTATGTGGGAAAGCGTAGTGGACGTCATTCCAAGGCCCAGGAAGAAATCAACCAGATTTTGATTGAAGAAGCAAAGAAAGGCTACCGGGTTGTACGCCTAAAGGGTGGGGATAGCTTTGTCTTTGGACGAGGCGGAGAGGAGATCCTAGCCCTGCAAAAAGAGGGAATCCCCTATCGGATGATTCCGGGAGTGACCTCTTCTGTTGCAGTGCCAGAGTCCTTAGGAATCCCTGTGACACACCGAAAAGTGGCTAGAAGCTTCAGCGTCATCACAGGACACACGGCGGACTCCAATCCTCAGGAAGAAAAGAAGAGATGGGATGCTCTTGCTAAAGTGGGTGGTACCTTAGTCTTTCTCATGGGACTTCACTCTGCAAAAAAGATTTCGGATGGCTTAATGGCTGCTGGAATGCCGGGAGATCGTCCTGCCTCTATTCTCAGTCGAGGCTATACTGTGGATGCAAAACGAATCGATGGAGACCTGGCATCCTTAGAGAAGATGGCAGAAGAGGCATCTACTCCTTCGGTTATTGTAGTGGGAGATGTGGCGGCTCTTCATATGGAGGCGACAGACCAGGGAGAACTGAGTAATCAGTCTGTAACACTGACTGGGTCAGACTTTTTCACGAAGCGCTTAGCATTAGCACTTGAAAAAGAAGGCGCCTATGTAAGGAGTTATCCCTATGTGAAACTCATAGCCGATAAGGATGCAATCCCTGAGATGGATGAACTATCCAATCACTGGTTGGTATTCACATCCAGTAATGGGGTTCGAATCTTCTTTGAATATTTAAAAGAAAAGAAGTTAGATCTAAGATGTCTATTTGGAGCTAAGTTTGCATGTATCGGTGCAGGAACGGAAAAGACCTTAGCGGAATATGGATTCTATGCAGACCTTATTCCTGAGGACTACACGGCCAAGGCCTTAGGAGAGAAGCTGTCCAGAGACCTTCAGGGCTCAAATGAGAAGATACATATATTACGTGCTGCCAACGGTTCAATAGAATTAAATGCCGTATTGGATCAGGCTGGAATCCAATACCAGGATCATAAGATCTATCACACAGTAATTGCGACAGACCGATTACCGCAGGAAGAGATCCATACGAATTACCTGGTCTTCGCATCTAAATATGGAGCCAAGGGCTTCTTTGAACAGAGGGATCCACTGGGAATAGAGAGGATTCAGGACCTATATAAGAGAATTCACACTGGAGAAGTCAGGGTCATCTGTATCGGAGAGATTACAGGGGAAGAAGTGAAAAAGCATCTGTCAGATGAGGATAGTGAAAAGCTATTGATTGCAAAGAAGCATACAGTAGAGGGAATACTAGAACAGATAAGAGGTAGAGAAGAATGAGACGTTTTCGTAGACTAAGACAGACAGCAGAGATGCGTAGTTTTGTAAGAGAGCATGAAGTGTCTGTAAAGGATCTAATCTATCCTGTCTTCGTAAAGGAAGGTGAGGATATCAAGGAGCCGGTAGACTCTATGCCTGGGGTGTTTAATTATTCTCTAGACCGCCTGAATGAGGTAATCGATCAGGTGACAGAGTTAGGAATCCCAGCCATCTTAATTTTTGGTATTCCAGAAGTGAAGGATGAAGTGGGATCAGAGGCCTACAATCCAGATGGAATCACCCAGCGGGCAATTCGACAGATTAAGGAGAGAGCTCCTCACCTAATCGTTATCGGAGATGTGTGTATGTGTGAGTACACATCCCATGGTCACTGTGGAATCCTGTCCTGTGTTCGTTGTAATCCAGAGGCTGCGAAGAAGATTCGAATCGCAGGCAAGACCCTTCAGGATGCTGCTGAGGGACGAGTTGCAGGGGTAGATACCTCTGATATGATCTATGATGTAGACAATGATAAAACCATTCCTTTGATTGGAAAGATCGCAGTGTCTCTGGCAGAGGCTGGTGCTGATATCGTAGCTCCATCTGATATGATGGACGGTCGTGTGGCTGAGATCCGTAGGCAGTTGGATGAGGCAGGACTTATCAATGTACCAATTATGGGCTACTCCGCTAAGTTTGCTTCTGCATTCTATGGACCATTCCGTGATGCGGCAGGAAGTGCACCGTCCTTTGGAGATCGTAAGTCTTATCAGATGGATCCAGCCAATGGTCGTGAAGCCATGAGAGAGATCGCAGATGACTTAGAAGAGGGCGCAGATCTAATTATCGTAAAGCCAGCTATGGCCTATATGGATATCATGAAGGAAGCGAGACAAAAATTCGATGTTCCTTTTATCGCATATAATGTGTCCGGTGAATATGCAATGGTGAAGGCGGCAGCAGCCAATGGCTGGATTGATGAAAAGCGTATTGTTATGGAAACGATGATAAGCTTTAAGAGAGCTGGTGCTGATCGCATCATTACCTACCATGCGCTAGATGTAGCAAAGTGGCTGCGTGAGGAATAAGAGTCGTTTTTGATTGGGATATATCATCCATCGAAGAAATGAGGCATTCATATGAGCTTACATACAGAAACTTCCAATAAAGAATTTGAGAAGGCCCAGGAATTCATCCCAGGTGGAGTAAACTCCCCGGTTCGCGCATATCGTGCAGTAGGCAGAAATCCCCTTTTCATCGATCATGCCAAGGGAAGTAAGATCACCGATTTGGATGGAAATACATATATCGACTATGTGTGCTCTTGGGGACCGAATATCCTAGGTGCTGCACAGCCGGATGTAATCGAAGCTGTGAAGGCGGTCTGTGAGAAGGGACTTACCTTCGGTGCACCTACTCCTATGGAGACGGAATTAGCAGAACTTATCTGCGATGCAGTAGAGGCCTGTGACAGTGTCCGCCTGGTGAATTCAGGTACAGAGGCTGTTATGTCAGCAATCCGTGTAGCCAGAGGTTATACCGGTAGAAGTAAGATCGTAAAGTTCAGAGGCAACTACCATGGTCATTCCGATGGACTCTTAGTGAAGGCTGGAAGTGGACTGCTCACGGAGTCTACCCCAGACTCTGCCGGCGTCCCAGAGGGCTATGCCAAGTACACCTTGCTTGCAAACTATAATGATCCTGCATCGGTGCAGAAGTTATTTGATGAAAATGCAGACCAAATCGCAGCTGTGATTGTGGAGCCGGTAGCTGCCAATATGGGAGTTGTTCCACCAGAAGAAGGCTTCTTAGAGTACTTAAGAAAAGTTACCAAGGAGAATGGAAGCTTACTAATCTTCGATGAGGTCATTACAGGATTCCGTATTGCTTATGGTGGTGCGGGAGAATACTATGGCGTCATTCCAGATATGGTAACCATGGGTAAAATCGTAGGTGGTGGTATGCCCCTTGCGGCCTATGGCGGACGTAAGGACATCATGTCCTGTGTAGCACCAATTGGTCCAGTCTATCAGGCAGGAACCCTTGCAGGTAATCCGGTAGCAGTGACAGCAGGTATCGTGACTCTTCGTTATCTCAAGAATCATCCAGAGATCTATCAGAAAATCGATGAATCCGCAGCACAAATAGAGGCTGCATTTGTAGAGAGAGGCTGGACAGTGAATCGCGTAGGTTCCCTTCTGTCTGTATTTATGACTGATGGAAAGCCAGTTACGAATTATGAAGATGCCCTAGAGTCTGATACTGGGAAGTTTGCATCCTATTTTAACCAGATGCTTGAGCAGGGAATCTATGTAGCACCAAGTCAGTTTGAGGCAATGTTTGTGTCTGCAGCCCATACGAAAGAGGACCTAGAGAAGACCATCGCGGCCATTGGACAGGTTGACATCTGATTGTCATGGAAATAGTTCCATGGCTTGCTGGAAAACCTAGAATAGAATATCGCATGGAATGTTAAGAGCATTGTTCCATAGGGAGACCTAGGGGATATGATATGAAATAATACAATTAAAAGTTTGTTTAATTAACGGTTGACTTTCTGGATGGAAGATTCTATGATGTAGTTAACAATTAAACAAATGCTTAATCATAAAATCCAGTGATGGGAATGGTTTACATTTCCCATAAAACTGGATACATGGGAGAAGCAGAAGGTATTAGAGGAGAAAAATCATGAAAAAGACTTACAAGATCGATGTGGATTGTGCAAACTGTGCAGCAAAGATGGAAGATGCTGCGAAGAACACTGCTGGCGTATTAGATGCTAATGTGAACTTCATGACCTTAAAGATGAAGGTTGAGTTCGAGGACGGCGCAGACGTGGATGCTGTCATGACAGAAGTACGGAAGAATTGTAAGAAGGTTGAGTCTGATTGCGAGATCTTCTTCAAGTAGGAGGTAGGCCTATGAACAAACAGCAGAAGAAAAATCTAATCCGAATCATAATCACGGGAATTCTGCTACTGGCCCTTCACTTTGTGCCAGTTGATGGTTGGATTCGATTCGTCCTCTATATGATTCCCTACGGAATCATCGGCTATGACATCCTGATCAAGGCTGGAAAGGGAATCATCAATCGTCAGCCATTTGACGAATGTCTCTTGATGTCCATTGCCACCATTGGTGCTATTGTGCTGGCAGTGTCTCGTAGTGGCGACTATGTGGAAGCCATCGCTGTTATGCTCTTCTATCAGGTGGGCGAATGGTTCCAGAGTTATGCGGTAGGGAAGAGCAGACGAAATATCGCAGATCTTATGGACATCGCTCCAGACTATGCCAATATCATGGGCGAGGATGGAGAACTAGAGGAAGTGGATCCAGATGATGTAGAAATCGGAAGCACCATCGTGGTAAAGCCTGGTGAGAAGATTCCAATCGATGGTGTCGTCCTAGAGGGTAAGTCAGCTCTAGATACAGCAGCCCTGACTGGTGAGTCTATGCCAAGGGATGTGTCTGAAGGTATGGAGGTTGTCTCTGGAAGTATTAATCTAAGCGGTCTCTTGAAGATTCAGACCACCAAGGAATTCGGCGAGTCTACGGCAACGAAGGTGTTAGAACTCATTGAGGATGCAAGCTCTAGAAAGTCGAAGTCTGAGAACTTCATCACCAGGTTTGCCCGTGTCTATACACCAATCGTAGTATTCCTAGCCCTTGCTCTGGCACTGATTCCTCCAGTGGTACTTCTGCTTATGGGAGCAGATTCCATGTGGGGCGACTGGCTCTACCGCGGGCTGACCTTCCTGATTATTAGCTGTCCATGTGCACTGGTAATCTCCATACCACTGTCCTTCTTCGCAGGTTTGGGTGGTGCAAGCAAGCAGGGTGTCCTGGTAAAGGGATCGAACTATATGGAGACCCTGTCTGAGGTCAAGACCATCGTCTTCGATAAGACAGGAACTCTAACCAAGGGAACCTTTACGGTAACAGCTGTTCACCCAGAGACGATCACAGAGGAGGAACTCCTCCATATGGCATCTCACGTGGAACGCTACTCAACCCATCCAATTGCTCAGTCCCTTCGGAATGCGTATCCGAATGAGAAGGATGACTGCTCTGTAACAGATATCGAAGAGATCCCAGGCCATGGAATCCGTGCCATTATCAATGGAAAGACAGTCTGTGTGGGTAATTCCAAGATGATGGAGTCTATTGGAGCCAAATATAAACCATGCGATCATCTGGGAACCATTATTCACGTTGCCATCAACGGAGAGTATGAGGGACATATTGTTATCTCTGATACCATAAAAGATCACAGTAAGGAAGCCATCACTGCCTTAAAGCAGCATGGAATCCGAAAGACAGTGATGCTGACTGGAGATGCAAAGGCTGTTGCAGACAGAGTTGGTGGTGACTTAGGAATCGATGAGATCCGAAGCGAGCTCCTGCCACAGGATAAAGTGTCTGAGGTAGAGAAGCTTCTGTCTGAAAAGAGAAGTGATAAGGAGCGCTTGGCCTTCGTTGGAGATGGCATCAACGATGCACCTGTTCTATCCCGTGCGGATATTGGAATTGCCATGGGTGCTATGGGATCGGATGCAGCCATTGAGGCAGCAGATGTAGTCCTGATGGATGATAATCCCTATAAGATTGTGACAGCAATCCGTATTTCTAAAAAGTGCCTTCGTATTGTGAAAGAGAATATCTGGCTCGCAATTGGCGTAAAGGTCCTAGTACTTCTACTTGGTGCTCTCGGAATCGCTAATATGTGGGCTGCAATCTTCGCAGATGTAGGCGTTTGTGTCATCGCTGTGCTAAATGCAATTCGCTGCATGCATATGGACTTTGATGAACCAAAAAGTTGAGGGAATAGATTGTCATAATGAAGTAAGGGTGTGCATCCGCCTGTAAAGTTTGGTATACTTAACAAGCCTTATGTGGGATTCCACACACATATCTAAGATAGAAAATAAAGTGAGACATCTAAGAATTGGAAGGGAAATAGAATATGAAAATTGCAGTTCCTTATAACAATGGTGAAATCTTCCAGCACTTCGGTAAGTCTGAAGAGTTTAAAATCTACGAAGTGGTTGATGGACAGATCTTGTCATCTACGATTATCTCTGCAGAGGGTGCAGGTCATGAGGCTCTGGCTGGTGTATTAGCACAGCAGGATGTAGCCCTCTTAATCTGCGGCGGCATGGGAGATGGTGCTAAGTCTGCTTTAGATGCAGCTGGTATCCAGGTGATCTCTGGTGTCTCAGGTGATGTAGACCAGGCAATCGCTGACTTCTTAGCAGGTGAGTTGATCTCTGAGGGAGTCAACTGTGGACATCATGATGAGGATGCTTGCGGCTGTGGGGATGACTGTGGTGATGGTTGTGGTAGCGGCTGCGGTGGTGGCTGCGGTGGTTGCGGCCATGAAATGCAGGTCATCTACGAGGGTGAGAATGCAGGTAAGTCCGTAGAGGTACACTATACAGGTACATTCGACGATGGTACCAAGTTCGACTCTTCCTATGATAGAGGAGAGCCTCTGGCATTCATCGCAGGTGTAGGAATGATGATTCCTGGTTTCGATAAAACTGTTGTCGATATGACAGTTGGCGAGAAGAAGACCATCCACTTAGAGCCACAGGATGCTTACGGCGAACATGATCCTGAGGCTGTAATCCAGGTTGCAATTAAGGAACTTCCTGGATCTGAGAACCTTGAACTGGGTCAGCGTATTATGCTGCAGGATGAATTAGGACGTCACTTCCCAGTTAGCGTAATGGCCAAGACTGAGGATACCATTACCTTTGACGCGAACCACGAGATGGCTGGTAAGGCTCTGAATTTTGAGATTGAACTGATTTCAGTTGCTGAATAATAGGGATGTAGGATGACTTTAAGGGATTTGAAAATTGGAATGAGTGCTACGGTGAAAACAGTAGGCGGAACAGGAGCCTTGCGCCAGCACTTTCTAGATATGGGCTTGATACCTGGTGAGGAGGTAGCCCTGATTAAGTATGCTCCAATGGGAGATCCTATGGAGCTTCGAATTAGTGGCTATGAGCTGACACTTCGATTAGCAGATGCTGAGGAGATTCAGATTGAGGACCCTCATCCAACAGCGAAGCTGGGAAGCGATGCCCAGAAAAAACAGAGTCGTAGAGAATCTGTCCACCCAGGTTATGGTGAGGAAGCAGATACCCATGACTACCATAAGGAGCATGATAAGAAGCCGAAATTAGAGAAGCTGACCTTTGCTCTGGTCGGTAATCAGAACTGTGGTAAGACAACCCTCTTTAATCAATTAACCGGATCCAATCAGCATGTAGGTAACTTCCCTGGAGTTACGGTGGATCGAAAGAGTGGTGTGATTAAGGGCCATCCCAATACAGAAGTGGTGGATCTGCCAGGAATCTATTCCCTGTCACCATACACCAGCGAGGAGATCGTCTCTCGTCAGTTCATCCTTGAAGAGAAGCCTACAGCAATTATTAATATCATCGATGCTACCAATATCGAGCGCAATCTATATCTGACCATGCAGTTACTAGAGCTTGGAATTCCAATGGTGCTGGCTCTAAATATGATGGATGAGATGCGTGGTAATGGTGGCTCAATTCGAATCAATGAGATGGAAGCTCTCTTACAGGTTCCAGTGGTACCAATCTCTGCTGCAAAGGGAGAGGGTATCGACGAGTTGATCGCCCATGCAATCCACATTGCAGAGTATCAGGAAGTTCCAGGCCGAGAGGACTTCTGTGATAAGAATGACCATCATGGTGCAGTGCATCGTGCGATGCATGGTGTCATGGCTCTAATCGAGGATCATGCAGAGAATGCAGGTATCCCACTTCGTTTCGCAGCAAGTAAGCTAATCGAAGGAGACCATCTGGTCTTAGAAGCTTTGAAGCTGTCTGATAATGAGACAGATATGATGGAGCACATTATTGAACAATTGGAGGCGGAGCGTGGACTAGACCATGCGGCAGCCATTGCAGATATGCGCTTTATCTTCATTAAGAGACTCTGCCATGAGACAGTGGTAAAGCCCAAGGAAAGTAAGGAGCATGAGAGAAGTCGTCGAATTGATGCTCTACTTACAGGTAAATGGACGGCGATTCCTTGCTTTGTTGGAATCATGGCACTGGTATTCTATCTGACCTTTCATGTGGTAGGTGCATTCTTCCAGGGCTTAATTGAGAGCGGTATTGGAGAATTGAAGATATTGGTGGATCAGGCTCTGACCACAGCGCAGGTTGCAAAGCCAATTCATTCCCTGGTGATTGATGCGGTTTTCACTGGTGTTGGCACGGTACTTAGTTTTATCCCGATTATTGTGGTGCTCTTTTTCTTCCTGTCCTTGTTAGAGGACAGTGGATATATGGCCCGAATCGCTTTTGTAATGGATAAGCTACTTCGTAAGATTGGACTGTCTGGACGAAGCATTGTTCCGCTTCTAGTCGGATTCGGATGCTCTGTTCCAGCAGTAATGTCTACTCGAACCCTACCATCTAAGAGGGATCGACGGATGACAACACTGCTGATTCCATTTATGAGTTGCTCTGCCAAGATGCCAGTCTATGCCTTTTTTACAGAGATTTTCTTCCCAGCATATGCTATGCCGGTTATGATGCTTCTCTACTTCGGTGGAATCCTCGTTGCGATTCTGGTGGCGCTGCTATCTAAGAACACTCTCTTTAAGGGGCAGGCGGTTCCCTTTGTAATGGAATTGCCTAATTATCGTGTCCCTGGAGCTAAGAATGTACTGCAACTCATGTGGGATAAGGCGAAGGACTTTTTACAGCGTGCCTTTACCTTTATCTTCATTGGAACCATTGTGGTATGGTTCTTCCAGAGCTTTGACTTCTCTATGAATATGGTAAGCGACTCATCTAAGAGTATGTTAGCAAGACTAGCTGGCCTTCTAGCACCGCTTTTTGCTCCAATGCATTTAGATGACTGGCGTATTGTGACTTCAATTATCTCAGGCTTTTTAGCGAAGGAAAGCATCGTGTCTATGACATCTGTGCTGTACGGTGGTAAGGAGATCCTTAAGCAGTCTATGACAACACTACAGGCAGCAAGCTTTCTAACCTTCTGCCTCTTCTATACCCCTTGTATCGGTGCTGTAGCATCCATCCAGAGAGAGCAGGGCAGACGCTATGCATTAGCCACAGTCATCTTCCAGTGCCTGGTGGCATGGGTATTATCATTGGTAGTTTATTTGGTACTTGGACTGGTGATCTAATTAATGAAAAAAATACTTTTCTTTATGAAAAGAGAAACTGTATTGACAGTAGCCTTTGTGCTGGCTTTGGTATCCATGGTTTTGGTACCACCAGACAGAGGCTATCTGTCTTATATCGACTATCGTACCCTGTGCATCCTCTATGCATTGATGGCGATTATGAATGGTTTTCAGAAAATCGGTGTCTTTGACTGGGCAGCTCGGTCTATTCTGAATCGAAGTAAGAGTAGAAGTGGCGTGATTCTGACCTTAGTACTACTATGCTTTTTCTCCAGTATGCTGATTACCAATGATGTGGCGCTGATTACCTTTGTGCCACTTACCGTGATTGCCTTTGAACAAACTGGGGATTGTAAGCTCCTTCCTACGACTGTAGTGCTTCAGACCATAGCCGCCAATCTGGGAAGTATGCTAACACCATTGGGTAATCCGCAGAATCTCTATCTCTATGGTAAGTCCGGGATGAGCTTTCTATCCTTTGTAAAGCTAATGCTCCCTTATAGTGCCCTGTCTCTAATCCTTCTTCTCCTTGGAGTATTTCTCCTGGGACTGGGAGAGAGGGACTTTTCACTTCATACAAAGAAGTCATCTAGGGCTAAGACAATCCCAAATGAAGTGACAGGACTTGGAAGAGAAGAGGAGTGTCGAACAGAAGAGAAGTGTCGAACAGAAGAGGTACGTCGAACAGAAGAGGAGTGTCGAAAGCAGGAAGAAAGCAGACAGGATTTGTGGAATCAAGAGAGACGAATCCTCTGCATGGTCTATTCTGGTCTCTTTCTCTTAGGCCTTCTTACGGTTCTTCGAGTGCTGCCTTATCCTGTAATGTTTCTCATTGTGATGGGGGTACTCCTCATTACCGATCTCCTGCTGGGGAGAGGCGTCCTTAAGAGTACGGATCTATCTCTGATCCTTACCTTCACCTTCCTCTTTGTCTTCATCGGAAATATAGGGCGACTCCAGGCTTTCCAGGACTTCATCCAAAGGGTAGTGGCAGGGCATGAGGTAGGATCTGCAGTCCTAGCCTCTCAGGTAATCAGTAATGTGCCAGCTGCAATTCTCTTGTCAGGCTTTACAGACCAGTTCCAGGCCTTAATCATAGGGTGTAACCTGGGTGGATTAGGCACACTGATTGCATCTATGGCTAGCCTGATTTCCTTTAAGTACATTGCTCGCTGGAACTCAGAGTCAAGATTCGGATACTTCCTACGATTCACCCTATGTAACATGTTCTTCTTAGCAATCCTATGGGCTTGGTTTGTATTTGTATAAAAATAAGCAAAAAGGACATATTAGAAATACATTTAAAAAGGTGCTTCACAAAAGTAAATACTGTGCTATGATAAAGTCGTAAAGATGTAATAAAACCTTGTATTTGGAAGGGTTGGAAGCCAATATGAGTCAACTTGAGCCTACAGTCACCGAACAGAGGCGTCTTACTAGAAATAGTATCTACCGCTATATCCTAGAGAGTGAATCCCCTGTATCCAAGCAGCAGATGGTCCAGAATCTGGGATATTCCCTGCCGACAATTCATCAGAATATACAGGAATTGCTGAACGCGGATCTCATTCGCGTTGGAGAAGTGCAGAGGTCAACTGGAGGGCGTCCTCCTGTGGGATATACCATTGTGGAAGATGCGAGATATGCCATTGGTGTAGCAGTGTCCTCTAATCATCTTCGCTTCCTGGTATCGGATTTGAAAAGGCAGCAGATTGCCTATAAGAGTATCCGTTTAGAGGATGAAGAGCATGTCGATACCCGGATTGTAAAGGAGACAGAGATCTTCATCAAAGAGAATAAAATTGAGCCGGAGAAGATTCTTGGTGTGGGAATTACCATTCCAGGTATCTTCGACTTTGAGAATGATAGAATTGTAACCTCCCCCACATTACATATGCCAGACTTCAGTCTGAAGAGAATCCAAGAGGATTGCCGATTCCCTGTCTATATCGTTAATGATTCCAAGTCTGCTGGAATTGCAGAATTACTGAACCGTCCACATGCGGAGCAGAAGAAACCGTTTGCTTATCTTTTGCTTGAGAATGGAGTAGGCGGAGCAATTGCTATGGAGGGGCAGATCCTCTCTGGGGATAATCATCGTAGTGCAGAATTCGGTCATATGTGTGTGGAACCAGGTGGACTGGAGTGTAACTGCGGCCGTAAGGGCTGCTTAGAAGCATATTGCAGTGCCTTTCGCTTTACAAGAGATATCGGTCTGACTACAGAAGAGTTCTTCGACGGACTTCAAGAGGGTAAGAAGGAACTGGTGGACCTGTGGGAGGATGTGCTGGTTCACATGGCCATTGGAATTTTGAATATCCGTATGTGCTACGACAGCGAGGTCATCCTAGGTGGTTTTGTGGCAGAGAATATGGTCCCTTATTTAGGGCACCTAAGGGAGCTGGTGGCTGAGAGAGATCCCTTTTCTGAAAATGGAGACTATGTCTCTATTGGCAAGCTGCAGAGAGCCGGAATGGTTGGTGCAGCTTGGCACTTCATCGGCCAATTCGTAGAAGAGATCTAGCCGTATGAGGCTGTGGACTTTGTAGATGAGAGCGGTCTCTTAAAGTGTCTATTCAATTCAATAATCATACAAAGGGAACCAAAACTTCCTTTACCAATCAACTGTTACGGCATGGTAAAGGTGGTTTGGTTTCCTTTTTTGATTGGTTTATATTCTGATTCCCAATCTATTTTCACAAAAACTTTATTCTCTTTTTATATAATCTGACAAAAATAAAAGACTTTTATAAAATGCGTTGACATAAAAACTTCACAGACATATTATAAAGATGCTTTTGAAATAGTCCTTTACAAAAGTCCAAACAAATCATTGGGGAATGAGGGACTTTCATTACGCATAAGCTGAATGAAGTCTTGCCAGAATGGAAAAAATTGCATCCAAGGGAGGCATTGTCAATGAGTCTCTAGAGGATCTATCTGCAGAGAAACTAGCAGAAGAGATGCATACCAAGACACCATCTATCAAGCAGCATCAGACAAAACTCAAGGGAGGAATCACATGTATTATGTAGGAATTGATTTAGGAACTAGCGCGGTGAAACTCCTTCTAATGCAGGAGGATGGGACAATTAAGAATATTGTCTCAAGAGACTATCCATTGTCCTTTCCACATCCAGGCTGGTCGGAGCAGAATCCAACAGACTGGTGGGATGCAGTAAGAGATGGACTGAAGGAGCTCTTAATAGGTACTTCGGCAAAGGAAGTCCGTGGAATTGGAGCAGGTGGCCAGATGCATGGCTTGGTTATTCTGGATGAGGAAGATCAGGTCATCCGTCCAGCGATTCTCTGGAACGATGGTCGTACACAGAAGGAAACGGATTATCTCAATAATGAGATCGGTAAGGACAAGCTCCGTGAATACACAGGCAATATTGCATTTGCCGGTTTCACAGCACCGAAGATTCTCTGGGTAAGAGAGAATGAGCCAGAGAATTTTAAGAGAATCCGTAAGGTCATGCTTCCAAAGGATTACATCAACTATAAGCTGACAGGAAGCTTTTGCACGGATTACTCCGATGCATCTGGGATGCTTCTCTTAGACGTAGCCAATAAGACTTGGTCTAAGGAGATGCTTAATATCTGCGGACTTAGTGAAGAGATGCTGCCAAAGCTCTATGAATCCTTCGATGTGGTTGGTAATCTGAAGCCCGAGGTAGCCAGAGAGCTGGACTTAAATCCATCCGTAAAGGTGGTTGCTGGTGCAGGAGACAATGCAGCTGCAGCCATTGGAACAGGAACCGTAGGGAAGGGGCATTGCAATATCTCTCTTGGAACCTCTGGAACACTATTTTTGTCTGATGATAAATTCATGCTTCCATCAGAAGGAATACATTCCTTTGCTCATGCAGATGGTCACTACCATCTCATGGGATGCATGCTATCTGCAGCATCCTGTAATAAATGGCTGATGGAAGAGGTCCTTCATACGAAGGATTACGATGCAGAGAGAGAACTCATTACAGATGAGATGCTGGGTCGAAACCATGTATTCTTCCTTCCATATCTCATGGGTGAGAGAGCACCACATAATGATCCTCTTGCAAGAGGATGCTTCATTGGAATGACCATGGATAGTAACCGAACCGATTTGGTACAGGCTATGCTAGAGGGCGTTGCCTTTGGTATGAGAGACTCCTTAGAAGAGGCTAAGAAGGCTGGCGCAGATATCCACTCCTCCATGATCTGCGGAGGTGGTTCTAAGAGTTCATTATGGAGACGCATCTTCTGTAATGTAATGAATATAGAGATTACCATGCCAGAGACCGAGCAGGGTCCAGGCTATGGCGGAGCCATCCTGGCAGCAGTAGCAGATGGAAAATATGAATCTGTGGAAGCTGCCTGCGAGAAACTTGTTTCCATTAAGGCAAGAATTGAGCCGGAGCCAGAATTGGCTGCTCGCTATGAAGAGCGTTATCAGGCCTTCCGTAAGTTATATCCAGCACTGAAGGATGCTTTTAAGGCTCTGTAAACAGGGGGTCAGATGAATAATTATGGCGGCATCCAGATGATTCGTATGGAGAAAAGTAAGGCGGAGGAAAAGAAGGAGCCTGAGTCAGAGGATTCCCCAGCAGTTGAGGAAAAAAGCACGGTAGGGGATTCTCTTGGAAAGGCAATTCGGCGAATTGTCTTAAATGAAAAGTAAAAGGGAAAGAGCAAAGGAGAAGAATTATGACAAACAATATCCCAGTAGTAAAAGTTGGTGTGGTAGCAGTATCAAGAGACTGCTTTCCAGCTCCACTTGCAGTAAATCGTAGAAAAGCAGTTGTAGCAGCCTATGAAGAGAAATTCGGTAAGGATGACATCTATGAATGTCCAATTACCATCGTTGAGTCTGAAATCGATATGGTGAATGCCTTAGAAGATGTGAAGAAGGCTGGATGTAATGCCCTCTGCATATACTTAGGAAACTTCGGACCAGAGATTTCTGAGACACTGTTAGCAAAGCACTTCGACGGACCAGTTATGTTCTGTGCGGCAGCAGAGGAGGGTAAGAATACCCTGGGAATCGAAGGACGTGGAGATGCATACTGCGGCATGCTGAATGCATCCTATAACTTAGCAATCCGTAATACCAAGGCATGGATCCCTGAGTATCCAGTTGGGGATGCAAAGGACTGCGCAGAGATGATCCATGAGTTTCTGCCGGTTGCACGTGTACGCTTGGGCTTAGATGGACTGAAGATCATCTCCTTCGGACCAAGACCTCAGAACTTCCTGGCATGTAATGCACCGATTCGTCAGCTCTACAACCTGAATGTAGAGATCGAAGAGGAGTCTGAACTTGACCTCTTCGAAGCATATGAGAAGCACTACTGTCCAGAGAAGTACGACATCCCTGCGGATGTATTAGAGAAGCAGAATGCACGTATTGCTGATACCAAGGCTGACATGATGAAGGAACTAGGTATCGAAGCAGCTACCATGACCGATGCACAGTCTGCAATGCTGGATAAGTTCGCTGCCTATGAAGTAACCCTTCTGGATTGGGTAGATGAGCATCTGGGATATCGTAAGTATGTGGCACTGACAACCAAGTGCTGGCCTGCATTCGAGGATATGTTCCGCTTCGTTCCTTGCTTTGTAAATAGCCGTCTCACAGGTAGAGGAATCCCTGTATCCTGCGAGGTTGATATCTATGGAACCCTGTCCGAGTACATTGGCTGGTGCGTATCACAGGAGCCAGTTACTCTCCTGGATATTAATAACTCTGTACCTAAGGATATGTTTGAGGAAGAGATCAAGGGCAAGTTCAACTATGACTGGAAGCATACCGACACCTTCATGGGCTTCCACTGTGGTAATACCTGCTCCAGCCATCTGTCTAATCCACACATCGGCTATCAGAAGATTATGGCCAATACCCATCCAAAGGAATGGTGCGATGGAACAATGGAAGGAGATATTGCTCCAGGTCAGATTACCTTCTACCGTCTCCAGTCTACAGCAGATGCAGACTTAAGAGCATATGCGGCAGAGGGCGAGGTACTTCCTGTTGCAACCAGATCCTTCGGCTCCATTGGTGTATTTGCAATTCCAGAGATGGGACGCTTCTATCGTTATGAGCTGATCGAGAATCATTATCCACATCATGGTGCAGTTATGTTCGGACATTATGGCAAATCTCTCTATGATGCACTGAAGTTCATTGGTGTCTGCCCAGAGAAGATTGGCTTCAATCATCCAGCAGGCAATCTCTATAAGACTGAGAATCCTTGGGGAACCATCTGAGGAAATATAGACCAAGCCTATGGTTTTCTGCCATGGGCTTGACCCTATAATCCATCGTGGGAAGGAGTTATAAATGAAAATATATGAAGTAACAGATCCAGAATTCAAGGCATATGGACGTGTGGTATCTGGATATGCAACCGAGAAAATGTCGATTATGGATGCCTTAGAGCAGAAGACTCCATGTCCAGATGGGACAGAGTATGTGGCTGAGGATACTGCCATTCAGAGTCTCTTAGGTGCGCAGGTGATTGCACCATCTCTCTTCGGAGGACTACCAGTCCAGTTTGGCTGGTGCAATGGACATAATACTAAGCTGAACTGCCTAGAGTATCACCGCTCCTCAGAGTTCAATCTGGGGACCAATGACTTTATTCTGCTTTTAGCACTGGCATCTGATGTGGAGAATTGGCATGTGGATGCCAGCCGTGTGAAGGCTTTCCGTGTACCAGCAGGCGTAATGGTTGAAGTCTTTGCAACAACACTTCACTATGCACCATGTCAGGCAAGTCTAGACAAAGGCTTCCGTGTTCTGGTGGCTTTGCCAAAGGGAACCAATGTGGGAAATACACCAACCGATGGTCAGTCTCCAGAGGATGCACTTCTATGGGCTAGTAATAAGTGGCTGATTGCACATCCAGACAGTAATGAAGCTAAGGATGGTGCTTGGGTTGGTATCGATGGCGAGAATATTGATATCCGAGGTCTCTTGTCTTAATGAAACTATTTTTTTACAACAAACAATCGTTAGAAACTGCTGCTTAGTAGTTTTTTTACAACAAAACATCGTTAGAAACTGCTTCCTAGTAGTTTTTATACAAAACCCTTCTTAGAAAGTCCCTGAAACGATCCCCTATCGTTTTGGGGATTTTCTGTTGAGGAAATGGTAGAAGTGAGCGGGGAATGAGGGCTTGGTTTCTATTTGTATAATGTTCTAAAAATTCTATTAAATATTCTAGAAAAGTGGACAGAATTCTGTACATTCTGCTATTAAAGTAATAAAATCCCATCTTTGACACCTAAAAAGCCGCAATCCCAGTATACATCTAGGATTCCGGCTTTGTTTTTATCTCGCGAAAAGCGTAATGCTGC
>OCVV012847297.1_pt1 | contig 34621 bp, 38 predicted proteins | sample 1539721 | NCBI WGS metagenome assembly OCVV01 (sample SAMN02144230, study PRJEB22623) | gut metagenome | biome: sheep rumen | host: Ovis aries | place: New Zealand | reverse complement strand
AAAAAAATCAATCTAAATTATTATGACTAAGAAAGAAATTCTGAAACTGGTAATCTCCGTCCTCATCGCTGCCCTCACGGCATTGGCGGCGGGCTTGGGACTGAGTTCCTGCAACGTCACCCGAACCGTCACGACCCGTTCGGAGGCATGGCAACGCGGCGACACCTCCGTCGTCATCCAAACCAAGACCGTCGAATCGTACGACGGCTCACGAAAACTTTATTAATCCATCAACCAAACCTTAATTATTATGGCAAATGTAACGTACAGTGCCGGTATCGACCACGTATCCGGCGCATTGGCAAAACCCGGCAAGAGCGGTCAGCACAGCTGCGAGAAGATGCTCTTGGCTACCCACCGCGTAGCGGCAACGACCAACAACAAGTGTAACCGTCTGTACCTCCGCACCCCGCAGAAGCGTACCACGCCGCTGAGCCCGAGAGAGCTGCAGATCCGCGCACGCTTCACCTCGGTAGCCGCGATGATCAAGGCTCGTAAGGAGGACCTGTCTAAAATCACCGACGACCAGATCGCCTTCGCCGCACAGCGAAACGAGCCCAACGGCAAGAAGACCATGCTCGCATGGTATTGGAAAATTTGTGGTGCCGAATATGACGAATCGCACAACGGCTAATCGCCTTCTCCGTAAAGCGGACAGCAGAGCGTTCCCCCTTAATGACGGGGGAGCGCTTTTTGTCTTTCTACTCTCAAAAAAAGTTGTACCTTCGGACATCTGCCTTACCTACGGTAATTCCCCCGTAGCTACGTTCGCATCTTGCGGTGCATACGCAAATCCTGCGCTTTTTTGCTTCCCGCGTCGTTCCTCCGCTGTGGATAATAGATAGCCTTCGTCCCCGACGTATATCCCGCTATCCGCATGGCCCAAAGGCTATCTATTATCGCGAAATTGTATTTCGCCAAGCAAAAAAATCGCTGAAAATTTGCGTATGTGCAATTTTTGTTGTACCTTTGCAGCCAAATTAAATTAGGAGTAAAATGTTTGATAACTTAAGCGAACGATTAGAGAGGTCTTTTAAGATACTAAAAGGCGAGGGACGAATCACCGAGATCAACGTGGCGGAGACGGTCAAGGATATCCGCAAGGCGTTGCTCGAAGCCGATGTGAACTATAAGACTGCGAAGCAGTTTACCGACCGCGTGAAGGAGAAAGCAATGGGTCAGAACGTGATCAATGCGGTTCGGCCGGGTCAGTTGATGATCAAGATCACGCATGACGAGTTAGCCGAGTTGATGGGTGGCGAGACGCAAGAGATCAACCTCAAAGGTTCACCGGCGGTCATCCTGATGTCAGGTTTACAGGGTAGCGGTAAGACGACTTTTGCATCGAAACTGGCGAACTACCTGCAGACGAAGAAAGGCAAGAAGGTGATGCTCGTCGCTTGCGACGTCTATCGACCGGCGGCTATCGAGCAGCTGCGCGTGTTAGGAGAGCAGATAGGAGCGAAGGTATTCAGCCGTCAGGATTCAGATATCAGCAATCAGCCTGTGAAGATTGCGCAGGAGGCGATCGCGGAGGCGAAGAAGTTCGGCTACGACGTGGTGATCGTCGATACGGCAGGTCGTCTGGCGGTAGATGAGCAGATGATGAACGAGATAGCGGCTATCAAGAGCGCTATCCAACCGAGCGAGACGCTCTTCGTCGTAGATGCCATGACGGGTCAGGACGCAGTGAACACCGCCAAGGAGTTCAACGACCGCTTGGATTTCGACGGCGTAGTCCTCACCAAACTCGACGGCGACGCCCGCGGCGGTGCGGCATTGAGTATCCGCACGGTGGTCAACAAGCCGATCAAGTTCATCGGTACCGGTGAGAAGATGGAGGCGCTGGACGTTTTCCATCCGGCACGAATGGCGGACCGTATCCTCGGTATGGGTGATGTCGTTTCCCTCGTGGAGCGTGCGCAGGAGCAGTACGACGAAGAGGAAGCCCGCCGTATCAGCAAGAAGATCGCCAAGAACCAGTTTGATTTCAACGACTTCATGGGTCAGTTGAGTCAGATCAAGAAGATGGGTTCGATGAAAGAGCTGATGGGTATGATTCCGGGCATGGACAAAGCGCTGAAAGGTGTGGAGGTGAGCGACGATGCGTTCAAACCCATCGAGGCGATGATCAACTCCATGACGCCTGCCGAGCGTGCCAATCCGGCATTGCTGAACGGCAGTCGCAAGAACCGCATCGCCAAAGGTGCAGGCGTGACAATCGTCGAACTGAACCGGTTCATCAAGCAGTTTGAGCAGACGTCGAAGATGATGCGCAAGGTGCAGCAGATGAGCGGCAAACGCAGATGAGTTATAGCAAGCGAAATAGAGGCTTAGGCGGTGCGTTGCGAATGCGCGACAAACAAGCGTATTACGGCCTGATGGTCGTGATCATCGCCGTGTTGGGATTCGGTGCGTACAAGGTGATCAGGCTCGCGGTGCATGAGTTGCGCGCCATGCCGAACGACGATCCCGACATGGAGATGAGCGTCGATGAGCTGCGTATCCACAAGGCCGAAGAGCAGGACGCCCTGATCATGGGCGACAGCCTGAGCCAGCAGTATAACCTCGACTCCATCAAACGCAAGGTGCAGATCGACACACGGCCGGTATATCGTCCGCCTAAGAAGAACGACGAGTGGTATATCACCAAGAAAGAGTGGAAATCCATCATCAAGAACTACCGCATCTGGCGGAGGATGAAGGAGAAGGAAGAGGAAGAGTGAATATATTAGATAAAATAGAAGGATTAGAGGCAAAGTTTCACGAGGTGAGTTTGCTGATTACGGACCCGTCGGTGATAGCCGATCAGGCGCGATACGTGCGTCTCAATCGTGATTACCATGACTTGGAGCGGGTGTTGGAGTGTGCACATCGATACAAGAAAGCCGTGACGGACCTGCAGGACGCGAAGGACTTGTTTTACAACGAGAGCGACGCGGAGATGAAAGAGATGGCAAAGGCGGAGATCGATGAGTTGGAACCGCAGATCCCGAAGCTCGAAGAGGAGCTGAAGTTACAACTCCTGCCGCAAGATCCCGAGGACGGGAAGAACGTGGTCATGGAGATCCGCGGCGGTACGGGTGGCGACGAAGCGGCGATCTTCGCCGGAGACCTCTTCCGGATGTACACCAAGTATTTCGAGATCAAGGGATTCAAATATACCGTCTCGTCCTTTACGGAAGGTGCTGCGGGCGGATACAAGGAGATCATCTTCAACGTAACGGGCGAGAACGTCTATGGGACGCTCAAGTACGAGAGTGGCGTACACCGCGTGCAGCGCGTGCCGGTGACGGAGACGCAGGGCAGGGTACATACCTCGGCGGCGACGGTAGCGGTACTGCCCGAGGCGGATGAGTTTGAGGTGCATATCAACGAGGGCGAGATCAAATGGGAGACGTTCCGGTCAGGCGGTGCCGGCGGTCAGAACGTCAACAAGGTGGAATCCGGCGTGCGGCTTCGCTATAACTGGAAGAACCCCAATACGGGCGAGACCCAGGAGATACTCATCGAATGTACGGAGACACGCGACCAGCCGAAGAACAAAGAGCGCGCGCTCTCACGCCTGCGCACGCAGATATATGATAAGGAGCACCAGAAATATATCGACGACATCGCGGCGCGCAGAAAGACCATGGTCTCGACCGGCGACCGCAGTGCCAAGATCCGTACCTATAACTACCCGCAAGGCCGTATCACCGACCATCGTATCGGCTATACCGTCTATAACCTCGCGGCGTTCATGGACGGAGACATACAAGGTGTTATAGACGCGCTGCAGGTAGCCGAGAATGCAGAGCGACTGAAGGAATCAGAATTATAAATTACCAATCAGAGTGTATCTTTTTTATTGTCCGGAAATAGAGAAAACGCAGACACTCTCCGAGGAGGAGAGCGGACATTGCGTGCGGGTGCTGCGGTACAGCGCGGGCGACGAGATCCTGATTACCGACGGGAAAGGAACGACCTATACGGCGAGGATTACGAATCCGCATCCGAAACATTGCGATTTTGAGATTATCAGCCGCGAGAAGCAGGAAGCGTTGCATGATTTTCATCTGCATATAGCCGTTGCGCCGACGAAGAATATCGAGCGGGTAGAGTGGCTGGTAGAGAAATGTACGGAGATAGGTGCGGACGAGATCACGATGCTGCTCTGCCGCTTCTCCGAACGCAAGCAGATCCGCCTGGACAGGCTGGAGAAGATCATGCTCTCTGCGGCGAAGCAGAGCCTGAAACACTACCTGCCGGTACTGCGTGACATGCAGGATTTCAAGACTTTTATTCACGAACAAGCGCAGAAAGACCAAGACTGCTTTATCGCCCATTGCTACAAGGACGACAAGCGCGAACTGAAGACCGAGATCACCCCCGGACGCGACGTGCTGGTACTTATCGGTCCGGAAGGAGACTTCAGCGAAGAGGAAGTGAACGAAGCGCTGGCGTTGGGATTCAAGCCGGTGGGCTTAGGCAAAGCAAGGCTGCGTACCGAGACCGCGGCAATTGTCGCTTGTTGCACAAGCGTACTCATGAATGATGGAATGATGGAATGATGGAATGATGGAATGATGGATTTAGGGTTTGAATATTGATTACGACATATTACTATGGATCAACGGGCATGGCAGCGAGTGGCTGGACACGTTGATGTGGGGGATTAGTCGGGCGAAGACCTGGTATCCGCTCTATATGTTGCTGGTGGTGCTGATCGCGTGGCGGTTTAAGAGCTGGAAGGCGGTGGTGCTGATCTTAGTGGGATTCGGTATCGCGGTAGGCATGAGCGATTGGGTCTGCAGCGGGGTGTTGAAACCGCTGGTTGGCCGGTTCAGACCGACGCACGAACCTGCGCTCGATCCGCTGCGGCTGGTAAACAGCTATGTAGGAGGCAAGTATGGTTTTTGCTCCTCTCATGCGGCGAACACGATGGCGGTAGGACTGCTCTTCAGCCTGATCTATAGAAACAGATATGCCACCATCGGTCTGATGACCTGGGTGGCAATCAGTTGTTATAGCCGGATGTATCTGGGGGTACATTACCCGACGGATATCATTGCGGGTTTGACGGTGGGAGCGTTTTGGGCGGTGCTTGTCTGGCTGGTGATCCGGCGGCTCCTTGCGGGCGGCGAGGCTGCTCCGCAGGGTGGTTCATAAACCGCTCGAACTCTTCCGGAGTAAGCAGGTTCTTGAGTTCGTTATGAATCGCCTGCATGCGCTCGAGGTTCTGGGCTCTGGTCAGACCCTGCTGACGCACCAAGGCATACTTGAGATGCATGCGGTAGAGAGTGTCGATACGCACGGAATCGGTGATCCCTAACTCGCGCACGAGACGCATTGTTTGCTTCCGAGCCTCCTGCTGAGGCGTACGCTGCGGACGAGGTTCAGACACCTGCTCTTGCGCCATCATCAAGCCCGATAAGAGGGCAATAGAGAGAGTAAAAAGTAGCTTTTTCATACATAAAAATAACAACAAAAATCATGCCAATACGTCCCGAAATAGCGTTAGCCATGCGACTTTATTTTTCGCAGCAGGGAGAAAAGCGTTCTTCGCGTCCTGCTATACGTGTCGCTTTAGCGGGAATCATCGTGGGTGTAGCGGTGATGATTGTGACGATATGTGTGGTACTGGGATTCAAGCGGACGGTGACGCAGAAGGTAGCGGGTTTCGGGTCTCATATACAGGTGGTGTCGTTTGACAATAATAACACCTACGACATGCAGCCCATCGAGGTGTCGGACAGCATGCTGACGAAACTCCGCGGGTACGAGCACGTAGCGGCGGTAGCGCCGTTCATCACCAAGCCCGGCATGCTCAAGACCGATTCGGCGTTTCACGGCATGGTGTTGAAAGGGACGGATTACTGGGATTTCTTCAAGCAGAATATCGTCGAGGGCGCCATCCCTTCCAAGGCGGGCGAAGTGGTGCTCTCCCGTTCTACCGCGCAGGGGCTGCATCTGGCTGTAGGTGAGGCGGTAAACGCGTATTTCGTGGATGAAACGAACGTGCGCGCACGGCGGTTCCGAATCGCAGGAATATACGATACGGGTTTCGGTCAGTACGACGATTTATTCCTGATCACTTCGCTGGAGGACGCGCGGCGGCTGCAGGGATGGGACGAACATACATACTCCGGCGTGGAGATCCTGGTGGACGATATACAGCATCTGGACGAGACGGCGGACCGCATTTATTTCGCGACGGTCAATCATCTGGACGAAGACGGATATCACGTTTATTACGTACAGACGCTGCACGAGCAGAACCCTGCGGTCTTTGCATGGCTCGATCTGCTGGATATGAACGTAGTGGTGATCATCGTGCTGATGTTATTAGTGGCGGGCTTTAATATGGTCTCGGGTCTGATCATCCTGATCCTCGACGGTGTCCAGTTGATCGGTACGCTGAAAGCGCTCGGCGCCGATAACCGGTTTGTACAGCGCGTCTTCCTTTCGCAAGCCGCCATGCTTATCGGCAAAGGCATGGTATGGGGGAATATCATCGGTTTGGGACTCGCGGCAGTGCAGTATTTCAGCCATCTCATACCCTTGGAGGCATCGACGTATTACGTATCGTACGTACCGATAGCGTTTGCGTGGGGATGGATAATCGCGCTGAATATCCTGACCGCTGTGGTGTCGCTGCTGATTCTGCTACTACCATCCACCATCGTAGCGAAGATCAGCCCGGCGAAAGTAATGCATTATGAATAATGAAGTTGCAAACGACAGTAGATATCAAGCCTTCCGAGTGGAAGATCGGGTATGGGGATAAGATTCTCATGCTCGGTTCGTGTTTCTCCGACGAGATAGGCAGGCAGATGGAGGAGAGGAAGATGGCGGTGACGTGCAATCCGTTCGGTACACTCTATAACCCGCTCTCCATCGCGCAAGCGATACATTACCAATTACCAATTACCCATCACCCATTGCCCCTCGTGGAGCATGACGGGTTATGGCACTCGATGGCGCATCACGGTTCGTTCTCGCGGGCTACGCGGGAAGAGACGGAGAAAACGGTAAAGGACTCCGTTGAGGCGATGCAGCGGGCTCTGGACGAAGCGACGGTCGTCATCGTCACCTTCGGCACGGCGTGGGTGTATGAGATGGAATCAGGGGTTAGTGGATTAGGGGTTGTGGGGAACTGCCATAAGATGCCGGAGAAATGGTTCAGAAGGCGGCGGTTGACGGTCGAGGAGATCGTCGATGCATGGCAACCCATCTTGGCGCAGTACCCCGATAAGAGATGGCTCTTTACCGTCTCGCCCATTCGCCATGTACGTGACGGCCTGCATGAGAACCAACTCAGTAAAGCTACGCTGCTGATGGCGGTGGAGAGATTAGTAGAAAGTCAAAAGTCGAAAGTCGAAAGCAGCTATTTCCCTTCATACGAGATTATGCTCGATGAGTTGCGGGACTACCGCTTTTATGCGGACGATCTGGTACATCCGTCGAGCCTGGCGGTGGAGTATATCTGGGAGCGGTTCTGCGAGACCTTCTGTACGCCTCAGACGATCAATGCGATGAATATCGCGCATAAAGAATGGAAGTTCGCCCACCATCGGCCGCTTCATGACGCTTAGGCTTCGTCCACCAGCATCTGACAGTTCTTGCAATCGAAGGTCAGTTTGAGTTTCTTACCTGTCTTCAGACGCAAAAACCTCGGCTCCTTGTCTTTGGGATAAGGATTCGTCTTTCGGCAATGCCCTAACTCGAAGAGCAGGCAGTATCGGCATGTCATTAAAGGGTCTCTCGTCTCCATTGATTCAAAATGCTTATGGGTATGAAATACGGCCTGGAGTCGATCTGTACGGAGCGGGCGATGTACGGCGTGTCACCAAGTTTGGTCAGCTGCGTACGGATGGTGTCGAGTGCTTTGGATTCGTTCTTCGCGAGCTCCAATGAAAGCCCCTCACCAACTCTCCCCATGAGGGGAGAGAGCTTGGTATCAAGGGGTGTATATATTAGTTCAAAGCCATTTTCCGTCTCGCGGAAGAGGATATCCACGGGGATCTTTCGCTCGGAATGAAGATTCTTGACGAACTCGACATCGAGGTTTCGATAGAGCGGGATTTCTCTGAATGCTGACGGCTGAATGCTGATTTCTTTATTGATCCGGATGATGTTTCCTTCCACGCCGTTAACGGAGCATCCTTCGGCACCGATGGTGAGGCCGTCTCCGTTATGGAGCGTGACGCCTTCGTTGAGCCGTACACGCAACGTATTACCGCGCGCTTCGAGCACCGAACCGATATACTCGCCGGTGGATTTGGGAGTGTTCCAGTTAGCCATGCGGGGCGTGCGGCCATGCAGGAAATAATCCGTCGCGCCGCGATGGAAAGTCTTGGCAGGGTTCGGTACAAACGAGCGTTTGTACACTAACCCATTTATGTTTTCAAATTTATGATTTATGATTTTATCTAATTTATCCCGATAATAGGCGGTGATGTTTGTCACGTAGTCGGCGTCCTTGAGTCGTCCTTCGATCTTGAAGGTCGTCACGCCGGCGTCGATGAGTTCGGCAAGATAGGCAGAGCGGTCGAGGTCCTGCAGGGAGAGCAGGTATCGCTGATGAATCGGTTCTCCGGTCTCGTCGAGCACTTCGTTCTCGGACGCATCAAGCAGGTCGTACGCCATGCGGCAGAATTGTGCACACGCCCCTCGGTTGGCGCTTCGTCCGGCGAGCACTTCGGAGATATAGCACCGACCGGAATACGAGACGCAGAGGGCGCCATGGACGAAGGCTTCAAGTTCTATACCCGGCACGGCTTCGTGTATCGCACGGATCTCGTCGATGGAGAGTTCGCGGGCGAGCACGACGCGCCGGAAGCCCAAGTCCCTGAGGTGCGCCACGTGTTCGGGGGTACGGTTATCGCATTGGGTGGAAGCATGGAGACGGATAGGCGGCAGGTCGAAATCGAGAAGATGCAGGTCCTGGATGATGAGGGCATCAACACCTATCTCATAGAGCTCATGGATCATCTTCACGGCTGACGCATATTCGTCCTCATGGAGCAGCGTATTGACCGTCACGAGCACCTGAACACCGTACCGATGGGCATAACGAACGACCTCAGCCAAGTCCTCGATGCTGTTTCCCGCTGCTTGTCGTGCGCCATACGCGGGGGCACCGATATAGATAGCGTCCGCGCCGGCTTGGATAGCAGCTTTCGCTACTTCTTTGTCGCGAGCCGGAGAGAGGAGGCTAAGCGGTACATCACGATTCCCGCCGTTACCGAGACGTTCATCGAGTGTTTCGTGCCGTATTGGGGTATCTCTATACATTGTGTGCAACTATCTACTACTTCTTGTTGTACGCCGAAGACCTCGTGCCCTAAAACGATTGCTGTTTTAGGGCAATTTGAGATTTGAGATTTGAGATTTACGATTTGCTCCGCTACCTCTTCGAGGGTGACAGAGTCGTGTGCCTGCTCGACGGCAAAGACGGTATAGCCTTCGGCTTGCAGGGCACGTACGGCGTCAAGGGTGTCTTTGTAATACTGCCATTCGACGGACTCTTCGGCTCCGAGGGCGGTCTTATGGATCTCCTGATTAGGGGGGCAGCAACAAATGCCGCAGAGGATGACGCGCTCGATACGCATGGCGTCGGCGGTACGGAAGACCGCTCCGACATTATGCTGGCTGCGGACGTTATCCAGCACCACCACCAGCGGCAGTTTGTCGGCTTCTTTGTATTGGTCTATATTCATCCGCCCCATCTCGGCGGTCGTTAGTTTCTTACTCATAGTTGAAAAGGTAATGAGACATGCAGGAGGTGCGTCTCTTCGTCTATGGCGTTGATAAAATCTTCGTGGAGCGGCATCATTCGGCCGTCTTCAAGTGTAGCGAGCGTGTTGATGGTGCTCTCATCGATGGAGGCGATGACGCCTATCTTCGTCTGCTGACCGCTCGGCTCTTCGTCCATGACGGTATAGCCTACGAGGTCCTGCCAGGTCATTATGCCGTCGTCTTCCTCCTGGATATCGGTTCGCAAGGCAAACATCTCCTCGCCGATGAGTTCGGGTACCTGCTCCGAGCGAAAGGGTACAAACAATCCGTCGCGGCGAACGAAGATAAACTCCGGCAGGTCGCGGTACTTGGTGCGACGGATGATGCCGAGGGAGACGAGGTCTTTATTACTGATTACTGATTGTTGACTACTCATACCTCATTGCTTTTGCGTGATGGTTAGTTTGTCATCCGAGGCGATGATGTTCATCTGTCGGAGAGATTCGGTGCTCTTTTGGTGCTGCGGTATGGCGTAACCTCCGGCAAGCTCGTATTGCTCTCCGCACTCCGGACACTCCGCGTAGATACCCTCCATGATACATGCGCGTCTTAGTCCATGCGCGGCGCAGTAAGGGCAGGCTAAATCAAAGGCCACGTATCCGGCAAGCGACACATATACCACGATCCCTCCGTAGCCCCAGGCGTCGGTGACGGTAACGGGTTGTTTGAAGACTCCGTTCTCCTTGTAGCCCTCTTCGTTGACGGTGATATAGGCGTTGGTGTTCTCCGGCGTGAAACCCGTAAACATCGTCTTGGTGTTGATGACTACACGCACCGGGTACGCCGGTACGGACGATTGGAAGGTTGTTCCTTCGCAGGAACAAAGCAGAATCGCTATCAGTATGATTAATCCCCTGTAACGCCGCATATATGTATCGAATAAATGAGGGTGGAGTAAGGCGGAATGAATCCCTGGGTACCTTCGGTACCTAATCCTTCCGCTTCGCTATATTCGTCGCTCTGGTACTTGGCGTAGTCGTAGCCCAGGTACGCCGGAATATAGAGTTCGATATCGCCGTTATTGTGAATATGATGGCACCCCTCCTGGAAGCCGGGGATGGTGTTTGCCAAAGAAAGGGAGACTGCGTTACCGCCGTCCACCCGGTAGCCGTTGATGAGTTTCACCGAGTAGTCACAAACGATGGTGCTGGTCTTATTGGGTCTTGCATCTTGCGGCGTGGGGTCCTCGATGATCTTCAACTGCAGCCCCGAGGAAAGGGTCTGCACACCGGGCTTGGTCTTATTCGCCTCCAGCCACATCTCGTTCTGCACCTTCCATTCCAGCCAGTTGTTCTTTTTGCAGGAAGGAAGGAACAAGAAACAAAGGGTACATGCTAAAATGGTAAATAACTTTATTTTGCTATCCATAATTCGGGATTTTGAATGTTCTTATCTTTGTAAATCTGGAAATACAGTTCTGTCTTCTGATCTTGTTCGGGGTCGGTGAAGATGGTACCGATAGCTTGTTTGGTCTCGACCTTATCGCCTTGTTTGACGGCGAGTTTGGAGAGGTTGGAGTACACGGTTCGGTAGTTACCGTGTTGTATGATGACGGCGTACGTACCGCCGACCATGAAGCAGCTGGTCACTTCGCCTTTATAGACTGCGCGGGCTTTGGTGCCTGCTGTCGTCTGTATATAGATGCCTTTGTTGTCGATCGTGACCTGAGAGTAAACGGGGTGCTGCTGTTTGCCGAAATGTCCGCTGATCATCCCTTTCTCCACGGGCCAGGGTAGGCGTCCTTTGTTGGCTTCAAAGCCTCCGGCAATCAGTTTCTGCTCCTTCGTGAGGGAGGTCTTGGAGGCTTTCTCTGCCTGCTTGCGCACCAAATCATCGATCTTGCGGTTGAGTTCGTCCACCTTCTTCTGTTTCTGCTTGATCTGCTTGTTGAGGTCTTTCTCTTTGGTCTTGAGTCGGGATAGCATATTCTGCTGCTTGCGCTCGTCACGCTGCAGGTTTGCCTGCTCGCGTTTGCGGGTAGAGAGCGCAGCCTGTTTGTCGGCTTTATTGGTCTCAAGGAGTTCGTTCTGGGTATCTATCTCCGCTTGCGTAGTTTCGATACGGCGAACCTGCGTTTGCCTGAAATGGGCAAACTCCTGCAGGTATCGTGTGCGTCGTGCGAGCTGCTGAAAACTGTCGCTGGAGAGGAGGAAGAGCAAGGGAGACTGCTGCATCCTTGCATAATGGCTCTGTCGCACCATCTTGGCGTAGTCGTCTTTGTACCGCTCCAGGACCGTTTGCAAGGAGTCGCGCGTCGTGTTCAGCCGCTTCATCTCGCGGTCGAGCGCCGTGATCTCGCTATCCAGGGTATGGATGAGCTTCTTCTGAGTCTTGATGTTCTGGTTAAGGAGCTGCAGTTTGTTGAGGGTAGCGGACTCGTCTTTCTTGGTCTGCTTGAGCATCTTATTGGTCTGCTCGATCTCTGCCTGCAGCTTCTTCTGCTTTTTCTGCAACTCCTTGACGCTCTCGCCCCATACCGGAACGAGCATCAATACGCTCAGGATAAGCGTGAATATATATTTATAGGAATTTCGATACATCTATCTCTGTATATTTGGTCAGCCTTTGGTTGGTCATTCTCACGGGTACGTCTAACTTACGGGGCGGATAGTTGATGATGAGCTCCAGACGCTCTTTGCCGAAGGTATAGACGAGCCGTGCTTTCTCGGGCCCTGTAGGCAGTTCTGCGGTACAGAGCTGCTGGAGGATGTCCCAATTCAGCGAGGGCGTGAGCCGGCGGTTAAGGTCCGCAAAAGTGGCTTTCGCGTAGCGTCCGTGGAGTTTGTCGATCGCGATGATCTGGGTCGGGGTAGCTTCCACACGCATCATCTCCATTCCGAGCATCGGCATGACGGAGATGACGATCATCGAGTCGTGTACGGTCTGCATGGTGACGGAGGAGGATATTTTATCCTCGTCCGTGATGACGGTAGCCTGCGCGCCCTGAATGAGGCAGGTGTGCCATGCGGGTACTACCGGTTGGGGTTCAACCGGATGTACTGCTTTCTTCTTCGCCCCGCATGAGCAGAGCAGAAGAGCACTACTTAATACTATGAATATGCTTTTGTACTTCATCTCTCATTTTGTCATCTTTACCGACATTCCACAGCGCCCGGTTGAGGTAGAAGAGCGCGAGTTGGTCCTGTCCCTGGAGGTGGAGTATCCATCCGTAGGTGTCCAAGAAGGTGGGGTTAGAGGGTTGCTCCTGAATGGTTATCGCGCTCATCTTCTCCGCCTTCGTCAGGTCCCCTCCGTGCGTAGCCAGATGGTAGGCGTAGTTATTGAGGATCATGAGGTTATACGGATCGAGTTCCAAGACCCGCTCGTAGAGCGCGTATAGCTCTTTGGGTTTGGCTCCCATCTGCTCCATGATCTCCAGACGGAAGAGCAGAAACCGCATATTTGCCGGGTCGGTCTTGAGGTATCGGTCGATCTCTTTGATGGCTTTCTTGGGCTTGCCGCTCATGGCATAAATGCGGTAGCGCGTGATAGCACTATAGGCATCATAGCCGTTTCGGTCGTCTATCTCGTTTTGCAGGGCCAGGGCTTTCTTCCATTCTTGTGCAGAGATAGCTTGCATCATCAGCCGTTGCAAGAGGTCCACGGGTGCCGTTCCTTTCGGCAGGGCTTGGTATGCTTGATTGAAATACTCCTGCGCACGATCTTCTTTCTTCATGCCGGAGTAGATGACGCCTAAGTAGTACAAGGTCTGCCCGTCATCGGGTTTGAGGGCGTTGCAAAACTGCAGCAGGGCGAACGCGTCTCCGTATCGCTCCTGATCAATCGCTTGCCGCGCCGCGTACCAGTAGTACGTAAACTGTTGGTTCTGCTCGACGGACGCCTCCACCTTGCCTCCCCCGTAGAGGGGGAGGGATAGCAATATTACTAATATGATGATATATATCTTCCTCATTTCTATTTTATCTCCTCCCCTCTATGGGGAGGTCGGGTGGGGTCTATCTCCTTCCGCTGTGCCCGAATCCTCCTGCCCCGCGTTCGGTGTCGCTCAGTTCGGTCACTTCGACCACTTCCGGTGTCTCATGCTTGGCAATCACCATCTGGCAGATCCGTTCGCCGGGTTCGATGGTCTGGGCTTCGCCGGAGAGGTTGATAAGGATGACTCCTACCTCTCCGCGGTAGTCCGCGTCGATTGTGCCCGGCGTGTTGAGAACGGTTAATCCGCGTTTGAGCGCCAGGCCGCTACGTGGCCGGATCTGCGCTTCGTAACCGGCCGGGAGTTCGATAAACAAGCCCGTGGGGATGAGTCTTCGCTCCATCGGTTGCAGCGTGATCGGCTCTTCGATGTTGCAGCGGATGTCCATACCTGCTGCCTGCGCGCTCTCGTATCGCGGCAGCGGATTATTGCTCTTATTGATGATTTTCAGTGTCATAGCCGGTAGTAATTATAGATGGTCTTAGAACCTCTTCTCTGCGAGGACGCGGAGTCCGTCTTCGACGATGCGGATGTGTATATTTTTCTCCATTTCCACGGGGTCTCCGTCGATGTGGAAGGGTGCTGCCTCTTCGCGCTCAAGGGTCACTTCGCGTGCGCGCAGGGTGTCCATGAAATGGCTGTCGTCTATGCTGCCGGCGAAGAGCCGTAGCGCCAGACTTGCGCTGCCTAAGAGCGCGTGGCTCGACATGAGCATGATGTCCATCTTACCGTCCTGAATACTCGCTTTGGGCGCAATGAGCGCTTCGTAGCCCCATTGATTTGCGTTAGCAAAAGTGATGAGGAAGGCTTTGTGCGTCACGTCGAGTCCGTCTCCTACGATGTGGTAGGTCTGCGCATGGTAGGAGAAGGCATCGTGGATGATGTTCTGCAGATAGGTACTGAACCCTCGTTTGCTGCTGCCCGCAAAATGGTCTGCAATCAGTGCATCAAATCCCGTGCCACAAGTGCTCACGAACAACTTTCCGTTCGCCAGGCCGTAGTCCACCGAGATCGGTTCGGAGTGATTGATCATCTCGATCGCTTTCTGCGGCCGGATAGGAATGCCCAGATGCCGTGCGAATCCGTTTCCGCTACCCATCGGCATGATTCCCAATGCCGTGCGCTCGCTCACAGGCCGGTTGCCGTAGCCCATAACCAGGCCCCGTGCCACCTCGTTCACCGTGCCGTCTCCTCCGACCGCCACCACGGCGTCAAAGCCCATTCGGGCATACTGACGCGCCAACTCTACGGCGTGTCCGGCGTATTCCGTGAACGTGATGTTCGGCAACCACTGCTCGCTGTCGAGGGTCTGCATGATCAACTTCGGCAGCTTACGCTTCGCGTTCTGCGTCTCTTTGCTTCCCGAGATGGGGTTGATGATAAATGCTATATTTTTCATGACTCATTTATTGTTTCTACGCGTACGCACATATTCGTGCAAATTAAAATCGGGTACAAAGGTACAAAAAAAAATTGAAATACGCAAATAAAAAAATCGACGCAAAAAGTGTATATATACTATGTATATATACAGTAATATATGCAAAAATGACAAAACAGGGGTTTCATCCTATGGTGATCCTATGGTGATCTTATGGTGATCCTATGGTTAGGGTCTTGTTTAGGTGTTGCTCTGGAGGTGTTTAGGGGTTGCTAGGGTCTTGTTTGGGGGTTGTTCGGTGGGCAATAAATGTGAAATAATTGTAAAAAGTGCAAATTTATTTGCATATATCGATTTTTTGTTGTAACTTTGCACGCTATTTGTAAATTAACCGTATTATGGCTTTAAAAGATACAATTCAAACATTACTGTCGCAGGTGTCGGATATCCAGGCAAATAATGCCGAGGAGTTAGAGGCCCTGCGCATCAAGTACCTGAGTAAGAAAGGTGAGATCACGGCGTTGTTCAACGAGTTCCGCACGGTGCCGAACGAGCAGAAAAGGGAGTTAGGTCAGCTGCTGAACCAGCTTCGTCAGGAGACGGAGGGACGGATCAACGAGTTGCGTGAGCAGTTCGAGGCAAAGCAGGCCGAGGCGGATAAACCGGACTTGACGCGTACGCCGGATCCTATTGCGTTAGGCACGCGCCACCCGCTGTCGTTGGTGCGTGAGGAGATAGAGGATATCTTCTCGCGAATCGGATTTACGATTGCGCAAGGTCCGGAGGTAGAGGACGACAAGCACGTCTACGGCATGCTGAACTTCGCTCCTGAGCACCCGGCGCGCGACATGCAGGATACCTTCTTCATCGAGAAAGAGAAGGGTGTCCAGAAGCCGACTGATGTGCTGCTGCGTTCGCACACGAGTTCGGTACAGACGCGCGTGATGACGAGCCAGAAGCCGCCGATCCGTGTTCTTTGTCCGGGTCGCGTGTATCGTAACGAGGCTATCTCGGCTCGTGCGCATTGTTTCTTCCACCAGGTGGAAGGTCTGTATATCGACAAGAACGTGAGCTTCGCTGACCTGCGCGAGGCGTTGCTGTATTTCTCGAAGGAGATGTTCGGTCCGGAGACGAAGATCCGTCTGAGACCGAGTTACTTCCCGTTCACGGAGCCGAGCGCCGAGATGGATATCAGTTGTAACATCTGCGGCGGCAAGGGCTGCTCGTTCTGCAAAGGGACAGGATGGGTGGAGATCCTCGGTTGCGGTATGGTCGATCCGAACGTTCTTGAGGCCTGCGGTATCGACAGCAAGGAGTACAGCGGTTACGCCTTCGGTATGGGTGTAGAGCGTATCACGAACCTCAAATACAGGGTCAAAGACCTGCGTCTGTTTTCGGAGAACGACGTACGTTTCCTCAGACAGTTTGAGAGTTGCTGAGAGTCGAAAGTAGAAAGTCTAAAGTAGGAAGTCGAAAGTAGAAAGTCGAAAGTCGAAAGTAAAATTAACCTATCTATAATATGAAAGAATACAATCTGACCACGAAGATGCGGGTATACCGCTGGGACGAGTTGACGGATGAGCAGCGCGAGGTGCTGACGATAGCCAAGGAGCAGACGAAGCACAGTTACTGCCCGTACAGCCATTTTCATGTGGGTGCGGCGGCAAAGTTAGCGAACGGCGAAGTGATCCGCGGTTGCAATCAGGAGAATGCCGCCTATCCGAGTGGTCTTTGCGCAGAGCGTAGTGCGCTTTTTGCAGCGGGCGCTCAGTACCCGGAGGAGCCGGTAGAGAAATTAGCTATCGCGTGCTTCACGGGCGGACATTTTACCAAGGAACCGGGTGCACCGTGCGGCGCTTGCCGGCAGGTGATGCTTGAGACCGAACACCGTTACGGCGGAAAGATGGAGGTGCTGCTCTACGGCGAGGAGGAGACGTATGTCTTCGAATCAGCGGCGGACTTGCTGCCCCTGATCTTTGTGAAAGAGAATCTGAAAGGATGAAGCTGATAAAGAAAATAGACATTTACTTGCTCCGGAATTTTCTGGGGCTGTTTTTGGCTACTTTCTTTATTGCGATATTCATCCTTCTGATGCAGTTCATGTGGATGCACGTGAACGACCTGGTAGGCAAGGGAATAGGGTTGGACGTCCTGGCGGAGTTTTTCGTCTATGCCGCGGCGTCGGTTGTGCCTTTAGCGTTGCCGTTAGCCATCCTTCTGAGTTCGCTGATCTCGTTCGGTAACTTAGCGGAGAAATTCGAGCTCACGGCGATGAAGGCTGCCGGGATCTCGCTCTTCCGCATCTTGCGTCCATTAGCCTTTGCGGTAGCGTTACTGAGCGTAGGTGCGTTTTTTTTCAGTAACAACGTGCTGCCCAAGTCGCAGATGAAACTCTGGGCGCTGATCTTCTCGCTGAGGCAGAAGAGCCCGGAGTTGCAGATTCCCGTCGGGGAGTTCTACGACGAGATCAGCGGTTACCACATCTACGTGCGCGAGAAGACGCCTAAAGGCGATTTGCTGAACATCATGATCTACGACTACTCGGACGGTTTTGCGAACGCGAAAGTGATGGTAGCCGACACGGGTCGGCTGAGTACCAGCGCCGACAAACGGTTTCTGATGCTGGACCTGATATCCGGCGAGTCGTTTGAGAACCTGAATAAGAAACAACAGCGGGCAACGGGCACGACGAACAGTATACCGTATCGGCGGGAGACCTTCAGCCACAAGCGTGTGATCATTGACTTCGCGACGGATTTCAACCGCTACGACGAGTCGCTGTTGGAGGACCAGCACGTGAGTAAGAACGTAGCGCAGCTGGTACACTCCATCGACTCCGTGCAGCAAGTATCCCGGACGACGAGCCGGGAGCAGAGCAACCGAATGATCGAGGAGCGATATTTCGGTCGTGACAACACGCGTGACACCGTCCGGATCCCAACCTCCATCACTGCAGAGGAACGGCGGACGCATAACTTGGACACACTCTGGGCAGCGCTCACGATTGATCAGCAGCGACGCGTGCTGTCGCTCGCGAAAGAGAAGGCGCAGACCTACCGGGACCAGGTGGATTATAACGCTATCCTGCTGGAGGACGCCGACCGATATATCCGCAAGCACGCTATCGAGCTGCATAGGAAATTCACTCTTGCGTTCGCGTGCCTGATCTTTTTCTTCATCGGTGCGCCGTTGGGAGCGATCATCCGTAAGGGCGGTTTGGGTGCGCCGGTAGTGATCTCGGTTATCCTGTTTATCGTTTATTATATCATCGACAATACGGGATACAAGATGGCCCGCGAGGCGTTATGGCCGACGTGGGCGGGGATGTGGCTTAGTTCGTTTGTGCTGCTGCCGACAGGCATCTTCCTGACCTACAAAGCAGCGACCGACTCGCCTCTCTTCAACCCCGAGGCCTGGTCCATCAAAGCCAAGAGGCTCGTTATGAGAATTAAGAATTATGAGAATCAATACTATAGAGGAAGCCTTAGAAGACTTCAAAAAAGGTAAGTTTGTGATTGTCGTGGACGACGAAGACCGCGAGAACGAAGGCGACTTCATCATTGCCGCTGAGGCCATCACTCCGGAGAAGGTGAACTTCATGCTGCAACACGGTCGCGGCGTATTGTGCTGCCCGATCACGGAGCAGCGTTGCGCCGAGCTGGACCTGATGCATCAGGTAGCGAACAACACGTCGATGCTGGGTACGCCGTTCACGGTGACGGTAGATAAGTTAGAGGGCTGTACTACCGGTGTGTCTGCGGCAGATCGCGCGGCAACGATCCGTGCCTTAGCGGACCCGACGTCCAAGCCGGAGACTTTCGGTCGCCCGGGACATATTAATCCTTTGTACGCCCGCGCAGGAGGCGTGTTGCAGCGTGCGGGGCATACAGAGGCCGGTGTCGATCTGGCGAGACTGGCGGGATTTCATCCGGCGGCGGCTCTGATAGAGATCATGAACGCCGACGGCACCATGGCGCGAATGCCGCAACTACAAGAGGTGGCGAAGGAGTTTGACCTGAAGATCATCACTATCAAGGACCTCATCGCGTACAGATTGGAGAAGGAAGCCCCCTCCGGCTCCCCCATGGAGGGGGAGAGCCAAGAGAGCGGTCTTATCGAAAAGGGCGAGACGGTCTTCCTGCCGACTCAGAACGGCGAGTTCATGCTCACACCGTTCCGGGACCTGACGACGGGATTAGAGCACGTGGTGCTGACCAAAGGCAAGTGGACGGCTGACGAGGCGGTTCTCTGCCGCGTACACTCGTCCTGCATGACCGGCGATATCTTCGGTTCGCAACGCTGCGAGTGCGGCGAGCAACTTAAGAAAGCCATGCAGATGATTGAGGCGGAAGGCAAAGGAATCGTTGTTTATATGAATCAGGAGGGCCGCGGCATCGGACTGATGAACAAAATCCGCGCGTACAAGCTGCAGGAGCAGGGCGACGACACGGTAGAGGCGAATATTCATCTGGGTTTCCAGCCGGACGAACGCGATTACGGCGTGGGCGCACAGATTCTTCGCGAGATGGGTGCGTATAAACTACGCCTTATGACCAACAACCCCGTCAAGCGAGTAGGGCTGGAGAGTTACGGCATCGAGATCGTTGAGAACGTACCGATAGAGATCCAACCGAACCGTTGGAACGAGCGCTACATGCGGACCAAAAAAGAAAAAATGCACCACGATCTGAAACTCGTCTGAGTTTTGGCACGGTATTTGAAGGATCAGGGTATCGAAGTACCGATAGATCGAATTATCGAGATTTCGAGAACCCTTTAAAACATTACAATTATGAAAAAATTAACTACACTTCTGATGGGGCTGATGCTTATGAGCACAGCATTATGGGCGGAAGAGACAGTAACTGTTTCCGCTAAGAGTACCGACATCTCTGAAGGACTCGATCTGAAGGTTGTAGCTAAACTGTTCGCAGAGGCTAAGAACCTGGAAGAGTTCGAGACGATGCTCAACAACCCGGACAGCGCGTTCTGTAACTTGGATCTGAACGGCGACGGGCAAGTGGATTATCTTCGTGTCGTAGAGACCGGTGAGGGTAACAAGCGTCTGATCGTATTGCAAGCGGTTCTGGCGAAAGATATCTTCCAAGACGTAGCCTCTATATACGTAGAGAAAGATGAGCATAACGAGGTCTCCGTTCAGGTAGTTGGCGACGAGTATGTATATGGTACGAACTACGTGATCGAGCCGGTTTATGTCTATCGTCCGATCATCTACGACTGGTTCTGGTCTGACGCATGGTACGCATGGCATTCGCCTTGGTACTGGGGTTATTGGCCGGGATGGTGGTACGCACACGCTTGCTGGGCACATGACTGGTACTGGCATCGATGCTACACCTATCATCACCACCACTACTGCTGCTCCTTCCGCCACGCTCGCGAGGTACGCCGCGGTTACCACGACTTACATCATAACGTAGGGCGCAGAGAGTACGCAACGGCGCATCCCGATCGCTCTTTCACACGTCGCAACAGCGGTCTGACCAACGCCCGTGAGATACGCAGTACTACGACTACCCGTACCAGCGCTCGCGCAGCGGCTCCGGCAGAGGGTGCTCGCACTTCGGCTCGTACTGCCACTCCTGCAACCGCTCGTAACACGTTCGGCAGCACGACGAGAACGTCCGGTGCTACTACGCGCACCTCGAGTGCAGCCACGGCTACTGCGACCCGGAGTTCCAACAGAACGTCCGGCTCGACGAGGACCCGTTCAACAAGCGCTGTAGGACGCTCCACGGCAAGTACTGCAAGTACTGCAAGCACGACCCGCACATCCAGCGCAACGCGCACCTCGAGTCCTACGAGATCGACGAGTGCTACCGGTGCAACCCGATCGACGAGTTCGACCAGAACGTCCAGCAGCTCTTCATACGGAGGTAGCCGTAGCAGCGGCTCCAGCACCTATAGCGGCGGAGGCCGTTCCAGCGGAGGATACTCCGGAGGCGGCGGTTATAGTGGCGGAGGCAGAAGCAGTGGAGGCCGTAGCAGTGGAGGCGGCGGTGCTTCCTCCGGCGGAGGCGGCAGACGCAGATAAAGAAAAAGGATGATCTCATTCGAGGTCATCCTTTTTGTTGAGATAGTGCATCAATGCACGATGCTAATGGGCAGCGAGCATGTTCTCAGGATCGAGCAGTTTGTCCAGTTGCTCTTTGCTCAGCAGGCCGTGCTCTAACACGAGGTCATAAACGCCTTTTCCGGTCTCAAGTGCTTCTTTGGCGATCTTCGTAGAGGCCTTGTATCCGATGACGGGATTGAGCGCTGTGACAATACCGATGGAGTGTTTGACCATGGCGGCATTATGCTCGCTGTTGATGGTGATGCCGTCGATACATTTCTTGCGGAGGATCTTCATCACGTTTCTCAGCCAGGTGATAGACTCGAAGATGCACTCCGTGATGATCGGTTCCATGACGTTGAGTTGCAGCTGTCCTGCCTCGGCGGCGAAGGTCACAGCAGTGTCGTTACCGATGACCTTGAAGCATACCTGGTTCGTGACCTCCGGGATGACGGGATTTACCTTGCCCGGCATGATGGAGCTACCCGGTGCCATCGGAGGCAGGTTGATCTCGTGCAGTCCGCACCGCGGACCGGAAGCCATCAGACGCAGGTCGTTGCAGGTCTTGCTGAGCTTGACAGCGAGGCGTTTAAGCGCAGCCGAATAGCTGACATATGCGCCGGTGTCCGGCGTCGCCTCGACGAGGTCGCTGGCTAACTCAAAAGGTTCGCCGGTTAGTTCGCACATTTTCTTGATGCACAGCTCTGCGTAGCCTGCCCGGGCGTTCAGACCCGTGCCGATAGCCGTACCTCCCATGTTTATCTCGTACAGCAACTTGACGTTGCGGTCGAGGTTAGCCACCTCTTCTTCAAGGTTGTTGGCGAAGGCGTGGAACTCCTGCCCGCTCGTCATCGGCACGGCGTCTTGCAACTGCGTACGACCCATCTTGATGGAGTTATTGTACTCGTCGCCTTTCTTGCGGAGCGACTCGATGAGGAGTTGCAGCTCGGACACCAGCCCTTTGTTCATGCGGATGAAGGCATAACGGAAGGCGGAAGGATAAGCATCGTTGGTCGATTGCGCGCAGTTGACGTGGTCGTTGGGCGAGCAGTACTGATACTCACCGCGCTGATGCCCCATGATCTCCAACGCACGGTTGGCGATAACCTCATTGGCGTTCATGTTCACCGTCGTGCCCGCGCCGCCTTGTACCAGATCGGTGGGGAACTGGTCGTGCATCTTGCCGTCGATGATCTCATGGCAAGCCTGCGCGATAGCTGCGTAAATCTCGTCGTTGATGACTCCTAACTCATGGTTCGCCTCCACCGCCGCGAGCTTGATATACGCCATGGCGATGATGTACTCCGGGAAGTCCGACATCTTGAGATTAGAGATCTGATAGTTGTTGATACCACGCTGCGTCTGCACGCCGTAGTATGCGTCTTGAGGGACTTGCAGTTCGCCTAACAAGTCCGATTCGATTCTGTAGTTTTCCATGATATGAATTTGTTAGTTGATATTTCCTAATAGCGACCGCACGAACTCTACGCGGTTGAAGACCTGCAGGTCGGTCATCTGTTCGCCCAGACCGATGTACCGTACGGGGATTTTGAACTGGTCGCTGATACCGATCACTACGCCGCCTTTCGCCGTGCCGTCTAACTTCGTGATAGCGAGCGAAGAGACTTGCGTGGCAGCCGTAAACTGCCGCGCCTGCTCGAAGGCGTTCTGACCTGTCGAACCGTCTAAGACGAGCATCACGTCGTGCGGCGCGTCCGGCACCACTTTCTGCATCACGTTCTTGATTTTCGTCAGCTCGTTCATCAGGTTGATCTTGTTATGAAGCCGTCCGGCGGTGTCGATGAGTACGACATCCGCGTTGTTCGCTTTCGCAGATTGTAAGGTGTCGAAGGCCACCGACGCCGGGTCGGACCCCTGTTGCTGCTTGATGACCGGCACGCCTACGCGCTCGCCCCAGATGCAGAGCTGCTCTACTGCCGCCGCACGGAAGGTATCCGCTGCACCCAGATAAACCTTCTTGCCCGCCGCTTTATACTGGTATGCCAGCTTACCGATGGTCGTGGTCTTCCCCACGCCGTTCACGCCTACGACCATGATCACATAGGGTTTGGCGGGAAGCGGAGCTTCGAAATCCGGTACGTCGGCTACGTTATTCTCCTGCAACAACGAGGAAATCTCATCGACCAGCAGCCGATTTAACTCCTCCGTACCGATATATTTGTCCTTTTTGACGCGCTCTTGCACCCGCTCGATGATCCGCAGCGTGGTCTCCACACCGACATCGGAGGTGATCAGCGCCTCCTCCAAGTTATCCAATACATCGTCATCTATCGTCGATTTGCCGGCGATAGCGTGCCCGATTTTACTGAGCACTGACTCCTTACTTTTCTCCAGACCCTTGTCGAGGGTCTCTTTCTTCTCTCTGTTAAAAAATCCGAAAAATCCCATATATCTCAAATATCAAATTCCAAATCTCAAATCATCTCATTTTCCGATAATCTCTCCTTGCCTGACAGACGGCTTTTGCGGCCTCTGTCTTGCCCGTGAGGAGGAACATCGTTGCCGCGGCATAATCCAAGAAGAACCGCACGCTCAGTACCCACCACCGCCATCGGCTGTTCTTGTAGATCATCAGCAGGTTGTTGCGGAAATTGAGGTAAGTCTTCCTCGGGTTGCCGTAACTCAGCGATCCGCCGCCGAGGTGATACACGGTGCTTGCCGGTACGCAGGCGAGCTTCCATCCTTTGTTCCGCATGCGCCAGCAGAGATCTATCTCTTCCATGTGGGCGAAGAACGATGCATCGAGACCGCCCGACTCCTTATATACTCTCGTGCGTACGCACATGCAAGCGCCCGAAGTCCACTCTATCTCTGCTACCGAATCGTACTGGCCGTGATCTTCTTCCACGCGCCCGAACCGCCGTCCGCGGCAGTAGGGGTAACCTAAGGGGTTCAGGTATCCTCCTGCTGCACCCGCGTGCTCAAAAAAGCGCTTGTCTTTCCAACTGCGTATCTTCGGCTGCACTGCTGCGACCTCCGGGTGTGCGTCCAGGTAATCGAGTAGGGGAGTGAGCCATCCTTCCGGCGTCTCTACATCGGAGTTCAGCAGCACCACGTACTCGCTCCGGGTTGCATCTATCGCGCGATTATAGCCTTCGGCAAAGCCGTAGTTCTTATCCAAAACAATCGTTCGTACGGTCGGAAACTCCTTATGAAGCACCTCCAGGCTCTCATCTGTACTCCCGTTATCCGCCACCACGACCTCGCAACCTGCATCCGTAGTATGCGCTACCACCGACGGCAGGTATGTCCGTAGCATCTGAGCCCCGTTCCAATTTAATATGATTACGCTACACTTCACAAATTTATGATTTAGGGTTTATGGTTTGGCCCATTTCCATCTGTTATGCGTCCAGAGCCACAACTCCGGCTGTTCCTGTATATTCCGCTCCAGCGCCCGTGCGTAGGCCTTAGTGATCTCTCCTTCAGCGCTCTCTTTCGGCGCTGCGCAAAGAGGAATCATCTGCACGCGGTAGTAGCCCCGTTTCTCGCGTAGTATATGGGCGTAGAAAACCGGAATCCCGAATTTCTTGCCTAAGACCTCTCCTCCGTCCAAGAACCCTGTTTCCTGGTGCAGGAACGTGGTCCACGTACGCGTCACTTCCGGCCGGGGTTTCTGGTCGCTGAGCAGGCCTATGGTAAAGGGTTTCTTCTCAGCCCGAAACCGTACCATCTCTCGTAGTATCCGCTGTTTCTCCACGCATACGCCTCCCCGTTTGGCGCGGATGGCAAGCATCAGTTTGTCCATTGCTTTGCTCTTGAGGCGGCGATAGATATTCATCTCCGTCACGCCGGGCGATACCCATTGTTGGACGGACGCCAACCATTCCCAGCAACCGAAATGGGCTAACATGAAGATTCCTCCTCCTGCTGCGTCCACCAGCTTGTTTAACTCCTCCATTCCCTCAAACACCACACGCTCTTTCATCTCTTCGTCAGAGATGCGGTAGCCGTAGATTATCTCTACGATCGTGTCGCAAAACTGATGATAGAACGCCTTAGCAATCGCCTGCCGCTCGCCTTCGCTCTTCTCGGGGAAAGACAGCCGCAGGTTCTTCCTAACCATCTTCCTTCGGTACCGCACCACGTAGTACATCAACGGGTAGATCAACCCATCCGCAAAGAAATAATGCACGTTGAGCGGCATACGGGATAATATCTTTACCAGCCCTTTTAGCATAAGATCATCATCACCACGAACAATAACGCCATCGGTGCAGCCAATAGAATCGAATCAAAACGATCCAATACACCGCCGTGACCCGGCAGGAACTTACCGCTGTCTTTGACACCTATCGAGCGTTTGAAAAGGCTCTCCATGAGATCGCCCAAGGTACCAAAACCGCTAACGATGAGCGCAAAAGCTCCTGCTATCAGCAGCTCGTATCCTTCTTTTCTGATGGCGTCGAACCATCCGTAGCGGTTGAGGATGAATGCTGCGCCGATGGTGAAAGCCACGCCGCCGAATAGGCCTTCCCAGCTCTTCTTCGGGCTCACGCGGGGGAACATCTTATGATTACCTCCCGGCATCTTCTTTGCCGTCAGAACGCCTACGCAGTAGGCGCCCGAGTCGTTTACCCAGATCAGCACAAAGACCGCGAGAAGCAGGTACGGATCGATAAGGCACAACACGTTCATCAGCGCAAACGGCAGTGCAATCATGAGCTGTCCCACGAGGAAATGCCCCCACTGCTGAATCGGGTTCTCGTCCTTGTTCCATAGCTCCGCAATCAAGATGCCTACCGGTAGCAGCAAGGTCAGCAAGGTCCAGGGATTAAACGACCCGTAGCACCACGCCGTCACCAACGGAAATACACACAGCACCGCGCACAACTCGCTGAAAGAATCCATTACGCACCGCGGATGCGTCAGGCTATTATATTCCCGCAGCGCAAAAAAAGCGAGTACTATAGATAGAGCCATGAAGATTATCCCGTCGTATAAAATACTACCCACTACTACCGCTACATACACCGCTCCGGAGAGGGTTCGTTTCCAAAATTCACTCATAACTTCGTAATTTTGCCACAAAATTACTACTTTTTTTGCATATATGCAAATAATTTCGTATCTTTGCAGCGTTTTTAGAAGGATTTATGGAAAACAATACGATTGAAATGGCTCTTTTGGAGCCCGAAGAGCGGGAGATGGTGGAGTTCATCTTCTCTGCAATCCCTGCCTCAGACCGCGGTTCGTTAACGGCGGATGACATTCTTTTTGTTCTTGACGCCATGGACGATTTCCTCGAGGAGCAAGGTCTTGTGAAGGTCGATGAAGCGACCGGCGAGATGGAGTACTTAGACGGCGAGGTCGATGAGACGGAGCAGCTCAATTATGTCCTCCGTGCAGCGAAAGAAGACGGCCGTGCTATCTCCGGTGTACAGATCCAACTCATTCAGGATGCCGAGCTGCAGTACGGCATCGAGCACGGTTACTACGAAGAGGAGTGAGTAAGATAGCAACCATAGGATTTTTCGATGGCGTTCATAAAGGTCATCGTTTTCTCTTTGACCACCTGCGCCGTGTAGCGCAGGAGCGCGACCTTACGCCCCTTATCGTCACTTTTGACAACCACCCGCGTGCTACTTTGCAATCGGACTATCAACCGGCTATGCTCACCTCTAGGGAGGAGCGGCAGGAGTTGTTGGAGCGCTATGGGGAGGTGCTGATGTTGCCTTTCGAGGAGATTCATAGCCTCACCGCGCAGGAGTTTATGACGTTTCTTCATGACCGTTATGACGTGCGCGTGCTCATTATGGGTTACGACCATCGTTTCGGTTCGGACCGTCTTCGTCGTCCTCAGGACTACCGCCGTGCAGGCGAGGCTTGCGGCGTGGAGGTGATCACTTTGGGCGAGTTCGTAGATGGGGAGTATCATGTCTCTTCCACGGAGATCCGCTCTGCGCTCGAGAATGGGAATATCGTCATGGCGAACGAACTCTTAGGTCGGCCTTATACCATCCTCGGCGAGGTGGTACACGGCAAAGGAGTGGGGCACACGATCGGTTTTCCTACGGCGAACATCCGTCCTCTCGCTCCGGAGAAGATTACTCCCAAGTGCGGCGTCTATATGGCGACTGTCACGACCCCGGTACGCGATGACGCGCCTGCGTTTGTGAATATCGACCATAACGGTCTCATCGAGGTCTATATACCTTCCTTCAAAGGCGATCTGTATGGCGCACAACTGAAGATTCGCTTCGTCCGTTTCATCCGCGACGAGAAGCATTTTGAGTCCCTGCAAGAGCTGCAGGAGCAGATCAAGGATGATGTTGATAGCATCCTGCGTCCGGTCTCATAAGTGCCCGTGATACGCCCTCTCTATCCATAGGATAGGGGAGGGCTGCGATTGAGTCGCCTATGCCTCTCAGCGGTGAGAGGCTGTCCGGACGAAAATCATAGTAGATATATTCCTTGTATTTATAGTACGTATTGCGGAAGACTGCCGTGTCGGTCTCCTGCCAGTATGTGTTGTCCTTCGCGCTCGATGCAAGGAGTGTGTCGGTCTTGAGGTAGTTATGGCTGAATACGCCCTCATAGTACTGCTCCAAGGGCGTAGCCAGCACTAATTGGTTCGCTAAATAGCCTGTGATGACGGAGTTATAGAACGACGTCACGGTCGGTTCGCCTGTCTTGCTGAGGTTATCGATATAGATCGCTGCTGTGTTCTCTTTCTTCGCCGACTGGATCCGGATATTCGTATAACCGAAATACGAAGCGATGGTAGAGTGTACAAAATCCTGCTTTCCGCCGTTGCAATACACGCAGTACAATCCGCAGTTACTGATCTCCGTATTCGTCACCAGCGCGTCCACGTGCTCCAAGACCAAGCCGTACAAGGTGTGGTTGTGAATCTTACATCCGTCCATTCGGAGGGTCGGCAGCGTTCCTTTGCAGGTACTGACACAACTCATACCTACGTTCCCCGAGACGATCTCTACGTAACTGAAGGTATAGTTCTTCGTCTCTTCGGATTGCAGATAGAACCCGTTCCATCCTCCTGCGGCGTATAGGTACGGCACGGAGTCGAAGAGGTTATCCATTCGGTCCGGGCGGATATATATCGGTTTATCCATCGTACCGAGGGCCTCTACGTCCCCCAATGCGACGAGGCTTGCTCCCTGGTGCATATACAGCCTGGCGCCTGCCTCTATCGTCATTTTGCCGCCGACGAGGATGGTATCGAAGAGGATATACGGCTTCTCTGCGGAGAAGGTGTAATCTCCCTCTATCTCCGTGCGGCGACCGAGATGTCCGAGCCGTGCTGCATTCTCCGCGTACGCCTCCAGGACTACGTCCTGCGTCGTGCCCGTAGCCAAATGAAAATGCAGTAGGTCTTCTATCAGGATGGCTCCGTTCTCTGCCATCGGACCGAAATCCGTCACACGGATGAAGACCAATATACTGTCTTTACCGAAGATGGTGAATTCCTTTCCGCTCTCGTAATCCGGTTCGCCGTCGATATTCACGCGAAATGCTTCGCCGTCTTCCAGCCAGATCTTATCAATCACGATGGCGTTTTTATTGGGGTTATACACCATGAGTTGCGCCGTCGCGCTGCCTTGCTCCGTAAACACCGTGTCGAAGCAGATGGTGTCCGCCGAGAACGTCAGATGCAGCGACGGATCATCGCTCACCTGGTACTCCCGGCATCCGATAAACGCCAAGACACACACTATGTACACGATCCAACGTCTCATTATTCGAAATTAAATGTCAAGCAGATACAATGACTTGTCAACCGCGAGATGGCGTCCGAATAGAAAGCATCTTGCGGCGATAACTCCATTCGCCCCTGAGCAGGGCTGAGTTGATTCGCAAATCCGATGCGGTACGTCAGCTCCGGGCAGAACTTGAACCACCGGAAGTAGAAGTCCACGCCGAAACCCACTTCGCAGAAATAATCCATCAGATTCAGCAATACGGGCTTGTCCCGATCGCGGCTGACATTAAAACTGACGCCGCCTCCGCCAATGACGTACGGCCGGTAGTTACCCTCTCTCGCTGCGCTCCATTTGAGGTACAGCGGCAGGTTTAGCGGCATCGCTAATACATCTACGTTCGGTCCGGTCTTACCCGGCGTGCCTTGTACCTTACGGCCGCTCTCGGACTTGTAGCTCAGCGTGCGGCTGCTGAACTGCATTCCCGGACAGAAACGCAAATTCAGGTATTTGCAGAGCCTGAGGTCGGTGATGAATCCTACGTGAAATCCCGGCAGCACGCTGCTCACACCGGCGTGGTAGATATCTTTCTCTCCCGTCACCGGGTCCGTCAGTTCCATCTCGCTGTCGATCACGCTGAATGAGGCGAAGTTGATACCCAACTGAAATCCGAAATGGAACAACTTATCGTCCGCGTACGGTCGGTTCTGCGCCTGCTGTGCCTGCGCGCTCACAGCGCACAAAGTCAGTATTGCTATGTATATGTATCGTAATTTCATCATTAATAATCTCCGCTATTTCCGCTATCGTCGAAGTCATCGCCTCCGCCGTTCATCTCGCTGCTATCGGGCTTGCGGCGTTTGCCTTGCTGGTTACCGAAGTTATAGGTGACGGTGAGGCTAATGGTACGGCTGTGCCATCTGTTCTCGCTGAACTGCCAGAAGCCGTCTCCCCAAGTGCTGTTTCTTCTCGCGCGGCTGTCCAAGAGGTCCCGTACGTTGAGCGCAAGCGCCAGCTGCTTGTTGAGGAAGGTGTGTCTCAGACCCAGGTCGATGGAGTAGCTGTGGCTCATCGTACCTTGTGCCACTACGCGCGGCGAGCGGTAGTTGGCGGATATCTGTCCGCTGAAGTTCTTCGTAAAGAGGAACTGTGCGTTGAGACGAACCGAACCTGCGAAGATATTCTGCCCCGGCAGGTTGATAGGAATCTCTTTGCCTTGGTGCAAGATGGTCTGGTTGACGGCAGAGACGTTGTTCCAATAGAAATTGGCGGAAGTGGTCAGTTGCAGCAGTTCACCGAAAAGGCGGTTCTTTGCCACGACTTCAATACCTAACTCCTGTCGTGTGGAGATATTGAAATAGGTATTCTTCATCACCCCTTTGCTCGGGTCCGAAGGATCGTCGTAATCCATATATTTGACGTTCTGCACGGCACCCTCGCGGTACTTCCAGAACACCCCTGCCGAGAGCGTGTGACGCTCCCAGGTCTTGAGGTAGTTGAGCTCCAGGTTATTGCTATATGCAGGTAACAAGTCCACGTTACCGTAGCTGATATTCGTACTATCGGAGAAGTCCATGCGCGGGTTGATCTGGTGCCCGCGCGGGCGGTTCACACGGCGTGTGTAGTTCAGTTGCAACTCATGCCCGTTGCCGAAATCATAACTGATATACGCGCTCGGGAAGATCTGGAAATAGGCGGTGTCGCGTTTGTTGGGCATCGATGCGTACGAGTCTTGTATCGCGCCGGTGTTGTCCTTGTAGAAGGACTCCAGATGCCGCATGTAGTACTCGCCGCGCAGACCTACCTGGATCGATAACTTGTCCCAGAACCGATTGCCGTACGTCACGTACAGGGCGTGGTTCTGCGTGAGATTGTTGAAATCCGTATAGTACGGGTATAACTCTTGCTCGCCGCCGCTGATCTTATTGAACGCGTTGCCGTTGCTTGTACCCCATGAGCGGGTGTAGTCGTACCCCGCCTCCAGACGGCTCCGGGTGGTCGGTTTCCACTCGTAGTCCGCCTTGATCTCGATGCTCTGATCGTTGTTGAGGTTGTTCTGCGTCTGGTAGGTGCTGTCAAAGAGGTCGGTCTTTATGTCCCGCTCGATCTGGGTGTAGTCGGTGAACATATTGAAACCGAAGTTGTTATATGTCCCGCTGACGTAGAACTTGTGATTGTCAAGTTCGAAGGTGTAGTCGAGGGTAGCGTTACCGCCCGGGTGCGAACCCGAACCGCTCTGATCCCTTGTGAAGTCACGCATCACCGTACCGTCGGGAAGGGTCAGGAGGTACGTACGATGGTTGGAGTTACTCATCTTAAAGACCTTCGGATCGCTCACCATACCGAATCCCGACACGCCGAGCGTGTGTCCTTCTGCCAGGCGGAAGTTCAGACCCGCGCGAGCGAACATACCGCCGCCGCGGTGCGTCTGCGTTCCTTCCTGCGTCAAGTGGCTCTGAATCAAACTGCTGTCTAACACTTGCGCTCCTGTGCCGGAGAGGTTATACCGGTCCGTGACGCTTCCTCCGTTACTGATGTGATAGCGGTAGCCGACGTTGAAATAACCATCTACCGGACCTGCGTTGAAGTTGATGTTAAAGCCTACGTTGGCTCCCGGAGGAGTTGTCCAGGGTTTGGAGAGCGCATAGTTGATACCCGCTTGTACGGATCCGTAGTAGCCCGCTGAGCGGTCTTTCTTCATGACGAGGTTGATGATGCCGGATGTTCCTTCGGGGGAGAATTTCGCCGAAGGGTTAGTGATGATCTCTATCTTCTCGATGGTGCCGGCAGGCATCTGCTGTAGTACCTGACCGCGGTTCTCGGAGTTGAGACCCGCAGGCTTGCCGTTGATCCAGATCTCTACATCTTCGCTGTTTCGCAGACTGATTGTTCCTTCCTGATCCACATCGACGGAGGGGATGTTCTCCAAGACGTCCGTCACGGACGCACCTGCCGATGCGATGTTCTGATCGACGGTGAAGACCTTCTTGTCGAGTTCAAAGCGCATGGAACTGCCTTGTCCCACTACCTCGACGTCCTGCAGAACCTGGCTGTCTTCCCGGAGCGATATACGTCCCACGTTCAGCGGCTTGCCGGCTCCCACAATCTCCTTGCGGCTCTCCTTATAGCCCATGAACGAAACGACCAGCACGTACTTGCCGTCCTTGATATCGATGGCGAAGTTTCCCTTCTCGTCGGTCACGGTTCCGGTAACGAGTTCTGCGGGTTGACCGCTGACGGCAGAGGGCTTCTCGACGCTGACGTTCGCGAATTCCACCGGCTGCTTCGTGCCGAAATCAATCACTCTACCGGTTACCTGTGCGCCGAGGGCGACATTAGCAACCAGCAAGAGACAAAATATGTTCCACAGCTTCTTTGTATCCATCTGTTCCGTGTCCTATTATCGTGCGGGCGCACACGTCTGCGAGCAAGTCTGTATTTCTAAAAGGTTCGCGCGCATGTATATCGCTTATATGCACTTCGACTACCGGCACTTCGCTCTCTTCGACGGCATCGCGGAGCGCCACACTTGTGTGGCTATAGCCTCCTGCGTTGAGGACGATGCCTGCTACACCATTCGGTTCCTGAATCCAATCGATCAGGTCGCCTTCGTGGTTGGATTGCTTATAGACGAAATGCACATCGGGCCAATTTCGCTGGATCTCCAACAAAATCTGTGCCATCGTCCGGGAGCCGTATATTTCCGGCTTGCGTATTCCCAGACGATTCAAGTTAGGACCATTAAGAATTAAAATTTTCATCGTGCTCCGTTAACGGCTAAGAGGAACTCTTCGTTGTCCTCCGTGCGCTCCATATAACTCTTGAGCTTCTCCATCGCTTCCTGGCCGCTCATGTCGGAGAGCATCTTACGGATCTGCCACATGCGGCTCAGGACATCCGGCGGCAGCAACAAGTCGTCACGGCGGGTGCTTGAAGCAGGTATATCTACGGCAGGGAAGATGCGTCGGTTTGCGAGTTTGCGATCGAGTTGCAGCTCCATATTTCCTGTGCCCTTGAACTCCTCGAAGATGAGGTCGTCCATCTTGCTTCCGGTCTCCGTGAGGGCAGTAGCGATGATGGTCAGGCTACCTCCGTTCTCGATGTTTCGCGCGGCACCGAAGAAGCGTTTGGGTTTGTGTAGCGCTTGTGCCTCGACACCTCCTGACAGCACTTTGCCGGAAGAAGGAGCGACGGTGTTGTACGCACGTGCCAGACGTGTGATCGAGTCGAGCAGGATCACTACGTCGTGACCGCTCTCCACAAGCCTTTTGGCTTTCTCATGCACGATGTTCGCTACGCGAACGTGGTTATCCGCCGGTTCGTCGAAGGTCGAAGCGATGACTTCGGCGTTGACGCTGCGTTGCATGTCGGTCACCTCCTCCGGACGTTCGTCGATGAGCAGCACGATCATATATACCTCGGGGTTATTATTGAGGATGGCGTTTGCCAACTCCTTGAGGAGCACCGTCTTACCGGTCTTCGGCTGGGCTACGATCAGTCCTCGCTGACCCTTACCGATCGGCGCAAACAGGTCGATCATGCGTACAGAGAGCGAGTCGCGGCCGTCGCCCACGCAGAGTTTGAATTTCTGATCCGGGAAGAGCGGAGTGAGGTTCTCAAATGCCACCCGTTTCTTCGCTAACTCCGGCGCCAAGCCGTTGATGCGGATCACTTTGTCCATCGGGAAGAACTTATCCGGTTGCGGGTTGACGCGGATGGTGCACTCCACGGTGTCTCCGGGCTTCAGACCATACTGACGCACCTGATCCTTGCTCACATATACGTCATCCGGACTCGGCAGGTAGTTATAATCCGCCGAGCGCAGGAATCCGTACCCGTCGGGGGCGCACTCCAGAGTGCCCATGGCGATCACGTTCTCGCCTAAGTCCGGCAGCTTCCGCTCCTCTTTCTGCGGTTCCTCTTTCTGCGGCTCCTCTTTCTGTGGTTCCTCTTTCTGCGGCTCTTCTTTCTGCGGCTCTTCTTTCTGCGGCTCCTTCTCTACTTTCTTTGGCCTTCCGCGTTTTTTCTTCGGCGCTTCAACTTTGGGTTCCTCGGCTTTGGGCTCTTCTGCTTTGGGTTCCTCGACTTTCACCTCTTCGACTTTCGCCTCCTTCACCGCTTTCACGGTCTTGTTGGGCTTGTGGTTATTGGCATCGATCTGCTCCTGCATCTGCGCCATCTGTTCTTTCTCGGTGCCGACGGTAGCTACATGATCGTTCTTGGCCTTCACCTCCACCTTCTGCGCTGCAGCTTTCACGCCGCGTTTGCGCTCTCGTTTGGCTGGCGTACCCGCTGCGGCACGTGCTTCCTCTTTGGCCTGTACTACGGCGGCGCGCTGGTCCGCCTGAGCATCTAAAATAGCGTAACTGATCTCACGCACGGATTGGCTGCGGCGAGGGCTTAAACCCATACTCACAGCTATCTCACGCACTTCATCGATCGACATTCGCTCGAGTTTCTGTAATTCGTATTGCATAAGTAAAATATAATAACTTCGTAGGAAGTAAAAATAAAATGTTTTATTGGAAATAATCTGAGAAAAAAGACCCTTTTTCTCAAATCCGGTGCAAAGGTACAAAAATTTCTGCATATATGCAAGAGTATATGCGATTTTTTGCGATTTTTTTTGCTTCGCGACATTAAATACCGCGATAATAGATAGCCTTTGGGCCACCCGGATAGCGGGATATACCCTTTCGGAGTAACTCGCCCCCTGCTCGACGGATTTTCGCGTACCCCTTCGCGAAAATACGCCTCCGAGAAGG
>OCVV011342326.1_pt1 | contig 34647 bp, 26 predicted proteins | sample 1539721 | NCBI WGS metagenome assembly OCVV01 (sample SAMN02144230, study PRJEB22623) | gut metagenome | biome: sheep rumen | host: Ovis aries | place: New Zealand | reverse complement strand
GCAGGTCGGGGGCCGCGGCGGGCCTCTACCAGAATCCCGAACACATAGAAGACGGGGTTCTGGAGATCGTCGACGCAAAGGCCGAGCCTGTGGGCGGTGAAATGGAGCTGCGGTCCGGCGGCTATGTGGACATCACCATCGAGACAAGGTGGACCGGCACCATGAATTTCACAACCGAGGATGAATTCAATACCTTTGGAACCCATATTTCCTGGGGCGACAATGAAGTCCTGCCCTGCGACGCCTACACCGGAACGTCACTGCTCAACTATTCCGGCCAGGGAAACGAGGAAGACAGTATCAACATCGGCGAAGCCTACGACACCGGCATGGTGGAATCCGATATCACCTGGAACAGCCGCACTTACCGTCTGTTTGCAAAATCGGACAAGCGAAACGCCAGTTTCGGCGAGACCTCCTACCGCTCGACAGCCGGCGGCGTTTCCGTCACCGAGCCCGGCGCCGTGGAGACCACCTACACGCTGCGCGTCCCGGCGGACTACGACGGCATGGTGCTCGCCATCGACAAGGACATCACCGATGAAAAGGCCGCTCATATCGATGAAAAGGCCGAATTTCTCCCCACCTCCGACACCTATGCGGACATCCTGACGACTGACACAGGTGTAAAACAGACTGCCGACGACTTCTATTTCATCAAGGTATCCGACCTGCTGGAACTGTTCCGTTCCCAAAAGGGCAGCTGACCCGGTTCGGAACCGGTTCAGAACTCCAGATACAAAAAGACCGCGCCTGTGATCGATCAGCACGCTGATCCTCACACAGGACGCGGTTCTTTTTTTCATAGATCCTTTTTCATAGATCCTTTTTTGAAGAGTCATGCTTTACCGAACCACTGCAAAGTAGAAAATGGCAAAGAGCATTACGATGATGCCAAGGCAGGTCATCAGCAGGGCAAAGGTGAAGTTGGTGACAATGGGCCTTGCGGCTTCGGAAAACTCCGCCGCCATCATGCCTGCCAGGCCGAAGCGGTTGGAATTATTTTTGATGCGTTTTTCCTTGAGGATTGTCTTCCTGATCAGCACAATGATCGTATCCGTGCTCATCTCAACGATTCTCAAAACAGTACACCACAGGGCAAAGAGGAACCTGGCAGGGATTCCTCTGTAGACCAGATCCTCCAGGTCCAGCCACTGAGGCCAGTAGTTGGCGTAGTGCCCGTCTTTCTTCAAGAGCCCGCGCACAGCGACAAGATAGAGAAGGCCGCCAATGGCAAGGGAGATCGCACCGCCCTTGAGGTTGGTGAGTGTGAAGGCCTGAAAATGCAGGATGTGGCTGTTGCCGGACATAAAGGCTCCCAGCCGTGTGCTGATCAGAGGCTGGCCCAGCAGCAGGCAGAAGATCGAGGATCCCAGAATGGCAAAGGTACTCGCCGCGTTCATATAGGGCAGGGGCATATCATATTCCCGCTGCAGGGCTGGATCCGTGTTTTCTTCTACAAAGATGCAGATAAAGAGCTTGAGCATATAGCAGAAAGTGAGTCCGCCGCTGACAAGGAAGATCCACTCTGCCGCCTTCAGATAGCTGCTGATCACTTCCAGCAGATGGATTCCTTCTACGATTCCTTCGTGGAGCAGGGTCTTGCTCATATATCCGTTCATGAGCGGCACGCCGCTGATCCCCAGGGCGCCCAGGGCAAAGGCAATCTTGAGCTTGGTCTTCTTTCTGCCCCATCCGCGGATTTCGTCCAGGTTGAGTTTGTGCAGATTCATGACCACAACTCCGGCGCACATGAACAGGGTCAGCTTGATAATGGAATGGTTCACCATGTGGAGCAGGAGGCCCGGCAGGGCAATGGCATAGCCCTCTTCGCTTCCGGCTGCCGAGAGAAGGATCAGCATTCCGACGCCTGTCAGGATAAAGCCGATCTGCGACATGGACGAGCAGGCCAGCGTCCTCTTTAAGTTGACGGAGAAAACGCCGAGAACTGCGCCCAGCAGCATGGTGATCATCCCTGCGATCAAAATGATCGTACCAAAGACCGAATCCTCCACGAGTGCATGAAGGGTGATCATGAGAATGCCATAGATACCTACCTTGGTCAGGATACCGGAGAGCAGGGCCGAAGCCGGGGAAGGCGCCACAGGGTGGGCCTTGGGCAGCCATACATGCAGAGGAAACATACCTGCCTTGGCGCCGAAACCGAGCAGGACACAGACGCCGGCCGCCAGGATCATCCTGCGGTCCGGGCATGCATCGACCGCCGCCCGAAGGTCGGCGTAGGAAAGCGTTCCCGTCTCATAGTAGAGCAGGGCCAGTCCCATGAACAGGACCAGGCCTCCGAAGACGGCGATAAAGAGATAGGTATATCCGGCTTTCACGGCATCCCTGGTCTGCTCGTGAATGACCCAGGTAAAGGAGGTAAAGGACAGGATCTCAAAGAAGATAAAGCTCGTCATCAGATCACCGGAGAGCATGACGCCTTCCGTCGCTCCCAGGGTCAGGAGGATGAACAGCCAGTAGCGCTCCAGTCCTTCCTTCTCATGCCGGAAATATTCAGGCGCAAAAAGCGTGGTCCCCGCCCACATCAGGGCCGTGATCACCGCATAGGCGGCCTTGAATCCGTTCACTTCAAAGGACAGACCCGTCACAAGAAAACCGCCGTACTGCAGGAAGCATCCCCCGCTGTAGACAGATGCAAGAACCACTGAGAGCACGAGCTCCAGGGCTGTCAGCACAATAGCAAAGCCGTCGCGGGCTTTCTCATTGTGTCTTCCCAGTATATACGCAATCACCGCCCCTATGAAAGGGCTGAAAACCAGCCATAATACCAGCATATTTTCACCACCTTAAAACAGTCCCCACGCGATTTTTTCGATAAACGCAGTCAGCGGTCCCGGGAAAACGCCGAAGATCACATTGACAAGCGTAAAGGTGCAGATCGGGATCAGCATGAGTGCGCCGACTTCCCTGGCAACATAGTCGTCTGTCCCGATGTATCTGTCTGTGCCCTCCATGGGGAAGAAGGCTCTGACAGAAACACTCAGTGTATAAATGGCGCACAAAAATGCCGAGAGCATCAATGCGGCGGATCCGATCATGGCCAGAGGACTGCCCTCTTCCATGCCTCCCAGCACAAGATGCAGCTTCGAGATGAAGCCGCACAGCCCCGGAATACCGATCAGAGAAAGAGAACTGATGGTATACATGGCAAAGGTCACCGGCATCTTTCTGCCTACGCCGTTGATCTCATAGACATAGCTGCGCATGGTCTCATGCATGAAGGCGCCCGCGCACATGAAGAGTGTGATCTTGATGATGCCGTGGAAGATCATATGCAGAAGTCCGGCCTCAAGACCCTCGGGCGTCATGAGCAGAATGCCGAAGAGCATATAGGACAGATTGCTGATCGTGGAATAGGCAAGACGCCGTTTAAAGTGTCTGGCTTTCACGGCCAGACAGGCCGCATAAACAAGGGTAAAGATGGCGAAGGCCTGGGCGATCTTGATGCAGATGGTTCCCCTGAGGAAATCGGGTCCGTAGGTATACCAGGCCAGGCGCATGATGGCGAACACGCCGGTGTTGACGACCGCCACCGCATGCAGAAGGGCCGTGACAGGGGTGGGCGCGACGGAAGCCGTAGGCAGCCAGCTGTGCAGGGGAAAGACCGCAGCCTTTACGCCAAAGCCGAAAAAGCCGAACAGGAAGACCAGCTGCATCAGGCCCGGATCATAGGGCCCGTAGAGATTGCCTCCGTAGAGGAAATTGCCGGCGCCGTTATAGATACTGGTCATCACAACGGCAAAGAAGGCCAGTGAAGCTCCTCCGATCGTATAGGCGGCATATTTTCTGCCGGCAAACATACTCTCGTGGTCCGCATAATGACATACCAGAGGGATCGTCACCAGAGACAGCATCTCATAGAACATATACAAGGTCGTCATATTGGCCGCAAAGGCGACGCCCAGAGTGACCCCGTAGGTCATCACATAGAAGGCAAAGAAGCTGTTGCCCCGCCTGGTATGGGACATATATTCAAAGGCGTAGAGCATGACCAGCGGCCACATGAGAGAGACCATGACTGCAAACAGCTTTGCCGGATCGTCGGCTCTGAGGTCAATGGAGAAACCCCGCGTAAAGCTGTACAGTGTCGCACCTACGACGCCTACCTTTAAGAGGGCGATCCAGGTCAGGACACTGGTAATGCACACCACTGTCATTGCATAGGCGTCCCTGATCTTCCTGTTTTTGAAGCCCAGAGGAATCATCAGATAGCCGCCTATGATCGGCACCAGAATGGGAATGATTAAAATCAAAGAACTCAAAATGCGATCCCTCCTACCACTCGGACCCCGAACAGTCCGGCCAGAAGTGCAACAATACACAGAGCGATCATAGCCCCGTTTACAAGGACGCCGGGTTCGGCGTACCCTTTTTCACTTTCAAAATCATTTCCCGGGAAAAATGCATCCACAACGATAGGAAACAGGTAGCCCGCTGTCAGAAAGGCGGAGACCAGCAGGACTGCGGGACCCAGTATGGCGAAGATCCCGGGCGCTCCCGAGAGGGCTGCCGCTGCGATCTTCCACTTGCTGACATAGCCGCCCATGGGAGGAATCCCTACCAGGGACAGGGCCGCAAACATAAAGCACCACATGGTGACCGGCAGAGCTCTGCCGATTCCCTTCAGTTCATCGACCCGGTGGGCTCCCAGTACAATGATGAATACGCCGGCTGCCAGGAACAGACACCCTTTGGAACTCATATGACTGATCACCTGCAGAAGTCCGCCCCTGAGGCCGTCCTCTGACAGCAGGGAAAGTGAAAACAGAACATAGGAAATCTGACTGACGGAGGAATAGGCCAGACGCTTTTTGATGACCTTCTCCTTGAAGGCCATGGTGGAGCCCATCAGGATGGTCAGAAGGGCCAGGCACATCCATACGGTCTGGACCCAGGTGCCTCTGATAAAATCAGCGCCCACGCAGAAGTAGACCAGGCGGATGATGGCCACCACGCCCGCCTTGGTGATGATGCCGGAGAGCAGGGCGGACGCAGGCGCAGGCGCAATGGGATGCGCGGTCGGAAGCCAGCCGTGCATGGGATACATACCGGCCTTGGTCCCGAAACCGATGATGCCGATCAGGATCACGACCAGCGTCATCTGTTCGTGTCCCGCGATCCTGGCGCTGTCCAGAAATCCGCCGTAGCGGAAGGAGACAGTTCCCGCAGCATTGGTGTAGACGTAGAAGACAGCCAGAAGTCCCATCAGAGCGCCGGCGATGGAGTAAAACAGATACTTTAAGCCGGCTGTAACAGCCTCCTTTGTCATCTCGTGCATGACCATGGGCACTGTGGAGAGCGTCGCCAGTTCGAAGGCAAAATACAGGCTCACCATATCGGCGGACATGCAGACCGCCATCATGGCCCCCAGGGCAATGAAGAAAAAGGTAAAGAACATGCGCGTCCGCTTCTCGTGCTCCATGTAGGTAAAGGAATAAAAGCACACAGCGGTGAAAAGGATCAGCACAGCCGCCAGAGCAAACCGGCCCAGACCATCCAGCCCGAAAGCGATCACAGCCTTCTGTGAAAAATGCAATACCTCCACCCTCTCTGCCCGGATGATGGCCAGAATTCCCAGGACATCTGTCAGTATCATGATCAGACCACATACTGCGTGGTGCAGCTTTTTATCCCGCAGCGGCACGATGCCGGCGAGAGTACCGGTGATCACCGGATATAGGAAAGCGATCAGCTGTATCATTTCATTCTCCCTATGTAACGGTTATCCAAACATTTCAAGGCCCCGGGTGATCAGATCGATCACCACCCAGGAAAAAAGTCCCAGGAAAAGGTTGATCGCGCCCAGCACCATCATAGGCACATTGAATAAGGGCCTGTGGTGCTGCCGGATATTTGCCTTGCTGACAGTTCCGTGAGGATCCGAATAGATCCTGATCAATGTCCTGATAAAGTAAACGGCGTTGAGCAGAGAACTGGCAGCCAGAGCCAGGATCACAGCGACCAGCTTGACATGGCTTCCGCTCTCGACGCCGGCGAGGGCAAACTGCAGTTTGGAGGCAAAGCCCGCAAACAGGGGGATGCCGATCATGGACATGGAGCCGATCAGGAAGAAAATACCGGCGTCCCTGTTCCTGAGCGCACTTGCCTGCAGCTTTTTAAAGAGCAGGCTGTCGTCCGAGACCTCGGCAAGCCGGGGCGTAGTCAGAAAGAGCATGGATTTGGTCACAGCGTGCGCCATGATATGGAAAATGGCTGCCGTATAGCCTGCGATTCCTCCCAGGCCCATTCCCATGAAGATATAGCCTACCTGGGCCGCTGATGAAAAGGCGACCATGCGGTTGATATTGTCTGCGTGCATGGCCTGCAGGGAGCCCACGACCATGCCCATGATACCCAGAATGAGGAGAATCTCCTTGATTGGCATCCGCTCAAAGACTTCCAGGCCGATAGCTCTGTAGAAAATCTTGATCAGGAGCAGAATGTAGGCCTTGGATACCAGGGAGGACAGGATACTGGCCGAAGTAGGCGTTGACCAGCTGTAGGAATCCGGCATCCAGAAATGGAAGGGGAAAAGACCGGACTTGATGGACAGACCGATGGTCAGAACGCCGGTACTGAGCGTCAGGACCATGAACATCTTGGGATCCTGTGCCAGCTCGGCAATGGTCTCCTGCATGGGAACCATCAGCAGGTGTCCTGTCACATCGTAGAGCAGGACGACGCCCAGCAGAAAGAGACCGGATCCCAGAAGGTTCAGGATCATATAGCGGACGGCCGCCAGAGTGGTGCGTCCGATCTCACGCACGATCAGAGAACCGCAGCTGGTGAGCGTCAGGATCTCCAGGAACACATAGCCTGAGAAAAGGTCGTTGGTCCACAGAATGGCCATCAGAGAAGCTGTCATTAGATTGAGGATGGCATAGTAGAGGTTTACCTTGCTCTCGTCCAGATCCGTGTCGATAAAGCGGTATCCTGCCAGAACGGAGACGATCATGATCACCATGAAGAGGGTGGCCAGCAGAGCTTCCAGAATCCCTGCCCGGAGCTCATTTCCCCAGGGAGCCGGGAATTCACCCATGGGATAGGTAACCGCTCCCCCCGTGGACACGGTATACCACAGGATGGCCCCGCAGACGATGAGCAGAAACGCCTCATAAAAGATCGTATAATACCTGGCCGTTCTTCCCTTGAGCACAAAGCACAGTGACCCGGAAAACAGACTCAGGATAACCGTCATCATTGGAAAATTTCTGATAATATCCAATTATCTGTCCTCCATACTGTGTACTGAAAGAGTGTAGATCTCATCCAGGTTCAAGGTGTGATACCGCTTATAGAGCCTGATGGTCAGGGACAGCATAATGGCCGTGACCGACACAGAAACAACGATGCCCGTCAGAACCAGTCCGGCCGGCACCGGGTTGATGTATCTGCGGGGATCTGTCACGCCGTCCACAATGATCGGAGCTTTTCTGCCCTCGATATAACCCATCGACGCCAGAAACAGGAACACGCCCGTGTCCATGATGTTCATGCCGATCAGCTTCTTGATCAGGTTCTGATGGAAAAGCAGCATGGTAAAGCCGATTCCGAACAGAATAATGGCTGCCGCCTCTTCATAATTAATCAAAAGATTCTCAAACACCGCCGACACTTCCTCTCTTGAATAAGCTGTAAAAACCGAACATGGTACAGGCAACGACCAGACCGACCGCAATATTGAGCGGAAGGATCAGGCCGCCGCTCAGGATCGCCCCCGGTATTCCCTTGGGAATGTGGTTATGGAGATGATTGGCGCCCATAAAGAAGACATATCCCTTGGCGAAGCTGTAGAATGCAAGTGAAACGAAGGAGATGACCATGGACACTTTCGCTGTAAAAAAGCTGTCCACCAGTTCAAATCCGAAGGCTGACTCAAAGATGATCAGACCGGCACCCAGCACCGCGCCTCCGGAGAATCCGCCGCCCGGTCCGTTCTGTCCGTTGAGCAGGATATAGATACCGAAGACGAAAATACAGGGGACGATGAGGATACCGACCTTGCGCATGACAGTGTCCTTTGACACATCAAAATAGGCGTCCTGTTCAATCTGATAATAGTCGTCAAATTGGGAGTCCATGTTTTTCTTGTCCTTTTTCAAAAGGATCATGACGCAGAGCAGGGCTGCAAACAGAACGTGGGACTCGCCGAGCGTATCAAAGGCCCTGTAGTCCAGGATCATGCCCGCCACGATATTGACGGCGCCTGTCTCTTCCAGTCCGTGTTCGATGTAGCGGTCCGACACTTCCACTGCCCTGGGGTTCTCCTCGCCGTATCTGGGAAGAAGATTGACCGTAAAGAGCAGTACGCCGATCAGGGCGATGCAGCTGACGATGGCAACGCCGATATAGATCTGATAAAAGCCCTTGCGCTCGGCACTGATGACTGCCTGGGAAAGGCCGCTGGATGTCATCTCCTTCTGCGCCGCTTTTCGCTCTCTTTTCACCTTTTCATGGCTTTCGTCAGGCTCAAGACTCCCGTCCATGATGTTTGCCATCACATCATAGTCGCCGTCGAGCCATCTGAAGAATTTATTTTTCCATTCTCTCAGCTTCATGCCCGATCGCCTCCCTGTCTTTCTTGTCCCGGTCTTCCGACTGGATCATTCCGGTATGCTCGTCAATGTTCTCTCCCGCATCCTCAATGCGGATCTTTTTCAGCGTCATCAGGAACAGGGTGCCGCTGATGCCCGCTCCGACAGCCGCCTCCGTGATCGTCAGATCCGGCGATTCGAGCAGGATCCACACGACGCACATGATGAGACTGTAGGCCATGAAGATGATCACCGCCTGCAGCAGGTTCCTGTTGAGGTTGACCGCCACAGCGCAGATGATCAGCAGTATTAGAAGCATTGTTCTGAATATAAAGATCAGACTCATTTTTCTTCCTCCGTCTCCATCTCCGGGATTTCTCTTTTCACATGGTCATACAGGTGCGGATTGGTAAAATATTCAACCTGGATCAGCACGTGTGAAGAAACGGGGGATGTAAACCACATGAAGATGATAATAAAGCCCAGCTTGAGCTCTCCCATGTGAAATCCGTCGCCCAGAAGGATGGAAAGGGCCACCAGGAACAGTCCAAGCGTATCCCCGACGCCGCCGGCGTGCACGCGGTTCATGATAAAGCCGAAGCGGTTGGCTCCCAGCACGGCCGCCGTAAAGCAGACCATGGCCGTGATCAGGCAGAGCGCACAAAGTCCAAATCGAATCCATGCAAAGATCATTTTTCCGCTCCCTTCTCTCCTTTTGCTGCCTCTGCTGCGCCTTCTGCAGCCGCCGCGGCCGCGGATCCCCTGTCAGGGGCAAACTTACTCCGCGTGGGATTTTTGGGTATATAGGTCGCACTCAGGATCAGTACCGTGATAAAGCTGATCATGGCATAGAGCAGAGCTACGTCGAACAGGTAGCTCTCATTCAGAAGATAGGCCAGAATACAGGTGCAGGCAATGACCATTGTGCAGATCATATTGATGGACAGGATGCGGTCGGTGACTCTGGGACCGATAATAGCGCGGATCAAAGTGATCAGCAGCAGAAAGCTGAACCAGATCAGCGCTGTCAGGAACAGGATCCTGTAGGCATTCTCAATACTCATTCTTTCTCTTCCTCCTCAAACATTTCCCCCGAAAGGCCTTTTCGCACAAGCTTCATTTGATTTTCCGCAGAAGCTTCACGAAGGAGGATTCTTCAATCCCTTCTCCGAATTCCCCCCTCAGGCAGTGGACCACGAAGTGATCGCCCTCCTGGAACAAAGTGATCGTTCCGGGGGTCAGGGTTATGGAATTTGCCAGAAGAACATTCTGCAGCTGGGTCTGGAATCCGGAGTGGAATTCGATGATCACGGGTTCAGGAGCCTTGGCGCTGTAGACCATATCGCACATTTTAAATGCGGATACGATTATCTCCCAGATCAGATTCACTATATATATCAAAAAAACCGGAAAGTTTCGAATCAGACGTCTTTCGATCGAAGACGAATATCCGATTATCCGGTTTGCAAAAAAAGTGACCGCACTCGCAATCACCACGCCGAAGATCACAAGTTCAACCGTGACCCGACCATTTAAAACGATCCACAGTGCAAAAAGAAACAGCCACATGGTCTCCTCCCCAAAGCAGTTTAGACTGTGCAAATTTACTATATTATTTTCCCATGTACACGCATTAATGTCAAGAAATGCATAAAAAAGGATAGCCGTTATTAGTTGGTTATCAGTTCGTTATCAGTTCGTTATCAGTTCGTTGTGTTACATATACACGCCCCCTCGAAGGGCGTGTATATGTAACGTTCTTCAGTCATTCAGCTGCACTTTGGTCCGGCTGCCCTGGTCGCGTGTCTTTGTGACGACGATCTGCCTGCCGATCCTGGTCTTGAGTTCGCTGACATGGGAGATGATCCCTACCAGCCGCTCTCCTCCCTCGGTGAGATCCTGCATGGAATTCATGGCCTGGTCCAGGGTATCCTGATCGAGCGAGCCAAAGCCTTCGTCCACAAACATGGTGTCCAGCCGGATTCCTCCCGTATGAGACTGGATCTCGTCAGAGAGTCCGATAGCCAGAGAGAGGGAAGCCATAAAGGACTCTCCCCCCGACAGGGATTTTACGCTTCTGCGGGTATTGTTGTAGTGGTCAATCACCTCCAGATCCAGTCCCGTCTGGCTGCGTCCATCGGCGGCGACGGCGTCGCTTCTGTGCAGCTCGTACTGATTGGAGGACATGATGGCAAAGCGCTTGTTGGCGCGTCGGATAATCCTGTCAAAAAAGGCCATCTGGACATAAGTCTCCAGTTCGATCCTGGATTTTAAGCCGGTGCTGCCGGACGCTGTATCCGAGAGGGCCTTGATCTCTCTGTGGCGCTTTTCCGCTTCGATCAGCCGGACGCTGTGTTCCCGCAGATTTTGCAGAGCCCCGCTGTTGAGGGTAATCCTGGCGTAGATGGTCCTGATCCTGTTTTCATTCTCTGCCCTTCGCTCTTCCAGCTGGTCCAGGGCAGACTGGTCCGCCGCCTTGTCAAAGACAGGCGATGCGGCAATCTCTTCCGCCAGGGCACTGTGCCTGGCAGTCAGATCGACGATCAAGTCCCTGGTGGTCCGCAGGGTATTCTGCGCCTGATCGACTGCCTGTGTGATCGCCCCTGCCTCCTCTTCCATTTTTCTGACGGCCTGCTCCGCCTTCTCTCTATTCTCATAATGCAGGTTTTTTTTCAGGTTTTCTATGGTCTCCTCAAATCCCCGGTGTTTTTGTTTCTCTACACTGACGGCCCTGGAGATCTCGTCTATCTGCTGCCGCAGCTTTTCAATGGCAGATTCCAGTTTTGCATTGTCCTCTGCCAGAAATTGTCTGCGTTTCACCTTTTTCTCCCGGTCCAGGATCCTCTCCCTGCAGGCCCCGGCCTGCTGGTCCAGGGTCTCTTTGGCCAGGAGGGCCTTTTGCCTGACAACTGTTTTGTAGTCCTCTTCCTCCGTCTTTTCAATTATTACAGCAGAAGCTGCGCCCGAGCGGACAAATCCCCATTTTTCTCTGGCGGAAGCCCCGGCAGAAGCTGCGCTTTTGTGGAGGCGGGAAAGCTCCTCCTCCAGTTTCTTCTCTTTTTCTTCCCGGGCGGGAATCTCCTGTGTAAGGGCGGCCTTGCGGCGAGATTTTGCAAGCAGAACACCAATCTCCTCCTCCGCCTGCGCCGCTGTGCCCGCCGCCTTACGGATCTCCTTGTCGAGAAGAGAGAGGTTCATCAGTGCGTCTTTGTCAGCATCCTCCCCTTCTGTCCCTCCGGTCCAGAGGGCGCGGGCCGTCTTCCGGCACTGCATCTTCCTGGACAGGGCGGCCTGTTCTGCGGCGGCCGCCCTGCTTCCTGTCTTCAGAAAGCGTTCGTTCATGCCCTGCAGCCTGCGCTCAGCCTCTGTGAGAGCGCTCTGATACTTCTGTCGATCCTCAAGCGCTTTGAGGGCGTCTTTTTTCCACCCTTCGGCCTCCAGGCGCGCCGCTTCATTGAGCGCCGCCAGAGCGCCTGTTTCTAAGCGTTCTCCTTCTTTCCCGGACAGTTTTGCGGATTTGCTTTCAATCTGGTCCGAGAGGAGTCTGATCTTCTGGGTCTGTGTTTCACAGTCTTTATCCGCCTTATTGTAGGCCTCTTTGTCCCGGTCCCGGCGGTCAGCCGCCAGGTCTACCTCCTGGCGGGTGGGCGTTTCAGCCCCGGCTTTACAGGGTGCGGGATGATGGAGGGAGCCGCAGACCGGGCAGGGCTGGTCGTTTTCGAGCCGCTCTGCCAGAAAAGCTGCCTGCCCCTGCAGAAAGCTCTGGAAAACAGCGTCGGCAGTGGCGGAAGACCGGGAAGCATTCTCTATCTTTACCGCCCGGACTGCCAGGAGTTTTGTCAGCCTGGTCTCTTCTGCCGCCAGTTTCTCCTCATCCCGCCGCAGATCCTCCAGCAGGGCTGCGCGCTCAGTGATCCTGCGGATCCTGTTTTCCGCCTTTTCCAGGTCTGCCTCGGCAGATCTTCTCTCTTCGATCCTGCGGCCGAGTCCGTCGATCTCTTTTCTGACTTCTATGAGCTGCTCTGCCAGGGACGCCTTTTCCCCCGCAAGCTTTTGCGCCTCTGCACGGAGCTTCTCCTCCTCCAGTAGGGCCGCCTGCAGTTCCTCGAGATCAGCCTGTCTGGCCAGGGCGTCTTTTTTGTCCTGTCTCCTGCCTGCCAGCGCGAGGTCTGTGTCCGCAAGGGCGTGAAGTTCCTCTGCGAGCGCTTCGGACGCCTCATGAAAGCGGACAAGCTCCTGCTTTTTGCCGTACTCCAGGATTTCCTCCTTTTCGGCTCTGAGGTCCGCCTGTTCTGCGTCGCCGACGGCATCCAGGAGTTTTGAGATCTGCAGGATTTTCTGCTGCAGGCGCCCCTCCTCTTCCTTTGCCAGGACAAGTTCCTCCCCCGCCTTCTCCAGGGAACTATGTTCCTCTTTCTGGATTGTCAGGGTCTCTTCCTGCCGCCTCTTGCGGCCGTCCTGGATTTCCAGAGATTCCAGAAGAGACCTGTGCCTTTCGGCGGATACCTCGCTCTTGTGCAGAAAATCCGCAAGCCGGTCATATTCAGGGAAGAGGTTTTTTTCGATTGCGGCAGCTTCCCGCAGGCGGACGGCCTCCGGCTCTGCCTCTTTTGCCTTTTCAAGAGCCTGCGCCTTTGTCTGTTCCTTTTCCTTCTCTTTGGCCAGATTCTCTTCCAGTTCTTTTTTCCGGGCCTGCTTATTCTCGATCTTCACGGCCGCATCGATCCTTTTGACCAGAAGGTCCCGCCCGGCGGCGAGCACTTTCCTCTCCTGATCCGCCTGCTCCCCGGCCTCTTTGTCCGCCTGGAGCAGTTTTTCGATCAGTACAATGATCTCCTCGGCAGATTTGCGGCCACTGATGACTTCACTCTCCCACACAGCCGCAGTCTCCCGGCTGCCGGAAGGGTCTACATTCTCGATATCAAAGCGGCAGTTCTGCCGCAGGGCAGTCAGCAGGTTATTGGACTTTTTCTCCTCTGCCCTGAGTCTCTCCTCCAGTTCACGGTATTTTTCAGTGTGAAAAATCTTGCTCAGAATATCTTTGCGGGTCTGGGTATTTGACAGCAGCAGCCGCAAAAAATCCCCCTGCGCGATCATGGAGATCTGGGCAAACTGTTCCTTATCGATCCCCAGAAGGTCCGTCACCGCTTCCGTAACGACCTGGTCGCGGGTCTTACGGCTGCCGTCCGGGTAAGTCAGCTCCGCAAAGGCAGGCCTGGAGACCATTTTCCCAGGCGTTCTTTTGGACGGCCTTTTGTACTCGGGATTTCTTGTGACCGTGTATTCCTTTCCGTTGCAGGAAAAGACCAGGCGGACATAGGTTTCCGTCTCCGGCAGAGCATACTGGGACCGGAGCATGGACTTATCCCTGTTCCTGCTGCTGGCCACGCCGTAGAGGGCAAAGCGGATGGCGTCAAAAATCGTCGTCTTTCCGGCGCCGGTATCTCCGGTGATCAGATACAGTCCCTCTGTGCCGAGTTTTTCAAAATCTATCAATTCTCTGCCCGCATAAGGTCCGAAGGCGGACATCTCCAGTTGCAAAGGTCTCATAGTACAATCTTCTCCTGTAAAGAAAAGAACATTCTCATTTCTGTGCACATCCTGTCGAGGGCACCTACAGTAATCTGCGAAAAACGCCCCGCGTTTGAGGCGGGCCTGTACAGATCACACAGTTTCAGATCGTATTCCAGATCTCCTCGATCAGCTTTGCAGCAAGTTCTGTCTGAAATTCATTCATGGCAAGCCCGTTCTGGAGCAGATACAGCTCCTGCAGAACCTCGACAGGCTCTTTCTCCAGGGCCTCTTCCTCTGTCTCGATCACATTCCGGGACCTGGTCCGGGTATTGTCGTAACGCAGTTCCATGAGATTGTGATAAAAACGGGCCCGCAGCCTCGACAGAGCCTGGTCAACATCGTTTTCATCCGTCAGAATCACCCTGTAATAATCCTCCTGCACAAGAGATGCGGTCGTCCCGGCGGACATCAGTTCCTCAAAGGTTCCCCTGACGGTCCTGAGGTCCCGCAGGGGCGTCAGCGCAAGCCTGGAGATCTCCACGCATCCTTTTTCCCGGATTTCCACCACGGTGACGCCCTTTTTGTGATTCTCCTCCGAGAAGGAATATTTGAGGGGCGATCCCGCGTAGCGCACCGTATCGCGGCCGACCCTCTGAGGTCCGTGCAGATGCCCCAGGGCCACATAGTCAAAGTCCTCAAATACCGAGACCTCCACATTGTCCAGACCGCCTATATGCTTCAGTTCGGAATCGCACTCATCGGGCTTTACCCCTGATGCAGTCACATACTGGTGGGCGACGGCAATATTTCTGGCCTCCGGATCGATGCAGGCCTTTCTGATCAGGACATCCATGGCCTGCGTCCAGTCGTTGACCTTCTCATCCGGATAGGCCGCCCGCACAACGGAGGGATGGATATAGGGAAACAGGTAAATATTGACCGGTCCATAGGCGTCCTGCAGAACAAAGGGCTGGATGACAGAAACCTCCTCAGCTGACTCCTCCACAGCAGATTCCTCCTCAGCAGATTTCTCCACAGCAGACCTTTCTGCAGCAGGCTCCGCCTCAGCAGATTCCTCCTCAGCAGGCTTTTCTGCATCGATTCCTTCCGGTTTCCCGTCTTCTTCACCGACGTCTGCCGCCCCGCCGCTGATGCGGGGAGAAATATGGATCCCGCTCCGGTCCATGATCCGTCCGCCGTAGGAAATCCGCTCCGCAGAGTCATGATTTCCGCTGATGACAAAGACCTGCAGCCCCCTTCGGACAAGTTCATAGAGGAAGTCGTCAAACAGATTGACCGCCTCGACCGGGGGAATAGCCTTGTCGTAGATATCCCCGGCAATCAGCACTGCGTCCGGCTCTTGTGTCTGTACCAGTTCAATGATTCTATCAAGTATATATTTCTGATCCTCGATCATGGAAAAACCGTTGACACGTTTCCCCAGATGCAGATCCGCAAGGTGGAAAAACTTCATCCTGCCTCCTTACCTCCAAATGATAAACAGGACCCGGCTGCCCGCTATTTCCTGCAGCCGGATCCTCTTTCGATCAACGCCAGATATTGTATGCATTACAGGAAAGTGATGTCCGCCTCTTTACAGATCAGCACATGTTCCAGTTCCAGGTAATCCTCCACATGCCGGAAATGGGTATTGCCGATCTCCCAGAGAAAAAATCCTCCCATATTGCCCAGAACCGTCCAGATCACGCTGGATCCGATTGAATTGTTGAGAGGTGTCCATGTGAACATGATAGTCATGGCAATGATGAACAGGATCATGGAACGGCGGTTTCTGCTGTGCAGCACCCGGATCAGTCTCCTCTCCTCATCGCTGAAATGTTCCCGGAAGGCTTCGATCGCGGTCTCCTGCATGGCATGGGAAATGCTGCCTCCGCAATAAATGCACAGGTCCAGGGGAGCCATCTCCTTCATGGAGACCACGAAACGCTCGACGGCGTCCGCAATATCCGTATTGATCTCAAGATGAGGGCCGACGATCAGGGGATCGAACAGCTGTGACGCTTCGGGCACCCGCAGATCCAGTGTCTGCGCTGTGCGCGAGCGGACGCTTTCCCAATGTCTCTCCTCCCGGTAATACTGATGGAGCGTGATGGTCGAAAACCCCACGATCATGAGTCCCAGACTGACAAAGGTATCCGTCTTGACTGCTCTGCTGCTGAAAGAGATCCACAAATTCAGGAACAGCACAAAATAGGCCATGATCAGTGAGGCCCTGAGCCTGAGCGTTTTCCTGGCCGCCATGATCAGAAGGAAATACATCAGGAATATGGCCGCGACGCGAAACATGGCCAGAACGATATCCCCTGCCGTTCTGTCGGCGCTGCTCGTTATCAGACTCAGAACCCTGACTGCTCCCACCAGCAGATTAAAAAAGGCAAGTATACGGAGATTTTTTCCATAATATGCCATGTGCGTATCCTTTCCGACCAACACGAGGAAAAAGCCCGGAACGGGGTTCTCCGATGCGATCACAGGTGCCTGGGACGCCCCGCGGCACAAACACCGGATTGAAAAAATCGCTATCGAGCGGTTTTTTCAATCTTTTTGTGATATCTGTAACAGCCCGCGTTTCCGGCGGCTCAAAACTGCAATAATTGTATTTGTCGGCAGGCAGTTTTCATAACCGCGAGCCTATAACAGTAACATCTTATCACAAAATGCGGTCATTACGAATAAATTTATAAAGAGCATTTTGTCGTTTTCTCTACAGATACTGCAGGACAAAAAATCCCCCGGAAAGCCGTAACTGACTTTCCGGGGGAAACTCTTTAGCTCAAATCGCTCTCAGTGCTTTGTGCCGCGGGGCGGCTCAAATTGCATGATCCTTCACCGTTTCCGCCTCCGCAAAAACGCCTCAGGCACATGCAGAGCATGTGCTGCCGCCCTGGCGAGCGGCATGATAGGTTAGAGTGAAATCACAGGACCGGTCTGGGAGTATAAGTGGTGTGCAGAAGGCTGTGGGCCTTAGCCTTGCCGGGAGCCTCGAGGTATTCGTCGTAGAGCATGTCGACAACAGGGCTCTCGTGCGAGCAGCGAAGGTCGTTTTCTTTGTCGGAATCATAGAGGACCGCGGAGCGCAGGCTCTTGAGGTCCACATAGTTGCGGACGGAGTCGCTCTGGACGGGCTGGCCGCCGCCGTTGATGCAGCCGCCGGGACATGCCATGATCTCGATGAAGAGATAATTCTTCTCTCCGCTCTGGATCATCTCAATGACCTTGCGGGCGTTGCCCAGGCCGCTGGCGACACAGACGTCGACTTCCGCGCCGGCGATGCGGTAGGTAGCTTCCTTGATGCCCTGAGTTCCGCGGACATCCATAAAGTCGACCTTCTCGTTGGTGCCGTCGAGGATGTTGGCAGCGGTACGAAGCGCCGCCTCCATGACGCCGCCGGTCGCGCCGAAGATCTTGCCCGCGCCGGTAGCGATACCGAAGGGATTGTCAAATTCCTCGCCCGGCAGATCTTTGAACACAATACCTGCGCCCTTGATCATACGGGAGAGTTCCCTGGTGGTGAGGGCCACATCGACATCCGGAATTCCCTGCTGTCCGAGCTCGGGGCGTGTGACCTCAAATTTCTTGGCCGTACAGGGGATCACGCTGACCACAAACATGTCCTTGGGATCGATGTGGTTCTTCTGGCAGTAGTAACTCTTAAGGATTGCGCCGAACATGCCCTGCGGGGATTTGCAGGTGGACAGGTGCGGCAGCATGCTGGGATAGTTGTGCTCCATAAACTTGATCCAGCCGGGGCAGCAGGAGGTAAACATGGGAAGCGGCGGCTTGTCAAGCTTCTTGGAGGTGATGCGGCTGATGAGCTCGTTGGCCTCCTCCAGGATGGTGAGGTCGGCGGTGACGTTCATGTTAAAGACCTTGACGTCGCCCAGCATACGGATGGCCTGAACCATCTGTCTCTCCACATGGGTTCCGGGAGGCATATCAAAACATTCGCCCAGCGTAGCCGCGATGGAAGGAGCGGTAAAGAATACGACGTGCTTTTGGGGATCTGCGATGGCATCCCAGACATCATCGATATTGCTCTTCTCGTACAGGGCGCCGACGGGACATGCGACGATACACTGGCCGCAGCCGACGCAAGCAGTGGTGTCGAGGCCTGCATCGAAGGGAGAGCCGACGCGGACGTCATAGCCGCGGCGGATCTGGCCGATGGCGCCGACTGTCTGCACATTGTTGCAGGCGGAGACGCAGCGCAGGCACTGGATACATTTGTTGTTGTCACGGACCACGTAAGGGGTGGAATCGTCGATTTCATACGCAGGTTCCTCGCCCTTGAAGTGATCTTCGTCAATGGCGTAGTCATAAGCCAGCTTCTGCAGTTCGCAGTGGTTGCCGCGGACGCAGGAGAGACATTTTTTGCGGTGCGTGGAGAGGATCAGCTCGATGGTGGTCTTTCTGGACGCACGGACTGCCGCGGTATTGGTCAGGACTTCCATGCCCTCTTCCACAGGATAGGTACATGCGGCAGTCAGACCCTTGCGGCCTTTGATCTCGACGACGCAGACGCGGCAGGCGCCGATGCAGTTGATATCCTTGAGATAGCAAAGAGAAGGGATCTCGATTTTTGCCATCTTGGCCGCCTGCAGGATGCTTGTGCCCTCCGGAACAGAGACCGGGATATCATTGATTTTTAAATTAATCATTTTTTTCACGTTATTATCCCTCCTTATTCCATATACACAGCGTCGAACTTACAGTTCTGCTTGCACAGGCCGCACTTGATGCAGACGTCGATATCGATGTGGTGAGGCTCTTTGACTGTGCCGCTGATGGCGCCCACAGGGCAGTTTCTGGAACAGAGCGTGCAGCCTTTGCACTTGTCGGGATCGATCTGATAGTGCAGGAGGTCTTTACACTTCTTCGCTGCACATCTCTTGTTGACGATATGGTCGACATATTCCTCGCGGAAATAGCGAAGGGTGGAGGTGACCGGGTTGGATGCGGTCTGGCCCAGGGCGCAGAGGCAGGAAACCTTCATGTGGGCTGCAAGTTCCTCGATCTTGTCCAGCTCCTCCAGGGTCGCATGGCCCTTGGTGATGTCGTCGAGCATCTGCAGCAGACGGTGGGTGCCGATACGGCAGGGTGAACATTTACCGCAGGACTCTTCACAGATGAACTCCATGTAGAACTTGGCGATATCCACCATACAGGTGTCTTCGTCCATGACGATCAGACCGCCGGATCCCATCATGGAGCCGATCTTGGCCAGGCTCTCATAGTCGATCGGTGTATCAATGTGGACGGAAGGAATACATCCGCCGGAAGGGCCGCCCGTCTGGGCCGCCTTGAATTTCTTGCCGTTGGGAATGCCGCCGCCGATCTCCTCGATGATCTCGCGCAGGGTGGTGCCCATGGGAACTTCGACCAGACCGACGTTGGTGATCTTGCCGCCGACTGCGAAAACCTTGGTGCCCTTGGAAGTCTCTGTGCCGATGGAGGAATACCAGTCGGCGCCCTTGAGGATGATCTGGGCTACGTTTGCATAGGTCTCAACGTTATTGAGGATGGTGGGTTTCTGGAACAGACCCTTGACCGCCGGGAAGGGAGGACGGGGACGAGGCTCGCCTCGCTTACCTTCGATGGAGGTCATCAGGGCTGTCTCTTCGCCGCAGACAAAGGCGCCGGCGCCCAGACGGATCTCGACGTCGAAGCAGAAATCTGTGCGGAAGATGTTGTCGCCGAGTAATCCGTACTCACGGGCCTGCTGAATGGCGATCTGCAGACGCTGGACTGCGATAGGATACTCCGCGCGGACATAGACATAACCCTGGCTGGCGCCGATGGCATAGCCGGCAATGGCCATTGCCTCCAGGACCGCGTGAGGGTCGCCCTCGAGGATGGAACGGTCCATGAATGCACCCGGGTCGCCTTCGTCGGCGTTACAGCAGACATACTTGATATCGGATTTAGTTGCTTTACAGAATGCCCATTTTCTGCCGGTCGGGAAGCCCGCGCCGCCGCGGCCGCGCAGTCCGGATGCCAGCATGGTATCGATTACCTGGTCCTGGGTCATCTCGGTCAGGACCTTGTGCAGGGCAAAATAGCCGTCCAGAGCGATATATTCCTCAATGTTCTCGGGGTCGATGACACCGCAGTTCTTGAGGGCGATACGCATCTGTTTGGCGTAGAAATTGGTCTTGCTCAGAGGAAGGATCTCGCCGTCCTCGTGGACAGTCTCAGGATAGAGCAGGTCCTTGCAGATATTGCCGTTCATGATATGCTCATCGACAATACGCTTTGCACCTTCGGGCGTTGTCTGGGAATAGAAGGCACCCTCGGGATAGACGATCACGACGGGGCCCAGCGCGCAGAGACCGAAACATCCGGTCTTGACGACCAGAACATCCTCGATGCTGTTTTTCTTGAGCTCTTTTTCAAGCGCTTCAATAACCTTTAAGCTGCCGGAGGAGGTACATCCGGTACCGCCGCAGACGAGGATCTGTTTGCGGTAAGCAGTGTGCTTGGCCATTTCCTCGGCCTGGGAAGCCACCAGCTTACGGACCATGACCAGCTCCTGATTTTTTTGTTTGATTTCCGTGAGCCTGTTCAATGTCATTGTCATGGCTTACACCTCCTCATAATAGGAATCAATGATTTTCACCGCTGACTCCGGTGTGCACTTGCCGTAGACTTCACCGTCGATCGTCATGACGGGAGCCAGGCCGCAGGCGCCAAGACACCGGCAGCTGTCAATGGAGAAGAAGCCGTCAGAGGTGCATTCCCCGGCTTTGATCCCGAGGCGTTCCTCAATAGCGGCCAGAATCTTGTCAGCGCCCTTGACGTAACAGGCTGTTCCGAGACATACACTGACAGTGTGCTCGCCCTTGGGGGACAGGGTGAACTGCGAATAGAATGTCGCAACTCCGAATACCTGGGAAAGCGGAACGCCCATCTCTTCGGCAATGATCATCTGCACCTCTCTGGGCAGATATCCGTAGATTCCCTGTGCTTCCTGGAGTACAGGCATCATCGCTCCGGGCTGGTCTTTGTGCTTTTTAATAAATTTCCGAAGCTCCCGTTCCTGTTTTGGCGTTCCCCGAAAAGCTACATTAGCCATCGATTACCATCTCCTTTCCAAAACAAATAATTGTAAATATCTGCGGAAACGATCCCCTTTGAAAGTACTGCTTCCTGAGCAAATCCTGCCCCTGCCCGATCCGGCATTTCCTGCTGCCTGCCCAATCCCCGGCATTCACTTAAAGCAGTCCTGCGGTCTGTGTGTTCCCGCTGCCGGATCTTCTCCCGGCATGAGAGTATTGTTAGGAAAATTATATATTATTTTTCCTGCCAATTGTTGCATATTTGTCAAATATTTAGTTCGGAATTAAAAACTTTTCCTAAAAATATGGTTATTTTCGACAATAATCGGGTTTTAAATAACTAACCATCTGGATAGTTTGCTTAAACTATGTCCCGGCCGCTGCAGGATTGTCATTCCGGACCGAAGATGCTATGATAAAAATTGATCGTTCCGGTCAATCTATTGCCGGCAGCGGGCAGAACATTTCCCTGAAAGGGTGTATACAGGAGCAGGTTTTAAGACTCTTTGCGGATGCAGAAGGAAATACAGGCGATGAACGAACGTTTTTTTGATTTAAAAAAAGACCGGCAGGACCGGATCATCAACGGTGCGATGAGGATCTTTGCACAGAACGGCTACCGGCATGCCAGTACAGATGAAATGGTCGCCGCAGCCTCCATCAGCAAGGGACTGCTCTTCCACTATTTCAAGAGCAAGAAGGGCACCTGGGAGTTTCTCTACGAGTACAGCACCAGATACATGCTTCTGGAGCTCAGGGAGGCCGGGCGCCGCAGGGGCTGCGACTTCTTTGAGATGTACCGGCAGCTGGTCAGGGCCGATGCGGCAGTCCTCCAAAAATATCCCTATATGCCTCTCTTCCTGCGCCGGGCGGATGAAGAGCTGGCCGCCGGAGATCCCAAATTCAAGCCCGAGATCCCGGAGGATCTGGCAGGGGCGGTAGCAGACCTGAGGCTGGATCTGGTCATTGAAGCCCAGCGGCCGCCTTTTTTGTCCGAACAGGACGCGCGCCGGATCTCGCAGATGCTGGAGTACACGCGCTTTGGCCTGATGCAGGAGCTTGTGGAGAGAAAAGATGAAAATGCGAAACCGGGGCACGAACAGTATGCAGAACGCTTCAGCGAATATCTTCAGACCCTGCGCAAGATGAATATCTGATCTGCCCTCCCCGGGACCGGCCGGCAAAAACCATGGCGGAAGCCGCGGAATCACATTCGGAAGGGGTAAAAGAAAAAGGGAAAAGTGTAAAAGAGAACACTATAAAAGACCTGACATCCTCACCGCAAGCCGGTGACTATGTCAGGTCTTTTCCATTTACTCCAGTGCCAGGGACAGCCTGCGCACACCCTCGCGGATCGATTTCTCATCCAGGGCACCGAAACCCAGCAGGATGGAGGGAAGCTGCCTTTTCTGCTGTGTCGAGGCAGTGCCCGGCAGCAGATAATCAGAGATCGCGTAGACCGCGACGCCATGGGCGGCGGCGCGCCGGACAATCTCCTGTTCCATCTGTGCTGCCGACGGATCATCAGGGCCGGGCATGCCCTGCGCGATCCCCGCAGCCGTCTCGGGAGATGCCTGAAGGACCAGGTGCAGTCCCGTGCCGGCCCCCAGGATCCGGCAGCGGCCCTGCAGGGGGCGGAGCTGGGCCAGGAGCTCGTCGTGCCTTGCCCGGTAGAGACTGCGCATGCGGTTGAGATGGCGCTCGAAGTGGCCGTTTTTCATGAATTCGTTCAGGATCCTCTGGTCGATCCTGGATACCGTGGAGGAGAAAAACCAGCATTTTTCGCGGTAGCGCAGCAAAAGCTCCGGCGGCAGGATCATGTAGCTGATGCGGATGGCCGGCGCAATGGCCTTGGAAAAAGTACCGATATAGATCACCCTGCCGGCTCGGTCCAGAGACTGCAGGGCCGGAATGGGTTTGCCGCGGTAGCGGAATTCCGAGTCATAGTCGTCCTCAATGATATAGCGGTCCGCTCCGTCTGTCGCCCATCCCAGAAGGGCCGCCCTGCGGCCGACCGGCATGATGCAGCCCATGGGAAACTGATGGGCTGGCATGGCATAGACCAGGTCCGCGCCGGAGTCTGCAAGCGAGCCCGGCAGCATGCCGTCGGCGTCCATACCGACAGGGCAGATTCCGTATCCGAAGGACCGGAAGATCTGGGCAGCCCGCAGGTAGGACGGATTCTCCATGGCGACTCTCCTGCCCTCTCCCAGGATATGCCGCAGCAGCATCAGCAGGTAATCGTTGCCGGCACCCACAATGACCTGCTCCGGCCTGCAGCGCACGCCTCTTGAAAAGTGCAGATAATGGGCGATCGTCGTGCGCAGGGTCAGGTCCCCGCCGGGCTCGCTGTGAGAAAACATCTCCGAGTTGGCATCGACCATTACCTCGCGCATGATCTTTTTCCATGTGCTGTAGGGAAAAACCGACATCTCTGTGTGGCGCAGGGAAAAGTCGATCACACCGCTGTTATCTGCCCCCTGTCTTCCCAGTCTGGAGAGGTTTGGTACAGACCGCTCCTCTGCGGCCCCTCTCCCGCTCTCCTCTGCTGTCTGCCGGTAATCCGGCACAGACTCCTCCCCCGCATCTGTTCCCCCATCAGCCCCGTCTGTCCAGCGCTCTTCAAAATGCAGTTCTGCCAGATTTTCTATCTCGTTGACATAGTAGCCGCTGTTTTTTTTCGCGCGGATATATCCTTCCGAGAGCAGCTGGCTGTAGGCCAGTTCCGCTGTGCTGCGCGCCACATGAAGACCCGCTGCAAGGGCGCGGGTCGAGGGAAGACGCTCTCCCGCTTCCAGGCCGCCGCTTCGGATCTCGCCGCGGATATATTCATAGATCTGCCTGTAGAGGGGCTTTTTTTCGTCCGTACTGAGCCGGATGTTCAGTTCCTGTGCCACAGTCCTGTCTCTCCTGAAAAATAATTTGTCCGACTGCAAAGGGCGGATGCCGCACCGGCCCGCCCTTTCCGGGGCGAGTTGATTGCCGGCCTGCCCCTTTCGTCAGAGGTGATTGGCAGCCTGCCCTTTCCGTCGGAGGTGACGGGCGGCCCGCCCTTTCCGGTCCGATATGACAGGCGGTCCGTCCTTTCCGGTCCGGGTTGATAGCAAAATGCCGGAGATCTGTGGAAAAATCTCCGGCACACGCACTTATGCAAAGGAATCTTTATTTCTTGAACCTTTATTTCTTGGGCAGCTTGAAAGAGCTCTTGAGTCCGACGATCCGGTTGAAGACAGGGGCGCCTTCGGCGGAGTCCTTGTAGTCGACGCAGAAATAGCCGTTGCGGACGAACTGGAAGCGCTCGAAGGGCTTTGCGTCCTTGAGTTCGGGCTCAACATAGGCGTCGCAGACCGTCAGGGAGTGAGGGTTGAGGTTGAGGTCGCCGTTCTCGTCGTAGACGCCCTTCTCCTCATCGATGATGTTTTCGTAGAGACGGGCAGTGACCTTTACGGCGGAGTCGGCGTGGACCCAGTGGATGGTGCCCTTGACCTTGCGGCCGGTGAAGCCGCTGCCGCTCTTTGTCTCGGGATCATAGGTCACATGGACGGCAGTGATATTGCCATCTTCGTCCTTGTCGAAGCCGACGCACTTGACAAAGTAAGCATACATCAGGCGCACTTCGTTACCGGGGAAGAGACGGTAGTATTTTTTCGGGGGCTCTTCCATGAAGTCGTCGCGCTCGATCCAGAGCTCGCGGCCGAAGGGGATCATGCGCTTGCCCAGTTCGGGATTCTCCAGGTTGTTGTCCGCCTCGAGCATCTCGACCTGATCCTCGGGATAATTGTCGATGATGAGCTTTAAGGGATGAAGCACGGCCAGCATGCGCTTGCAGCCGGGCTTGAGGTCCTCGCGGATGCAGTACTCGAGCGCCGCATAGTCCGCGGAGGAGTTGCTCTTGGAGATACCGCACAGATCGACAAAGCGTTTGATGGAGGAAGGCGTGTAGCCTCTGCGGCGCAGTCCTGAGATGGAGACCAGGCGGGGATCATCCCAGCCGTCCACGATATTCTGCTCGACCAGCTTCTTGATATAGCGCTTGCCGGTGACCTGGTTTGTCAGATACATCTTGGCAAACTCGATCTGTCTGGGGGGATGGGGATACTCGGCCTCGCGGACGACCCAGTCGTAGAGGGGACGGTGATCCTCAAATTCCAGCGTGCAGAGGGAGTGTGTGATTCCCTCGATGGCATCCTCGATGGGATGGGCGAAGTCATACATGGGATAGATGCACCACTTGTCGCCGGTATTGTGGTGGGACATGTGGGCCACGCGGTAGATGATCGGGTCGCGCATATTGATGTTGGGGCTGGCCATATCGATCTTGGCGCGGAGTGTCTTCTCTCCGTCGGCGAATTCGCCGGCCCGCATGCGCTCAAACAGATCGAGGTTCTCCTCGATGCTGCGCTCGCGATTGGGATCGTTTTTGCCGGGCTCGGTCAGTGTGCCGCGGTACTCGCGCATCTCTTCCGCAGTGAGGTCGGAGACATAGGCCTTGCCTTTTTTAATGAGCTTTACAGCGACATCATACATCTCCTGGAAATAGTCGGATGCATAGAAGAGCCTGTCCTCGTAGTCTGCGCCCAGCCAATGGACATCCGCCTTGATGGACTCGACGAACTCGATCTTCTCCTTGGTGGGATTGGTATCATCAAAACGGAGGTTGAACTTTCCGCCGTATTCCTGGGCCATGCCGTAGTTGAGCAGAATACTCTTGGCATGTCCGATGTGCAGATAGCCATTGGGCTCGGGAGGGAAGCGGGTATGTACAGAGTCATACACGCCGTCCCGCAGGTCCTTGTCGATCTCCTGCTCGATAAAATGGCGGCTTACCTTCTCTTCTTCCGGCGCAGCTGCGTTCATTTCCGCGGTCTTTTCACTCATGCTGTCTGTTGTCTCCTTTTCGTGGGATTATCACTCCGGCTGCAAAAGCCTCCGGGTTATTGCGGGATTAAATGAGTCACGGGGTAAGTCAAGGGGGACGTTTCTGATTGGCCCGTTCTCTGCGAAAATGAGACAATCAGAACCGTCCCCTGTGTCTCATTTCCGGATCGGATATTATAACTGGGTGAGAACGAAGATGTCGTAGATGGCCTGGAGGGCGGTCTCGAAATCCTTGTTCTCGACGCCGATGATGATGTTGAGCTCGGAGGAGCCCTGGTCGATCATGCGCACGTTGACGTGGGCGTGGGCAAGGGCGGAGAAAATGCGGCCGGCAGTCCCGCGCATGGATTTCATGCCGCGGCCGACGACAGCGATCAGGGCGAGGTCGGATTCGATCTCGATCGCGTCGGGCTTGGCCAGGCGGTGGATAGCCGATACGACTTTTTGTTCCTTCTCGATAAACTCGTCTTCATGGACGACGATGGTCATGGTGTCAATGCCGGAGGGCATGTGCTCGAAGGAGATCTCGTTGTCTTCGAAAGCCTGGAGCACTTTTCTGCCGAAGCCGATCTCGGAATTCATCATGTCCTTGGTGATCAGGACGGCGCAGAAGTCCTTTCTGCCGGCGATTCCGGTGATGACATAGCCGGATTTCTGTGCTGTGCTCTCGACGATCCAGGTACCCTCATCCTGAGGCCTGTTGGTATTGCGGATATTGATCGGAATACCCTGGCGGCGCACAGGGAAAATGGCCTCCTCATGCAGGACGGAGGCGCCCATGTAGGAGAGCTCGCGAAGCTCACGGTAGGTGATGGTCTCGATCCTGGCGGGATTTTTGATGATGCGGGGATCCGCCACGAGGAAACCGGAGACGTCGGTCCAGTTTTCATAGACGTCCGCGTGGCAGGCGCCGGCGACAATGGAACCGGTGATATCGGAGCCGCCGCGGGAGAAGGCTTTGACCTTGCCGTCATGGCTGCAGCCGTAGAAACCGGGAATCACCGCATACTCTTCTCCCGAGAGGCGTTTCTCAACGGCCCGCATGGTCCTGCGGTCATCCAGCATGCCTTCTTCGTCAAAAAAGATCATCTCAAAGGGATCCACGAATGCAAATCCCAGATAGGCAGACATAATGCGGCCGTTCAGATGCTCGCCGCGGGAGGCTGCATAGTCGGCATCAGGATCTTCCTTCATTCTCTTCTCGATCTCGTCAAACTGCTCCTCGAGGGAGAAATCCGTGAGCTCAAGCCCTTCTATGATCTCCTGGTAGCGGCTTTTGATCTCGTCAAGTGTCTCGGAAAAATCCTCTCCGTTCTCCGCTTCGGCTTCCATTTTATAGAGCAGGTCGGTCACCTTGGTGTCTCCGGGAAAGCGCTTGCCGGGCGCCGAAGGGACCACAAATCTTCTGTTTTTGTCCGCACGGACAATATTGCCGACCTTTTTGAACTGTTCCGCATCGGCGAGAGAACTCCCGCCAAATTTTACTACTTTCATCTCTGTATCCTCGGTTTAACTTTTCTATAGTCAGCATCCGGTCATCTGCACAGAATGCCTGTTTCTGCGGGTCCAGATCCGCCGACCTATCAACGCAGAAAAGCCTTTCCCAACCCTCGTATACATTTGCGAGAATGGAAAAAAGGCCTTCCTGTCTCTAATACTCTACCATTTATATATCAGAATACAATCTGTGTCAAATAAAACCGGATCAGTCCTCAAGGAGACGGATCACCTTGCGCACTTCGGAGAGCTGCCTTGCGCAGTCCTCAAAGGAGGATTCCTTCATGCTGCCGGTTGTGAACGCCGCCTCATCCGCAGGAGCAGAGGCAAGGGAGACTTCTTCGTATCCTCTGAAGAGCCTGGAGGCTTTTTCCTTCTCGGAGGCGGGAATGCGCACAAAGAAGCGGCTGGAATTCAGGGCAGGATCAGAGAGTTCCATCTTTTCATCCGACCAGCGGATGGGGATATTATCGCCGATGTTCAGGGCACAGTCCAGCATATCCGAGACCACTGCGCTGGCAGTGGGGAATTTGCCCGCGCCGCGTCCGTAGAACATGAGATTGTCCACGAGATTTCCGTGCACGAACACCGCGTTGAAGACGTCCTCCACACCGTGGAGCGGGTGGGATGCGGGAACCATGTAGGGAGCTGTGCGGACGTAGAAGGTGCCGGTCTGCCAGTCGCGCTCGCTGATGCCCAGCAGCTTGATCGCCCTGCCCATGCTGCGCGCATAGGCGACGTCCAGCATGGAGATTTTGCTGATGCCTTCACAGGGGATATCCTCGTAGCGGACGGTCTTGCCGCACATGAGGGAGGATAGGATGGCGATCTTGCGGCAGGCGTCGTGTCCCTCGATGTCCGCCTCGGGATTGCGCTCGGCGTATCCTCTCTCCTGGGCCTGCTTGAGAACGTCCTCAAAGGAGATGTCCTCCTGCTCCATCCTGGTCATCATATAGTTGGTGGTGCCGTTCAGGATACCGATGATCCTGGTGATGTACTCAGGGGCAAGGGAAGTGTTCATGGGGCGGATAATGGGAATACCGCCGCCCACGCTCGCCTCAAAGAGATAGCTGCAGTTATTCTCTTTTGCGATCCTCAGCAGCTCGGGGCCGTGCGCCGCGACCAGTTCCTTGTTGGAGGTGCAGACACTGATGCCTCTCTCAAGAGCCTTTTTGGTAAAAGTAAATGCGGGCTCTTTGCCTCCCATGGTCTCGCACATCACGCGGATCTCTGGATCCTCCAGGATGATATTGAAATCATGCACGACCCTGTCCGCATAGGGACTGTCGGGAAACTCGCGCAGATCAAGAATATATTTGACCTCCACGCCTTCGGGGACTCTTCTTTTAACCGATTTCCGGTTGATATCAAAGAGCTCTACGACCCCGCTGCCAACAGTTCCAAATCCCAACACTGCAGCTTTTATCATCTTGCTATTCCATTCCTTTCCGTTTGTTACGTATTTATTAAAAAAACGTACTGACTGTCATCTTCCGACCACGCGGACGCGGCGGATGCCGTCTCTTGCCGCGACTCTCTCAATGATCGTGTTGACACTGTTTGCGTTTTCCAGCATCTGCATACTGATACTGACAACTGCGATATCATCCACAGGGATGGCCTGGTGGATGGTGAGGATATTTGCCCCGCACTGTGCGATCGTCTGGAGCAGATCAGAGAGGATACCCGCTCTGTCGCTCACCTCACACACGATGGTCAGCATGGATCCGGGAAGATCGTTGTGAAACTCTTCGACGGAATCCTTGAATTTATAGTAGGAACTGCGTCCGATTCCGACCATCTCCGCCGCTTCGTTTACGGTCCTTGCTTCCCCCGAAGAGAGAAGCCGGTTTGCCTCCGCCACCTTCTTGAGCACGGGCGGCATGGCGGACTCATGCACAATATAATAGGTTGATCCCTCCATACTCATCTCCTCCGCAGTCCGCGTCTCGCGGACATTTGTGCGTGCACGATGGATATCTTACCACGCATACGTTCGGTTTGCAAGTCAAAACCGGCTGATTTGGGAAGATATCTTCTCCGGAGCCCGATCCGGAGGAAGGAGGGGTCATGTGTTCTTTTCCGGCTGCGGATCCCGGGGCTTTTTCAGGCTCCTGGCTGTTTTTTCAGATTCCGGATCCGTTTACAGATTCCTGATCCATTTACAGATCCCGGGTCTTTTTGCCGGCAGGAGCAATTCAGCATCTTTCAGCGGCGCCCCGTCATGACTCCGAAGACAAGCAGGGCCGCTGCCGTCACCAGGGAGATCACGGCCGCGGGCACCAGTCCCGGAGGCGTGTAGGTGACTGTGATTTCGTGCGTGCCCGCAGGCACGAAGACGGCCGTCAGACCATAGTCGGCACACTCGACCTCAGCGGGTCTGTTGTCGATCCGGGCGGTGAAGCCCCGGTCGTAGGGGACCGAGAAGAGCAGCAGGTTGTCCCTGTCCATCTGCGCCTCCGCATGGAAGCCGTTTTTGTCAAATGCGAATTCCGTGCACGCAGAGGCGGCGCGGTCTGCACAGCAGTCGGCAAACTCCCGGTAGGGCATTTGTCCCGGGGCGGTGTCCGTATCCTCCGTCATGAGATCCCCGTACTTTTCTGCCATCTCTTCGGAGAGAATGATGTTCTTGACCAGCACCCGGTCGGACACGGGGCCGTTTTTCAGAAGATCGTAATTCTCTTCCGTCATATAGCTGTCAAAAGAGAATCCCATGGGAATATAGTTTTCCGTCTCGTAGACATTGTAGCCGTTCCGGTCATTGATCAGGCTGTAGCCGTCGATCCCGCCCTGGTCCGTATAACTGTTGTCAGGTTTGACAAGAGTATTCTCTATATAATACCGGACTGACATGAGGGCCCGCGCACCGATCCTCTCAAAGGGGAGCGTGGACTCCACGGTCCGGATCATCCCGATCCCGCGGTACCACTTGAAAATGGAGGGATGGACAGTGCTCTCGAAGCAGTGCATGGTTGGATAGCCCCAGACCATCTCATAGTTGGTGGAAGTACTGTCTGTCTCCACACGGGCAAAGGGGACATCGACGCCTGGAACGGGTCCGTCCATTCCGTCGTCTGTCAGAGGGATGTCTTCTATTGCCGGCGAACCCGCGTCCTCTTCCTGTCCGGTCTCCTCCTCCGGGTCGTTCTCGGCCGCCGCCGGTGACGATTCCGATGAGGCAGGCGGCGCGAGCACGGGGCGGGAAGAGAGCATCTGCCGCTGCCACTTCTGAAATCCCGTGTAGGATATGAGGGAACTGCCGTTTTTCAGGACCGCCATGGTCGAGGTGATACAGCAGATGATGGTCAGTACAAGGCACAGGGTCCCCGGCGTCAGGATCACGGCCCGGGCGGATACAGCGCCCTTTTCGGCTGCTGCAGGCGGGTTGCCCTCAGAAGTCTCCGGGGCAGAAGTCTCCGGGACAAAAGTCTCCGTGGCAGAAGTCTCCGGGACAAAAGTCTCCGAGGCAGAAGTCCCCCGGCCAAAAGTCTCAGGGGCAGCAGTCTCCGGGACAAAAGTCTCCGGGACAGACACGGTCTTTCTGACAAAAAGGCTGCCGCAGCGCCGCTTGACGAAGAGGATGACCAGGAGTACGGCAGAGCCGAACAAGGTGGCAATGATCTCTCTTTCCAGGAGATTTCTGTTTTCACAGATTGCCGTAAAGGACCATTTGCCGTCGTCTTCCACCGGAAGAAAACAGAAAAGGAGAAAAAGTGCCGTACAGGCCAGTGAGAGCAGGGTCCCCCGCGTGAAGGCAGTGCTGTCCTCTTCCTCCAGCACCTCCGCTGTCATACAGGCACATAAGAGGATGGGCATGTAGAACCAGCGCGTGTAGAAATTGGAGTTGAAGGCGGAAAAGGAGGCGTTCAAAACCGGGACAAAAGTCATCACGGCGAGCAGAGTGACAAGTGTCTTTTTCCAGCTTCTGCGGCGCAGGATCCAGTAGGCGAAGACACCTGCCATGGCAAAGCAGGGCAGGTAAAAGGCAAGCGATCCGTTCCTTATATTATCATTTGTAAACAGAGTTCCCCGGGCAATAAGGTCGGGAACCATGAAAAAGGACTTGAGGATGGCCAGGGGCGTCACGGCATCCGGATAGGCGACCAGATCATAGCCGTTGATCACCCGGCTGACACGGGTGTTCCCCATGACTCCTCCGATAGACTGGACCAGGAAAAAACAGGACAGTAACAGTCCGGCGGCGCCCGCGGCAAGAATACGCAGGATCTCGGCTGCCAGCGCCTTCACCCCGCTTCCCCTCGCACGGCGGATCCCCCACCGCACTATATAGTAGAGGACAAAAAAGACCGCCTGTCCGAAGAAGAAATAGTAGTTGATCACGGACATGAGGGCAGTCATCAAAGTGAATCCCAAAAGGCCCTCTGTCCTTCCCGGTCCGCCTGCGCTCTCCTGTGCGCCGGCAAGGGGAAGCCCCCGGTCCCAGGCTCTCCGGCTCCCCGTCACGAACCTGTCAAAAGTCAGCAGGTAAAGGGGGAAAAAGGCCGTCACATCATGAAAGTGCTGGAAGACGATATTGCAGGCCTGAAAGCCTGAAAAGGCATAGAGAAAAGCTCCCAGAACGGCCGCCCTGTCCGAGCGGGTCTGGGTGCGGATCCACATGCAGGAAGCTGCGGCAGCAGTGCCGAATTTCAAAGCCATCAGATATGGCGTCATATAGGGGAGCCAGCTCTCCGGAAAAGGAATGGTCAGCCAGAAAAAAGGGCTTCCCCAGAGATAGAAGGCGAAGGTGCCTGTCATATTGCCGCCCAGGTCAACCAGCGGATTCCACAGGAGTCTTCCGCTGCGCACCGCGCGGTGGGCAAAAATCAGAAAGGGCACCTGCTGGACATTATAATCTCCGTAATAAAAAAACAGACCCTTTCGGTCAATTAAAAAAGGAAGGACTGCAAGAAGATAGACCAGCACCCCTCCTGTAAAAACCTTTGCAGGTAAAAATATGTTTTTGGTATTATTCCTAATCTTCATCTTTACTTTTCATTATTTTCGTTGTAGGACTTCATTCTGGAAAATACCATGGTATACCCTTCATTTCCGTAATTCAGAGAACGATTGACACGGCTGATCGTGGCCGTGGAAGCCCCTGTCTTCTCTGCTATTTTGAGATAGGTGTCCTTTCTCTTGAGCATGGAAGCAACCTCGAAGCGCTGGGAAAGTGACAGCAATTCATTCACCGTACACAGATCTTCAAAAAACTCAAAGCACTCTTCTTCGTTTTCCAGTGTAAGGATAGCCTCAAAAAGGTGTTTGACAGCCTCTGTTCTGATTCTATTGTTCATGAATACCCCCACTTGAGATGATAAATCTACGCAGCTTATTTATTTTAGCATTTTAAAACGGTAAAGTAAAGAAGCATGTTCTTCATTCCTCAAAATATTAGTACAAAATCTCAATATTGTCTATGCATATGTTTCCTCTGGTTTCAACAAAATTCTTCTTTACTTTTGTTATTACTTGTGTTATGTTGAAATCGTTGCACAAATGGCTGTTATAAAGTGAATCTTTTGTGCATAATACACGTAATTATTTGTTTTGTTTTTGGAGGTGCCAGTAATGAGCAAAGGAACTGTCAAGTGGTTCAATAATCAGAAAGGTTTTGGATTTATTTCTGATGCTGAGGGAAATGATGTTTTCGTACACTTCAGCGGAATCAATCAGGAAGGATTCAAGTCTCTCGAAGAGGGTGAGGCTGTTGAGTATGATGTCATCCAGGGTCAGAAGGGTCCTCAGGCAGTCAACGTAACCAAGCTTTGATTATGAAGCCATTTGGCAAAGAAGATTTTTTCTGTCATTCCTCTCTCATATGCTTTCGCAGACTGGAGAACAGAGAGTGAGGACAGTGAAGATCCGAATAAACTGCAACAGCAAAGGGCGTGTGAAAAATGAGAAATCGTTTTTCACACGCCCTTTTGTTATGTTCCCGTTATGACCATTTCGTGATTTTTCGTCATGACCATTTTTGAGCTTTCTTTATCATTAATTTGGAGTTTTCCGTCATGACCGCTTTTGAGCTGCCTGTGCTGCAAGTGCATCCAGATCCAGGCTTCCGCCGAAGATCTGCAGGGCACTGCCGACAGTCACATCCAGGCGGCCTCCGGACAGGGAGGCTATGCGGTCCAGGTCCCGGGCGGCATGCACGCCGCCTGCGTAGGTGACGGGAAATCCTGTCGCCTGACAGAAGGTCCCGAGGATCCCGACCAGTTCCTCCTGGATCCCGCCGCGTTTTCCTTCGACATCCGCCGCATGAATGAGAAACTCGCTGCAGTGGTTTCGAAGGGCGCACAGGTTGTCCTGCGTGATGATCCAGCGGGTGAATTTCTGCCATCTGTCGGTGACGACGGCATACTGTCCGGCCTGTGCAGGGTCCGCCTGCGGGGCGGCCTGCCCGGGTGCAGTGTTCCCGGGTGTGGTACTCTTCTCTGTCATAGGATCCGCAAGCCTGCGGCAGCTCAGGTCCAGCACAAGGCGGTCAGTCCCGACGGCCCTCTTCATTTTCTCGAGGCGTTCCTCGTCGAGAGTGCCTCCGTGAAAGACGTAGGAGGTCACAATGACATGGGAGGCACCGGCATCGAGGTACTGAGCGGCGTTTTCCGGGGTGATCCCGCCGCCGATCTGCATTCCTCCGGGATAGGCTGCCAGCGCGGAAAGCGCCTGGGCGCGGTCCGCCTCATAGGCCTGTGGGTCCGCTGCTGCGCTGTCGAGCAGGATAATATGTCCTCCGGCAAGTCCTTTTTCGCGGTAGAGCGATGCGTAATAGGCAGCATCTCGTTCGGATACAAAGTTTTCCGTCACCGCCTGTCCTTCTCTGATCGAACCACCGACGATCTGCTTGACACAACCTCCGTGAATATCGATACAGGGACGTAGTCTCATCGCTTTCTCTGCCTTCTTCCTGTTTGTCTGTCTGCTCTCTGACTTCTTTCTGCAGGATACCTGTTTATACGGAATCCCTCTCTATGCAGAAAACCTCTTTATGAAAAGATTTCTTTATAAAAAAATCTCTTTATGCAGGATACTTGTTACTGTTCACGCCCTCTCGAGGGGCGTGACAGTAACTTGCGTTCGCCCATGCTAAATTCGCTCCGCGAATGGGGCGAACGCCGTTT
>OCVV011275019.1_pt1 | contig 34647 bp, 27 predicted proteins | sample 1539721 | NCBI WGS metagenome assembly OCVV01 (sample SAMN02144230, study PRJEB22623) | gut metagenome | biome: sheep rumen | host: Ovis aries | place: New Zealand | reverse complement strand
CATTTCGTCCTGAATAGTAAGGTCGGTGACGTTGCCGAAACTGTTGTCATTGATAAATTTATAAGCCTGATAAGAACCTGCTCCGATTATTGCAACGCAGAGTACGCCTATAATAACTTTCAGACCTGAATTTTTCTTAGGCTTTTTGGGGCTGTTGTTTTCTGAAGTGTAAGACGTTTCTTCACTGAAATAATTGTAATCATCATTCATCGGAAATTCCTCGCTTTTATAATTATGAACTGTAAACACAGGATAATTTTTATTTATTATATATTATTATAACCTTTTTTGTGATAAAATGATGATAACATACAGAAAAATTCCTTTTTATTGTGAAAATTATTTTTTCAGCAAAAAATCCCTGCACAGGGCAGGGAAATTTTCATACATATATTTCATCATAGCTTGCTTTAAGAGCTTCCTTGATTAATTTAACTTCATCAGAATAGAGATGTCTCTGACCTGTTTCAATTTTGGCGATAGCAGTTCGGGAAATATCGCAGCCACTTACCTGTAATTTAGCGGCAAGCATTTCCTGTGTCATGCCTGCTCTTTCTCTCAAACGTCTGATGTTTCTTCCTATTCTCTTTTCGGCTTCTTTATCCATATGTACTCCCCCGTATCATAAAATACTGACATTTTATTATAACATTTTAGTGCAGTCTCTTTTGTTCTTATTTGAGAACAAAACGGCTTTTCGGAAATATTTTTCCTGTATTTATTATACACCCTGAGGGAGAAAAATTTGCCGCAAAAAACGGCATATTTGCCGCAATTTTGCTAAAATAGTTTTGTGCTTTCAATAAAATTAATAAAAAGTTCATAATTTTTTTGTGATTTGTGCTTATATCAGAACACACCTTTAAAATTTATGTGATATAATATAATCACGTTAAAGGACGGCATGATATTTTGAAATTTAGGAGGTGTCCCTATGGGATTTTTAGATGGTCTTTTAAGTGGACTTTCAGAAGCTGGTGCTAGTGCATATAGAAGAAAGGTTGAGTCAATGTCAATACAGCAATTGACAGATGAATGGAATAGGCTTTTCAAAAATAGAGGCTACAGCGATTATGAGTACAATCTTTACCAAGATAGTAACAGAATTGATAGTATACTGGATGAGGTGTACAATGACAGAACAGGAAAAACAATGTGGCTACAAAATTACAAAAAAGAGAAAAGAAAAAGAGATGAAGCGGAGAAAGCAAAAGAGGCTGAATTAGAAGGATTAAGAAAGTTTTATGCATCTCTTGATAGCAATGAAATGGTACAAGAAATAATTAAAGCTATTAATGATTGTGGATATGATGCAGAGCAGATACATGTATGTGAAGACCATGTTAGATATGGTGATGAGTGGCAAAGAAAAGGCTCTATAATATACTATAGGGATTATGGATATCCAGATTTGAGTACCGAACAGACTTGGTTTATGGGTCACTATATAGGGGAACATTTAAAATTAAAGTTTAATTCAAATGAAAGTTGTACTTATTTTGAATTGAATGATGTACCTAATGGTTGGAAATCGTGGTAAATTTTTTACTATTAAGATAATGACACAAATCCCATGCACAAATAAAAAAGCCGTATCGAAAGATACGGCTTTTTTCTTAATAGTCAATAATCTGAATTAATTTTCTGAAATCCGAGGGGGTACAGTGTTTAATCTCCCTGAAAATCCTGTTGAAGGTAGTTATACTTTTGAATCCCGACTGCATAGCCGCCTCGGTTATAGAGATTTTCGGGTCTGAGAGAAGCTGTTCGGCGGCTTTTGTACGTCTTGCGTTGATATACTGTGTATAGGACATTGAGTTATACTGTCTGAAAATCCTTGAAAAGTGGAATTTGCTGTAACCTGCGATATCCGCAAGCTGGTCGAGGGATATATCATACATATAGTTATTGTCGATATATTTGAGAACCTTGACGAATTTTTCGGAATACTCATTTATTTTCCCGTCATTCAGGTCAAAATTTTTCATATTCTGCATAAGCTGATTTTCTCTTATTGATATAAGCATATTAAGGAGCATGGAATAAATTTTGACTTCTGAAAGTTCCGATTTTGATTTATACAGGGAGAGCAAATCGAGCATAGTTTTTTTTGCAAGGATATGAAGCTGGCTGTCATAGTCCTTATTTATGAGTATTGGTGAAGAAAATCCACGCATAACCTGTTCAAGTATGGGAAATTCTTCGAGAACGCTGTTATCGCACTGAAAAATAATTCTTCTTCCCTTTACAGCGGGCATACTGTGGAGTTCGCCTGACGGAATTATGAGGGTATCTGATTCAGGGATTTTAAATTCCTTGTTTCCCACTGTGACGATGTAATAATTTTCGAGAGGCGTAATAATTTCCAGTGCGTTATGCCAGTGAACGGGATATGCTTCATTGTCGTCATTGTCATAAAGCATTATATATTTCTGTATATCATATTCAACTGTTTCATAGTCTCCTGAAAGATTTTTAATCATGATGCTCACCTCTTATAATTATTGTCATACAGTTGAAGTGGCTGTATCTCCCGATGAAGTAGTTGATTCGGTTTTTGTGCGTCTTACGGAAACTTTTGAACTTGTAGTCACCCACACATTGTCATATTTCGGGCATGAGAAGTTGACATTCGTATTGAACTGGTCAACGGTTATATCGGCATTGAGTAAGTTCACATCAGCGATTATATCTTCAGCGGTTATTTCGTTGATTATTTCCTGCGGACCGACAACGGATATAGTCATTCTCTGGGTAATTATATTGTATTCATAACTGCTGTCTGGGATATTGCTCATAGTTATTCTGTCCTGATCTATAGTGAGGTCAGTTTTTGCGAGGTTTTCGTTATTGAGTTTCACTGTGACCGCTTCAACGTCCGAAACGTTTATATATTCGCTGTTATCGAGGATTGTGCTTAGGGTAAAGGTTTTTGAATAATTGATATCGAGGTCGCTGAGGAGGATTTTTCCTATGTCAATGGTATCGGGGATTTCGGTCTGGCTGTTGTTGGTTGCCAGAACGATATATTCGGGAGAAATTTTGAAGTCGAGGAAATTTTTATCGAAATCTCCGGGGGCATTTGCGACTGATACGGAAAGTTTTACTGTTTTCTGGGTACGGACGGGAATATATATGCTGAAATTGCTGTTTGCGAAAGTAAGATCTGACTGGTCGATTAGTGCGGCATCTTCGGAATAAAGCTGAATTTCATCATTTGAGAGGTTATATGAGGAATCGAGGTTAAGAGTTTTATTTGAAGCGGCATAGCATTTTGAAATTTTGTCGAGCTGTGCGGAAGGACCTGTTATGAGTACGGTATCGGGAGTACAGGTGAGTTCACCGAGGTTTATTGCCTTGCCTTCCATTACCGATACATTCGGAATTTTGGGAATTATGGGATATTCTCTTGTATCGTACTTGTCGAGGACGACAGAAGCGGTTGAGGGGTATACGGACTGAACTTCAAAATTGATATTGCTGTCTGTACCTCTTATTTTTATGGAAAGATTTTTAGTACCTGATGACGAGACATTATTTGCATCTATATAGGCGACAAGGTTATCATTATTGAGGTTTCCTATTTCGGTACGGCTGCCGAGGATTTCTATTGTTACCTCCTCGACACTGCATGAGATAAGGCTCAAACCGTTGTCAGCGGCGGTTGTTCCTGTTATATCCTGAACGAGTTTGACGTGTTCGATTGTTTTCTGGACTGAGGGGTACTGGGTAGTTGATATCACGAACCATACAAGTATAGCAATCAGGACTGAATATACTGCAAGGGAAAGATTATGTTTCATAAGGTTGATTTTGATATTTCTGAAAAAGTTCATTTTTTTCTCCTCCTCTCGATGAGGGAAGAAATAATATTTTTATTTTCTTCTGAGGAATTTTCATCATTTTCGGAATCGTTGAATATTTCGGCTTTGAGTAGCTGTTTAAGTTTTTCCCTTGTATAATCTCTTGTAAGTACACCGTTCATGGCAACGGAAATCTGTCCTGTTTCTTCTGAAACGACTATTATTACCGCATCGGAATTTTCACTCATACCGATAGCGGCACGGTGTCTTGAACCGAGTTTTTTATTTATGATAGCGTCATTCTGTGGTTTCGGGAGGAAACAGGCGGCAGCGAGGATTATGCCGTCTCTCATTATGACAGCACCGTCATGGAGGGGAGTTTTGGGATAGAATATATTTCCGAAAATCTCCTTGCTGGGCAGGGCATTGAGGACAGTACCCGTTTCAATCTGTTCACCGAGGCGGACTTGTCTTTCAACGACTATGAGTGCGCCTGTACAGCTTGCGGAGAGTTCCACGCAGGAATCACAGATTGATTCTATTGCGACATTCCATTTCTGAACGAGTTCGTCTGAATTTATGCCGAGTCCGAGGAAATGCACGCCGAGTTTTGTTCTTCCGAATTTTTCGAGTACACGGCGCAGTTCGGGCTGAAAGAGGATTATCATGGCGAGAAATCCTATATCGAGAACCTTTTCGAGGATATAATTAATTACTTTCAGTTTCAGAAAACTGCTTATAAAGTATCCTGCGACGAGGAGAAGTATTCCCTTTATAAGCTGACCTGCCCTTGTTTCTCTTATCAGTTTCAGCAAAAGATAGATTATGTAGGAAAGAGCCAAAAGGTCAACTAAATCTCTGAATTCAAGCGTACTGAGAACGCTGACGACAGCATATTTCATATCATGGAATGACGGCATCTGCACACTTCCTTTCACATTCCTTGTTTTACACATATTTATTGCATGGTGCGTGAAGCAACGGAGATTCACGCACCTTTTTAATATACAGTTTCACATATACTATTTTACCACAAATTGAAATTATTTCAAGACCTTTTTAAGATTTTTTTTAAATTACTATAAATTTTTTATCAGTGATGCAAGTCTGACGGCATTTTCTTCACGGCTGAAAACGGAGGGCGAAAATCTTACAGTACCGTTTTCTGTACCGAGATGCATATGAGCGAGTGCCGCACAGTGCAGACCTGCCCGCAGACAGTAGCCGTGTTCGGCAAGTCGGGAGGCGGTTTTTTCGGGAGGGATTGAGTTGATATTGAATGAAACAATGGGGGCATACTCTGAAATTCCGTCACGGTATATTTTAATTCTTTTGTCGGATTTAAGTTCTTGAATAAATCTCCTGCAAATTTTTTCTTCATGGGCGAAAATATTTTCAACGCCTGTTTTTCTGACAAATTCTATACCTGCCTTTACGGTCATAGCACCTGTAACGTTTACAGTACCGCTTTCAAGACCTTCGGGGAGGATATCGGGCTGAACGAGGCTTTCGGAATTGCTTCCCGTACCGCCCTGAATTATGGGATTTATTTTGAATTTTCCGTCTGATATCAGAAGTCCTGTTCCTGTAATGCCGTAAAGACCCTTGTGACCTGCGGTACAGAGGATATTTATGCCGTCACTCATTTTAATATTCATGATACCGCAAGCCTGCGCCCCGTCAGCTATAAAGCAGATATTATATTTTCTGCAAAGCTGTGCGATTTCCTTATAGGGGAGAATCTGACCTGTGACATTTCCTGCGATTGTGCAGACGATTGCCTTTGTATCGTCACGGATAAGATTTTTGAAGCTTTCGAGAGTTTTTTGTCTTTCGGGATAGATTTTAGCGATTGAGAGGGAAATTTTCTTTTCGGCAGCGAGTTTTGCGGCAGGTCTTGCGGCTGAATTGTGTTCTATACCGCTGATAATCATATGACCGCCGTTTTTCATTATGCCCTGTACAGCCATATTCAGGGCATAGGTGCAGTTGAGGGTGAAAACGACATTTTCAGGCTGTGCGCCGAAAAAATCTGCAACAGTTTCTCTTGCGGAATACAGGGCTTCGGAGGTACGCATGGAGAGTTCATGACCGCCACGCCCTGCATTTCCTCCGAATTTTTCCATAGCGAGGGCGGCAGCCCTTCTGACGCTTTCTGGCTTGGGAAAAGTAGTAGCGGCATTGTCAAAATTTATAATCATCTTTCACCTCCGCAGAGGCTCATCAGGTATATTGAACGGTATCGAATATTTATTTAAAATATCGGCAGCGTTCCTGCACTTGCCGTATATGGCGAGAGAATAACCGCATTTTTTATCATTCCTCACGATTTTGCAGTTTATATTTCTTGAATTTAATAATTTTGCCGCTTTTACAGCATAGGTGTAAGAGGGCATTTCAGCAAAACAATTATTCATAAAAGCACCTCTTTGTATATTTTACGGCAGTCCTGCCGTATTTTCATTATATGAGAATTTGTACATAAATGTTAATAATTGTAATATTCACTAAAATATGAATAAATATTCATGATTAAACAAGAAATGTGCTGAAAATAAAAGTTAAAAATAAAAATATGTAAATATTCTTGAAAAAATTTCCTGAATATGATATAATTCAAAACGGTGTTTTCTTTCTTATTAAAAGAAAAATAATTTCACGGACAATCGTCCGGACAGGAGGTATTTTTATGGCGGCAGCATCAATATTTGCTGTTATTATTTTCGTTGCCATGTTTCTGATGATAGTGCTTGATAAAATCGAAAGACATATCGTCACACTTGGCTGCGGAGCATTGACGCTTATAGTCGTTTTCGGCATCTGCATGAGAAGCGGAAAGGCAATTTTAGGCACTCTTGCCCTCGGTGACTTCTTCAAGAAAGATTTCTGGTATCAGGTCACGGAAAGCGAAAGCAAAGGCGTAAACTGGGCAACTATTCTCTTTATCGCAGGCATGATGGTAATGGTTGAAGGCATGGCAAAGGCAGGATTTTTCCGCTGGCTCTGCATGAAAATCGCCTACATGGTAAAATGCAAAACTATTCCGATATTCATAACTTTCATGATAATGTCAGCAGTTTTATCAATGTTTATTGACAGTATCACAGTTATAATGTTCCTTGCGGCTGTAACAATTGAACTTGCACAGCTCCTTAAATTCAATCCCGTGCCTATGATATTGTCGGAAATATTCTGTGCAAATCTGGGCGGAAGTGCTACAATGTGCGGTGACCCTCCGAATATAATAGTAGGTACATCACTCGGATTTTCATTTTTTGATTTCCTTACGAATACGGGACTTATCGCAGGAATATGTCTTATAGTATCAGTTGTGTTCTTCTATTTTGTATTCAGAAAAGAAATTGTAACCGAGGGCGGAAAAGATGTTGATATGTCAAAGTTTCCGAATCCGTCAGAGGCTATAACAAACAAAAAGGACTTCATAACAAGCTGTATAATATTCGGTATGGCGGTAATACTTCTTGTATCACATTCCGCAACACATCTCACTGTTGCATCAATCGGACTTTTCATAGCTGTTGTTACGCTGATAACATCGGGAAAAGATGCCCTTAATCTCCTCAAAAAAGTTGACTATAAGACATTATTGTTTTTCATAGGACTTTTCATAGTTGTAGGCGGTCTGGAGGAAACAGGCATACTTGAATATATCGCCCAGTTTATCGAAAGCATATCCCATGGAAATGTTATGTTGATGATAGCTATAATTCTCTGGATTTCAGCAATTGCAAGCGCATTCGTGGACAATATTCCATTTGCGGCTACAATGGTACCTGTTATACAGAGCCTTGCGGCAACATCAGGAGTTGATATAAGTACCCTCGCATGGGCTTTGTCAATCGGTACGGATATCGGAGGAAGTGCAACTCCCATAGGAGCGTCCGCAAACGTTGTGGGAACATCTGTTGCGGCTAAAAACGGCTATCCTATCGGCTGGGGAAAATATTGTGCAAAGCTTGCACCTGCTACTGTTATAGTGCTTGCACTTTCAACAGCATATATATTCGTAAGATACCTTTAATTAATTCATAATTCATAGTGCATAATGCAGAATTTTTCATTTGTTTGAAAGCTTAAATTCTTAGTTAATGATTGTATGGCAAATGTCCGTATAATTATGAATTATGCATTGGTAAAACAGGGGGTTATAATTATGTCACAGTTAATTATTTCAGTCGGCAGAGAGTTCGGCAGCGGCGGCAGAGTTATCGCTGAAAATCTCGCAAAAAGATTCAATATTCCGATATACGACAGGCATCTCATAACGGAAATCGCCACGAAAACGGGGCTTACCGCAGGTGAAATTGAAAAATATAACGAAATGCCTGCTTCCCGTCTTGTTTCAAGGCGTGTGAGAGGTTTCAGCAATTCAATAGAGGACAATATCGCTGAAATGCAGTTTGACTTTCTCAGAAAAAAGGCTGAAAGCGGTGAATCTTTTGTAGTTCTCGGAAGATGTTCGGAATCAAAACTAAGTGATTTTGAAAGTCTTGTTTCAATCTTTGTGACAGGTGATACCGATAAAAAAATTGAACGTGTCATGAAAGTTTATGAGATGTCAGAAGATGAGGCAAAAAGTTTCATCATCAAAAAAGATAAGAAAAGAAAACGTTATCATAACTATCATGTAGGTATGCACTGGGGCGATTCAAGACTTTACGATTTGACTATAAACAGCAGTAAACTCGGAATTGAGGGAACTGTCGATATCCTTGAAAAATATGTCAGGGCGAGAATGAAATAAAATAAAAGTCCGAAAGAATTTTCTTCCGGACTTTTTGTTTTGATTTATGTTTTATTATATTTCGGGTATATAGTCAGCAGGGTTCAGGGGGAGTTCTTCTGCCGTGATAACGCCTGCGTCAACAAGCTGGATTGCAGCGGCATCTTTACCTGTTACACCTGCTGAACCGTCAACATCTGCATTAGCCTTAGCCTGTTCATTGAGGTCATATTTACTGCTGTTAGCAACGTACTGGAGTATAGTTACAGCATCGGAGATACTTACTTTTCCGTCAAGGTTTGCATCACCAAATTTAATATTTTCAGTTGTTTTAAGTGTTGTTTCATAAGTGCCGTTATTGTCTGTATCAACAGCAATTCCGATTGTTTTTTCGTCTATTTCATAAATGAAGACTTCTTTGTAGTTAGTAGAAAACACACAATTTGGATTTGCATTGTCACTTTCTGCTGAAACGGTTATATCTTTGAGGGTGTCACCTTTGAGAATGTATCCGTTGACGGCTTTTTTCAGTACAACATTGCTGTCACTGCCTGAAACTGAGATGTCATACCAATCAGTAGGAGCATATCCGTCATTTGATACCATATCAAGTGTATAAGATGAATTCTGACCGCTGATTTCCACATATCCCGATGGGTCAAATATAACCTTATCTGCACTTGCAAAGTCAACACTTATCGAATCATTTTCATATCTCATTGACATATCAATATCTTCATATTTGTCAAGATTCATGATACAGCCCTTTGAAGAATCACTTATCGCAAATTTTATATCAGACTGTGCCGAATCGTCCATAAATGATGAAAATGCCTTTATATCGTCCTCAGAGCCTGCATTTATTGTATATGAACCGCTGTTATTCATGCTTATCTTTCTGAGAGAAAAATCTGATGCAATAGCTTTTGAACTGAGTATCGATATATATTCCTGAACAGACTTGCTTTTATTTCCGCTAAGATAACCGTGATAATTTATAATACTAAGGTCATCAGTAGTGAGTCCAAGTGTTGAGCCGGTAGCAGTATCAGCCAGATAGTGCGGAATTACCCACGAATTATTTGATGTATTTATGTACATACAGTAATCGTCGTTGAAATCAACAGCGTTATTGTCATAAGTTATAACTTTTGCGTTGTATGATTTCCTGTTCTTTATGTAACTGCCGTATTCCACATCATAGGCAACAACTGCGTGACCTCCACCGCCACCTATAAAGAACGTCAGGAGTGTAGGCGAATCGTCCTCAAGCTGGCTCAAAAGTCTCTGTATTTTTTGCTGTTCGGTCATGTAATACACAGCATTTGCAGTATACTGATAAATCTCGTCTGTTACCTGCAAAGCAAAATAATAATTTATCAGTGATTTAACATCATTTGTCGGAGGACCCTGTATATCATGCAGGAAGTTTGCACCTGCCTGATAGTCACTTGGGTTAAGTATCCCGTAGCATGAAAGTATTGAAGTAGTCGCCATGCCATAGCAAGAACCGCCCCAGTAACTGCTGAGAATATCTCTTACATCTCTTTGTTCTGTTCTTGAAAGTCCGTCAAGCAGTTTTGCAAGGTAAGAATTATTTATGTAGTAACTGTTTCCAAAATTGCTTCGTGAATTTGAAAAACTCCAGTTATTTATACTGTCAATAAATTTAACATCAGATACAGGGATAACTGTAGTAGTTGTTGAAGTTTCTGTTGTAGCTGTCGTAGTAGTTTTTGTAGTGGTAGTTGTAGCTTTTGTTGTAATAGTTGTCGTTGCATGCGGGAGAGCCTCGCCGTTTGTGTAGAGGTCATCGGGGAGTTCATCGAGAGTTATGCAGTAGTCACTCTGATACATATTGATAGTATCTTCTTCTGTATTGAAAATGGGATTTGAGAGGAAGTTGATATTATCGCTTCCGCCGTCATACCATGTACAGAAATAGAGCCAGCCAGCCTTTTCGGAGGTGAGATTTTCAACAGTTGAGAAGCAGTCATTCTCAGCCATAGCAACCATTTTAGCACTGTTATATTTCTGCATAATACCATAGAAAGTGCTTGAAATAGCGGAATCGTTATGTTTGAGAGAGGGCTGCCAGCCGTTTTCTTCAAGATACTCGGTACAGTTGTACTTATCGTATCCAATAATGTCTACATATTCATCACCGGGATACCAGTCAGCGGAAGTATCGAAGTTATAGCTGTTCCATTCCCAGATGAGGTTATGACAGCCGAAATCTTCTGTAAGTGTCTTATAGGTGTACTTCCAGAGTTCCTTATAAACAGCAGAGCCTTCCTTGCCCCACCAGAACCATGAACCTGTTTCACCGCCGCCGCCTTCAGCCTCGTGGAGAGGTCTCCAGAGTACGGGAATGCCCTCGTCCTGAAGCTTATTAAATTCCTTTGCAAGTCTTTCGAGAGCCGCACGGTAATAGTCATATTCCTTAGTACCCTCTTTGTAAGCGTTTGCCGTTACAAAATCGGTAGCGGGCTTATCGTCTATCTTTGCGGCATATGTAGTCTGCTCAAAGGGAAGAGTACCGCCTGTATAGTTTTTGAAATCCTTGGGGAGATTGAGGTGGAATGATGCAGTAGCGATACCGCCCTTGTTCTTTACCCAGTCGATAATACGGTCTGTTGAGCCGTCATCATTTGCTCCGAAAAGTGCGCAGCAGCGGTTGCCGTAGTCGAAACCTCTTATAGCAGGATAGTGACCTGTTTTTTCTTTGAGGTATTCAAATTCAGTTTCAAGACCGTGAGGACCGTACTGATAGATTTCCTGCTGACCTGAGATTATATTCTTGCCGTAAACGCTTGCGAAATAGTTCATAAGGGATACAGTTTCAGCCGTAGCATCGGGGTCACAGGGAGTTGTCTGAGTAGCCTTTATATCGGGGAGAGAAGCCGTTTCAACAGTAAGGTAGTCGAACTTTGTCCAGCCCCATGATTTAGTTATAACGATTGTGTTTTTGCCTTCATTGAGTTTAGCGGATATAGCGATAGGCTCAAAAGAAGTTGATTCGGGGACTGCAAGAGTATCGGAAGTACCGTTTATGCTTATATTCTGCTGTTTTGCACCGCCTACACCGCCTGCATAGATTGTGATTGTGTAAAGACCTGCGGAAGCGACTTCAACATCGAGAGAGATAGAGCCGTCCTCGGTCATATAGGCGATTTTTCCGCCGCTTGCGTTTTTGTCGTCATCAGCCTTGACAGTACCTGTAAGTTCAGCGTTTTCAAGCTCATACTTTACAGAGTCGGCAGCGATAACAGTTGAGGTGCTTACAACTGCACCGTTGAGAGCCATAGCCGCAGCCATAACAGCGGCACTTGCCTTTGTTAAAAATTTTGAATACATTTTAATTACCCTCCAAAGAAAAATATATTGTACCTTAATTATAATCGCTTTACTTAAAAAAATCAAGAACATTCCAAAATTTTTTCAAATATGGATAAAACTTTGGTTATATAAACAAAATACAATGCAATATTTTAGTGAAACACGCAGAATATCGGCTTAAATGATACTTAAACGATATATCCTTTAAGTTGGAAGGTCAGAAAAAGGGACGGATAAAAAATCCGTCCATGAGTTTTATTTTACAGCAGTATATGCACCGAATCCGAGGAGAGTGAGAACAGTTATAATAATTGCCGCAAGCACAACACCGAGAGTTATTGCGACTATACTTTTCTTGAAATCGAGGTCGAGGAGACTTGCCGCAAGAGTACCCGTCCATGCGCCTGTACCGGGGAGGGGGATTCCCACAAACAGAAGCAAAGCCCAGAACATACCTTTTCCTGCTTTTGCCATAAGTTTTTCACCGCCGTGTTTACCCTTTTCGAGACACCACGAGAAGAATTTTCCTATAACAGGCTTATCAGCACCCCATTCGAGGACTTTTCTTGCAAAGAAGAAAATAAACGGTACAGGAACAATATTTCCTATCATGCATATCAGGACAGCGGTTTTCCACGGCACGCCCATTCCCACACCGACAGGAATACCGCCTCTTAATTCAACTATGGGTACCATTGAGATTAAAAACGTAAGAACATATTTTTTCATTTTATTCGTCCTTTCGGAAATTATATGGTTTATTATCGCATATTCTGCGGATTAAGTCAATAGTTTTCCGAAAAATACGGCAAAAAACCAGATTCAGGGCAGTATTTCCGTTATTTTTTGGTTTATTTTCATGTGAAAATCTGACAATTAGGTGATATTGCTTGACATGGGAATATAAAACGGTTATAATGTTCTATGAAATGATTTTCAAAATAACGAAAGGCGGAAATCAGAATGAAAAAATTTTTAAATGCACTTTTATGTGTTTCAATGCTGTGTATTCCCTGCATGACTGCAAAAGCCGTCACTGTTGATGAAGCCGCAGCCGTTGCCCATGAATACGGCTATACGGACGACGAAATACAGCAGGCTCTCAATGAATATTATGCTCACCCCGATGACTATACAGAAGATGATATACAGTATGCAATTGACAAGATAAAATCATCAGGCAGAAAAATAGTCGGAACTGTTCCCTATAATCCCGATGCAAAAACACCTGTCTCCGAGGTAACAACTGCCGAGGCGGTAAATGATAATCCGTCTGACAGCAATACATCATCAGATACTTCAAAAAGCTCCGATATAATTCTTTCCGCACCCGACGGAACAGAGTTTACAAGAATAAGCAAGGAAGAATTTATAGACCTTTCCTATGAACAGAAGATTGAATATCTCAGTACATTCACAGAAGATATCCAGCAGGTCATAATTGACAATCTTTCACCCGAAGAATACCGCAGTATGATGAAACAGCTCCCCGCAGAACAGAAAGCTGATGTCATAAACAATCTCGCAGAAGCTACCGACAAGCTTGGTGTTCAGCTCACTGTCGAGGAAATTTCAGATGATAAGGTTCAGGTTGCCATGAAAGACAGCGAGGGAACTCTTGTGGGCGTTGTAAAGGCAGGAAATACAGTCGAAAATACAGGATATGACAGACGGGGAATATTTGCCGTTTCAGGACTTCTGTTTGTGCTGGCATTTTCAGGCATAACCGCAGTAATGCGTAAATCATTCGGAAGAAAAGAGGCAGACAATGAGCAGTAACAATGAAAGAGGCGGAGTTTTCATACATATCATAACACCGCTTATTCTCCTTTGTATCTGCGTGGGAATATTCATAGTCGCCATGATAAAGCCCTCGGACAAAATGAAAGTGTATCTCAGTCTCGCTTTCATGGACGATATGAAAAGCGACCCCCTTAACGATGATACGGGACTTGTAATAAAGGAAAACAAAATCATTGAGGAATATGAGGGCGAAACCGCTGAGACAGGCGAAGTAATCCACCCCTCGTTCGGTGAACAGTTCGCAGTGATTTCCTGCGAAAAAGCGGATATTTATGCGCCTGTCTACTGGGGAAGCAAAAGCGAACTCTTTGAAAGAGGTGCTTGTCAGGCATCAGGTTCGGTACTCTGCGGACAGGAGGGTAATACCGTAATCAGCGCACACGCAGATACTTTTTTCGCAAACCTTGAAAAGCTTAAAGTCGGTGATGTCGTAACCATAAAGACAAATTACGGGGAATTTTCATATACTGTCAGGGAACTTATTGAATTTCCTGCCACAAATGACAAATATCTTTCGTCAAAAAATGAAACAATACTCACTCTCTACACCTGCAAAAAGGATATTATGGGAGCATCAGATATCCGTACAGGAGTTGTATGCGACATAACAGAAAGCAGATTCTACAATCAGACGGAGGAAAAATAATATGAAAAGAGCATCAACTTATATTTTTTCGCTGATTTTATCTGTTTTAATGGTTTTTGCGGTTATCGGAACACTTCTTCTTGCAGTTGCCAAAATTTCTGTTTCAGAGGATTCAGCCGTTAAAAATATTGAAAAAAATAATATTTCCGATATAGTATATTCTCAGCTTGAAAAATATTACAACGAAAAATATTATTCATCAGGAATACCGTCAGAGGTGTATATGGGCGCACTCAAATCGGATATTATTGAAGAAAATATCAGAACTCAGATAAAATATGCCTTTGAAAGAAATGATTTTAACTATACTGATTCGGATTTTTCGGGAGTTGAAGAAAACCTTGAAAAATTTTTCAGTTCCTATGCGGAGGAAAACAATATCGAAAAAGATGAAAATTATTCCGAAAAACTCGGAAATGCACAGGACAATGCAAAGAAAATCATTTCCGATTACTGTGATGTATACAAGATAAACACACTTAAAAATCATGGGATACTCACAAAATTCTACAAGGTACTTGATATTCTTCCGAAGGCTTTCACTGCGGCATCTGCGGCAGTCGGAATAATTTTACTGCTGATTGTACTTTTCAACATAAAGGAAATAGCCACAACTCTCTATTGGAGCGGAATATCGCTTATTGTTGCGGGAATTATGGGAACTGCACCGTGTATATATCTGCTTGCGGCGAATTATTTCGGTTCGTTCACGATAAAACAGCCGCATATTTTCACAACGTATACAAGTGCATTAAATTCCGTGACAAAATATTTTCTGATATTTTCAGTCTGTGCAGCGGTTACGGGGATAATTTTCCTTGTAATTTATGCTGTTGTCCTTGAAAAAAAGAGAAATTACAACCCAAAAGTTATAAAATAAAAAAGGCGCAGGATATGCGCCTTTTTATTATGCATCAACACCGAATGCAAAAACTATTGTTGAAGCAAGAAGAATTATTGTTGCGATTATAGTGACGGGTGCTGAAAAATATATTGCAAGTACCTTGCCCTCTGACATTTTATTTTCGGTCTGTAACGTATCATTTTCATATCCGCTCTGAAACGGTTCATCATCTAATTTGTAGCTGTCACGGTGATTTACAAGTTCAAGGATAAAGAGTATAAGTCCCGTGAGGATAAGTGCTATTATTAAAAATCCGAGCAGTTCAATCGGGATAAGTTTCATGATATCTTCCGAAAGATTCAGATTGTCAAGGTCAACATTTCCCACGACAATTGACTGTATTGTACCTATTGTATTGAAAACGAAATGAATTATAAGAGTGGGTATAAGGGATTTTGTTTTCGCATAGATAAAGCCTGCGTATATTCCCATAGCCATTGTGTAGAGTGTCTGGGCGTAGTTCATATGCCATAATCCGAAGAAAATTCCTGCGGTTACTATCATTGACCATTTTCCGAAACGCAGATTACTGCGGAGCATTGAGCCACGGAAAAAAGTTTCTTCAAAGACGGGAGCGAGAAACATAAGTCCCAGAACATTTGCAAGCTTTGATATTATATTGTCCTCTGCCGTAAAGTCAGGTGCATATAATTTGATGCCTGTAATCTGTTCAAGTATGACAAATATAAAATTTGAAATATACACCGTTGAATAGGTTATGAAGAAACAAATCATTATATGTCTGAAAATCCATGAAGCAGGCATCTGCGGTTTTGCGAGCAGAGGACGTTCATTTTTTACTTCTTTTCCTGTTTTTGTGCAGTAGAAGATAATCAGCGCACCCCCCATTCCGATGAAATATTGCAGTGTATAGGCGACTAAGTTGTATACGCTGTTATAATACTGAGAATCTTTTTCTGTGAAAAGTCTGGTTACAGGGTCAAAGGCAAGGCTTGCAAGCGTGACCGCACCGAGAAAAAACAGGAGCATTGAAGAATTGAGATTTGAAGCTTTTATTATATCCTTTTTAGTATACATGATATCCTCCTCTATGTTATTCACGTTATAAAATATATCATATATTTTAATTTTTGTCAATATGGTGTTGAAAATAAATTTATTTTATGTTATAATTTCAGCGGAGGTATGATTATGAGTTATGTTAAATTTAAAAATGTCAGAAAAACTTACAAAACGGGCGAAGTGGAAATACAAGCCCTCAGAGACGTAAATTTTGAAATAGACAAAGGTGAGTTCTGCGTTATAGTAGGGGCATCAGGCGCAGGCAAAACAACTATACTCAATATTCTCGGCGGAATGGATACTCTCACGGGCGGCAGCGCAGTTCTTGACGGTGTGGAAATAGCCTCCCTCAACAAAAAACAGCTTACGGCATACAGGCGTTATGATGTGGGATTTGTATTCCAGTTCTACAACCTTGTCCAGAATCTCACGGCACTGGAAAATGTCGAGCTTGCGGCGCAGATATGCCGTGAACCGCTTGATGCGGCATCAGTCCTTAAACAGGTCGGACTTGGTGACAGAATGAAGAATTTCCCTGCACAGCTTTCGGGCGGTGAACAGCAGAGAGTAGCTATCGCCCGTGCATTGGCTAAAAATCCGAAGCTTCTGTTATGTGATGAGCCTACGGGCGCACTTGACTACAACACGGGAAAAGCCGTACTCAAACTCTTGCAGGATACCTGCCGTAAAACGGGAATGACTGTCGTGGTTATCACGCACAATCAGGCACTTTCGGCTATGGCTGACAGGATAATAACGATAAAGAGCGGAACTGTTGCGGATATGCGGAAAAATGACAATATCGTTGATGTTTCGGAGATAGAATGGTGAGAATATGAAATCTGTAATGAAAAAAACTTCCGTCCGTGAGATAAAAGGAACTCTCGGACGATTTATGGCAATTCTCGCCATTATAGCCCTCGGCACGGGATTTTTCACAGGGGTGAGAATAACAACTCCCGCTATGGTCAATATGTTTGACGAATATCTGAAAGAGCATGAATTTTATGATTTCCGTCTTGTTTCAACTCTCGGCTGGGAAGATGAAAATATTGAAAATTTTAAAAATCAGAAAGATGTAAAATATGCAGAAGGTTCACAAAGTTTTGATGTACTGTATATCACCGATATGAAAGAAGAAGCTGTTCTGAAAACACATACACTTACCGAAAATATAAACAAAATCATTCTCAAAGAGGGAAATATGCCGAAAAATCCCGATGAATGCATAATGGACAGCAAGCTTGACATAGCTGTCGGTACAAAAATCAGAGTATCCGATGAAACTCCCGAAGATACAAGGGATTCCCTGAAATACAAGGAATTTACCGTGGTCGGAAAGGCTGATTCCCCGTATTACATAAATTTTGAAAGAGGCACTACATCTATCGGAACAGGCAGTATTTCAGGATTTGTCTGTATAATGCCCGATGCCGTTGACATGGATTATTATTCGGAGGTATTTGTTAAATTCAATCATGATATGAGCATATATTCAGATGAATATGAAGAATTTTCCGACAGAAAAACAGAAGAATGGGAAAATATCGCTCAGGAACAGGCTGATTTGAGATATGATAAAATTTTGTCAGATGCGGAAGATGAACTCAGTGACGGTAAATCTGAACTTGCCGATAAAAAACAGGACGGTCAGCAGGAACTTGATGATGCTAAAAAGGAACTCGATGACGGAAAAAAAGAACTCGATGATGCACAACAGGAACTGAAAGATGCCGAAAAGGAAATTTCAGACAATCAGAAAAAACTCGATGATGCTAAAAAAGAACTTGATGACAGCAAAAAAGAACTCGATGATGCAAAAAAGAAAATTGATGACGGTCAGAAAGAACTCGATAATGCAAAAATACAACTTGATGATTCAAAAAAACTCCTTGATGATTCAGAAAAGGAATTAGTTGACGGTCAGGCTCAGTTTGATGACGGCGAAAGACAGCTGAATGATGCATGGGAACAGTTCTATGCAGGCGAAAATGAACTCAATGCAAAAGAAGCTGAACTCGAAATGCAGGAAAATAATTTCAATGCACAGTACGGCTCTTTAATGGGAATGTTGTCATTCCTCCCCGAAGAACAGCAGGCTATGCTTACCGCAGGTCAGGCGCAGATTGAGGAGGGTAAAAGACAAATCGAATCCGCAAGGGCTGAACTCGAAGCCTCCCGTCAGGAACTCGAAAAACAACAGCAGATACTTGATGAAAAACGTCAGGAACTCGAAAACGGCTGGGCGGAATTTAATGACGGAAAAATTCAGTATGAAAACGGTCTTGCAGAATATCAGAAATCCCTCGCAGAATTTGAAAATGGCAAAAAAGATTATGAGGACTGTCTTGAAAAATGGCAGGACGGTCAGAAAGAATATAATGAAGGTCTTGAAAAACTCGAAAACGGTAAAAAAGAATATGAGGACGGTCTTAAAGAATATCAGGACGGTCTGAATGAATACAATGACGGTCTTGCGGAATATAATGACGGTCTGAAAGAATTTGACGAGAAAATCGCAGACGCAGAAAAGAAAATCACTGATGCGGAGAACGAAATTGCCGATATAAAAGCCCCTGATATATATGTACTCGGAAGAAATACCAATATCGGATATGCCTGTTTTGAAAATGATTCTGAAATTGTCGCACAGGTCGCAAAAGTTTTCCCGATATTTTTCATACTTGTGGCAGCACTTGTCTGCATGACAACTATGACGAGAATGGTTGAGGAACAGCGCACACAGATAGGAGTTTTCAAGGCTCTGGGATATTCGGAAGCCTCGATTATGGGAAAATTCATGTTTTATTCTGGAAGTGCCGCACTGATTGGCTGTATATTCGGATACGGAGCAGGCACATGGCTTTTCCCGAAAGTAATATGGCTAACCTATAAGCTTATGTATACGCCGCTTGATATAAATTATATGTTTGACTGGAAACTTGCAGTTATGGCTCTTGGTGCATCGCTTTTGTGTTCGATAGGAATAACATGGCTTTCGTGCCGATATGAACTCTCTGAAACTGCTGCAAATCTCATGCGTCCCAAAGCCCCCAAGGCAGGAAAAAGAGTTTTCCTTGAATATATTCCCTTTATATGGAACAGAATGAAATTTCTCTATAAAGTATCGGTCAGAAATATTTTCAGATACAAGGGAAGATTTTTCATGATGATAGTCGGAATAGGAGGCTGTACGGCACTTTTGCTTACAGGATTCGGATTGAAGGATTCCGTTGCAGGATTCGCAGATGTCCAGTACGGTGAAATACAGACCGCAGATGCTTCCGTTTCCTTCAAATCCGATAAAAACGGAAATGTCCCCGTAAAATTAAAAAATAAACTCGATGAAGTTTCAAAGGAATATGTCATAAATCATAACAGTTCATGGGATTTGGTTTACAAAAACAAAACAAAGAGCATAAGCCTTGTTGCTCCTGAAAATTTCGGCAATATGGATAAGTTTATGAATTTCCGTGATATGGAATTAAATCCGCTTGAATATCCCGAAATGGGCGAGGCTCTTGTAAGTCACAGCATTTCCGAAAGGTACGGCGTTAAGACAGGCGATGAAATAACCCTCCGCAATGAGGATATGCAGGAACTTCACCTGAAAGTAAAGGGAGTTTTTGAAAATCATGTGTACAATTATGTTTTCGTGGATTCGGAGACAGTTTCAAATCAGCTTGGTGAAAATATTGAATTTAACGGAGGATATATAAATTTCCCGAAAAATACAGATGAATATAAGGCGTCTGCGGAAATTGCAAAATTATCTGATGTGACAGGAGTTACAGTATTTGATGAATTAAGAACCCGTATGGGCAATATGATGAGCAGTCTTGACTATGTTGTTATTCTTGTAATAGCCTGCGCCGCAGGACTTGCATTCATAGTCATATATAATCTTACAAACATAAACATCACTGAAAGAGTGCGTGAGATAGCGACAATTAAAGTTCTCGGATTTTTCCGCCGTGAATCATCTGCATATGTTCTGCGTGAAAATATAGCCCTTACCGCAATAGGAACAGTTTTCGGAATTTTTCTCGGAATATTTTTCCATAGTTTTGTCATGAAACAGATAGTAGTCGATATGGTCGATTTCAAAAGCCGTATATTGCCTATGAGTTTTGTTTACAGCATTATAATGACATTTGTTTTCAATTTTATTGTAAATCTTTTCATGGAGATAAAGCTTGAAAAAATAAATATGGCAGAATCCTTAAAATCTGTTGACTAATTATGTAAATTTTGTTATAATGTAGTTAAGATGATATATGAGGAATTTTTATTGGTTGATATGCACAAATATAATTCATATATTTGTGCATATATACAAAGTTTTTATCAGACGGTAAAAACCGGCACATTTTTTGACATTTATATATAAGCGGATATTTCCGCAAATAACGAAAGGGGTATTTACTATGAAAAAGAACAAAAAAACAGCCGCAACCGCTGCGATGTTCGCAACGGCTCTCAACATGGCTCTCGGCTCGGTAACTCCTGATACTGTACCGACTCTCAGTGTAAAAGCCGATGAACCCGATTATGAACCCTCCGCAGAGTATGTGGAAGAAGTCTATGGTCCTCCCGAATTTTTCACGACAACTGCCACGGAAGATGCATATGACCCTGCAACCGAAACTGAAACTACTATGGCAGTAGTCTATGGACCGCCGTCAATGATGACTACCGAATATGACCCTTATGGAAATGAAAATCCTGCTGTCTATGGCCCTCCGAGCTTTTTCGCACAGGGAGATATAAACTGGGACGGCTCAACAGACGTTTTTGACCTTATCAGATTAAGACAGGAATACAGCGATTCTCAGACAAATGACAAATACTATGGCTATACAGAATATGATGTAAATTCGGACGGCAGGCTGAGTATTGCCGATTTGGTAGCACTTAACCGTTTCCTCCTCGGAAGAAGTACAAATCTGGACTGGTATTATGACGGCGATGAAGAACCCATGCCGCAGCCTGAATATGGTGCGCCTGAATATCTCGATGAGGACGAAATTGTAACTACTACAATGATGCCCGATAATACCTCGGAGGAAACAACTACTGCAACATATCCCGTCTACGGTCCTCCTATTGCTTTTGACTGAGGTGCGCTATGCTTGACGTAAGAACTAAAAACAATAATATGACTAAGCTCGCTGAGTACCGTGAGGGTCTTAAAACAAAACCTCAGCTCAGAAATTTATTCCTCGAACTGACTTTGAGATGCAATGAAAGATGTCTCCACTGCGGAAGCAGCTGCGGAGATGTCTCCTCTGATGAACTAACTGTTCCGCAGTATGAAAAATTTTTAAAGGAAGTCAAAGAGGATTTCGGCACTGACAATAAAATGCTCTGCATTACAGGCGGTGAACCGCTTCTGAGAAAAGATTTTTTCGATATTATGGGCATAGCAAATCAGCTTGGTTTCCGCTGGGGTATGACAAGCAACGCAACACTTATTGATGATGAAGTCGCAAATGACCTGAAAAAAGTCGGCATGGGTACTATTTCGGTAAGCCTTGACGGACTCCCCGAAACCCATGACGCTTTCAGACGTACTCCGAAAGGCTGGGAAAGAGCTATGAAAGGCATTGAAAGCCTTATAAAAGTAGGTACTTTCAAATCCGTTCAGGTAACTACTGTTGTAACTCATCAGAATATCGGTCAGTTATGGGAGCTTTACAAAATATTGAGAGATATGGACATAGATTCATGGAGAATCATAAACATGGACCCTATCGGCAGGGCAAAACTTCACCCCGAACTCCTTCTCACCAAGGAGGATTATGTCTATATGATTGAGTTTATCCGCACAATGCGTATAGCAGGCGAACCTGTTACATACGGCTGTTCGCATTATGTGGGACTTGAATATGAACGTGAAGTGCGTGACTGGTATTTCCTCTGCACAGCAGGAACTTACATAGCAAGCATTATGGCGAACGGCGATATAACTGCCTGTCTTGACATCGAGCGCAGACCCGAATTTATTCAGGGAAATATCCTGAAAGACCGTTTCAGTGAAGTATGGAACAATAAATTTCAGATATTCAGGAAAAATCTCTGCGATGAAAATGAAAAATGCAGTTCATGCAAGGAAAAGGATTTCTGTCATGGTGGTTCATACCATACATGGGATTTCGACAAGCACGAACCGCAGGTATGCTTTAAGGATATTTTATTTTAATATTTTAATAATATTTCCCCGTGTATGCGGGGAATATTTGTAGGAAAGGATTTGATTATATGAAGATTTTGGTTGTGGGACTCGGACTTATAGGCGGTTCGGTATGCAAGGCTCTGAAAAAATATACAAATCATTTCGTTGTCGGAAGTGATTTGAAACAAGATATTGAAGAAGCCGCTATGCGTGATGTTGCGGTTGATGACGTATTTACAGGAGATTACAGCGGATTTGATTTGATTATAATTGCACTTTTCCCCGATACCGCAGAAAAATATTTCAGCGAAAATGCGGACAAAATGGATAAAAATACTCTCGTTACGGACGTTTGCGGAATAAAGGGCAGTTTCTCCGAAAGAATGAGGAAAATTGCTGTAAATAACGGTATGCGCTATATGGGTATTCACCCCATGGCAGGAAAAGAGTTCGGCGGATATTCAAACAGTACCCCCGATTTGTTCTGCAAGGCGAATTTTATTGTTGCACCTTTTGAAGATGATGACCCGAAAGATACCGAAATTCTCACAGGTCTTGCAAAGGAAATCGGTGCGGGGAAAATTGTCGTTACCACTCCCGAAAATCACGATAAAATGATAGCCTATACTTCACAGCTTGCACATATCGTTTCAAGTGCATACGTCAAAAGCCCTGAACTCGGTCTTGAATGCGGATTCAGCGGAGGAAGCTTTCAGGATATGACGAGAATCGCAACCATGAATGAGAAAATGTGGGCGGATTTGTTTATGCAGAACCGTGAAAATTTATTGTTTGAACTTGAAACCCTGATAGACAATCTCCATAAGTACAGCGATGCACTTTACAACAGTGACCCCGAAAAAATGCGTGAACTTATCGCAGAGGGAAGAAAACTCAAAGAGGATAACCTCCGCCACCGTCAGGGTCAGCCTAATTAAATCTTTTTTCAAATTCAGGAGCAGGCGAATTTACATTAATGCTGTTGAGATATGCAAGCTCTGAATTTTCATCAAGTTCAAATTTGAGGGAGCAGGCACAAAGTTCCTGATAAAATACTCCGTAACGCTTGTTTAATGCGGTATTGCCGTATTTTCCGTCACCGAGAACGGGTGCGCCTATATGTGAAAGATGTGCCCTTATCTGATGAGTGCGCCCTGTATAAAGCGTTACTTCAACAAGATACAAGCCTTTTTTCTCTTTAAGAATTTTATAGCCTGTTTTTATTTCTTTAAAGCCGTCCGCATATTCATCAGATATGCGGACGATATTTCTTGTATCGTCCTTTTTATGGTAGGCTGTAATAATATCGCAGTCTTTCGGAGGTTTTGCGACTGTTATGCAGTGATAGATTTTGTGGATTGTGCCGTTTCTGACTGCGGAATTTATTTCACGCAGGGAGGCGGCATTTTTAGCGGCTATGACAAGTCCTGAGGTATTTCTGTCAAGACGGCTGCAAAGTGCGGGGGAAAATGAATTTTCATTCTGCGGATTGTATTCGCCTTTATTAAAGAGATATTTTTTAATTCTGTCGATTAATGTATCCGAATGTGTTTCGCCGTTTGAATGTGAATCAAGACCTTTCGGCTTACAGGCGATTAATATATTTTCGTCCTCATAGGCTATTCTAAGCTCATCGGAAGCTGTAAGAAATCCCGTATCAGCAGTACGGACTGCGGATACTTCATCTCTGACATAGATTCTTACATTATCGCCCTCGGATAAGATATCGGATATGTTACATTTTTTACCGTTTATTTTTATATCTTTTTTCCTGAAAAGCTTATACATCATACTTTTCGGGAGTTCGGGCAGAGCTTTTGTTACAAATTTGTCTATTCTCTGTCCGCTGTCATTTTTGTTGATTGTAAATTCTTTCATCATAAAACCTCCGTTTTAGTGCATATATTATGTACTGAATTGTGAAATAAAATTAGTGAAATATGCACAACTTTTTTTATTTTTGAATTAAAAGCTTGCATTTGTAAATGCGTTGTGTTATAATTCAGAAAGTAATTTGTAATTGAATTGTAATCAAAAAAAGGAATTTTTGAGTTTCTCGTGCATAAGAGAAATTCGTCATTGAAAAAAGGAGAGAAAAAATCCAATGAGTTTATCCAAAAAGTTACTTTCTGCAATCGTATCAGGCAGTATAGCCTGCACAGCAGCAGCCGCATCTTTCGCAATGCCTGCATACGCTGACTATTATAACACATTTTCGGCAGTAAGTAAAGCAAAAGTTCCCGTGACTTTCTACACATCAGATACTTCTGATGAACCTTTCAACGTTTTTGACATCTATGACGCATATAAGGGAGCTGAAAACGCTCCCGAAGAACCCGAAGAACCACCCGTTACAACTCAGGCGACTACCGAAGCTCCCCCCGAAACTACTCAGGCTGTTCCTCAGGAATCTCTTACCAAGGAATCATGGGGTATTGACGTTTCACAGTGGCAGGGTACTGTAAACTGGCAGGCTGTAAAAGATGCAGGCGTTGAGTTTGCTATCATGCGTGCAGGATACGGCAGGGAACTTTCCCAGAAAGACCCCACTTTCGATTATAACGTACAGCAGGCTAAGGCTGTCGGAATTGATGTAGGTGTTTACTGGTACAGCTACGCTCAGACAGTTGAAGATGCCAAGCGTGAGGCTGAAACCTGCTATCAGATAATAAAGGAATATGACTACGATTATCCCATTTATTTCGATATCGAAGACCCCTCGCAGGAATACCTTTCAACAGCTACAATCTCGGCTATGGTTGATGCTTTCTGTAAGACACTCGAAGAAAAAGGCTACTATGTAGGTGTTTACAGTTCAGCATATTTCCTCAGCAGCAAGGTTTATCAGGACGTACTCAGCAAATATGCCGTATGGGTTGCACATTTCGGCGCAGCTCACCCCGCATTCAACGGTGCATACGGTATATGGCAGTATTCTTCAACAGGTCGTGTAAACGGAATAAACGGTGATGTAGACCTCAACCACGGATATTATAACTACCCCGTTGCTATTGCTCCCAATACATACAGAAAAAATGAGGACGGCTCACTTTCACCCGTCCAGCCCGCAGAATCAACAACTGCAAAAACTTCATCTACTCCTTCAACAACCGTAACAAAGGCTGATGATTCAATCAAAGGCGTTGAATATATCGGTGCGGAAGTCCTCGACTGGAATTATGTGAAGGACGGCGGTTATGACTACGCTATCATAAATGCAGGAAACGGCATCGGAAACGGTGACTCCTATATAAATGAGAACTTTGAACTCAATTACAGCGGTGCAAAGGACGCAGGTCTCGGAGTTGGTGCTTACTGGATTACATCAGCATTAAACGAGGAAGAAGCTGTTGAAGAAGCAAAGACACTCAAAAAGACAATCGAAGGCATGAAGTTTGAATATCCCATATATCTCCAGATTGGCGGAGATGTCTACGAGAATATGTCCGTTGATGAAGTTTCTGCAATAGTTTCAGCATTCTGCAACGAAGTTCAGGGCAGTGATATGTATGTGGGAATTTACAGCTACCTCGATTTCTTCAATACAAAGCTTTCAGGCAAGGTATTTGATGACTTTGATATCCTTATTTCAAGTTACGGCGATACAAAGCCTCAGTTCGCTCCCAATCCTAAATACGGTATCTGGGAATATTCAAGCAGCGTTTCAATAGACGGAATTGAAACATCATTCACTGTAAGCAAGAGCAGCAGAGACTTTGCATCAGTAATGGAAGAATATCACAAAAACGGTTTCTGATAATTAAAATATGCATACCTTATGGTATGCATATTTTTTCAGTTATTAAATTAAAGCAGGTGGGATTATGGTAGAATTTATTACGGGTGGCTCAGGCAGCGGAAAAACTACTCTCATGTTTGAACGCATAAAAGCAGGAAACAGTTCAAAACAGATAGTTCTTGTCCCAGAACAGTATTCATATGAATTTGATAAAAGTCTTTATTTTTATCTCGGCTCAGTGGAATTCAACAAGCTGATTTCAACAAGCTTTACAGGTATTGCAAGACAGTTGTTTCAGGATTTCGGTGAACCCGACAGGCATGGCGAATATGCTGACGAATATGCAAGAATGATACTTATATATCAGGCTGTTTCGGCAGTAAGAAAAAAACCTGAGCAGTTCAGTTTTTTTCGCAGACAGAGTACACATAACGGCTTTGCGGAGGAAGTTCTTGACCTTATAAACGATATGAAGCGTTCAGGCATAACTCCTGATACGCTCCGCAGCAGCGCAATTTTCGCAGAAAAAAAATTATCCGACAAAACCAATGACATCGCTGATGTATATTATGAATATGAAAGGCTTATGCAGGAATACGGTTTCAAGGATAATTTTGAAAATATCCGTGTTGCCGCACATATAGCAAACCTGCATCAGTATTTCAAGGGGAAAAACGTCTATATAGATGAATTTGAAAGCTTTACGGGTGACCAGATTGACATGATTAAAATAATTATATCATCTGCCGCAAATACAGTCATAACTCTCAGGACTGACAACCCGTATGCAGGGGATTTCACGCTTTTTGAAACGGTAAACAGAACTTTCCGCACTATTGCTTCAATATGCAGAAATGAAAATATTGAGTACAAAGTCACAAAATGCGGAAAAAGCAAGCGTTTCAGACATGATGACCTTGAATATATCAGCGAGCATATAATGAGAAATTTCAAAGCCCGGCCGGAAAATGCTCCCAAACCCCAAAATTTCCATATCTTTGAAGCAAGGGATATGTACAGCGAAGTCGATTATGTGTGTGCAACCATAAAAAGACTTATACATGATGACAAAAACCTTAAATACGGCGATATTGCCGTACTTTCAAACAATATACAGCCCTATGAAGGAATACTGAAAGCCGCTTTTGAAAGATATGACATACCATTTTTTATGAGTACCGAAAAATCTGCGGTCAATACTCCTTTAATGGTATTTTTCACAACACTCCTCGACATACTTTCCGCAAAAAAACTGCACTCCGAACAGATATTCAAAATGATAAAATGCGGTATAAGCGGAATATCCCTCGAAGATGCCGCAATACTTGAAAATTACTGCTATAAATGGGGCGTTGACGGGGATATGTGGCTCTCTCCGTTTAAGGCGAAAGATGATGACCTTGAACTTATAGAGAAAATGAGAGAAAATATTATAACTCCCGTTTACAAACTCAGAAAAAAAGTCAGAAAAGACCGTCCGGCAGAAGAATACTGCCGTTATCTCTATGCATATCTTGTGGAATGTAATATTGAACGCAATATCGCTTCACTTATGTTAAAATTGATAAAGGAAAACAAGGACTATGCCGCATCGGAAATAAAAAAATTATGGTCGTGCCTTATGGATATTTTCGACAGCATAGTTTCTGTGATAGGAGAAAAGGAAATAAGTTTTGCTGAACTTTCAAGGATTATTCGTTCAATGACAGCAGGATTAAAATATTCCGTACCGCCCCAGACAATCGACAGCGTTATTGCTGCATCAGCAAGAACTGCAAGGCTTAATGCTCCGAAAATACTTTTTGCCATGGGTTCAACAGAAGGCGATTTCCCCAATCAGGTAAGCCTTCACGGGCTTTTTTCAGAGCTTGACAAGGAAAAACTCTCCGAAAAAGGTATAGAAATTTCAAGACCTTTGTCGGACCTCATCGCTTCGGAAAGACTTATAGTTTATAAGACACTTTCGACTGCATCGGAAAAACTCTATATAAGCTATCCGCTTTCAGACCTTTCAGGACAGGCAAAATATCCCTCGCAGGTCATAGGGGATATTATAAATATGTTTGACTGTGAGGACAAGGTTATCACAGAGGACAATATAACTCCCGATTACTACGCTGTTACGCTCCATTCGGCATTTTACAGATATATGCAGGATTTCAGGAGAAATGACGGCTGTATTGCCGCAATAGAAAAAATACTCACATCAGACAAAAATTATAACAGCAGAATCGGCAGAATTATAAACCGTTCGGAATTTTCTCAGGACTATAAAGTTGACAGGTCTGTTATGGAAAAACTTAAAAGATTTGACCCGCTCTATATATCGCCTACTGCCCTCGAAAACTATAACAGATGCCATTTCATGTATTTTTGCAGCAGTATTCTTAAGCTTCATACCTATGAAAAGGTTGATATTGATGTGCGTATCGCAGGAGATATAGTTCATGAATGTTTCAGAGGTATCCTTGCCCCACGCACAAAAGAGGAGTTTATATCTCTGAGCTATGAACAGATTTCTGACGAAATAAAGAAAAATGCCGAAAAATACAGGGATAAAAACCTCGCAGGCGAGTTCGGAAAAACTGCAAGATTTAATTTTATATTCAAAAAACTTACTGACGGAATTTCAAATGTAATGATACATACACAAAATTCTCTCATGGCATCGGATTTCAAGCCTATGGCTCACGAAATCAAAATAAAAGACGAAAAATCCGTGACTCTCCCTTTCGGAAAAGGAAATATCCTGCGCTTTTCAGGACAGATAGACCGTGCTGACGAATGTATCATAGATGATAAGAAATATATGCGTATCGTTGACTATAAAAGCAGTAAAAAAGAAATAAACAGCGAAAAACTTGCATCAGGTCTTAATATGCAGATGCTTCTGTATCTCTTTGCAGCAGCGGATACAGGCGGAATCTATGACGGATATACCCCTGCAGGAGTTCTGTATACTCCCATAAGAATAAAGGAACTTGACCTCGCTGATTCAAAGGATAAAAGTTTCAACCAGTCAGAAGTAAACTCAAAACTCAAAACTACGGGCATTATACTCGGAGACAAAAAAATAATAAACGCTATGGAAAAAGGCGGCGGCGGAAATTATATCCCCGCAAAATTGTGCAAGAACGGAAATATTGACAAAAAATCAAGCTGTATTTCAAGCGAGGGTATGCAGAAACTTAAAGAATATACCTACGGAAAACTCGTTGAAATGGCTGAATCCCTCCTCAGCGGAGATGTATCGGCTGACCCGTTGAAGGAAAAAAAGGATTTCCCCTGCGATTTCTGCGGATATATGGATATATGCGGTAATGTTGACCTCAGAAATCCACGCACGCCCGATGAAGATGAAGTCCGCAAGGCTCAGGAAATTCTCGATATGAAAGAATGAAAGGAGTGATTTTATGCCTTGGACAAAACAGCAGGAAGATGCAATAAATGCGGAAAATACTTCCATAATCGTTTCGGCTGCCGCAGGAAGCGGAAAAACTGCCGTGCTTACCGAAAGAATCTCAAAGATAATCGCTGACCCCGAAAAGGGCGTAAGGGCTGACAGAATAATTATCGTTACTTTTACAAATGATGCCGCCTCCGAACTTAAAAAGCGTCTTGAAAGAAACCTGTCAAAACTTATAAACGATAATCCCTCAGACAAGTATCTCCTTGAACAGCAGGTACACCTCAAAAATGCAAAGATATGCACAATAAATTCATTCTGTTTCGACCTTATAAGGGATAATATAGAGGAACAGGGCGTTACATCAGGATTTACCGTCCTTGACGATATTGACAATAAAGTTCTCAAATCTCAGGCTATGGACGACCTTATCGACTATTACTGCGAAAATGAAAATGATAAAATATCTTTTCTCTATGATAAATTCTGTATATCAAACGAAAAAAGACTTATAGATGTTATAAACTGTGTTGACGAATTTCTCGAATCAGAGGCTTACCGTGACAAATGGCTCGAAAAGGCAAATATGGAATATGCAAAGGATTTCAGGGAATCAGTGTATTACAGGCTTTTCATTGATTCATGTGTTAAAAAAATCAGAAGGGCAAAAATGCTCTCCGATGAAAGCGTACAGCTTATTCCAAAAATATTTCCCGATATATATACTGTTGCCGTTGCAGTAAAATCAAAAGACCAGTCCGAGAATGAAAACGATAAGATTCAGGAAATTCTTGATATTTTTGAAAATAATAGTCTGCCGAATGAAAATGATGCCGAAAGATTTGTCCGCTTTGACGATAAAGTCAGAATTTCCAAGAATACCGAATGCAACCGTGAACTGAATGACGTATATGCGGCAAAACGTACTGAATATATAAAGATTGTAAGACAGGTTGTGAAAAGTGCTGTCGCTGCCGAAAGCGATTTCTGTGAATCCGCTGAGGTTACAAAAGTTCTGACTGAGGTAATTAAAAAATATCACGAATTTATATGGGAAAGAAAAATCGAAAAAAATGCCCTCAGTTTCGATGACGGTGAAAGGCTTACACTTGAACTTCTTTCGGATTTCGATGAGGACGGAAATGTCATTCAGTCCGAAACTGCCAGAAATATATCACAGAATTATGATATAATCATGATTGACGAATATCAGGATTCAAACAACAAACAGGATATGATTTTCAAACTTCTTTCAAGAAATTTCAGAAAAGATGAAAACAATAATCCCATGTACGGTGATAATGTTTTCCTTGTCGGAGATGTGAAGCAGTCAATATACGGTTTCAGACTTGCAAATCCGAAGAATTTTATATCCACATTCAGAAGTTCAGAAAAATATGACAAGGATAGTAAAAGTAAAAATCAGTCGGTAGTGCTGAATAAGAATTTCAGAACATCTGAAATTGCAATTGATTTCATAAATTACCTGTTCTCAAATATCATGTCCGAAAAATGCGGCGATATCAACTACAATGACGATGAAAAGCTTTATTTCGGTGCGGAAAAATATAAGGACATTCCCGACTGCAAAACACATATAGCCTTTATCAATGACGATGAACCCGAAAACGACAGCGATGACGAAGATAAATATTCCGAAAGGGCTGAAAATCCCGAAGCTGCCTATACTGCCGAAAAAATAGCCGAGATGATAAAAAATAATTATCCCGTTCTTGACGAAAAAGGCAGAATCAGACCATGCCGCCCTTCCGATTTCTGTATACTTGTAAGAAAAAATAAATTCTCCGCTGAATATGTAAAACAACTTTCAATAAGGGGAATAGACGCAAAAGGTGCGGAAAAAAAAGGCTATCTCAAATCCCGTGAAATATCAATACTTATTGACCTGCTGAGAATAATAAACAATCCTCTGCTTGATATTCCTCTGACTGCGGTGCTTATGTCGCCCATGTATATGTTCACGGCAGGGGAAATAGCATATATAAAATCATTCGACAACGAAAGGGCATTGTATTCACTACTGCGTGATATTGCTGACGGCGGATACAATGGATTCAGCGATATAATCCTTTTGCAGAGAATAGGAGATTTCCTCGATTCACTTGACAGATACAGGCTTGACTCGGTAACAATGACATTGAGCGAACTTATCAACTCTGTCTATGAGGATACGGACTTTATACCTGTTATGCAGCTTTACAGTGACGGAGAGAAAAAACGTGCCAATCTCCGCTCACTTATACAGTATGCAGCTAATTATGACGAAAATTCTTCTGTTGAAGGCAATAACGGTCTCGGCGGATTTCTGAGGCATATCGACAGAATAATAAAAATAAAAAAAGATGAGGAAGGCAAAGCCTCCGCACCTTCGGGCGATTATGTGACAGTACAGACGATTCATGCATCAAAGGGACTTGAATATCCGTTTGTATTTCTTGTGGAAAATTCCGACTATTTCAGATTTGACAATGATATTGCAGCCTGCTCGTCTGACGGAAGAACAGGATATATATTATGTGACAACAAGCTTATGAGAAGATATAAAACTTTCCAGAAAGTCATGCTCAATGAAGAAAAAAGACATGAAACTTTAAGCGAGGAAATGCGCCTTTTGTACGTTGCACTCACAAGAACTCGGCAGAAACTTTTCATAAACCTTAAATGCGGTGAAAAAGCCCTCGACCGTTTGCAGAAACTTATTGATTTATTTATGGAAAATAACGGAAATACAGACGAAATTATAAATTCTGCAACAAGCTGTTCAGACTGGCTGTGGTCAGCCCTTATGTTACATTCATCATTTAAAAATATCGCAGGTGAACTCGATATGGATTATTATGAGGAAAATTCTGTAAATTACTGCAAAGATGATATTTTTGAGTATGAATTTTATGATATTGTATCCGCTGCCGAAAATGAAAAGTCACAAGAAGAAAAAATTGCCGCTCCCGATAATGAAGTATATGATGAACTTTTAAGCATAATAAAGACGGAATATGATGATACACTCTCAAAAATGCCTGCAAAACTCAGCGTAACACAGATATCACATAAATTTTCCGAAAATGAAAAATTTGATTTCACACTCCGCAGACCTTCTTTTCTTCTCGGAAAATCAAAGCTTACAGGTGCTGAAAAAGGTACTGCAATACATACTTTTCTTCAATACTGCGATTTTGAAAACGCCAAGGCTTCTCCTGCGGACGAAATAGCCCGTATACAGTCACTTGGCTATATTTCGCAGATTCAGGCGGATTCTATTGATAAAAAGAAAATCAGTGCATTTTTTGCAGGCAGTCTCTATAAAAGACTTGTCTGTGCAAAATCATATCAGCGTGAAAGAAAATTCATGGTCGCTGTTGCACAGCTCGATATAAACAACGAACTCATGGATAAACTCCGCAAGTCGGACGGTATGATAAAAGGTATCATTGACCTTATGTTTGAGGAAGATGACGGAATCGTTATCGTAGACTATAAATCAGACAGGGGAGCAGATGAGGATACTCTCAGAGAACGCTATACTCCGCAGCTAAGACTTTACAGAAGTGCTGTCGAAATAACTACGGGGAAAAAAGTAAAGGAACTCTGTCTGTATTCAATCCAGCTTGAAAAAACAATAAATATTGAACTGAGGTGAATAAAATGGCTTCAATAAAAAATAAAATCAGCTATAACTCGCCTGTTATACTTTCATTTGTTATAATATGCGCTGTTATTTATCTGCTTGATGTAATCACAAATACTGCGGTCAGCAATTTCCTTGCCCTTAGAAAGGCTTTAAGTTTTCAGCTTGTTACATATATATTCGCACACAGCGGACTTGAACATCTTACGGGAAATATGACGCTCCTGCTCCTTGTAGGACCTGTCGCAGAAGAAAAATACGGCAGTAAAAATCTTCTTCTCATGATTTTTTCCACATCAATAATAAGCGGTATACTCAACTGTCTGCTTTTCCATACGGGAATACTCGGCGCAAGCGGAATCGTTTTCCTTATGATAATATTGAGTGCATTCACAAATTTTGAAAAGGGAAAAATTCCTCTCACTCTTATACTTGTGGTTATTTTCTATCTCGGCAACGAAATAGTAAACGGTCTTTTTGCAAGCGACAATGTTTCTCAGTTCGGTCATATCGCAGGCGGAATAATGGGTCTTTTCTGGGGATTTTTCTACATATATTCGGGAGCTAAAAAGAAATAGGCATAAAAAATTATTTTCTTCATATAATGTACTGAAAGAGGTGGGTTTATGAAGAAAATAAGGTGGACGGAATTAATTATATCAATTGTCACAGCGGAACTTGTCGGGGCATTGTCGGCATTGATTTCGGGAGGATACAGCGAATATTATTCACAGCTTGTACAGCCTGCATTTGCTCCGCCCTCAGCGGTATTCCCTGTGGTATGGGCGATACTTTACGCAGTAATGGGCTTTTCGGCATATCTTGTATATTTTTCGGAAAGCCCTTACAGAAGAAATGCTCTTGTTATATATGCTGCCCAGCTATTGATAAATTTTTCATGGAGCATAATATTTTTCCGTTTCAAAGCCCTTATGCTTGCGGCGGCGGTTGCGGTACTGCTTGTCATAGCTGTTGCGGCTATGGTGATAATTTTCAGGAAAGTAAATAAAATTGCCTCATGGGTGAATATTCCCTATCTTTTATGGAGTATATTTGCGGCATATCTTGCTGTCGGGGTATATCTCCTGAACTGAAAAAAACTCTCCGTATATGCGGAGAGTTTTTTGTTAATTTTTCTGACCTGCCTTGTGCATTTTGCCGTCAGGGGTAATGATGTAGGTATGTTCAAGCTGTGCGGCAAGATTTCCCGTAACGGAACGCCTGTATTCATTTCTCAGGGCAGTCTGTTCTTCTTTTTCCTGCGGGGTAAGACCCTCGGACTTGGATTTTCTTGCGAGTTCGTTAATACGGTTGATTTTTTCCTGCGTCATAATTATTTCTCCATTACGCTTTCGGGGAGTGAATCTATAACGCCTGCATCAAGACGCTGAACAGCGGCAGCGTCCATGCCTGTAA
>OCVV012890135.1_pt1 | contig 34653 bp, 27 predicted proteins | sample 1539721 | NCBI WGS metagenome assembly OCVV01 (sample SAMN02144230, study PRJEB22623) | gut metagenome | biome: sheep rumen | host: Ovis aries | place: New Zealand | reverse complement strand
TTTTTTGCCAGCGCCCGTGACCCAGCGGCCTCTTGTATTTCAATCTCGCCGCACGGGCGGCCCGGCGAAGCCGTAGGCCGGCCGCTGGTTTACAGACTGTCATACGTGCTGCCTACGAAACAGTCCAGTTAAAGTATTTCAGAAACAGATGACAGCAATCTTCACAAATCCAGCTTTGGCTTTCGCATTCAAAATAGCCTTGCTTTAAGTCTCCTGCGTAGGCTCCGAATCTGGCCCAGCATAGCTCACAATGTTCATGCGAATCGTTCACCGGGTATTCTTTTTTTACAAGCTTTTTGTCGTACAGATAGCCCTTGTTCTTTCTTTCCCATTCGATCCATTTTGATATTTGCTCTGCATGATCCATCTCAATCATTCCTTTTGAAAAGCTATCGAATGAACATATTCAATCCAGTCAATCAGGGGAAGGTTGATTCTGCTCCATTTGTCAACACAGAGAACAGTCCGTGTTTCTGTTAATCCCATGTGTACTCAAGTTCGATATCCGAATCCGAAATTGTCTCAATTACAACATGTGTGTTAAGTCTGCGATGTTCAGATGGATAAAATGCCCCCCGCCAGTGGAGACGGTATGCTTCATACATCTCTGCAAACAATTCAATTTTCAATTTTTTCCGATCGAGAAGCTGAGATAGTTTCTCGATCGAGATTGGTTTGCCACAGAGTTTTGCGCCGCGTTTTGTGGGGTGCCTTTTCATGATCCAACAACTAAGATCATCAGGTTCCAACCCCAACATCCGAACTTGTCCGGCGTGTGAATGCCTTATATTCGTCCCATTTATCACGATAAAGCCTTCAGAAAAAACGAATCCAATGGAGTCTGAGTTTACAGAGATTTTCTCAATAAAACAATCACACAAGCTGAATCTGCAATTAGAACGCAAATCATTGCAATGTATTATTTCGCGCATAAGCATACTCCTACTGTGTCATCGGGGACGGTTCTCACTGTCATGTTTTTATGTTAACTTGTGTGTCGCGAAGAACCGACCCCGCTGTCACAAAACCGGCGCTTCACGGGTCAATCGGAGCAGCGCCCCGTGAGTGACCGTGATGGATGATTCCCGTAATCCTTTTCCGAAACAGTTTGTTGCAAGATCGCCAAAGACAGCAATCATACGTGACAACTGCGAGAGCAAAGCCGACCAATGCTGCAAAATAAGCAGCATTTGACGATTGAAAAACGAATCGCTTTGTGATAGAGCCAATCAATACAGCAATATACATCAAGAAAAGAAAGCAGTAGGCGGCTGTATGCCCCAGGGAATAATATTGTTTCCATGTCAAAGTGGATTCGTCTGTGTTTTTCTCTATTGAACAATGAAAATACATCTTTTCTGGAATTGTCGCAGGAAAATGTTTGGCTTTTACCGGAATCAGAAGCCGTTTTTTCGACACACTGCTCTTCTCCAAATATTCCAACACTTCATCATGGAAACTCGATTCGAACGCAATCCGATTGTTCATTTCACGCCTCCCATCAACTGCTGTCATGGAAGCAATCAGACAGAAACACATATGGATATTCCGCCTGTATGGATTCGTCACTGTTATTATACAGCTTGTTGAAAAAACTGTCAAGGCAGTCGTAAGCGTTCAGCCCTCCCTCCTGCGCAGGGCGAACAGATACAGGTCGTCAGATGACGCGCCGGAAAAAGGACGGAAATCGGTTGCTTTTCCGGCGGCAATCGACTATAATACGGATCGAAGCTGTTGATTGATCGTTCCCGTCAGTCGGACGCCGCGCTGCGCGTCGAGCCTGCCTGCGCGGGAAAGCGTCTGCGCGAGCCGGTCCCCTGTTCCACGATCATCTGAACCAGAAATCTCTGAGGTATTTGCCATGATTAAGCCGAAGCATCTTTGTCCGGGCGACACGGTCGCCATTGTGAGTCTTTCCGCCGGAACGCTGGGCGAGAGCTGGGCGATCCACAAGTATTACATTGCCAAGGAGCGGCTGGAGCGGGACTACGGTCTGAAGGTCAAGGCCATGCCCAACGCCCTGAAGGGGCGGCAATTCGTCTACGAGCATCCGGAGGCCCGCGCTGCCGACTGGATGGACGCCTTCCGCGATCCGGAGATCAAGGCGATTTTCAACGCCATCGGCGGAGACGACACCATTCGTCTGCTGCCCTATATCGACTTCGACGTGATTCGTCAGAACCCGAAAATCTTTACCGGCTTCTCCGACACGACGTCCAACCACTTTATGATGTACAAGGCCGGCGTCATATCCTACTACGGCGCAAGCGTCATGACCAACTTTTCCGAGTACGTCAGGATCAACGACTATACCGCCGCAGCGATCCGCGACACCCTCTTTGCGCCGAAGCCGGAGCTGGAGATCCCCTCTGCCCCCTACTGGTACGACGACGAGGACGAGAAGATCTGGTGGAAGGAAGAAAACGCCGGCGTGCTGCGACAGTATCACCCGGAGGAGATCGGGTACGAGATCCTTCAGGGCAGAGGCGTCGTGGAGGGCGAGCTGCTGGGCGGCTGCATCGACGTCTTTCCGGAGCTCATGGGCTGCCCCATCTGGCCCACGCGGGAGCAGTGGCGGGGCAAGCTGCTGTTTCTGGAGACCAGCGAGGCGGACATGGAGCCGCACATGCTGACCTGGCTGCTGCGGGGTCTGGCGGCGCAGGGGATCTTTGACGAGATCTGCGGCATTCTGGTCGGTAAGCCTGCCCGCCGGAGCAAATACGAGCCCTACAAGGAGGTCTACCGGAAGGTGGTCGGCTTTGAGGCCGGGCGGCCCGAGCTGCCGATCCTCTGCAACGTGAACTTCGGTCACGCGGAGCCGATCGGCATTCTTCCGATCGGCGCACGCTGCCGCCTGGACGCGGATCAGAAGACGCTGACCCTCCTGGAGCCGGCAACGGAATAAGGAAAGCAAATGATAATCGGACGAAGCGCCCGCCGCAATTTGCGGCGGGCGCTGGTTTTATTGGATGCGTTTTGCGATTTCGTAGGAATCAGCCGGTGGTGAAGTAGGTGGTGCCGGAGCCGCCCGTGGTGGTCTCCTTCCAGAAGTAGAGGCCGGTGGGCACGGAGGAGCCGACCATGAAGTATTTGCTGGAGGAGAAGCTCAGGTAAGGATAGCTGGTGCTGCGGGTGCTCTTGACGGTCATGTTGCCGCTGCTGTCCATGGAGAGGTTCCAGCGGCAGTAGGAGGAGCTGTAGGAGGTGCGGCTGTAGAGGTAGCTGCTGTAGTTGCCCAGGTAGGCGCCGGTGGAGGCGTTCCGGAGGGTGTAGTAGCTGCCCGTGGCCGAGACCTTCCAGACGTAGGCGCTGCTAACGCCGGTCAGATAACCGTCGGCATAGGTCATGCCCGTGTTGCTGTACAGGACGGAGCCGCCGGCGGAGGTGGACTCATAGGACTTGTTGCCGGACAGGCCCTTCAGCGCGTAGAGGCTGGAGGTGGAGGTGCCGTAGGTGATGACGTAGTTGCCTTCCCAGTTGGACGGCGCGGAGCCCAGGAGGACGTAGGCCGTCTCACCGGTGCCGGAGCCGGAGGTGTAGGAGTAGAGGGCGTACAGCGTGACGCTGCCGTTGACGGTCACATTGCCGGAGTAGGTGGTGGGCTGCTCCGTGGCGTCGCTCACGGTGGAGGTGACCCAGCCGAGGAAGGTGTAGCCGGAGGGAGCGCCGGCCGTGGGCAGGGTGATCGTGCCGCCGGCTTCCACGGTCATGGGGCTGATGGCGGACACGCCGGAGGGTACGGAGAAGGTCACGGTGTAGTAGGTGGTGCTGCCGGTGGCGGGCAGGGTGGTATGCTCGCGGCTCAGCTCGGCATTGCAGCGCGTGCAGTAGACCACGGTGTCATAGCCGCCGTCGGTGGTGGCGGTGGGCTCAACGTAGTTTTCCTGGACGGCGGAGCCGGCGCTGTGGCCCAGGGCCGCGACGGTCTTTGTGGTACGGCTCAGTTCTTCGCCGCAGGTGGTGCAGTAGACGACCTCGTCATAGTGACCGGCGGTGGTGCAGGTGGCAGCCGTCTCATTCTCCCGGACGGCGGAGCCGGCGGTATGGGTGTGGGTGATCTCGCCAATCACGGTGGTGTAATAGGTGGTGCCGCTGCTCACGCCCTTCCACAGACGGACGCCGGTGTTGACGGAGCTGTTGGTCCAGAAGTACTTGCTGCTGGTGTTGAAGCCGAAGTAGGGGTAGCTGCCGCTGTAGGCACACTTCAGGCTGCTGGCGTTGGTGCCCGTGCCGGGCGTCCAGTCGCAGTAGGAAGCCGTGTAGGTGCTGTAGCCGCCCATATAAGAGTTGGAGGCCAGGCCCATGTAGACGCCGGTCTTGACGCTCTGGAGGGTGTAGTAGCTGCCCTTGGGAGCCAGGGTGAAGACGTAATCCTCCGCGACGTTGGACAGGACGGAGCCGGACAGGCTGGCGCCGGAGTTGGCGTAGGAGGCGGCGTTGGCGGTGCTTTCGATCTGTGCGCCGTTGGAGCTGACGGTGACGCCCTTCAGCAGATACATGGAGCTGGAGGCGGTGCCGTAGGTGATGACGTAGTTACCGCTCCAGTCGGAGGGCGCGGAGGAGACAAGCTCGTAGGTCACGGCGCCGCCGCTGCCCTCGGTGTAGGAATACAGGGCGTAAAGGGTCAGATTGGAGGCGGGGGTGTAGGAGCCGGTCAGGACGGTGGGCTTGGCGGTTGCGTTTTCAACGGATGCGGTGACCCAGCCGACGAAGGTGTAGCCGTCGGGAGCGCCGGCGGTGGGCAGGGTGACGGAGCTGCCTGCTGCAGTGGACAGAGCAGCGGGGGCGGTCACGCCGTCGGGCACGGAGAAGGTCACGGTGTAGTAGACGGTGGGGCCGGTAGCGGGCAGGGTGGTATGGACGCGGCTGAGCTCCGCATCGCAGCGGGTGCAGTAGGTCACGGTGTCGTAGCCGCCGTCGGCGGTCTCAGTGGGAGCGACGTAGTTCTCCTGGACGGGAGAACCGGCATTGTGACCCAGGGCGGCCACGGTCTTATGGGTGCGGCTCATCTCTTCGCCGCAGGTGGCGCAGTAGACGACCTCGTCATAGCTGCCGGCAGCGGTGCAGGTGGGAGCCGTATAGTTCTCCTGCACGGCGGAGGCGGCGGTATGGGTGTGGGTCGCAGAGGGGTTGGTGTTGTAGTAGGTGGTGGAGGCAGTGGTCTGCTTCCAGAGCTGGGTCTTGTTGGTGGTGTAGCCGCTGTTGATGACGAAGTAGGCGTTGGAGCCCTTCACCATGTAGGGATAGTTGGAGCTGGCGGAGTTGCTCACCTTCATGCAGATGTTGTAGGTATCGTACTCCAGGCCCCAGACGCAGTAGCTGGAGGAGTAGGAGGAGCGGCTGTAGAGGTAGCTGTTGTAGCTGCCCAGATAGGTTCCGGTGGAGGCGTTCTTCAGGCTGTAGCCGGTGCCGGCCGCTTCCGCCTGGAAGACGTAGGCGCTGCCGACGTTCTTCAGCACGCCGTTGTCCAGGGTCATGCCGGAGCTGGCGAAGGTCACGGTGCCGCCGGCGGAGGCGCTCTCATAGGAGGTATTGCCGGACAGGCCCTTCAGCACGTACATGCCGGTGTCCTTGCCGCAGGTGATGACGTAATTGCCGGTCCAGTCGGTGATGGGCTCGGCCACGACCTCATAGATGACCTCGCTGCTGCCCTCGGTGCGGGTGTAGAGGGCGTACAGGGTGGCGTTGCCGGTGACGGTGTAGGTCGCGCCGGGCGCGTAGTAGGCGGGCTTCGCGGTGGTCTCAGCGACCTGAGCCTCGGTCCAGCCGACGAAGCTGTAGCCGTCCACCGCGGTGGCAGTGGCGGGCAGGGTGACGGTATCCTGAACGTAGGCGGTGGCGGTGCTCAGCGTAGAGCCCAGCGCCTTGTAGGTCACGGTGTACTGGGGCTTGACCGCGAAGATGACCTTGACGGTGCAGTCGGAGGAGGCGTTGACCGTGATGACGTTGCCGTTGATCGTGCAGGTGGCGGTACCGGAGGTCACCTGGGCATCGGAAACGTAGTAGCCGCTCTTGGGCGAGGCGGTGATCTTGTTGCCGTTGACGGAGACCGTGCCGTAGGAGGTGTTGTTGGAGACGGCGGTCACGGTGTAGCTGGCGTCGTTGGTGTAGGCCTTGATGCGGAAGTCGCCGTTGTTGGGCACGTTGGTCCAGGAGCCGTTGGCTTCCTTATAATAGGAGGTGTTGCCGTGGTTGGTGTGGGTGAAGGTGACCCAACTCACGTCGCTGCTGGTGGCGTCGTAGGGGATGTGGACGTAGGTGTTGTTCTCATCGGGATCGGGCTCCGGGGTGCTGAGCTTGAAGACGATGGAGAACTTCTCGCCGTTCGTCAGAGACACGCTCTGATCCAGGGGGATGGTGAAGTAGCCGGAGTAGGGCAGGTAGCCGGTCTGCGTGGCAGCCAGGGTACCGGAGGTGGGGTTGGTATCGGAGGTCAGACCCGTGTAAACGTACAGGGTGTAGGTGGTGGCCTCATCCCAGGGGGAGAGGGCAACGGCCTGGAGGCTCTGGGTGCCGTTGGCGGTGAAGATATTGGCGATCTGGCAGTTGTTGCCCATGCTCTGATAGTTCACCACGTTGCCGGTGCCGTCGTACTGATAGCAGTGCTGATAGTTGTCCTCCGCGGCGACCTTGTAGAAGCAGCAGGCGCCGTTGGCGACGGAGGTGTCCTCATAGGAGAGGTAGAAGTAGCCGTTATTGCCCCAGGAGCTGCCCCAGGAGTTCTTGATGATCCATGCGCCGGGGTTGGAGGGGCGCTTGCCGGACTTGAAGTTGGAAACGGCGTAGTTGTCGTCCCAGCCGACCACGGTAACGGCGTGGTTGGAGGAGGTGCCGGCGTTATAGTAGTAGGCGTAGGTGGAGGTGTTCAGGTAGGAATCGCTGTGGTAGTAGCTGATGGTGCCTGCGCCGTACTCCATAATGGCTTCCTTCACCGCCTGCTGATCCGAGACGTTGATCCAGGTAGCGTCGGTGATATGGGCCACGTTATAGTTGTAAGCGTACTGGGAGTTCAGACCGGAGGTCGAGGAGCTGGCCTTGCTGTAGGCCAGAGCGGAGGTGGACTCGGAGGCCGCGCCCGCCCAGCGCATCAGGGTGTAGGTAGCCAGAGCGTAGTTGCCGCCCCGGTCCAGATATGTGGAAGCGCTGCTGTCGGTGGCGGGGGTGGTCTTGTCGCCGGTGAGCATTCCCTCGGCGTCATAGGCGCTGGTGTAGGTGAACCAGGCCAGATGCAGCTCGGAGAGGTCCATGCTGGTGGTTGCAGCGGCGCCGGTATCTTTATTGATGATCCCGTGCTTGATCATGTAGGCCTCCACCGGAGCCATGGTGCCGAAGGTCCAGCAGGTGCCGTAGGGGTTCTGATTCTTGACGGAGGTGATGTAGCCGTAATTGCGGCTGTCGTAGCTGGAGGGGATGGTAGCGCGGGTACTGGTGCGGCCGGAGAGGCTTCTGTAGGTCGCCATGTCGCCGCGCGCATAGGCGTCGCTGACGGCGCTGCTGCCATGCCGCTCAAAGGGGATGTAGTCGTTGACGCGTCTGTCGATCCGGAATTCGTACTGGGGGCTTCCGGCGAGGGCGACGGTCGGGAACATCGTGATCACCAGAAGGAGGGTAAGTGCGAGCGCGAGGATTCTTTTCAGCGAGTGTTTCATAAAAACTCTCCCCATCACATAAAATTTGCACCGCGATTGCAGCACGGTTATATTATAAATGATGTCCAAAGGATTATCAATACTCACTATAATTTTCGTCAAAATTGCACGAAACAGCATGGCACGATTTTGTAAAAGATGCAGGGCAGTTCCAGACTATTCCGTATATTTCTCCTGTAACCCTGCATATTGAGCCATACAGGGACAAGAAAAAGGGGCTGCGCCGGGCAGCCCCTTTCAGAGAAGTATGCTGTTTTCGGATCAAGCCTGTGCCTTGAGACCGTAGGATTCCGCGAGCTTGCGGAAGGCGGGAAGGCTGCGCTGGATCATCGCCGGGGAAACGCAGGTGCTGAACCGGGTGAAGCCCGGGCAGCCGAAGCCGTCGCAGGGAACGGTCAGGATATTCAGCGCCTTGGCGCGGTCGGAGAAGGCCATGGAGTCGCCGTCCGGCGCTTCGACCATCATGTAGAACGCGCCCTGCGGCTTGACGCAGCGGAAGCCCATCTTGGTCAGCTCGGTGTAGAGGGTAATGCGGTTGGCGTCATAGGTCTTGAGGTCGGGCCGCAGCTCGGTGTTACGGGCGACGACGAGCTGCCACATGGACGGGGCGCAGACGTGACCGACGGCACGGGCCGCGCCGGCAATGGCGGCGTAGACCGCTTCGCTGTCCGCGCAGCAATCAGGCACGCAGACGTAGCCGATACGCTCGCCGGGCATGGACAGGATCTTGGAGTAGGAATAGCAAATGATGGTGTTCGGGTAGATCGCCGGGATGTAGGCGGAATCCAGTCCGTCATAGACCAGCTCGCGGTAGGGCTCGTCCGAGACGATATAGATCGGATGGCCGAATTCCTCGCCCTTGCGGGTCAGGATCTCGCCGAGCTTCTGCAGGGTCTCGACGCTGTAGATGACGCCGGAGGGGTTGTTCGGGGAGTTCACGATCACCATCTGGGTGTTCTTCGTGATGCGCTTTTCCAGCTCGTCAAAGCGGATCTGGAAGTTCTCGGTATCGGGCGGGACGACGACGCAGGTCGCGCCGGTGGACTTCGCGTAGGCGGGGTACTCGGAGAAGTACGGGGCCAGAAGGACGAACTCCGCGCCGTCCACGGCGAGGGCGTTCATCACGGCGGTCATCGCGGGAGCAGCGCCGCAGGTGAAGAAGATGTTCTCGGGGCGGATCTTCGTGCCGGTGCGCTTGCAGAGGTCAGCTGCGATGGATTCGCGGGCCTCGGCGCAGCCGCCGGCGGGGGTATAGCCGTGCAGGGTGATGGGATCGACCGTCTCAAGCAGCTCGCGGACGGTATCGGCAACCTTGGCGGGAGCCGGAACCGAGGGGTTGCCGATGGAGAAGTCAAAGACGTTTTCCTTGCCGACGATCTTAGCCTGGGCCATGCCGTACTCAAAAAGCACGCGGATGCGGCTCTTGGCGACGCCCATCTGATGGAACTTTTCTACTACCATATTCTTACATCCTTTCGGGAAAATGATATACGTTTGCCTGCTCCTGGCCGGTCAGGATGCGCAGACCGCCCTGGGCCAGAGCGTCCATCTCGTTCTCCCCTGCCATGACGACCACGGGGGCAATGAAGCCGACGCGCTCCCGGATCCAGTCGGTCAGCAGCTTGGAATAGGCCATGCCGCCGGTCAGGATGATCGCGTCGTATCGCCCGCCGAGGACGACGGAGAGCATGCCGATGGTCTTGGAGATCTGATAGGCCTCGGCGCGGTAGATCGTCTCCGCCTGCTCGTCGCCCGCCTGGATGCGCTTTTCGATCTCACGGGCGTCGCTGGTGCCGAGATAGGCGTACATGCCGCCCTTGCCGCGGATCTTTTTCAGCAGCTCCTTCTCGGTATACTTGCCGGAGAAGCAGAGCGGAACGAGGGCAAGCGACGGGAAGCTGCCGGCGCGCTCCGGGGAGAAGTGGCCGTCGTCGTCGCCGACCGAATCAATGATGCGGCCGTGCTCCAGGACGCAGGCAGAGCAGCCGCCGCCCAGGTGCATGACGATGAGGTTCATGTCCTCGATGCGCTTGCCCTGCTCCTTGGCGTAACGGAATGCCATCGCGCGGCTGTTGAGCACGTGGCAGAAGCTGCGGCGCTGAATATCCGGCATGCCGGTGATCTTTGCCACGGGGCTGAGGTCGCCGGAGGTCACGGCGTCGTAGATGAAGGCGGGGATGCCTGCCTCGTCGGCGATCTTCTTGGCAAGCAGGCCGCCGAGGTTGGAGGCGTGGGGCTGGCTCCAGCGGTGATCGACCAGGGCCGTGCAGAGGTTATCGTCCACGACGTAGCCGCCGGTGGTCAGACCGAAGACCAGACCGCCGCGCCCGACGACCGCGGAAAGGTCGCTGGGCTTGATCCCGTTCTGCGCCATGAAGTCGCGGATCAGAGCCAGACGGTACGGGACCTGGTCCGCGATTTGCTCGAACTGCAGGAGGTCTTCCTTGTTGTGATCCAGACTGTACTGGAGCTTCTTTTCCGTCCCGTCATAGATCGCCAGCTTGGTGCTGGTGGAGCCGGGATTGATGATGAGCTGCAAGCAGGACATGGGAGCCTCCTTATTTGTTGCCGCAGATGCCCGCGCAGGCCATCAGGGAGTAATACTTCTCCTCGAAGCTGGCGCTGCGGGAATTCAGGGCGATGGGGCACTTTGCGCCGGTGACGACGCCGACCATCCGCGCGCCGCCGTAGAGCAGCAGGGCCTTGACCATGATATTGCCGACGGCCATATAGGGCACGAGCAGAATATCGGTGTTGCCGGAGACCGGGCTTTCGTACTTCTTGATCTTGCAGGATTCGAGATCCATCGCAAGGTCGAGGGAGATGGGGCCTTCGACGCAGCAGTCGCCGAATTCACCGGCCAGAGCAGCCTCCTTGAGGGCGGCGGCGTCTACGGTCTCGATGATCTTGGGGCTGACGGTCTCCGCCGCGCAGACGGCGGCGACCAGCGGACGCTCGTAGCCCAGGCCGCGGAAGGCCTCGACCGCATTGCGGAGGATGCCCTTCTTCTGCTCCAGATCGGGATGGGGCACCATGCCGCCGTCGGCCACGCCGAGCAGCTTGTGGTAGCCGGGGATCTCGATGATGGCGGTGTGGGAGATGATCCCGCCCATGCCGATGCCGGTCTGCTTATTGACCACGGCGCGCAGGATCGCGGAGGTCTGCATATAGCCCTTCTGCAGGAAGTCGGCCTTGTCCTCGCGGATGAGCTGGACGGCCTTGAAGGCGGCGTCCTCGTCGGTGTCGGCGTCGATGATGCAGTCGGCGGGCACGTCGTGACCGAGCTCCTTGCCGATGCGGACGATCTCGTCGCGGTGACCGACCAGGATATAGCGAAGGATGCCCTCGGAGGCCGCGTGGAACACGGCCTCGAGCGTGTGGGCGTCGTGGGCGCAGGCCACGGCAACGGTCTTGGGCGCGCCGGAGCCGACGCGCTCACGCAGGGCGTTGAAGTCTTTTAACATGGGCCGCTCCTTACGCCTGCACGGCCTCGTGACCGGCGCGGTAGGCCTTCAGGTTCAGCTCGCGGAACTTTTCGGGAACGGTGCGGGCGATGACGGCTTCCCAGTCCACCACGCCGTCCATCCCCAGGGCCTTGACCATGGAGCCGAACAGGACGATGTTCATGCACTTGCTGGAGCCCAGGCTCTGGGCGATCTCGCCGGCCTTGAGCACGTGGCACTTGAAGTGGGCCTGCATGGCCTCCAGGCAGCCTTCGGGATACTGGGCCAGACCCGCGGCAATGCTGGAGGAAGCCATTTCGTAGTCGTTGATGACGGCGATGCCGTCGGGCTTGAGGTAGTCGGCATAGCGGACCGCTTCCATCTTCTCGAACGCAACGATGATATCAGCCGCGCCCTTGCCGATGACGGGAGAGTTGACCTTCTCGCCCCAGTGGACCTGGGTGGAGACGGAGCCGCCTCTTTGGCTCATGCCGTGGACCTCGGACATTTTCACGTCATAACCGGCCTCCATCAGGCCGTTGACCAGTACCTTCGCGGTGAGGATGGCGCCCTGACCGCCAACGCCGACAAGCAGCGCGCTCTTCGTGTTCGTCATGGTTATTTCTCCTCTCTGCTGATCGCGCCCATCGGGCAGACCTGCGCGCAGACGGTGCAGCCGACGCACTGGGTCGTGTCGATCTTTGCCTTTTTGTTTTCAACCAGGATCGCCGGGCAGCCAACACCGATGCAGCGCTTGCAGCCGATGCACTTGTCGGTATCGACCTTGCACTTGCCGATGTCGTGCTTGATGCGCTTGATCAGCAGGCAGGGACGGCGGGCGATGATGGCCGCGCGCTCGGTGGAATTGAGCGCGTCCTGAATGGCCTGTTCCATGGCCTTGAGATCCTGCGGGTCAACGATGATGACGTTCTTGTAGCCGTAGGAGCGGAGAATATCCTCGATGGCCAGCTTCTCGGCAATGTCGCCCTCCAGGTTGAAGCCGCTGCCGGGGTTGTCCTGGTGGCCGGTCATGCCGGTGATGGAGTTGTCGAGGACGACGGGGATGAGGTTGCCGTTGTTATAGACGATCTCAGCCGCGCCGGTCATGCCGCTGTGGAAGAAGGTGGAGTCGCCGAGGACGCCGAAGACCTTCTTATCGGTCACGCCGGCAGCCTCGAAGGCCTTGGCCATGCCCATCGCAACGGAGAAGCCGCCGCCCATGCAGACCACGCTGTCCAGGGCGTTGAGCGGAGCGGAGCCGCCCAGGGTGTAGCAGCCGATGTCGCCGGCAATGACGAAGTCCTTGTGCTTGGACATGGTGTAGAAGAAGCCTCTGTGCGGGCAGCCCGGGCAGAGAGCGGGGGGACGGGAGACGGCGGTCACGCCGACGTCAGTCGCCTGGGGCTTTTCACCGAAGACGCGCTCCTTGACGATCTGCGGGTTGAGCTCGTACATATTGCCGATGAGCTCCTTGCCGACGCAGTCGATGCCGGCAGCCTTCATCTGATCTTCCATGAAGCCGTCGAGCTCCTCGATGACGTAGAGCTTGTCAACCTTCGCGGCGAATTCGCGGATCAGGTCCATCGGCAGCGGGTTGGTCAGGCCGAGCTTGAGGAAGGAAGTATCCTCGGGGAAGGCGTCCTTCGCGTAGTAGTAGGCGATGGAGGCGGTGACGACGCCGATCTTGGTGCCGTTGAGCTCCATGCGGTTCAGGGGGCTGGTCACGCCGTACTCGGTCAGCTTGCGGAGGTTTTCCTCGACCTTGGGATGATGACGGTAGGCGTTGGCGGGAGAGGAGATGTACTTGCCGGTGTCGCGCTTGTAGGCCGGGACCGCGTGCTCGGTGCGCTCACCGAAGGCAACGAGGCTCTTGGAGTGCGCGACGCGGGTGGTGGTGCGGACCATGACGGGCATATCGAACTGCTCGGAAAGATCGTAGGCAGCCTTCATGAAGTCCAGGCATTCCTGGGAATCGGAGGGCTCGAGCATGGCGATCTTGGCAGCCTTGGCATAGTAGCGGTTGTCCTGCTCGTTCTGGGAGGAGTGCATACTCGGGTCGTCGGCGGAGATGATGACCATGCCGCCGCTGACGCCGTTGTAGGCAGCGGTGAAGATGGGGTCGGCGGCGACGTTGACGCCGACGTGCTTCATGGCGCAAAGGCTGCGGACGCCGGCGATGCTTGCGCCGTAGGCGACTTCCGTTGCGACCTTTTCGTTCGGGGCCCACTCGCAGTACAGGGAATCCTTGTACTTGGGCAGGTTCTCAAAAATCTCGGTGCTGGGGGTGCCGGGATACGCCGAGCAAACCTTGACGCCGGCCTCATAGGCGCCTCTGGCAATGGCTTCATTGCCGGAAAGCAGTTTTCGATCCAATTGAATGACCACCTTTCTTGTATTTGGGGGTTGGACGTGGGTAGATTTTGGCATTGTCTACAAGAAAATTATAAAATAAGACTTGCAAACTGTAAAGATTAAACTTATAATAGCAGTATAAGTTTTTCTTATTTAACTTTTTCGGGAGGCAGGCATTATGACGGTACAGCAGGTGCTCTACGTGCTGGAGGTGGCAAAGGTGCGGAGCGTTTCCCGGGCGGCGGAGCGGCTCTATCTTTCGCAGTCCGCGCTCTCGCAGCAGCTTCGCAAGCTGGAGGAGGAGCTGGGCTATCCCCTCTTTTCCCGCACGGCCCACGGTCTGGAGCTGACCGACGGCGGAGCGTTATTCTGCCGGGAGGGGGCGCAGGTAGCAGAGGTGTGGCGGAGCTTCTGCGGCAAGGTGGAGCAGGACCATTCCAGGGAGCACATCCGCCTGCGCCTGGGCATCGGCTCGCGCGTCTACTCCAACGGACTGTTTCCGCACGTGATGGCCTTTTTTGAGGCCAACCCCAGGCTGGAGGTCACGCTGTACACAGAGGCGGGCCACGACGTGCTGGAGGCCCTGCGCCGGGGCGAGCTCGATCTGGCGCTGGACCGTCTGCCGATGGGAGAGGAATCGGGCGACAACAGCCGCTTCTTCTACGGCCCGCTGATCCGGGAGCGGCAGTGCGTCCTGATGAATCGCTCCGACCCCCGCGCCGGACAGCCCTCGATCACGGTCCCGGAGCTGCAGGGCTGCACGATGATGTCCGGTCTGGAGGACTCCGCAGAGGACCGGAATATGCGCGAGGTCTGCCGCCGCTTCCATATCAAAATCGGGCGGATCTACCGCTCGGACGGCATCGATACGAATATGCGCCTGGTCCGCGAGGGAACCGGCGTGGCCCTCGGCCCGGCCTCCTTTGCCGACTACTACCAGGTGGCAGCCGTGCCGCTGGACCCGGAGCTCTGGGTCAGCCTGCAGTTCGTCTGTCTGAAAAGCACCCTCAAGCGCCCGGAGGTCCGCCAGTTCCGCGACTACCTGCAGGCGATCTGCAAGCAGCGCGAATCCCTGGCGGGTACGGTATAAGACAGGACCACCGGCTCAGCCGGTGGTCTTGTCTGTTATTCCGCAGCAGCAGTGGGGATCTCGGGGTCGAAGCTCGGCATCATGCGGAGCTTAAAGAGGTTCTGGCGGTGGCGACGGTCGATCTTTGCCTTCGTCTCGGGATCGTCGATCTCGCCGGTGCGGATATAGCGATCCAAAACCGCGTAGGTAAAGCCGAGGTTGTCCTCGTCCGTCTTGCCGCAGAGGCCGTCGATCGGGGGCTTCTCCACCAGGACCTCGGGCAGACCGAGATAACGGCCCACGGCCTTGACCTCCTGAACCGTCAGATGCGACAGGGGGCTGAAATCGCCGGCTGCGTCGCCGTAGCGGGTGGAGTAGCCCACCCAGTCCTCGGAGAGGTTGCAGGTATTGACCACGCGGCCGTTGCAGCTCTGGCTGACGGCATAGACCGTTGCCATGCGGATGCGCGGGGGGAGATTCACGATGCTCTGGTTGGAGAGGGTCAGTCCCTCTGGGATCGCATGCTTCACGCCCTCCACGGCGTCGTGGATATTGACCTCGAAGCGCCGGATGCCCAGATGGTCGCAGAGCAGATAGGCCATATCAATGTCGAACTGCTCGCCGTTCGGCATCAGAACGCCGATGACCCGGTCCTTGCCGAGCGCCTCAACGCAGACGGCGGCGGCCACGGAGCTGTCCTTGCCGCCGGAAATGCCCAGGACGGCGTTGCAGTCGGGGCCGTTTTCCGCAAAGAAGTCCCGGACCCATCGGACGCACTGAGCGGTCACTTTTTCAACGTCAAACATTTTCATTACACCTCATAAAGAAGATTCAGCGTTCGATTCGCGCGCGGAGCGGGCGGCCTCAAGCCAGCAGATCATTTCTTCCCGGCCCTCCGGCGTGAGGGGGAAGGTCTTCTCCCCCTCGATGGGGCTGAGCTCATAGCACAGCGGGCCGTGCCAGTACTCGGCCTTGACGGAGCTTGCCGCGTGATCGACCTCCTTCTGGGTCGCCATTTTCACGTCCGGCGTGATCTTGAAGCGGAAGTCTCCGGCGCTGCCGGTGAAGACGTTCCCGTTTTCAAAATGGTGGAAGACGGGAAGCCAGATCCCGGCGCTCATTCCGCCATCAGCGCTTCCATCTCGTCGATCAGCTCGCCGAACAGGGCAAGGGCCTGGTTGACGGGCTCGGGGCTGGACATATCCACGCCTGCGCCCTTGAGCAGGTCGATCGGATCCTTGGAGCAGCCGCCGGAGAGGAAGCCGACGTAGTCCTTGACGGCCTTCTCGCCCTCGCGGAGAATGCGGCGGGACAGGGCGATCGCGGCGGAGTAGCCGGTGGCGTACTGGAAGACGTAGTAGTTATAGTAGAAGTGCGGGATGCGCTCCCATTCGTAGGCGATCTCGTCGTCGAGCACGATGCCGTCGCCGAAGTAGAGGTGGTTGAGCTTCTTGTATTCCTCGCACATCCGCTCGGCGGTCAGGGCCACACCCTGCTGGTTGAGCTGACCGATGATGAGCTCGAACTCGGCAAACATGGTCTGACGGTAGAGGGTGGTGCGGAACTGCTCGAGGAAGTGGTTGATGAGGTAGGCCCGCTCCTTCTTGTCGGTGGTCTTGGAGAGCAGATGCTCCATCAGCAGAGCCTCGTTGCAGGTGGAGGCGACCTCCGCGACGAAGATCACGTAGTCGGCGTCCACGGGGTTCTGGTACTTGTTGGAGTGCCAGGAGTGGAGGGCGTGACCCATCTCATGGGCCAGGGTGAACTGGCTGTCGAGGGTGCCGGTGTAGTTGAGCAGGACGTAGGGATGGACGAAAGCGCCGGCGGAGTAAGCGCCGCTGCGCTTGCCGACGTTCTGGTAGACGTCGATCCAGCGGTTCTCAAAGCCCTCCTTGAGGATTCTGCGGTAATCCTCGCCCATCGGGGCCAGGGATTCATAGACAGTCTGCTTGGCCTGCTCAAAGGGGATCTTCGCGTCCGCGCCGGGGACCAGCGGGGTATAGAGATCGTAGAAGTGGAGCTCGTCCACGCCGAGCAGCTTCTTGCGCAGGGCCACGTAGCGGTACATCTTGTCCATGTTCTGATGGACGGCCTCGATCAGATTGTGATAGACGCTGACCGGGACGTTGGTGTTGTCCAGAGAGGCCTCGAGGGGAGACGCGTAATGCCGGGCGTCGGCGTTGAACTGCAGGGCCTTCACCTGGGAATTCAGGATCGCGGCGACGGTGTTCTTGTTGGCGGCCCAGGTATGATAGGTGTTCTGGAAGGCGGACTTGCGCAGCTCGCGGTCCGGGCTCTCCATGTAGGAGATGTAGGTGCCCTGGGAGAGCGGGTGCTTGTTGCCGTCCTTGTCCACGGCGTCGGGGAAGGTCAGGTCGGCGTCGGCAAACTTGGAGTAGATGTCGTCGGGCGCCTGCATCATCTCGCCGGTCATGGCCATCAGCTTTTCCTCGGCGGGGCTGAGCACGTGGGCCGCGTGGCGGCGGATATTGAACAGGTAGCGGCGGTAGCGCTCCAGACCGGGGGCCTCGGCATAGAAGCGTTCCATCGTCTCCTCGGGGATCGCCATGATCTCGGGGGTCTCGAAGGCCGTGGCGGAGGCAAAGCCGACGTAGGCGGACATTGCCATGCCGTTCATCTCCTGATATTTGGCGACGCGGGTGTCCTCGTCGTTGCGGCGGGAGGAATAGTTGAGCAGGTTGCTGAGCAGAACGTTGGCCTCTTCGGTCTTGGTCGCGTAGGTCAGAAGGGTCGCGGCGTCCTTGCCGAGCGTTCCGGCAAAGGCAGCAAGCTCGGCGGAAAGGGCCTTGAGCTTCTCGAGGTCCGCCATCCAGGCCTCGTCGGTGGGGTACATATCCTCGACGGCCCAGCGGTCGGCGGCAGCGATCTCACTGCGTTCTAAAATCTTCTTGGTTTCAGCCATGTTCGTTTTCACCTTTCTGTTGAAAATGAGTGCGGGTAAGACTGAGTTTATTGTACTCCGCAGAGGCAGGGTTCGTCAAGAGGGAAAACGGAAGATTGAGGATTTCCCCTTTCGATCGGAGCTGCGGCAAATATGCGCGGAAAAAGTTGCGGCAAATTTGCATAAATCCACTTGCTTAATCGGAAAAGGTATTATATAATACAGTCAGAAATGTGGGCGCGTGCGTCCCGTTCGAATCTGGACTGAACCGGAAAAACAGAAAGGAGCAACTACTATGGGTCTTATTTCTGCGGGCATCGGCGCAATCGGCGGCGTGCTGGCTGATCAGTGGAAGGAGTTTTTCTACTGCGACGCGATCGACAAGAACGTGCTGGTCGTCAAGGGCCAGAAGCGCATCTCCGGCCGTTCCTCCAACACCAAGGGCAACGACAACATCATCTCCAACGGCTCCCTGATCGCCGTGGCCGACGGCCAGTGCATGATCATCGTGGAACAGGGCAAGATCGTTGAGGTCTGCGCCGAGCCCGGCGAATTCGTCTATGACACCTCCACCGAGCCCAGCATCTTCACCGGCAAGCTGGGCGAAGGCATCAAGAACACCTTCAAGCTGATCGGCAAGCGCTTTACCTTCGGCGGCGACACCGGCAAGGATCAGCGCGTCTACTACTTCAACACCAAGGAGATCGTGGAAAACAAGTTCGGCACCCCGACGCCCATCCCCTTCCGCGTGGTGGACCGCAACATCCATCTGGACATCGACGTTTCCGTCCGGTGCAGCGGTCTGTACTCCTACCGCATCGCCGATCCCCTGCTGTTCTACGCAAACGTCTGCGGCAACGTCGAGCGCGACTACACCCGCGACCAGATCGATTCCCAGCTCAAGACGGAGTTCGTCTCCGCCCTCCAGCCCGCCTTTGCCAAAATCTCCGAGTTGGAGGTCCGGCCCAGCGCCCTGCCCGGCCACGCCGAGGAGCTGAGCGACGCGATGAACGTCGCCCTGTCCAAGAAGTGGGGCGAGCTGCGCGGCTTGCAGGTGGTCTCCATCGCGATGAACCCGATCACCCTCTCCGAGGAGGACGCGGAGCTCATCAAGAAGGCCCAGCACGCTGCCATCATGCGCGATCCCAACATGGCTGCCGCCACCCTGGTCGAGGCCCAGAGCCAGGCCATGAAGGACGCCGCCAAGAACTCCGCCGGTGCGATGACCGGCTTCATGGGCATGGGTATGGCCCAGCAGGCCGGCGGCGCGAACGCTGCCAACCTCTTTGCGATGGGTCAGCAGCAGGCGGCCCAGCAGCCCGCACAGCCCGCTCCCGCTGCCGCCCCGGCAGCCAACACCTGGAAGTGCGACTGCGGCGCGGAGAACACCGGCAAGTTCTGCATCGAGTGCGGAAAGCCCAAGCCCGCCGACGGCTGGGCCTGCCCCAAGTGCGGCACGGTGAACAAGGGCCGGTTCTGCATGGAATGCGGCGAGAAGAAGCCCGCAGGCGAACCCCTGTACAAGTGCGACAAGTGCGGTTGGGAGCCTGAGGACCCGAAGCATCCGCCGAAGTTCTGCCCCGAGTGCGGCGACCCCTTTGACGACAAGGACGTCCAGTAATCCCCTCCCCCGCTGAGCGGGACTGACGAAAACACCCGGCTTCCGGAGCTTTCCGGGAGCCGGGTGTTTGCACGCTTACAGACTGTGGTCCGTGCAGCAGTCGTACCAGTGGACGTAGAGCTTGCCGTTGACCCAAAGCCGCTCGTTTTCCGGAAGGAGCTCGTGCCAGGGCTTGCCCCATCTCCCCTGCTGCCAGTCGTCGCGGTTGAAGCGTCGCCATAGCACGGTGCGGCCTTCGGCGTTCAGGTATTGCTCAGAGACGACGCCGGTTTCGTAGTCCTCAATGTCCATGACCCGGAGCACATCATAGGTCTTGTCTCCGAAGGTCAACGCACAGCGGTCTACGACGTCCAGAACGGCGCGCCCTGCCGGGCAGCGGATCTGATCGCCGGAACGGACGATCTCGCCCTTCGGGACCAGGTGGGTCTCCGCGCCGACGTTGTCTTCCCCAAAGCCCCAGTTCATCGTGAAATCCTCGCCGTCAAGGAAGGTGGTCAGCACATGGACGCCGTTTGCGTTCCGGGAGACCGCCAGGAAGCGGGAATGGGTATCGGTGAGCTGCGCGATAAAGCTGGTCTGTTCGCCCGGGTCAGAGGGATCGCTGCAGCCCGTGGGATCAACGCCTCTTCCAACGGCGTGTATCTCAACGCCCTCGATGCCGTGAACACTGGCCTTGCCGACGACTTCGATTTGGTATGAATATGTGCGTTTTCGCGAGGGCTGATCGTACATGGCCCAGGACAGCTTTTCTCCGATGCGCGGAACGGTGAACCATCCCATCAGCTCCTCGCACAGTATTTCGGCCGGACCTCCGGTGACGCGGATGGAATACTCGGGCAGATAATCGGGCAGTTGTTTCATGGATAAGTCTCCTTTCTTGGTTGGCGGAATGGGATAGGCCTTGCGGAAATGCTCCTTGGCATAAAACAGGCGGCTTTTGACGGTACCCACCGGGATATGAAGCCGTTTTGCGATCTCCGCCTGGGGAAGCTCCTTCCAGAAGTACAGATACAGAATCTGGCGCTCCTGATCGCCGAGCTTCTCCAGCGTCTCCTCCACCACGCTCCCGACCGTAACGCCGCGGACGCCGTACACGAGGCAGTCCTCTTTGAGCGCATCGATCGGGATCTCGAGCTGGACGCTCCTGCGGCGGAAATAGTCCGCGCATTTTCTGCGCGCGATGCTGAGCACCCAGGCGCGGAAGGCTTCCGGGCTTTTCAGTTTGTCGTAATTCCGGTAGGCCGCAATCCAGGTCTCCTGCAAAACGTCGTCTGCGTCCGCCCGCGATTGCAGACGAAAGCGCACGTAACGCTCGACTGAAATGCGCTCGCGGTTGAGCATCGTTTCAAAATCCTCCATCCCATCACCTCATTTCTGAATCGTTCGCTTTGAAAACCGGTTTCACTGATATAGACGGCCGCGAGCCGCAAAAAGGTTCAGAATGAGAAAAGATTTTTCGCGGGTCACCGGTTTACAGGCGCAGTGGAAAAGCTTCGGCTGCGTGAGGATTGGTCACGCAGCCGAGCAGGGATCATATTGGTTTAATAATGATACTTCCGGCGCTTGCCGAGGAGGAAGCCGGCGGAGACGAGCACGCCGAGGACCTCGCTGGCGACGAGGGAGAACCAGACGCCGTCAAGCTGCCAGATGCGGGGCAGGGTCAGGATGCAGGCCACGGGCAGGACCAGGGCGCGGAGGAAGGAGATCGCCGCCGACACTCCGCCGTCGTTGAGCCCCGTGAAAAAGGACGAGGCGTAGATATTGAGCCACATGACCAGAAACGGCAGGGAGCAGATCGTAAAGGCACGGGTGGTCAGCTTGAGCAGGTCCGCGTCGTAGCCGACGAAGATCGACGAGATGGTCCGCGCAAAGCCGACCGCGATCGCCGTGAGGACGAGGGAGACCGAGCCGAGCAGGATCAGACTGCGGCGCAGGACGTTGCGAAGCTCCTTGTGGTTCTGCGCGCCGAAGTGGTAGCCGACGATGGGCGAGGTGCCGGAGGAATAGCCCACGAAGATGCTGATAAAGACGAAGGCCGCATACATGACGACGCCGTAGGCGGCAACGCCGTCGGAGCCCGCATAGAACATCAGCTGGCGGTTGTAGAGGATGCCCGTGATGGAGGCGGAGACCGAGGAGAGCATCTCCGAAGCGCCGTTGGCGCAGGCCTTGAGCATGGGCTTGCGCTCAAACCGGGTTTTGACGAAGTGGAGGTTGGAGGTATTGCGCTTGCTCAGGAACCAGACCAGCGGGATGCCGCCGCCGACGCACTGGCTCAGACCGGTTGCCAGGGCCGCGCCGGAGACGCCGAAGCCGAAGACGCCCATAAAGAGCCAGTCGAGGATCATATTCGTCACACCGGCTGCAACGGTGGCAAGCAGACCGAGCTTGGGCCGCTCCGCCACGACCAGATAGCCCTGGAAGGTGTACTGGGCGTGAAGGGCCAGGTTGAAGGCCATACAGATCGATCCGTAGGTAACGCAGTCCTCGATCATGGTGTCGTCCGCGCCGAAGAGATAGGAGATCTGCCGGATGAAGGCGATGCCCAGGACCATGCAGATCACGCCCGTGATGACCATGAGCCAGATCATCATCGTAAAATACCGGCCCGCCCGCTTCTGATCGCCCTCGCCGAGGGTCTTGGCCGTCAGGGCAGAGCCGCCGACGCCGAGCATCGCGCCAAGCCCGCCGAGGATCTGCATGGCGGGCATGATCAGATTGACCGCGGCGAAGGCGGTCTTGCTCACGTAATTGGATACGAAAAATCCGTCCACCATGCCGTAGATGGACGTGAACATCATCATCAGGATCGACGGCAGAGTAAACCGGATCAGTTTTTGATTGGTAAAGTGGTCGGAAAGCTGGATGCGGCGCATGGAAGAAACCTCTCAACGTATGATCTTTGCTTAGTATAAGCGAGAGATCGAACAATGTCAAGCGGCCGAGCGGTTTTGGAGCGGAAGGAGGACGGATTGACTTTCCCGGCGTTTTGAAATATAATTACGAAGAGTAAATACGTTGGCATCTTCTCAACGCCCCGCAAGGAGGTTCCCATGGAAAAGCTGCGTTCCGGGCTCAAGGCCGCGCTCCCTTTTTTGAAAGACGACCTGTTTGGAGGTCTCGCTGCCATCTTCGCTCTGCCTGCGCTGGGTTTCCTGATGGCGATTCCGATGGAAATCTTTGATCTGCCTTGGTTATTTCTGTTTCCGTTCATCGCGGCTCCGATCATTGGAATCTGCGTAGTCTTCCGCCGGGATGTGACACTCCGATCCTATCCAGAGGACGGCAGCCGGGTCTTCGGCTGGCTGCTGGCCGCGACCCTCGTCTGCTTCACCCTGGATATGGTCATCTCCCGTGGTGAAATGAATAACAGTCTGCTGCTGACCTTCCTGCCCGGCTTCCCCCTCCTCCCGCTCAATGCCTTTACCGCCCTCTTTCAGGTTGCCGGCGTCGGTGCGCTGGTCTGCATCGGCTGGGCGCTCCTGGTCTGGCTTGCCTCGTTCTATTTCAGTCGGAGAAAACCGGTCTGGTGGAAGGCACTGATCTGCGTCGTCGTCCTTGCGGTCTTTGTGCTCGTCAACCGTTTTCTATTCGTCCACCGTCCGTCCGTCAGATACGCGGGGCACGGCTTCGACTACATGCACGGCTATTCCAGCACGGATTTTGCAGACTATACGGTTTACAGCGAGCCCTCGAAGCTCATCGTCCCGGAGGTGCCTTTCACGATCTCGGACCCGAAGGAGATGCCGGTCCTCGACGGAGCCGAGGCCTGCTATCCCCTCTACGCAGGGCTGGCGAAGAGCTGTTATGAAAACATCGCCGACCTCGAACGGGAGGCGGCGAACACGGATGAATATACCAACTGCAACGGGCGGATCGTCAGCTTTACCAACACGGTCGTAGCCTTCCGCCGTCTCTGCAGCCGGGAGGCGGATCTGATCTTTGGGGCAAACCTCTCTGCAGAACAGCGCGAGACGGCGCGGGAAATGGGCGTGGACCCGGCAGTGACCCAAATCGGGCGGGAGGGCTTCGTCTTCTTCGTGGAGGCCGACAACCCGCTGGAAGGACTGACAAGCGAGCAGCTCCGGGAGATCTACGCCGGGAAAATTACGAACTGGAAGGAGGTCGGCGGGCGGGACGAGAAGATCGTCGCCTTCCAGCGGCCGAAGAACTCCGGCTCTCAGACCATGATGGAGTTTTTCATGGGCGAGACCGCGCTCAAAGCGCCGATGACCTATGAGGTGGTGGATTCCATGCTTGGCGTCTTGGACGAGGTCGCCCAGTACGCAAACGAGGACGGGGCCCTGGGCTACACCTTCCGCTATTACTTAGAGGAGCTGCAGCAGGAGAAGGGCGTGAAGATGCTGGCTGTGGACGGGGTATACCCGACCGTGGAGACCATCCGCGACGGAACCTATCCCCTGACGGTCGGTCTCTACGCAATCTCCCGCGCAGACGAAAAGAATCCGAACGTCCAGCGCCTGCTGGACTATCTGCTCTCCCCTGCCGGTCAGGCCTATATCGAGCAGGTCGGCTACGCGGGCGTCAGGTCTGACTGAGGGACAGGCCTGGCGCTCAGCCGTCCATGCACCAGAGAAAGGCGCGGGCGGTGCGGCGCTCGGAATCGACGAAGTGATTGCCGGGGTTCCACTCCAGAATATGGGCAAGACCGGCGGATTCCAGAAGGGCGTCCTGAGACCGGATCGCCGCTGAGACCGCGCGCAGCCGCGGGTTTGAGGTGGGCGTCGTTCCGCTTTCGCATCCGTCGAAGCAGAGCGCTTTTCGGTACGACACCTCTTCCGTCGCCTGCGGCGACACCTTCCCCTCAAGGGGAAGGACTTGGGGGTGGACTTCGTTCCGTTTTCGCGTCCATCGGAACGGGCTGCGCGTAAAAATCCCTCCCCTCGAGGGGAGGGTGGCATCCGGCGTCTCCCGCAAGCCGGATGACGGAAGAGGTGATTTTCGTTCCGCTTTTGCATCCATCGAAAGAAACTGCGATCCGGTACGACACCTCTTCCGTCGCCTGCGGCGACACCTTCCCCTCAAGGGGAAGGACTTGAGCAGACCGCGCCGGACTGCATGCACCAGAGGAAGGCGCGGGCGGTGCGGCGCTCGGAATCGACGAAGTGATTGCCGGGGTTCCACTCCAGAATATGGGCAAGACTGGCGGCTTCCAGTAGGGCGTCCTGAGACCGGATCGCCGCTGAGACCGCGCGCAGCCGCGGGTTCTTGGAGCGGTCCTCCCGGTCGCCCAGGGAGAGATAGACGCGCCGCGCAAGCATCGGATGCGACTGCGCGAAGTCCTCCCAGCCGTCAAACCAGACCGAGGGCGAGGCGGCGGCGATGGAATGAAAGGCGTCCGTCCGATACCCGGCCCAGAGGGCGAACAGGGCCGCGAGGGAATAGCCGCCGAGCACCGCCTTTTCATGCGGGAAGCGCGGCAGGATCTCGGTTTCAAGGAAGCGCAGGGTCTCCCCTGCTCCGCCGCCGAAGGGCGTTTTGCCGAAGACCGGGGCCGCAGGCCACGGCGAGAGCTCCGCGTTCCAGTCCGCGATCGGCACGGCGACCAGCGTGAAGCTGCGTCCGGCTGACCGGAGCAGGGCAAGCTCGGCGGGCAGGAGCCCGGCGTCGTGCTCGTCTACCGGCTGGATCAGCAGGTATTCCGGGTCCGGGCAGAGCTCGACCGTGCAGGGTCTTTGCCCGATCATCATGGTTTGCATGGGCTTCCTCCTTTTTGCGCCGCTTCGGACGGCGCGTTTGCAAAAGCGCCGTCGAACCTTGATTCGACGGCGCTGAATTTCCGTTTTGATCCCTGCCTCAAGGCTCCAACGGCTGATTCTTCTCGCGGACGGCGTTGAAGGAGACCTCGGCCTCGCTGTAGATGCTGCGGATGGATTCGAGCACGTGCAGAAGCTGGCTGACGTCGCTCTGGACGGCCTTCGTCATCTCGGCCAGATCGGCCTTGCCGACGCCCAAGCGCGTATCGGCATGCTGGAAGACGGAGGAGATCTCACGGTAAACGTCGGCGGCACGGTCGCGGGCGACGCGCTCGGCAAGCTCGGCGCGGCGATAGGCTGCCAGCTCCATCTCGGTATAGTCGCGGCTGGGCGCGACGTCAGCAGGCAGGACTTCGGAGATCTCGGGGATGGGAGCGGTCAGATCCTGCTCGGTCACGTCGGCGGGGGCCTCGGTCTCGCCTGCCTCGTTCGCGGACAGGCTGCCCTCAAGCTCCGCAACGCGATCCTCCAGCGCCTGGTTTTCGTTCAGAAGCTGACCGATCCGCTCGCGGGCGGCTTCCATCTCCTCCTGCGTGATCTGGCTGTCGCCAAGGCGGGCCAAATTCTCGTTCGCGGCCTCCAGCTCATGGCTGAGCTGGGCGTTCCGCTCACGGAGCACGGCAAGCTCCGTCTCGTGCTCCTGGGTCAGCTTTTCGATATAGGCAACGACGTCCTCGCGGTTGAAGCCGTTGAGGGCCGATCTGAATTGCATTTCATTCGTAAGTTCCGGCATAATTCTCCCTCGCAATCTCTGAATTGGACTTTCTCCGTCTATTCTATCACAAGCCGCCGGAAATTACAATCATTTCCGCCGCAATCCCGAAACTTTTTTTGCCCGTTTTGTAACAGTTCAGCCCATACAAATGAGAATGATACGCTCGCCCGTAGGGGCCGGGTCTCCCGGCCCGCACGTCACGACTCGGCGAGACGGTACCGCGGGACGGGGAACCCGTCCCCTACGGCGTGGATGCGTCGGCTCGGCAAATCCCAATTTCCTCCGAGGGCTGGACTGTTCCCCCGGTTCCCCTCGGTCAGCGGGCGAACCGAAGCGGAAGCTCCATCCGATTCGCCTCCAGCAGGGCGCGGTCGCGGAGGATCTCCTCCGCCGGGCCGTCTGCGACGAGCCTGCCGTTCGAGAGCAGCAGGACGCGGGTGCAGGTATCGAGGATCATATCCAGATCGTGCGAGGCGATCAGCTTCGTATTCGGCAGGGAGAGGATCGTCCGGATCACCAGACGGCGGTTATAGGGATCGAGGGCGTTGGTCGGCTCGTCCAGCAGCAGGACGTCCGGCTCCATCGCAAGGACGGTCGCCAGGGCGGCCATCCGCTTTTCACCGCCGGAGAGCCTGTGGTTGTGGCGGTGCTTCAGCTCCGGGATTCCGAGACGGGCAAGGACCTCGTCGGCCCGGCGCTCTGCTTCGTCCCGGCTCAGACCGTAGTTCACGGGGCCGAAGGTCACGTCCTCCAGCACGGTGGGCATGAACATCTGGTCGTCGGAGCTTTGCAGCAGGACGCCCACGCGGCGGCGGATCTCCGGCAGATTGCGTTTCTCCACCGGAAGCTCGTCCACGAGGATCCGACCCTCCCCGGAGAGCAGGCCGAGCAGGAGCTTGATCAGCGTGGATTTTCCGGCGCCGTTGGCCCCGATCAGGCCGACGCTCTCGCCGTTCTCAACGGTAAAGGAGAGATCGTCCAGGACGGGACGGTTTTTTTCATAGCAGAAGCGGACGGATTCAAATCGCAGCATTGGCTCACCTCACAAGCAGGCCGCCGATCAGGGCGGACAGATCGACAAAGCGGCAGAGGGCAAAGGCGGAAAGACAGATCAGGACGAAGATCCAGTCCCGCAGTCCGGCGCGGCGGCCCTCGGCATAACGGAACTCCCCGGCAAAGCCGCGCAGGAGCATGCTTTCATAGAGGCTCTGGGCGCGGTCCATGCTTCGCAGCAGAAGCTGACCGAGGAAGGAGCCCCAGGCGGAGACGTGGATCCCCTTCTGCCCCGGGGCGCGCAGACGGTAGGCGGTTGTCATCACGGAGACCTCGTCGAGCATCACGGAGACGTAGCGGTAGGTCAGAAGCAGCAGCGTCACAAGGAAGGACGGAACGCGGATGCGGCGGAGCGCCGCGCAGAGGGCGTCGATCGGCGTGGTGGCAGCCAGCAGAAAGGAAGCAGCCAGACAGAACGCGCCCTTGCACATGAGACTCAGCATCGAGACCACGCCGCCCGTTACCGTCACCGTCCCCAGACGGAACAGAGGCGTCCGGTCCAGAAGCGGGTTGAACAGGCCGACGGCAAGGACGAGGGGCAGGACGAAGCGGAGCTTATGCAGACAGGTCCGCACCGGGATCCCGCTCAAGGCAAAAAGGGCCGCCGGATACAGGATCATCCCGCTCAGGGCGGTGAGCTCGTACCGGTCAAACGAGACCGTTGCCAGGACGTATGAAATTGTCACGATCAGCTTGGCAAGCGGGTGGAGACTGTGGATCGGAGAGACGGAGGACGCAAGGTCGTCCATCTGCCGCAGCTCTGCGCTTGCCCGTTCGGCGTTTGCCATCGGTTCGGCTCCTCTTCCTTCGCAGACCGGGCTGCCTGCAAAAAAATGTTCCAAACGAAGCGGAAGCGGCGGAACTCCGCCGCTTCCGCTTCGTCCATACGATCAAGAACGCTGCCTCCGCTTCCGGAAGAAGCCGCCCACGGCGCAGACGCCCACGGCAGCGGCAGCCACGACCGCCGCGCCGACCAGACCGGAAACCGTCGTTCCGGCGGCGCTTTCGCTGTCCGGGAAGGCATAGTCCGGGAGGACGGAGGTCTTATCCTGGATCGTTTGCGCAGCATCGGCAGCGCCGCTCTGAACGCCGTAGCTCTCCTCGTCGAGCGCCATATTCTCCGCGTAGCCCGCGTCCTTGTTGCCGAACAGGGCCCATTCCAGGCCGTCGGGGTTGGAGCTTGCCAGCAGAGACAGACCGCCGCCGATCACAGCCGCCAGAACGGCAAGGACGATGATCGTGGATTTGAGCGACTGCCTGCCGCGAAGTCCCTTTTCCCTGGCGGAGACCTCCTGCAGCAGCTCCGGTCTGGCCTCGAAAACGAAGATCAGGATAGCGGACGTGACCAGGCCCTCCACAAGGCCGATGGCAAGGTGGATCGGGAGCATCAGGGCGCAGAAGGCGCCGAAGGGCAGCTCCGTGATGCCGGAGAGCGTGGTCTCCAGCACGACGGAGAAGGCGCCGAGCTCCAGCGTGACCGTGCAGCCGAGGACGGAGGCCAGGATGATCCGGGCGCGCACGGCGGCTTTCTCCCCGAGCTTGGAGAACAGGCCGCTGCGGATGATCGGCCGCCAGATCAGATAATAGCCGACGAAGCAGCCGTAAAAGGCCATGTTCCAGCAGTTCGCCCCGAGGGCCATCAGGCCGCCGTCGGCAAAGAGCAGACATTGGATCGTCAGAATGACGATCATCGACAGGAAGCCCGCCTGCGGCCCGAGCAGAGCCGAGAGCAGCATGCCGCCGCAGAGGTGCCCGGACGAGCCGGTGCCGGGGATCGTGTAGTTGATCATCTGGCCCGCGAAGACCAGGGCAGCCGTGACTGCCATCGTGGGCAGCTTGGCAGGGTCGTCGTCCTTGCGCAGCTTGTGGATCGAGACGCCGGCTGTCACGCCGGTCGCCGCAAACATCGTCGCAGCCACCGCCGGAGCCAGAAGCGCATCCGCCATGTGCATAGAATCATCTTCTTTCTACAGGTTACTGCTATTATAGCGTATTCCGCCCCGCCGCCGCAAGCCCCCCCGGGGGATGCAAAGCGGGCAAAAAACGGCTCCTGCGCATCCGTCGAAACGAGCTGCGATCCGGTACGACACCTCTTCCGTCGCCTGCGGCGACACCTTCCCCTCGAGGGGAAGGACTTGGGGGTGATCGGAATCGGCGGACAGCCGTCTTGCATTTTCATCCCGGCAATGGTATAATGAAAGCACGGCAAACAATGCTTGCTTTATAAAAACAAACACAAGGAGGCATTTTCGCATGGACTGGAAAATCGGATTGATCGCGGCGTTCGCCGTCCTGATCCTCGTCATCATCGTCACCGGCTACGTCAAGGCCCCGCCCGACATGGCCTACATCATTTCCGGCATGGGCAGGAAAAAGAAGATCCTGATCGGCCGCGCGGGCATCAAGATCCCCTTCCTGGAGCGGAAGGATACCCTGCTGCTCAAGCAGATCTCCATCGACATCAAAACCAACGGCTACGTTCCGACCAACGACTTCATCGGCGTGGACATCGACGCCGTGGCGAAGGTCCGGATCATGACGGATCAGCAGGTCAGCGTCATCGGGCCGACCGGAGAGCAGAAGTTCATCAACGGCATCGAGCTGGCCTCCCGGAACTTCCTGAACATGCGGGAGCCGCAGATCATCCAGGCGCTGACCGATTCCCTGCAGGGCAATATGCGTGAGATCATCGGCACGATCAACCTGCGCGATCTGAACACCGACCGCAAGCGCTTCGGCGACGAGGTCCAGGAGAAGGCGCAGAAGGATATGAACGCCCTCGGCGTGGAAATCATCTCCTGCAACATTCAGCGCGTGGAGGATGAAAACGGTCTGATCAACGCCCTCGGTCAGGACAACATGTCCCAGATCCAGAAGGACGCCTCCATCGCCAAGGCCAACGCCGACCGCGACGTTGCCATCGCCCAGGCGGAGGCCGCCAAGGCTGCCAACGAGGCGAAGGTCAGCTCCGACATGGAGATCGCCCAGCGAAACAACGAGCTGGCGCTGAAGCGCTCCGCCCTCGAAAAGGAAGCCCAGACCGCAAAGGCAGTGGCGGACGCGGCCTATAAGATCCAGTCGCAGGAGCAGGAGCGTACCATCCAGACCGCGACCGTGAACGCCCAGATCGCAAGAGCCGAGCGCGAGGCGGAGCTCAAGCGGCAGGAGGTTGACGTGCAGCAGCAGACGCTGACGGCAGAGATCAACAAGAAGGCCGATGCAGAGCGCTACCGCGTGGAGCAGTCCGCAGCCGCAGAGCTGACGCGCCGTCAGAAGGTCGCAGAGGCGCAGAAGTACGAACAGGAGCAGGACGCTCTTGCCAAGAAGGCGCAGGCGGACGCCGCAAAGTACGTCGCCATGCAGGAGGCCGAGGGCATCCGCGCCAAGGGCGAGGCGGAGGCGCAGGCCATCCGCGCCAAGGCGCTTGCAGAGGCGGACGGCATGGAAAAGAAGGCCGAGGCCTACAACAAGTACAACAAGGCCGCAATGGCTGAAATGATGATCAAGGTCCTGCCGCAGGTCGCGGCGGAGATCGCAAAGCCGCTCAGCGCCATCGACAAGGTGACGATCATCGGCGGCGGCGAGGGCGGCGGCAGCGCCGTGACCGGGCTGGCCGACGGCGTGCCCCAGGTGATGGCAAAGCTCTTTGCCAGCATGAAGGAGGCCACCGGCGTGGATCTTTCGGAGATCATGAAGGCGGACACCTATGACGCGAAGGTCAAGCGCGAGGTCACGCTGAACGGTCTGCCTGAGATCAGCGTGAAGGTAGAAGGGCAGCAGCCCCCCGCCGCGCCCGAAGAGCCGGAAGCATGAGCCGGAAGCACACCTTCGTGATCCTCGGCATGGGCAGCCGGGGGAAAAACGCCTACGGCGCGGAGCTGGCCCGGATGCCGGACCGCGCACAGATCACGGCCATTGCCGACCCGGACCCCGAGCGGCTGTTCATCGGCGGCGAGGCCTTCGGCGTCCGCCCCGGAATGCGGTTTTCCAGCGCCGAGGAGCTGCTCGCCCAGCCGCGTCTGGCGGAGGTCGCCTGCGTCTGCACCCAGGACCGGCAGCACGTGCCGCAGGCGATCGCCGCCATGCGCAAGGGCTACGACGTTTTGCTGGAAAAGCCGATCTCTCCCTCCCTTTCCGAGCTGCAGGAGATCGTCCGTGTCGCCCGCCAGACCGGGCGGCGCGTGGTGGTCTGCCACGTGCTGCGCTACACCCCGTTTTTCCGCACGGTCAAGCGTGTGATCGACGAGGGCAGGCTGGGTCAGATCGTCAATATTGAGGCGCTGGAGAACGTCGTCTACTGGCACCAGGCGCACAGCTTCGTGCGCGGAAACTGGCGGCGCGAGGACGAGACCAGCCCGATGATCCTGGCAAAGTGCTGCCACGATCTGGACTACCTGATCTGGCTTTGCGGCAGCCGCGTGGAGCGGGTATCCTCCTTTGGCTCGCTGTTCCACTTTCGGCCGGAGAACGCCCCGGCGGGCAGCGCCCTGCGCTGTCTGGACGGCTGCGCGGCAAAGGAAGCCTGCCCCTATGACGCGGAAAAGATCTATCTGACCAACGAGAGCACCGGCGTCTGCAGGGGACAGGTCGGCTGGCCGGTGGACGTCCTTTCGGAGCATCCGACAAGGGAGACCATTCTGGACGCCATCCGCACCGGTCCTTACGGGCGCTGCGTCTACCGCTGCGACAACGACGTGGTGGACAACCAGGTGGTGAACCTGCAAATGGAGAGCGGCGCAGCCCTGACCCTGACCATGAGCGCCTTTACGAGCGTGGGCGGGCGGAGCATCCGCATCCTCGGCACGATGGGCGATCTGCGCGCGGAGCTGAGGGACGAGGCGATCCGGGTCTGCGAATTCGGCAAGCAGCCGGAGATGCTCCCCCTGGACGGCCTCGGTGCGAAGGACGGCCACGCAGGCGGCGACCGCGGCCTGATCGAGACCTTCCTGGACTACCTGGACGGCAAGGACGTCGGCGACAGCGTGACGACCCTGGAGGCCTCTGTGGAGAGCCACCTGGCCGCCCTGGCTGCGGAGCAGTCCCGTCTGCAGGGCGGGATGCCCGTGGAGCTTGGGCCGATGCGCGGATAAGTACGGTTTCTTTTCTAATGAGCAAAACGAAGCGGCGCAGTCGCGCCGCTTCGTTTTGCAATATGAATTCGCCGGGGAAATCACGCCTTCTTCCCGGCGCGGCTGAGCAGGTTCCACAGCGGGCCGGAGATGCAGACGGAGGAATAGCAGCCGGAGAGAACGCCGACGCAGATGGGCAGAGCGAAGTTGCGGATGGAGCTCACGCCGAAGATCAGAAGCATCAGCATCACGATCAGGGTCGTGACCGTGGTGTTGATCGAGCGGCTCATGGTATCCCAGATGCTGGTATCCACGATCACGGGGAAGCTGCCGGTCTTCATGGTCTTCCGGTTCTCGCGGACGCGGTCAAAGACGACGATGGTCGCGTTGATCGAGTAGCCGAGGATCGTCAGCGCCGCGGCGATGAAGTTGATATTGAACGGGATGCGGAAGATCACGTAGACGCTCAGCATGACGAGCAGGTCGTGGATCAGCGCGATCACAGCGGCGATGCCGGAGCGGAACTCAAAGCGGATGGCGATATAGAGCAGGATCAGCAGGACCGCCACGCCGGAGGCGAGGAAGGCGGAGCGGGTCAGGTCCTTGCCCACGGAGGCGGAGACGCGCTCGACCTGATAGCCCTTTTCAACGTCCACCCCGTAGGCCTGAACGACAGCGTCGCGGACGGCCTCGACCTCGGCGTCGGTCAGCTCCAGCGCCTTGATGCGGACGCCCGTCTCGCCGGTGGAGGTGACGGAGGAGGGCTTCCTGCCCAGGGCCTGCTCGTAGAGCTCGGCAACGTGATCCGTCACAGCCTTGTCCGCGGTCCGGTCAAGCTGGAACTCGAAGGTGGTGCCGCCGACAAAGTCGATGTCGAAGTTGAAGACGTTGGGAACGCCGCACAGGGAGAGGATCAGTCCGACCAGACCCGCGGCGATCAGAACGGCGGAGATGATGGCGAAGACCTTGAAGTGCTTCGTGAAGGAGAACGATCTGAACTTATCCATTACGCTTCCTCCTTTTTGTTGACGCAGTAGAGCTTCGGATTGACCAGACCGACGGAAATGCCCGCCTGGAGCAGAATGCGGGTCAGGATCAGCATGACCAGCATGGACAGAACGACGCCGATCAGCAGGGTCGTAGCAAAGCCCAGGATGGTGCCGGTGCCCTGCCAGAGCAGGACGGCGGCGGCGATCATCGTGGTGACGTTCGCGTCGATGATGGCAAGCAGCGCCCGCTTATAGCCGGAGACCACGGCGTAGCGCAGGGTCTTGCCCACGCGGATCTCCTCCTTGATGCGCTCGTAGATGATGACGTTCGCGTCCACGGCCATACCGACGGTCAGGATGATGCCCGCGATGCCGGGCAGGCTGAGGTTCACGTGGAAGACCGAGATCGCAACGCCGAAGAGGGCCGTGTAGCAGACCAGAGCGATGCAGGAATAGAGACCCATCAGCCGGTAGAAGACGATCATAAAGAGCATGACCAGGATCAGGCCGATCAGACCGGCCTTGAGGCTGGTGGACAGGCTCTTTTCGCCGAGGCTCGCGCCGATGGTCTGCTGCTTGGCCGTGGTCAGCTCAAAGGGCAGGCGGCCGGCGGAGATGATGTCGGCCAGGTACTTCGCCTCAGCGACGGGGTCCTCCGCGCTGCCGATCTCGATGACGACGGAGCTTGAATTCAGCACGGTGTTGACGTAGGGCTTGCTGATCTCCTCTCCGTCGAGCTGGATGGCGAGGTAGTTGGTCCCGTCCGAGACCCGGTTGACGATGGCAGTGCTGGCCTCGTGGAGCTTCTGACGGCCTTCGTCCGTCAGCTCCAGAACGACGTGCGGCACCATAACGCCGCTGTCGTCAACGGGAGAATTCTCATAGGCCGCGCTGTCGATCTCACTGCCGGACAGCCAGACCTTGCCGTCGGCGTCCACGAAGTTGACGACGGCGGTCGCGCCGAGCTTCTGCACGGCGGCCTCGGGGTCGTTCACCGACGGGAACTCCACGACCAGTCTCCGCTCGCCGGAGATGTAGGCGCTGGCCTCGGTGTAGCCCAGGAAGTCCAGACGCTGCTGGAGCATCGTGCGGGCGACCTCCATGCCGGATTGCAGCTCCGCGGCGGAGAGCTTTTCAGGCACGACGGCTTCATAGGTGATCTCGGAGCCGCCCACCAGGTCCAGACCGAGGACGACGCCCTCCCGGACCGGCTTGATCACGCCGCCGACGCCGCAGAACGCCGCGTAGACGAGAGCTCCGACCACCAGAATGACGATCAGAAATTGGATGATACCTTTTTTCATGGCAGTACCTCCTGTCAAAATACCACGGTATTATACAACACAAGGTCCCGTTCGTCAAACAGAAAATTGCAAATTCGAAAAAAAGGCAGAAAAAAGCAGTGTGCGCAGCACACTGCCTGATTCCGTATCGTCAATCAGATGGCGCGTTCAACCTTGTTGGAACGGAGACATCTTGTACAAACGTATACATGGCGCGGAGTACCCTCGACAATCGCCTTGACGCGCTTGACGTTGGGCTTCCACATTCTATTGGAGCGTCTGTGGGAGTGAGAGACCTTGATGCCGAACGTCACACCCTTGCCGCAAATATCACACTTTGCCATCAACTGCACCTCCAATCCAATGGTCAGATACCAAATTCCGACACTCCTACGAGCATCGGGCTATATGATAGCAGATTTCATCTGAAAAAGCAAGAGAAATTTACAAAAATTCAAAAATTTTTTTCGGGCGATTTTCCCCCGTAACAGTTCAGCAGCTCAACGGATTTGGCTTTGCCGAGCGAAAAGCCTTCCCCCCTCGGGGGGAAGGTGGCATCCGGCGTCTCACGGAAGCCGGATGACGGATGAGGGGGCGTATCGATGACCGATTCATCTATTCAACCATCTGCTTGTAGGAACGTCCCCCTCATCCGTCTCGCTGCGCTCGACACCTTCTCCCCAAAGGGGCGAAGGCTCTGTCGGAGCCCGGGCAAGCTGGCCGCACCGCCG
>OCVV011333190.1_pt1 | contig 34659 bp, 32 predicted proteins | sample 1539721 | NCBI WGS metagenome assembly OCVV01 (sample SAMN02144230, study PRJEB22623) | gut metagenome | biome: sheep rumen | host: Ovis aries | place: New Zealand | reverse complement strand
CCGGGAGAGAAGATGAAAAATGGAACAACAGCCCGTTTGAATCAGACCAATAAGGCGGACGACAGATATATATCTGCTGCATTATTTGTCTGTCGGATTCGATAAGACAAGCCTTACATTGATCACGCTTTAACATTCCATCAGCAAGTGTCTGCGCCCAATCCCGTATATTCATATCAGTTCTTTCATTAGCAATGACGTTTTCATCCAAATTAAAGGTAACCAATTTTCCGGTCTCAAGACGGTTGCGGACGATGGAATCACCGTAAGCAGAAACAGTATAAAGAATCCTGCCGGTAATAACAGATTCTGTCTTATTTATCAGTGCCAAAACGGTGATACATTCTCCACCATTTTCCTCTATTTCGTATATTTTCATAAAATGCCTCCTTTTTTCTCCGACTTTCAGATATGAACAATGTGTATTTTTTGATACAAAATAAGCTCATCAACGTTATTGAAACACTGATGAATTAAACAAATCCTGATTCTAAATCAAAAAAAAACACCTAATTCTCAATTAAGAGGATTAGGTGTTTTACTTCGCATTTTTAACACTCTGTTCGTTTATTTTTCTTTTGCTTATGTTCTTCGACCTTATCTATAATTTCAATAGCAATATACAGAATCATACATAAACCTATGAAATATATTGCGCCAGGTCCCATGTTTATAAATGCAGTTATGCATAAACAAAATCCAAATACAAACATAAGCACAACCAATGCATCCATTATATATTTCTCCTTTTTTATTCAATGAAGCCTTCGCCGAATTTCCACCGGCCTTCTATGATATCTTCTCTTCCGATATCTCCGTAATCGCCGGGCATTAAAACATTTCCATCCTCTCCGAAACCGGCAATGGCAACATATTCGGCATCATCTCTTAAGAGGGATTTTGTCATAAGCTCGTCCACCTCGCTTATAAAAGCTATGTCGAATTCATTTAAATATATCCCTTCAAGATTGTAATAATCATCATTGATCTCAAGATGAAGTGAATCCTGATCCAACGACACTATCACATTCCCGACTCTGTTGCCGTTTTGGTCGGTCAGCGTATATCCATACTGGTCTTCCATTCTGCCTGCGCCGAACATAAACGATGCAAACAGGACTCGATATTTACCCGATTCTATTTCCGAGAATTTTTCTTTTACCTGGGCCATGTTCAATTCGCTCATCTCTGCTTTTTCCTTTCCACAGTGATTCAAGATGCAAAATATTCAAATATTGTCATCTGTCTCTCTGTTTCTTCTTCTTTTTTCTTAAGTCTGTATCCGAGTCTTCTGTACTCTTCGTAAACGGGGCCCCAGATTAACTCTACCTGTTTGCGCTCCTCAGGGAAATATTTTTCCAAGACATCAAGAGTCTCCTGAAGGTGGATATTATAGGGGCATCCCTTGCAACCCGTTCTTTCAAAGTTGTAAGGCGGATAATACAATTTACAGAGCTTTATTTGTTCTTTTTCTATGAAATACTCTTCCCACTCTTTATCGACAGCGGTGAGGGGCTGGAAATGTTTGCCAAATGAAGCATCGACAAAACATTTTGCACTATTGCGCCCGCCTTTTTCATCACCAAGCAGACCGATAAATGCGATCGGGCGGTTATTTTCCCTTGCATACTGCTCCATAGGTTTTTCTTTCATATTAAGACAGCATTTTTTGGAGCATTTCAGTTTAAAATCATCTGTAAACTGATACCTGAGCATCTTAGGACACCCAAAGGTCTTTCTGTTTTCTTCGGGATTAAGATATCGGTCTACCGTCTTGCACATTCCGTTTCGCTGATATATATCAACATACATCGAATGTTCTTTTGACTTAAAAGGGTATCCGTCTCTTTCAAGAGCGGCCCTTACATTAACAGAAGGCTTTATTATCTCAATCCTTGGGTCGTTTTTCTGGCATTCAAGGACATAATCCCTTACTGCGTTCATTTCAATTCCGGTGTTTGCATATACACGGGGTATTTTATTTCCGGGTACAGCCAGATTAATAAGATGACTAAGCACCACAGAATCACGGCCTCCGCTGAAACTGACGTAGAACTTGTCTTCTCCGTATTTTTCAACGGTTGAGCGTATCTTAACGATACGGTCAAATGTCAGAAAGTCATTTTCTTCCTTGCTTCTTGTGAAATTCATAAACACCACTAACGAATCGCTTCGTTTCGTGGATAAAGAGGTAATCGCCGTGGTCTAATACTTGTTATTATTTAGATACGCCAAGCAACAGATTTACCGGCTGTGCCGATTAATCCATCCGTATCAACCGACACTCTCCCCTCTTTTTATGAACCCTCACTAACCATACTAATCTGAGGGCAACCTCGGTCTACCGAGGATTCGTTTATTCCTTTCTTTTTAATATATTTTCGTTGATCTGTTCAAAACCGACCTTTTCATACAAACGAATAAGCTCGGGATATGAGGGCTCGCAATATACGGTTTCTGTATTTACTCTGATCGACATTACCTCTGTGAGCATCTGAAGTGCTGCACCGGTTTTCCGATACTGGGGATAGATATATACGTCTGATAACAGAAGTGATTCAAAATCATAATCTTCGTCTTCGTATATGTCATCGTTTACATCGTCAGCCCCTCCAACCGAGCAATATCCGATAAGTTCACCATCCTCAAAGATTCCATATGCATAATCCGTATTTTCTTCAAGCCATTGTGATATGCAGAAACCGGAGGCTTCATCCATCCAGTAAACCTCATCTGCATCATTGATTGTCAGTAACCTGACGGTTCTCATTACCAATCCCCCTCTTCATCATCGTCATAATGAGGCCATCCCTGATCCGGATCCCCTAAAGAGGGCTCGCAATGCTCATACACAGCATTTGAGTCATGGGTGATCTTGATAGGATACTTAAGTTTGGCATTATCCTCGTCATAACAGGCGATTGAAATACCGATGTCTCTTTTAGGCATCTTCTTAAAAGCTTCTTCGACACTGTCACACTTCTGAAGCCAAAGGCACTTAAAAGTGCCATCCTGACGGTACGTTTCAAGAAACTTTTTATTCCAGTCCACGACAAGTTCATAAATGTCTAGACCACCGAAATTTCCATAACCGTCATAACAGGTTTCAAGAATATGACCTCCACCAAACTCTTTCGGTACGAGAACATATACATTCCTGCGCTTATTGTCGATTATCTGTTCTTTTGTCTCACAATCGAGCCAACTGAACTGTCCCATTTTTTATTTCCTCCTATTATTTATGTGGAGAACAAAGGCATTCTCCTATTGTCAGATATAAAAAATATGAAATTTTATCCATGACAAAAAAAGACCCCACTGATAGCTTTTACTATCAGTGAGGTATCTTTTTAGGTATTCTTATTTGCCGTAACGACTAATAAAATCGTCTTCGGAAATAATCTCGACACCAAGTTCCTTTGCTTTCTGGTTCTTTCCCGATGTGCTCTCCAAGTCGTTGTTCACAAGAGCTGTGGTATTCTTAGAAACCGAACCGGCTACTTTCCCACCACGGGCTTCAACAGAGGCTTTGAACTCGTCCCGGTTCTTATACTCGTGTACCGAGCCGGTGATAACGAATGTAAGTCCTTTAAGAGTTTCATCTGTCGAGTTTTTGACTTCCGGGAAATCCAACTCATCGATCAGTGAGATGAAATCCTCATATACTTCCCTGCAGGAGACAGTTTTTTCAATCCATTTCACGACATTATTTGCTTTTTCGTCTCCTATTCCGTCAAGCTCAAGGAGAGCATGTAAAGCTTCTGAAGGATTGTCACGAACAAGCTGCGTGAAAGCGATAAATTCCTTAACATCGCCGGACCAGAATTTTGAAAGTTTTTTTGACAGATCATTTCCGAGCAGCGGAATATTCAAACCGTAAAGGAACTTCTGAAGAGTAGTCTTCCTTGATGCATTAATAGCATCTATGAGGTTGTCCCACTTTTTCGGTCCCCAGCCATCCTGATCAAGGAGTCTCAGATAGGCAACACCAAAATTGGTATCTTTGTCTACCGTCTCCTGTAATCTGTAAAAGGATAAAGGATGGGTTGTTACAAGGCCTGCATTAAGAAGATCCTCAATCTGACTCTCTCCGAGCCCTTTTACAAACAGACCGTCCTTACTGAACGTGTTCATGAGCTTACCTACCTGTTGTGCCGGACATTCATCGTGGTTAGGACAATGTAGCGTTTTTACCCCATTGTTTTCCATAATTTCTGTATCAGCACCACATACGGGGCAAACTTCCGGAACGGTAGGTTCAGGATCACAATCGCACCTTTCGTCGTCTACGTAGCAAGCAGGAGATATATTACCTTCAGCGCAATATTCCCTGCATTCTCTGCAAACATCCTCGGCTTCGGTACAACATGCAATTTGCGGAATTATGAGATTTGCCAGGTAAACTTTTACTTTCGAGCCTTTCCCGCAACGGCACGTTCCTGTTCCGTTCATGCTTGGCATATTCTCCATAATACTGAGATTATGCAGGCTTGCACGAGTCACCGTACTACCAAGTCCTAAACGAACCGGATCAAAGACTGCTACGGGAGTGATAATGCCAGTCTTTCCAACACTCCACTCGATATCACGGACTACAGTCTCTACCGTCTCATCGCTCCATTTAAGAGCCATTGCCCATCTGGGATGATGACCGGTTGAGCCAAGTGCCCATCCTTCAATCAGATCCTGATAGCTGATAACCAGTCCATCAGTAGGAAAAGGAAGATTCTGAACATCCTCTTTCCATTCTTCTATCTTCTGAAGGATATCCGACGAATCACAACACTCGTGCTCAACAACAGCAAATCCGAGAGCTTCAAGCATATTGAGCCTGTCCTGCATATACATTAAAGAGAATGACGCATTCTGTCCGTCTCCGTAGGGAATATTTTCTATCCTTGCCTGCGGTTCCGGAGTGACAAGTTCAAATGCTTTAAAGATAATCTCGCGCTTACGGGATTCGTTTGCATCCAACATCTGAATTGTTGCTGTTGCAAGATTTCTGGCATTTTCGTAAATACCTCCTGCCTCAGCGTTGACACTCTCAAATTCAGCGTTTGTCATCATGGCTTCGCCACGGACTACCAAGTGTCCTCTGTAAGGAATACTCCGTGGAACACCTTTGAAGAATCTGGCATTATGGGTTATCACGCTGCCTTCTTCTCCGTTTCCGCGGGTGACTGCCTGGGTTAATGTTCCATTGTCATAGGTAAGTACGACTGTTGAGCCGTCGCACTTCCAAGACATAACTGCCTGCTTTCCTTCAAGCCATTTCTTTAATGACTCACGATCCTTATATTTAACCTTATCAAGGGAGAGCGCAGACTGTTCGTGTCGCGCTTTCTTAAGCTCGGAAACCACCTCAGCACCTACATTTAAAGTGGGGCTGCCGGGGAATATGATCCCGGATTCCTTTTCCATCTTTTTGAGTTCTTCAATCTTTCTGTCGAACTCGATATCTGACATCACAGGATTACCTGCATAATATGCGGAAGAAGCGTTAATTAGTTCTTCTGTTAACACCTTTTGTTTACTCATAATATCTCCTTTCAAATAAAAAAAGAGAAGACGCATGTCTCCTCTTTTCTGATATAAAAGATTATGATATTTTTCACAAAAATTCTTCTAAGCTCTTTCTGTATTTCGAAAAACGCATTTTTCTTAAAGCTTTTGCTTCAATCATCCTGATCCTTTCACGCGTAACATTGAATCTTCTTGCGATCTGTTCAAACGTCTCGCCCTCGCCGCCATCGATTCCAAAACGGTAGATAATAACAGCGCGTTCTCTGTTATTTAAAACACTAAGAGCTTTTAACAGCGTTCTTCTCAGGTCCTTTCTTTCAGCTATTTGTTCCGGGGATTCCTCTGAACTGATCAAAACAAAATTACCCAATGGATAATGTTCATTATCATCGATCATTTTGTCAGTAGATACCAATATAAGGAATTTATCGATTATACCCAGTAAAAAAGATAGTTGTTCCTGAGAAATATTTAGTTTTTCACACTCTTTTTCTCTTCTGACGCTTAACGGCTCGTGACTAAACTCTTGATCAAGCCTGATCAGCCTGTATATCGCGTCCATGGCATGAGACGGTATGTGGACTATATATCCACTTTGCGAGGCTCTGCGAACATAATTCCGGATCCAGTATTCTGCATAAGTAAGGAAAGTCGTCTCAGAAGTAACGTCCATTTTTTCAGCAGCTTTTAATAAACCGATATATCCTTCCTGTATAAGGTCGTCCATACGGGTCTGACTACCATATCGCCCCAAATACTGTTTAGCGATATTATATACAAAGCCGGAATTTAACTCACAAAGCAAAGTCTTGGCCTCATTATCTTTTGAGAAACATATTCTGGAACAAAGTTGTTTATTTTTGTAGTCTTCTTCTTGAAATTTAGTGGCCTTGGACACCCCAAAAGATTCCATAAGATGCTCTTTCATATTTTCTCCTTAAAAAGACTCCTATTATCAGTTGAAGAAAATATGTTTTTTTAGCAAATAAAAACTCCGGGGTTAATTCCGGAGTCTTTATATCTTAATGTTCTTCTGAGCAATGATCCTGGGTTGTCTTGTCAGATTTTAATGTCTTGTTATGTAATTCCTCTTCAGCAGCTGTTTTTATATCATTTATTGTAAGGATCCGCTTTTCAGGAACGGAGTTAACCCCATTTCCATGATCATGTTTCTGTTTTTCAACATATACGGATATCTTGTGTCCACGCTGAAAATCTTTGAGCAATTCAGACTTTATTGTGTAATTGGCCGATATGATACTTGCTTTTTCCTCGGAGATGCCACCATCAATATAAAAAGACTTAACCTCTTCAGGTTTCGGCAGCAATTCCACATTTAATATATCCTTATTCTTTACGTGGACGAGCATTTTTTCTTCCCGGTCATATATAGAGGCTATACGGCGCTCCAATATTGTGCTTCTGTTATAAATTACGGGATCCTTAAAAAACATGCTGTTTCCATTATCATAAATGGGAGCAGGACTTAATAAAGCCAAATTATCTGCGTCGCGAATTACTCCAAAATTAAAATAATGTCTGTCATCATTACTTATGACAAAATCAAAAAGTGTCTGATAATCCATCTGTCTGCGGATAATATCTTCAGGAATCCCAAATTCAACACAAACATTGATATAATGTTCGAAATCAGATGTGTTGTTTGCTTTTTTTCTGCTATCTGAAACCTCCAGAGCGGGAATCAATTCAGTATTGCCATCCGTAATGCAATCGCACAAGGACAAGTTTTCATATTTTCCAAGTTCTGCCTTATATTCAACGGCCTTTATATCGTTTTTCTGCAATGAATGCACATATGAAGCAAAAACTTCATTTAAAGCCTGCTGTCCTTCATACTGACTGCATTTTTTGTACAATACCGGTACATTTCCGGATAAATCCCAATATTTATCCATTTCACCGCCAAGTGAGGCATTAGGATCATAAGATGAATTTCCGTGATAAGTAATTATATTTATTCCGGAAAAGTTTCTAAGATTGACATCTTCCCACTTAAGGTTCATCTCGACGGGACATATCCAATATGCGTCGGTCATACTGAGAGCAAGATTTTTAACAAGATATTCCTCCGGAGTATAGCATCCGCCCTCACGTATTTTTTCCATCATAAGTTTTCTGGACGCAGGTACAGCCCTTGTCTTCCACCACTTACGTATCCGGCTATCATCCGCTGAGCCCATATAGGGTAATAATTCTTTCTCTTTCGGGGTAAATTTAAGAATATCGCCCGATGATTTATCAAGCGAAAGGATTCCGCATATATCGTTTTTATGCATAAGATTATATAACATTTATTTATCCCTATATAAGCCTTTACCTTATACTTATTATATCACAGAATATATCCAGGGTAGGATTTACCTGCAATATTCATTTTCTTTTACGGGTGTCTGTTCGTTTTTAGTGTTAGCAAGCTCCGCTTCGGCCGCTGCTTTTATATCAAAAATGCTCTGAGTAGGATGCACTTCCGTTTTAACAGGCTCATCAACATCCTTCTCCCCGATCTCACGCTGCTTTACGACTTCATATGAGGGAATCTCGTAATCCTTTGAATCAAATGACTCACCCATATATTCAAGCGCCTCAGTGTAGCCCATAACGACCGGAGACAGTTCGTATCCTCTTGCCTCAATTATCCTTTTAACTTCATCCGTCAGACGATCTTTTCTGAATACAAGGCTTTCAAGCAACTCGTTCAGCGAAACCTGCTCGCCCTTGACATATATATTGTTCTTATCAAAGGTGATGTGCTTGGAGGCATACTCAAAATCATAGCTACGACATCTATGGCCACTTAAGAGCATGTCATCGCGGACGTCTTTGCCCTTGTATCTAACAAAGGCCTTCTTTTCTCCCTTAACATCCTCGTTTTTTCCTTTATAGGAAATAATGCCTTCTTTTATAAGGGTTTTCAGGTCTTTAGTATCTTCAGTCTTAGGAAAATAAAACATTCTTACACCCTCCTTTATCTATACATAACTCATAGTGAACAATTACTTTCAGTAAATATTATGTTTTTTTATCTGAACAAAAAAATGAGCGGTCATTTCTGACCGCCCATCTTGTCTTACTCAGAAGGCTTAGTTGACATGAGCTTGTAAAGTTTAGTATCGATAGGAAGATTGTAATGGAAAGGTACAAGCGTCTGTCCATTATATATGAGGCCATTTCCGGGAGGCTGGTCTTTTATATAAGACAGCATGGAAGGCGGAATACTGAACTGTTCCTGAAGCTCACTACGACCGATCTGTGACTGGTTCATCATAAGGAAGAATCCGGCGTTATTGAAAATACCTCTTCCCTCAGGAGTCTTAAGTACATCTTCAGCATCCTGGGTTATAGCGGTCATAATGCCGAAATACTTACGGATACGCTTGTAGTATTCCTGCAGAAGTGTTGCACTTCCCTGGGTTCTTACAAGGAGATAGAACTCGTCGAGATATACCCAGGTAGCCTTTTTAAGTGCCCTGTTCTGAATGACCTTGTTCCAGATATCGGACAGACATACCTTCATGGCGAATTCCTTCATCTTTGCAGGCATGTTCCTCAAGTTATAAACAATAAGTCTCGGGTGGCCCTCGATGTTGGTTCTGTAAGAGAAGATATTATACTGTCCTATAGCGTAAGGCTCAATTTCCAGTGCAAGCCTATGTGCTTCAGGGGAGTTATCCTCAAGGAGCGTCTCATAGAAATTTATAAGGGTAGGCGATGCAGAAACGTCACAGGAAACATCCTTGCCTTCCAGAGCTAACTGATCCATGTGGGCCAGGTAAGGCTCATAAAGCTTTTTACCGCATCTCTGTATAACGGTAACTTCGATAGGATTTATTTCCTCACCATTTCTGATAGCCTCACAAAGAGAAACGAGATAATCACACTTTGTGGCAACAGGATCTTCTTTCTTACCGAAGGTTTTATCGATATCCATATCAAGAGGATTAATATGAATATCCGCATTGGTCTCAAGGGGAATTACAGTTCCGCCAAATTCCTGAGCCATTGCCACGTACTCTCCATCGGGGTCGAGTATGATGATGTCATCTTCCGTATCAAGGATGTTCGGGATCATCTCACCTTTTGCTATGAACGACTTACCGGAACCTGACTGTCCGAATATCATACCGTTAGGAAGAGGCGAGGTTCTTCTATTGTAAACGATCATGTTTTTGGTAACCTGGTTAGTACCATACCAATGACCGTTTCTGTCGGCAAGTTCCTGTACGCTGAACGGGAAGAATGCACATCCGCTTTCAGTGGTAAGAAGCGAGTCAATGCCGATATAACTGGTTGCAAAAGGAAGACTTGTCTTGAATCCGATCATTTCCTGACCGACAAGGTCGATGAGCTGAACAGAGAAGTCAGACGCCTTCATCTTGAGCATCTCACACATTTCCTTAAGCTCAGTCTGATCCTTTGCAATGATCGATATCGTAAAGGTAGTAAAGAACAACTTCTGCGAGTTCTGAGTGATATCTTTCATAAGATATGAAGCCTCATCACGAGCATTGGTCAGAGACTCACTCATAAGTGAAGGATCGTAATTGTTCTTATATGCAGTCTGAGATGCTTTAATAACATCCGCCTTAATAGAGTTGCTCTGAGCTCTTACCATCTTGATAGAATTCTTTCTGGGAATACTATTGTAGATGGTTGATACAAGCATCTCACAAGGCACGTTGGAAATCTCAGTAAGGAATTTGGTCTCCATGGACGTAGGCAGCTCATTAACTGCAAAACTCTTGATCACGGCATCTTCGCCGAACGACACGTACTGCTGGCCGTTAATGATCGCAGAAGGAGCGATAAGATTTTTTGTAGTGGTGCCACGCTTGGCAAGCTTTTCAAGAGAGAATTTACCCTCAGAATCGTTATATTTGTCAAGGATCTGCTCAAAATTGGCTTCCTGGTCAGGCTTAAAGATATCATGAAGGAGCATAAGCCTTTCCTTCAGGGAAAGATCGCGCACCTCAGACTTGATGTGGGAAAAAGCTTCTTTAATCTCAAGATCCAGAGTACCGAAGAGCTTGTTAGCCTCGATGATATCCTTGGCTTCAACAGTCAGAGTTACATATCTTTCCTTGTGTATATCATTACGTCCGGTCTTGATATTTTCCTCGATTATTCCGTTATAGTCATCTCTATACTCGGAATTACCGTCATTTCTTGCCTTGAGGAAAAACATTTCCTTGGTCTTATCGAGAGACATTTTTCTGTTGATGATATTGAACTGAAGAGTAACGGAAGGGCCAAATTTGTTAAGAACTTTACCGAATTCCTTAACGATCTCCTCCTGGGTATCTTCCGGTTCGATATCAAAATTGATATCCGTAAAGCTGTAGGTTTTAGAAAATCTTCCCTGTCTGATCATAAATATCCCGTTCGGATATACCAGTTCATAAGGGATTGTTTCCTGGGCGGTACGATTAACCTTTGTATTCTGTTTCTTTGCCATCTTCAATCTCCTTTTCATATTGAGTATCTGGCTTGATACTATTATTTAATATGAAACGAGAGTCAGAAAAAGAGCGATGACCCTGACATTTAAGTCTGTCATCGCACTCTAAGCAATCAAGGTATAAGACTTTTGTATTTGTGATTGGGCAGATTTTGCTCATTTTCAGACAACTTCCTTGTAGTATTCATCAAAGAAACTTACAAAATCTTCAAGTTTGCCGTCTTTTTCTATGACGTCAACATTATCTATGGCTTTTTCATACAGCTGAGGTTTAGCGAGCATAAGCTCAACAAAATGATTTTTTCCCGACTGCTGAAGACCTATGATATTACCGGAACCCCTGTTTTTAAGATCCATCTCAGCAAGTAAGAATCCGTCGTCCGTGCTCTTCATAGCCTCAAGACGTTCATTTCCTGATTTATCCGAAATCAGGATACAATAGGGCTTATAAGAACCTCTCCTTACACGGCCTCTCAACTGGTGAAGAGTGGAAAGTCCAAATCTTTCAGCGTTCTGAATAACGATAACGCTGGAGTTAGGATTATTCACTCCAACTTCAATGACTGTTGTTGAAATAAGAATATCTATGTCTCCCGCAAGATATTCGGTCATTATCCTATTAACTTCGGATTCCTTAGTGTTTCCGGTCAAAACTCCTATCCTGCAATCCGGAAGGGCTTTTTTATAGATTTTTTCCGTCTCCTCTACGCTCAGGATCCCGTCGTCTTTAGATTCATCTTCATCTATCAAAGCACAGACAACATAAGCCTGTCTTCCAGAAGCTACCTCGCTTATGAGTCTTTCAGGTACACCAAAAATATTATCCACTGTGGTCTCTACTGATTTTCTGCCGTTAGGCATGGTCTTTATGGAATAAACTTCAGTGTTTTCACCATAAATACAGCTTGCAAGTGTCCTGGGAATAGGTGTAGCAGACATCGAAATAAATGTGATGTCTTTTTTTGACTTATACTTTACTGACTCTCTGCAAGTGACGCCAAAACGCTGTTCCTCGTCTACAACCGCTATTCCGAGATTCTTGAATTTATAATCAGGAAAAGTGACCGCATGAGTGCCTACTACGATATCAATATTTTCCTCGGCAATATCCTTTATCAGTTTTTTTCTTTCCGATGCTTTTAAACCGCCGGCAGCGTATCCGATCCTGAACCCAAAGGGGGATAAGAGGTCAGTTATATCCCTGTAGTGCTGGGCCGCCAGTACATTGGTGGGAGCCAAAAGTACTCCCTGATAGCCGTTCTCAGCATAAAGAGCAAGCAATAGGAAGGCAATTATCGACTTACCACAGGACACATCGCCCTGTACGAAGGCGTTTATGGGTTTGTGTTCTTTTATAAGCCCGTTTTTTAAGGTATTAAATACATTCTTCTGATCAATGGTAAGTTCAAAAGGAAGTGATGAAACTATTTCATCGCATTTATCTGAAGTTATTATATTGTGCGTCGCAGATGTACCTTTTCCGTTATTAGTTCTCAATTTTGCATTGAGGTACATAAGTTCTTCTATGTCTACCTGTCTATATGCGTCCCGGATCTCATCGATATTTTCAGGACAATGGAGTTTGCGGGACAATTCATAACTTGAAGAAAGCCCGAGAAGATCAAGTTCATTATCATCGAGAGGACTCGATACTGCAGGAGACATGGAATCGTCGATAAGAGCTTCAAAGAAATCTACGCCCATTCCGCGATATTTTTTGTAAGAAGGTATGATCCTGCCTTCATATTTTCCCGTAAATTCAGAAAAGATCACGGGCGAAATAAACTGATACGAATTGTCGTAATCATTAACCTTTAATTCGCCAAAAACAGCAAACTTTGAATTTATAAAGTTCTGGTATCGGTTATACCAAAAGTCGGTATTGAACCAAATAATGCCGAATTTTTCCCCAGTAGATTCTTTTGTCATACTCGCGGTGATCATTTTGATACCGCTGCGGGTGTCTCTGGCGACAATATCATTTAACACGCCAATAACAAATACACCCTTTCCGATATTCTCGGGAGAAAAATCCTTTTGGGTGCGGCAATCGTACAAGATTTTTGGCTTTACTCTTGCCAGCTTTTCATAAGTGGTGATACCGGCTTTTTTCAGAATATTCAAATGTCTTGTATCTGTTTTTATCTCAATCATAAATTATACGAAGTAATGAAAAATATTCAGGAATATCTCCGTGAGTTGTTCGCGATAAAACCAGCTGATTATACCGACAATAACAGCTATCACTATAATTCCCTTAAGTTCCTTTCCTATATTTTTGTTTGGGGCCTTTTTGACCTTAACGTCTTCATATTTATGGGGAACCGTTGCACAAAAGCGTGCGTATTCTCTATCGTTCATTGTAGGAATACGATCTTCAGGATATAATAATGCTCCACACTTCCTACACTTAAGTACTCCAACCTCGCAAACCTCTCCTGCGGTTCCTGCAGTGATTTCATTGCAGTTCGAACACCTGAGCAGTGCGTGGTGCGATCCCACCATCATTTCATTGAGGACAAATTTATGTCCTATTTCGTAGTTGCTGACTTTTCTAATCTTATTATTTCTTGCCATTTTTCTTATCCTTCTTGCCTTTATTTACTATCTCGCCATCATCTGATGTTTCCGGGGTGTTTTTCGAAATTCCATCAAGATCATTATCGTTCATGAATTCCAAAGCCGCAAACAGATCATTATCTGTGATGGAGTCCTTGAATGCGATCTTTTTCTTTATTTCCTCCACCTCTGCGCTTATCTGCCTGTCCTCAAAAAGAGGATCATCATTAAGAAATCTTTTTACGTCCCTGAGTCCGCTGTTGATAAGTTTTTTAGCCTCTTCGGCGCCACCCTTTAACCCAAGCTTTTCAGCGATATAGGTATCAGAGGTATCCTTATTATTGTAAAATCCGTACTTAAGCTTAACAGCTTCACGGCGTCTGGGATCAAGTCTTCCGAGCTGAGTTCTTATATTGTCTTCTATCTCTTTTCGCTCGAATTCCTCTTCCGGAGTCTCTATTCTCTGCCCGATAGCGTTAGCCGTCTGAGCCGAAGCATTGTCTTTAAAGAAATCAGTACCTTCTGTGTTATCATAATGAACCGCGGATGCACCTGTAAGGTCTTTTTCCTTCATTTTCTTGATACTGGTAACTGACTCACCTATCAGCTCGGATATCATCTGGTCATTATATGCCGTTCCGTTGGCTTCCGCTCTTTTAACCTCTGCCATATACTTTTTCTTGATATTTCCGTAATGAGAGGTCATCTGATTGATGTTTTCATTAACCCATTCGCTACCGCAATGAAGTATCCATCTTGAGATATAAGTGGTGAATTCCAGGCGGTTGCTGTCATTATAATGAAGATCCGGATCATAATCCAAAATAGGCTCCCAGAGGCCACATTTTGTGTAATCGATCATATCCTCACGGTTTCTGTTGAAAAGATCATTAAAGGTTTCCTGCAGCTTCTTATATACTAACCCGCATATTGACCCCCACAGAAGTTCAAAGATCCTGCTTTTATAATATCCATCATCCGTATCCGTTAATTTACCGACACTGAGCAACTGCAGAAATCTCACCATCTCAGCTTGCTCTTCGGGACTGTATATACGATTAACACCTGCCACTTAAGTACCTCCTTAACACTTCACTGCCTGCTATCTTGGGCTTATATTCTTCAATGATCTTTATCACTCTTACGGCATTTGACTGATATTTTATATTAGTTCCGGTGTCCCTTACCCAGTGATTGTAAAAAGTAACAACATCTTCACTGTTAGGGTGCTCTGAAATAAAACCAATAATGCTGTTTATACAATATTCCGCTTCTTCGAATTCAGTCATTATATTATTTCCTTTTTTTTATATGAAGATTATCTCATCATTTAATTATTGTTTAAAGATTCCTGCATGAAAACAATTTTATGATTTTTCAAAAATATAGGTATCCATCCCGTCAAAATATATCATTTTGCAATGATCAAGACACCAATAATACATATAATCACTTCCGGTCGTAGCAAAATAGTTAAAGTCGTACTTATCCACAAATGTATTGCGGTCGAAGGATTTGTTATAACAGGCATCAAATGACTCCTGTAAATAAGCATCATCACCCAGAAATGCTTCGGAATACAATTCCGGACGGGCGTCTATATACACTTGGTGACCCTGGTTGATAAAATATGCCCCATTGTTAAAATGTGTAAATAATATCGCGTCATCCGGAATGATGCCATGGGGAACATCAATACTTCTCCTGTAATCAGTAATTACAGAGACAAAGAGGATTATAGCAATCAACGTAGGACTTAAGACTCGCAATAGCTTTTCAATATTAATTTCATAAATGCTGAGTCCGCAGAGCATTATTATTGAGAATGGTATTATACACATATAAGTGTTCCTGGGGGCGAAAAGTGAAGCGAGCAGCGAACCACATGTCATTAAATGTAACCAGAGAGGGAATATTTTCCATAATTTTCGATAACTGATATAGAGAATAATCGTAGCAATTACAAGTGTTAACTGTAATTCGGTAAACCCCAACGGTCTCATTTCATTAATCGTGTAAACCTCTGTGGCTCCCACAGACCTTAATGTGTATGTCCAAGCATTTATTCCATAGGGGTTTATCAATCCTCCGAGAAATGCCGGTATAAACGAAAGAGCCGCTCGAACATTAAAACCATGTCGGTCAAACAAGAAACAGGCAGAAAAACATGTCAAGATTACAAGAGAGGCGCACTGCCAATTCGACTGGAAAATGTAGATGAAAAATACAAAAATACAGTATTTTATATATTCTTTATTGGGTCGTTCCTTTGAACTAAAAAAAATAAAGGATTGACCCACAAGGGCCAGACAACACAAAAATGTTATCGGGTAAGGCCTTACGAGAATATAATTGGTACTCAGAAAGAACGATGCAAATACCGTTACGACGAATCTTTTGCTTTTACTTACCGAAAATGGTATAAGAAGAAAATATATTCCGACGGTCATTAGGATGCATGTTATCCCCTTACACAGGTTGATCCCTTTCTCACTAAAAACCGCATAAAAAAGATAGTTCCACACGCTGCATCCCCATTGTTGAACCATGGTTGGTAAGTCAGGCTTTAGCCCCCAAAACATGGTATGTGGAATCCCTTTATGCAGGATATATCTCCCGTTTGATATTAAGAAATAAACATCACTGTCCTCATAACGAAAGAACAGTGATGTTACGGTAACAACAAAGAGAAATACCACTATAAGTGAAAGCAATATTTCCTTATATCGTTGTGAATTTGAACCCTGCATTTTTTTTACTTATCACATTTGAATAACTGACTATGGATGAACTTTTTCGTCATATCTATACGTTTTTTTTGCTTATTTTCTCTCTCCTTTTAGCTCTGTCTTTATTATTTCAGCCAGATAAAGTCCTATATCTGCAAAAAATGCTACGACAAATGAAACAAGAACTCCGATAGGATTAAACATATGCATAGACTTTTTCCTTTCTTATGAAATCACTCCGCCGTTCATTTGGAGCTCTTTATTGTTTTCCGTATGGATCGTTACGCTTCTGCTTATTGCGGCATACTGTTGCTTTACTGCGTCAGTGATGCTGTTTATTATTTCCTTGCGATCCACCATATCTTCATATTCTTTTTTACTTTTATTCCTCTTTGCTTCTCTTACGGCTATCCTGGCATAAGCTGATAATGCAGTTAAATAGGAATAATTGCCTGACAATCTGAGCATAAGTCTTCCTGCCATTTCCATTTCATCTACTGTCTCTATTTTTTCAGGAAGTTCTTCTCCAAATTCTGTGAGCAGCCAGTCAACAAGTTCCATCGGATTCATGTTAAGCACATCTTCATAACTTAAGGATTTTGTCATACACAGATGCCCTCCATTCTTATCCTATATCCGTAGGTTGTCTCTTCTTTGTTTTTCTTAAAATCTTCTTTTCCCATGGTCCCGAGATACTGAGGGTGATCTTTGTAACAGATACCCCTCCAATCCTCAAAATAAATCATGTCTGCAAAGTCATATATCTGTATCCCGGAATATCCCTTTTTGACGGGCCGGATTATGTAATAATCATCGCCTACTTTCCAGAGTTCATCGTTTATGGTAAAGGCTTCCAGAATATACTTAAGCTCCTTTATTTTTCCAATAAAAACCGTAACGTCATCAGGAGACTTTTCTTCATTTATTGTCTTTCTTTTATTAATTATTTCATTATCCATTGCTGAGCCGAGAAGCTTTGAATACTCTTTCTCCGGTATATTTTCAGCCCCGTATGATAATTCCTTTGAAGATTCTTTTGCGAGCTTTTGCAGTTCTCCGGGGTCATGCATTGTTTCTGTGAGTTTGATAACAACTTCATCAGACTTCACGGGGGCAACATAAATGTATATATGAGTTTCTTTGTTAAATAAACCGGATTTTTCTAAAGCATAAGGGATCAGTAGCGTAATGACATTGGAAAAAAGAGGTGTATGGGTCGTACACTCGAATGTATATAACATGAAAAGACGGGGATCCTCGTTCTTTTTTATTCCCAAATATATTGAATTGTCGCTTACCTTAAAAAGCATTTTGTAATCTTCCTTTGAATTTTTTCTTTATTATCTCATCAAAGGCACTTCATTGAAATCTTCCTGCATGAAACATAAAGAAAAGACCGAAAGCATAAAGCCTTCGGTCTAAATCTTTTAAGTGAAGATATCGCCGAGTTCATCAGCGGTATCATTGTCCGCAGGAGCGGGCGTAGGGATCGCAGGAATGCCGGGGATAACAGGTGCTGCCTCAGGAATCATCTCTTCAACGGGCTTGGTCTCTGCCGTGGGCTGGGATTCTTCCATCCAGTCTTCTGCCTTGATATCGGCGGGTTCGTCTACGTTAACATTCTGGGGAGTGTAAGCGTTGTCTCCATCCCAGTCATTTACAACGCGCTTGGTAGCGATCATGAGATATACGGTATCATCACCGGCTGCGGTAATGAAAGGTCTTGCGATAATATCACCGAGCTCGTTATGAGTATTGGTGAAAGCTGCAACCTTCTCCTCATCTCCTGAACCGGGGGCAACCCTGATGATCTGAACGGTCTTTCTGTCCTCGATGTCGTCGATCTGACGGCCGTCATCAGCCTTACCTTCACTGCTTACGATTGCTGTGATTGAACCGTTGTTCTTTACAACAAGCTTCATATTGGCCACGCTGTTGCCAATCCTGCCCTGCCTGTTGTAGTAGGCGGATATCTCCTGGGAAACCTTATCTTCATCTCCTACGGGAATGTCAAAATTCTTATAAAATGTGCTCATATTTCTTTTCCTCCATTAGGGTATTTTGAGCCTGACCCGTCAGGAGAGTTATTTCTCCTGATGTCAGATAATATAAATATGGAATTTCAAGTTTCTCCAAAAATAAAAAACAACCTCCTGGCTCAATAAAAAAAACACCCAATTCTCAATCAAAGAGAAAAGGGTGCTTTATTTACTTCACGTTCTTTGCGGGGTTATTCTCCATTATCCGCTCCGCAAAACTTACAATATCTTCCGTAAAACTTATTATTGCGATTACACTTTGAGCACACGGCTGAATCGTTTTCTTTTACTATCCACTCTCCCTTGTTGTTCTCGGCTGAATTGGGGAAAGAGTAGGTCGGTAACCCCGTGAATAACTCACCAATTCTTACCACATTGTTGGTAGAGTATAAGATTCTCTCCATATCGGCTTTGCTGATTAAGTCTCCCTTGTTCTCATCAAGCGGTATTCCGTTCATAACCGCATTGACTATCATTCTCGAACCGATACTGCCACATTGTAAATTTTTTAAGTTCTCATACTGTCCTTTGCTTAATGTGACAATGAGTTTTACTTTATCACTCATTTGGCTTTCCTTCACTTTCTGCCTTTACCTTAGCTTCTAACTGCTCATTACATCTATCGCATAACTCATATCCGCATTTATTGTTATTTCTATTTAATTTTATTCCGCAACAATCACAATATCTGATGCCATTTATTTTCATTCACTTACCTCTCATATATCAAACTCTTTATCGTCAGCATCTTCTTATATCCTGTCGAACGTTCCCTTGGGTGGGTTATCTATCCGTGTTAAGGCATCCTTGAAATCTTTTTCATTTGTGAATACCTCTACCGTTCTTTCACTCAGGCTCTTTCCGTGTCTGAGAATAAACAGGTTTCCTTTTATTTCCCAATCAATCAGCATCCTTTTCTCCTTCTCCGTATACTTTTCCGTATGCCCACATAAAGGCGTCGATATTTCTGTAATCATCCGGTGTGTTACCGGGGGAATAGATCGCAAACTCGATATTTTTGAAGCGGTATGCATACTCTTGTGCTTTTTTTAGCATAATATATCCAACCATTTTGGGAGGATTGGAAAAAACACCACAGCCAAAGGCTCCAAGCACAATATTCTCTGCACCGCTCAATAAAGCCGCCTTAAATATCCGATCAATCCTCTTTGCCATCACTCTATAGAGTCTGTTCATTCCTTCTTTTCCAAGTAATGTCGTCCCTCCGGAAAAATCCGGCGCAGCACAGGTAATCACAGAACACTTAAAAGGCGTTATAGGCTCGAAATCATCACTTTTAAAGACTACGATATCACGGTTTACCAGAATATCACTTGAGCCAAATACACCGCAGACCTTATGAGGAATGTAAAACTTTTCCATCGCTGTAGGTGTTGAAAGTGAATAATAAAGCGTTGACACCCTGCATAATGCTTCTTCCTGGGCCCTGGCGCCATATGCAACTCCGCCACCGGGTGTATGGGCATTGGCGAAGTTAAGTACAGCACAATGATTGTATTGTCTTGCCGCCTCGAAAGTCCTTTTTGAGGATATGATGATATTTGCGGGTTCACTGTACTTTTCAAGCGGTATAATGATGTCCTGCCCGCTTTTGATACATAACTGCGTATGCCTTGAACGGTTTATCATATTGATGAGAATCGGATCCGTTTTACATCTCTTAGCAGTATCCTGAAATACTGCGATATTATTTTCTTTATCCAAAATTACCTCCTGTTCAAATAAAAACAGGAGCATTTTTCAGCTCCCGTTGTCAGATAAATAAAATATGAAATTTAACTAAGTATCGAAACTATCTTTCCTGACTCATTTTTATTTTTACCTTTTTAGGTAATATCACTTCCTGTATATTTTCAACAGGCTTGTTCATTGATATGGACTCTTTTAATAAAAAAAGATATTCCCTATCTGTGCATTTAAATTGTGCTCTATCCGGCTTTTTTCCGAATACAAGATAATATGAATCTTCTATAATACTTACAGCGTCTTGCATTTTTCATCGTCACTCTCTTCCTTTCTTTTCAGGAAATACAAATTTGAGCTTATACTCCTTATCAAATTTTAATTTAGCGTCAAAGCTTTTTCCTTCCTTTGACCTGAACCCTTTTATAAGGCCTGTAGAACCCGTGGTTAAAAGCTTTTCGACCTGCTGGGCGGAAAGAATTTTCCCCGCCATGCTTTTCCAGATAACAAAGTCACACGGGTCCGTCTCATCCTTGTATCTGTTGCATCCCCAGGCCTTACTGTTTTCCCTGATCGTTCCTTTTCCGCACTTAGGACAAGGCATTTTCTTATCGTCTGCATAGTCTCCCATTTCGGAGATGTTTTTGTCCTTGATCTTCTGTACCTCATGTTTTACATATATCTCCAGTTTTTCGAGATACTGATCATAGGTGACCTCTCCGGTTTCAACCTTTGCCAGGCCCCTTTCCCAGGACGCTGTCATTTCAGGCGTAAGAAATTCAGGGATCGTTTCCGCGACGATATCATAAATACCTTCTCCAAACACGGTAGGAGTGAGTATCTGACTCTTTTTCTCAAGTTTCATGAGGTTTTTAGTGCAGAGTTTTTGTATTATCGCGGCCCTGGTTGCACTTGTTCCGATTCCGCTTCCTTTTATCTGTGAACGGAGTTCTTCGTCCTCTATGAGTTTTCCAGCATTTTCCATCGCTATAACCATGGAACCGGAGGTGTATCTTTTCGGAGGGGTGGTCTTTCCTTCCTTAAGTACAAATTCAGCCGGAAGTTTTTGTCCTTCTTTAAGCTTTTCAACTAACTCCCCATTGCCGGCTTCTTCTCCATAAAGAGAAAGGAATCCGGGAGTCTTGAGGGGCTTTTCGGATACAACAAATACTTCACCGCCAGAATGAGCAAACACTGCCTCTGTTTTTATATAAACGGCAGGGGGGAGAAAGATCGCTAAGAATCTGTCCACGATATCCAGGTACACTGATTTTTCTGTCTGACTTAGTCCTTCATATTCGCTGATATATCCGGTAGGGATAATGGCATAGTGATCCGTAATCTGCGAATCATCCGTGTACTTTGACTTATCGATCGTTTTATACGTACCTGAAGAAAATATATCCCCGATAACATCTTCTCTTATGTTCCCGTTCTTGAGTCCGGAAAGAGCCCCCTTTATCTCCTTGGCGACTGCAGAAGACATCACCCTTGCGTCAGTACGGGGATAGGTTGTGAGTTTTTTCTCATAAAGGGACTGTGCTACATTAAGTGTCTCATCGGGACTAAGCTTATATTTCTTTGAACAGAACAGCTGGAGTTCAGCCAGGTTAAAAAGCATAGGAGCAAATTTCTTTTCTTCTGCCGACTTAACCGATTTTACAGTGACGCTTTTGTCTTTGTTGAACTCATTTATGAGTGCCTCAGCGTCTTTCTGATCCTTAAATCCGGTTTCGTTATATAAAAGCGGGGAGTCAGCAAATTTTGAACCGGGTTTTACGGCCTTCCACTGTGCGTCAACCACTTCGGTTTTTGCTGTGATACCATAAAAATAAGTTTCCTTGAAATTTCTTATTTCTCTTTCGCGGGATACCACCATGGAAAGGACGCATGTCATTACACGGCCCACGGCTATCACACCGTTCTCTGCACCGGTACGGGCGCGGAAGACCTTGCCAAAGCGGCAACTGAGTGCTCTGGAGAAATTGATTCCCACTGAATAATCTTCTATTGCTCGTAAATAAGCAGCTGATATTCTGTCATTATAATCAGATACCGGCTTAGCTTCTCTTATCCCTCTGAGAATCTCGCTTTCTGTATAGGAATCGATCCAGACTATTCTTTCGTCTATCCCGGGTTTCGTTCCCGACATCTGTCGTACAAGCATCTGGATATAAAGACCCTCTCTTCCGGCGTCTCCTGCGTAATAAATGGCATCAAGGTCTTTATCATGATAAAGAGTCTTGATTATCTTAAACTGATCCTTTACTGAAGACTTTACTTCATAAAGATATTTCTTCGGAAGAAAAGGCAGGGCGTTAATATCCCAGGCCTTCCAGCTTTCATCATATTTTTCAGGGTATGAAAGCTCACAAAGGTGACCTACGCACCATGTGATGCATACGTCCTTGTCGAGTACAGGGGAATGACCCTGTATATAGCCGTTATTTTTTTCTTTCTGCTGAATTTTCAGTACTTTTTTGTATTCCTGAGCAACGGAAGGTTTCTCCGTGATGATTATTGTTTTTCCCATTTACTTACCCACCATCTCCTTAAGGAGCTTTCCGGCATATTTTTGAACCTTAAGCTGTTCACTGCTGAGCGACTCGGGATCAATGCCCGTGAGCCAACATAAAAAGGCAACGTTTTCCTTATTTTTTACACCCACAAATCTGTTAAGTTCCTCTTTGGTAGGGAAAAAAGAACACCCACTGAGGTCAATGTTTTGAACAGTCGCTATGATGTTCTCGACATCCTTTACGTTGAGTTTTTCTTTTCCGCCGGAAGCAGGGGAACCAACTTCTTCATGGACAAGGTAAAGCTCTGCACATAAAATGTCTCTTATCGCTCTCTTGTAATTAAGATCGTCTGATACAGCTGCACAGAGCAGTCTGAACAGGGTGTTTTCGTCAGGAATAAGAGCTCTGCACTTAGATGATTCAGATATACTTTCCAACTCATCATATTCATCAAACGTAAGACAGAATTTATCCTCACAGGGCTCGTCATCTGCATCATAAATATAAAGATCGTGTGAAAGTATCTTATCAACAGCTCTTTTGGTCTCTGCCTCGATTGAATTTTTCTGAAGATAGAGAAGATCTACGATATCTTTTTTTTCTTTGATATAAGGCTGATAACCACTTTCTTCAGCCCTCTTAACGAGACGGTCGTAATCCGAAAAACTGATTTCAAACATGATATCTCCTTTATATATGTTTATTTATATAAATATGATAGGGACATTAATTTAATAAAAAAATATTCCTACATAAAAGAAAGACCAAAGGCATATACCTTTGGTCTTCTTATATTAAATGAGCATTAAATATGACTTCAGATTGGAATCTGCAAGGATCGATTCGGATACATAATCCTTAGCCTCTTTTAATCCGTTAAAATCACGGGTCCTGACAAGAAGCTTGATACCGCAGCTTTCATCTGTCGTATAATAAGGAACCACATACTTCCAGATATCATGCCAATCAGCGAAAGAAGAGATATCAAGAACATATCTTTTTTCTCTCTTCGTAGCTTTCTTTACCACATTGACGGTCATTGTGGTCTTGGTTTCTACGGTTTCAGTATCATCTTCTGAATTTTCATCATCGTCTGCATCGTAAGTTCCGTCAGGGTTATTTGTGTTGTGGAAGATTTCTTCCTCATTAACATAACCTGTGATCACGACTACAGCACCTTCGTAGATATTTTCCTTATTTTCCTTGTAACTGTTCACAAAACACTTACATTCGATGGAACCGGTGGTATCTTCAAGATCAAAGAATGCCATGTCAGCTCCGTCAGATTTACGGTTACGGATATTCAGGTTGGTGATAACTCCGAAGATCTTGCGGTCTTTTCCTTTCTCTACACGTTCGATTGAAGAACCTTCGCGGATGTAATTATCTGTAGGATGTCCTGAAAGATATACGCCAAGAAGGTCTTTTTCAAGCTTGAGGTTATCTTCAAGGTTGTCGCCAAAATCGCTCCTGTCTATGACAGTAAGAAGCTCTTTGATCTCATCAACCTTTTTCCTTGCTTTTTCAAGCTCGTTCTTCTCACGGTCAAGTGAAAAAACGGATTTTCTTTTAATCTTACGCTCTGCATAAAACTTAAAGACATCATCTCTTGTACCGCCGGTTTCGAGGATATTTATAAGATCTTCACGATCCTTTACTTTATCCTGTGCATCCTGAAGAGCAGTCATCAAAGTAAACAAAGAAGCGAACTGACGGGACAGTGAACTTCTTCCAACACCAAATCTGTCAAATGCTCCGGTATCGATAAGTGCCTGTGTGACGTTCCTCTTAACCTTTGTTCTGTTGAGATAATCTTCAAAGTCAAGAAAAGGACCTTTTTTTCTTTCTTCAATGATGTTATCGATATTTACGATACCTTTTACAGAGGCCAGACCATATACGATCTTATTTCCATCGATCACAAATCCACTTTCGGAAACATTAATGTCGGGACATGTAACCTCGATACCCTGTTCCTTACATTCTGAAAGGAGCCCTACTATCTTCTTCTGATTTGACCATTTAAGAGCGACGGCCATAAACTCTGAGAAGTAATGGTATTTAAGCCACATAAGTATGTAAGAAACCCTTGCATACGCAGCGGCATGGCTCTTATTGAACGCATAGGATGCAAAGCTAACCATTGAGTCGAAGATCTTATTAGCCGCTTCAGCGGAAATGCCATTTGCAACACATCCGGCAATTCCTCTTTTCTCGTCTCCAGAGATGAAAGACTCTCTTTCGGCAAGAAGGACTTTTTCCTTTTTCTTTGCCATGGCTCTACGAACATTATCAGCCTGGCCATAAGAATAACCGGCAAGATCTCTGAATATCTGCTGGACCTGTTCCTGGTAGATAGGTACTCCGTATGTAACGTTCAGTATATGTTCAAGCTCGGGAGTGTCATACTCTGCTTTTAATCCGTTTTTAACGGAAATCATCTTGGGAATGCTTTCCATAGGGCCGGGACGATATGCCGCAACAAGGAGGATGATATCCTCAAAAGTGTCAGGCTTCATCCTCTGACAGATGTCCTTCATTCCTTTTGATTCGAGCTGGAATATACTGTTCGTTCTTGCATTTCCTGCAATCTCACGGATTACTTCAGACTCAACCGGGATGGTTGAAGGATCGATGACTATTCCTGTTCTGGAATGGATCATACGAATGATCTCGGTGATCATATTAAGATTCTTCAGACCGAGGTAGTCCATCTTAAGCAGACCCTGTGCTTCTGCCTCTGTGGCAGTACACTGGCACTTAAATACTTTGTTCTTGCTATCCCAGGCAAGAGGCACATACTCATTAACGTTATCATTATCGCTAATAATAACTCCGCAAGCATGCATTCCTGTCTGAACCTTAGTACCTTCTATGGATTTTGCACGGCTGATGATCTCAGATACTCTTTTATCCTTATTTGACATTTCGAGGAATTTGTCATCTGAATCAGCGATAAGTGCATGAGGCTTTTTAGGAATGACATCAGAAAGTCTCTGTCCAAGTGCATCGTATGATTCCTTAGTATTATTGGTCGTACCGATACTCTTCGCTACACCTTTTATAGCAGCTTTTGCTGACGCTGTACCATAGGTAATGATACGACAAACAGCATTTTCACCGTATTTTTTATAAGTGTAAGCAACAACCGTATCACGGTAGCCTTTTCCGTAATCGGAATCGATATCCGGCATGGAAACTCTTTCCGGATTAAGAAATCTCTCAAACAAAAGGCCATAAGGAATAGGGTCGATATCGGTAATTCCTACACAATAACAGATAAGGGAACCTGCAGATGAACCTCTTCCGGGCCCGACAAGATATCCAATATAGCTCTGATCCTCGTCTACGTATGCTACTATCTCATCATATGTCATGTCCCAAATATGAGAATTGAGATACTCATATCTTTCGACAGGCATATGCCCGAGCTTTCTTCCAAACTGAAGAAGATCCTGGACAATGAGAATGTAGTCACATACACCCATCTGCTTCATCGTCTTGATTTCGTAGTTGAGACGATCAACATAAAGCTTGTGATCAGGAAAGCCGTTGGGAAATCTTATCTTGATGCCCTCCTGTACAGCCTGTTTAAGCAGCTCATAGGAATCCGCGCCCTTTATAAAAGCGGGGTAATGCTTATCCTCAAGCTTTTCAGGCATAGGAATCACGGCATCTTTACACATTTCGTAAATCTTTCTGACTCCGTCCATAGCCTTTTCGACATTAGAGGTTACATTTGAGATTGCCTCAGCGAGTTCATCGTCAGACTTGATATACAGCTCTTTTTCCGAGTCAGGAGTCTTATCGATAGTGTAAAATCTCAGGGACTTTACCGTTTCTCTAGCCTCGATATCGCGCTCACTATTTGTTTTCATATGAGCGTCATTAGCTGCGACTGTCGGGATATCATTCCTTTCAGCGATCTTATCAAGTATGGAGAACCATTTTTCTTCATCTTCCATTCCGTGATACTGAAGTTCGATAAAAAAATTACCCTTGCCAAATATCTCCTGATAAACCAGGGCTTCCTGCTCCATTTTCTTGGCGAGATCGTTATCGCTTTCGCAAATAGAAGCAGAAAGGTTATCGTATTTAGCTTTGAGGGCATTATAATTGGCCTCGCCTTTCTTTACGATTTCCTTAGCATCTTTAAGCTGACCCTTAAAATAAGCTACACGCTTATCTTTATTGGGGTCATCGCTGTTCTTTAAGGCATTTAACTGTTCCTCAGATTCTTTAACCTGATTAAGAGCGACCTCATAATTGCTTACTTCACTTTCGATGCTCTCAGCTGCGTTTTTGGCGTTTTTGTTTTCTACTGCAAGACCGGCGATAACACCCTGGATACATGCAGATGTTGCGACTACATGTCCGTAACCTTTGCTTTCAGGTCCAAAACATTCCATGATCATCTCACGGGTTAATTTGGGAAATACCAGCTTACCCGTTTTGGTAATGTTTTTGTTGGACAGCATGACGGCTTTCATCATTGCCTGATATCCAATAGTGTCCTTTGCATAAACGCAAAGGTGCTTTCTATATCCGGATTCGGAATCGACGTAATATTCACATCCGATCACAGGAGCGATACCGGCGCCTTTACACGCAAGATAAAAAGGAACACATCCTGCCATAGTGCCATGGTCGGAAATAGCTGCCGCAGGGGCATTCATTTCTTTTGCTGCATCTATGACATCTTCGATCCTCATAACGGAATCCATGTTACTGAACTCCGTGTGAGTGTGCAAAGCACAATACTTTATATTTTTCATGAAAAATACCTCCAAATATTAAAAAAAGGAGATGCGTCCATCTCCTATTGTCTAGTCTATTAAAATATGTTTTTTTCGTCGCATTTACCCAAGAAATATAAAAAACAGCCCCGGCAATGAAACCAATGATATTAAGTTAAGAATGTTCTGACATCTTGACGCCCAATGATAGCATTGATAAGTCAAAAATCTATTAAGTTAAGAAACTGCTTTTAAAAAGAAATGACCCATCGACAGGAACATCTGCCGGTGGGTTTTTCTATGGGCACTATTATCAGACCGGAGGGTGCCCAGTCTGGAATAAAAGTGTGGATTTGGACTAATCAAATTTGATGAGTCGGCTATGCGATTCGGTAGACGAACCAGACTGCGAATTTAATCTTGAGATCACGTTTATCTTTCCGCCCTGGAATGATAGGTCTGGTAAAGCTCAGCAATTCCCTGAAGATGGTATCCGGCGGATCATCCATAAACAGGCGGAAATACTTCCTCACAAGGGTGACTGCATCCTTGAATGATATAACATAAGTGTGCTTCTTAGACTTAGACTGTGGTACTGTAACGGCGTTTATAGAGCGGCTTACCGCATTAAACATAATGAGATGGGATAACAGTTCCATTTTTTTGATTATTAGGGCAGATACTTCATAGTTTCTATTTTATCCGAACCATTCTCGTTTTCATACCATGCCGAGAGGATATTAGACTGCAATTTCTGCATCTTCTTGATCTCATTTGAGACTTTATATATGTCCGTATCCAAATACGCTACAGAGTGATTCTTAGAGGTAGGCGCCTTGGCTATCATAGGCAGTTTCTTAGCATCCTTCTCTAATAAGGTCGAATATCTTTTATACAGCTTTGGACATTCGCTCTTTAACAACTCTGGTACGCTCGAATAAACCACTTTGTTGATTATATCTGATGCCCAATATCCAGTAACGCTCAAATCAACAGGATTTACATAGACATGATTTTCAAAGTCTATATCTATGATACATCCGTGGACACGTCCAGAACCGCCAATACGTTTTATCTCCTCAGCAATTTTATTCTGAATATTTGTGTATTTATCCAAAGGAGATTTAATTCTCGAAATAACCGAGTCCATATTATCAAAATAATACTGGATATCTTTATGTCTTAATCCTTTTAAGGACCCTCCATTTAGTATAGAAAGTGATCCACTTTTGTTTTTATGAATAAAACAATAATATCCACTCTTTTTCAACATATATATAACATTTACATCCCGATTAAATGTTATGTGTATATTTTTGCCTATATAAAAGAGTTTATAATCATCTTTTGTTATTTTATATATTCCGTCGGAATAATCAGCAAATACATCAAATCCCGTATCGAGCAAGAAGTATTTAGGTTTAAAAGTATCATTATGATAGCCTATCTGATTATCCGCATATATACGAGTTTCCCCATCGTCATAAAAAGTATTGTGATGAGTATGCCCACTCACATAAATATATCCCGGCTGATATTCCTCTTTTTCTCTCCAACACTTAATAGGCATATGGGTAAGCACGACCACCTGTCGATTAGGCAATGCCGCCAATACCTTGTTATATAAATTTTCAAACTTCTTGGTTTCTTTGATTTCCAATTCTCTACCATTAGGAGTATTGAATATGCCCATACATAAATTCGTGGAATTATATTCGTTATCATATCCACAAAGACCAATTCCGCCAAAAAGAATAGTTTCCGCAGCACGAACTCTAGCACGGATCTCATCGATACTCATCGTTCGTAAATCATCTGATGAGATTTCTTTTACTTCACCATCGTAGCTGGTGTAGATTATATTATCCTGAAGAAGATACATTCCATTATCAGATATAATCTGTCTATATTTCTGGATCACATCCTCAAAAGAGTCGTCCTTTAATGCTTCTAATTCATGATTTCCAAGAACAAAGGCTGTATTTATGGAGATCTTCTCACTTAGGGTCTTGATAAACAATTTAAAAATATCAAAATCACTTGAAATATCCCCACTAATTAATAACCACTTTCTGTATCCATAATGCCATGGAAGATTCTGAAAGTTTCGATTTAACTCATCCGCAATATCCTGAACAGCATCATGAATGACGCGTTCAACATCCCACTGTGAATGTGCTTTTCGTTTTATGGTATGTATTAAGTGTAAATCTGAAATATAATGAAAGAGCGCTTCGTGGCGATCAACATATTCTTCATCTTCGGAATTGCTAGTTTTAGTTATTTTCCTTGTATTCTGAAGGATGAGAGCTGTCTTTTCTTCGTTTTCTTCTGTTTTTCGGCATGTTAAAATGGCTGAATCATTTTCCTGATACGGCTGATAGGAAATGCCAAATTTATCACAAACCTTGCTTGATAATTTGGTATTTATGAGATTAAGGCCCGATATATCGGATAAGTTCTCTAATCCATCACATAAAAGCAAATCTGCACCGGATAAATCACCTTTCAGAAATGCCACAAAATCAAAGAAATATTGAAAATCATGACGCTTCAATATTTTTGTTCCATTTTTATCTGTCCATATTTGCTCAACGTAAAATTCTTCACCGGTATATCCCTTGTTTAATTGATAATTAATTTTATCTAAAGAATTGAACGGCAACAAAGTTGTTTCATCTGTATGACAATTTGAAAAATCATAGTCCAATCCTATAACGTTTCTAAGGTCAGTATTTGTTAAATCTCCGTGGCGGTATTCAACGAGATCTTCTATATTGTCAAAATATCTATATGTATCCTCTTCGTGGATGTAATATTCACCAACTTTTTTCTGTTTTAAAATCCTTGTTATCTCAACAAAATAGTGCGTGCGACCGCCGAAACCTATCTTGGTTTCTATTTTGGGTGGATTCTGCTCTATATCCTTGATATAGTTTTTTAATTCGCGAATATGTTTTGATCGGGTGCTTTTTGAACCACATGAATAATTATATGAATTTAACACGGCCTCCGGACCATAAACATGACACAATGCATTAGTCATGCAGTATTCGGGATACCGACCAGTAGACATATATGCCATTATAACCTCAAAACGATGCGGGTCATTCAGATCAAAAAATACATACTGCCAGAAAAAGAATACTACATCTATCTTGGTCTTTTTATATAATTCAGATTTATTATACGCCTCAGAAGCCTTTATCAACTCTTCGGCACTATTGCAAGCATTAAATTTATCAATCCATTTACGAATTTGAGGTTTAGCTTTTTCTATTACAAAATAATCCTCATTTTCTTCCGCTATTTGAGTTGCGGTATAGTCATCAACAGTTTCTTTAATAAGCGACTTCTTTTTTGATAACTTCTTTGTTTCTATCTCAATTTCGATATTTGAAAAGTCACATTGATAATAACAGGCGTTTTTATAGATTTCGCCATTTAAATAGTTATAATAATCGTTAAATTGCTCAAAACATGTCTTTTCATGTTTCCATATTATATCTTCACCCCAAAAATTTGCCTCAGTCGTTAATACCTCCTCTTCTACGAAAAAGGTATTGCTAATAACGTCGTATCCTATCTGTTCTACATTGCGGATCCCATACAGGCGTTCCGATATAATAACGTCAATATCATTTTGTAATTCTGCTGGCACGTCTGAATGGAGGGTTATTATTTCATTCTTTATCGCCTTAAGAGTTTTATTTTTTTCGCTATTCTTCATATATTTACCCCTTGATGACTCTATTTTGATACACATTCATTTTGTATGCAACAAATAGAGCCTTCTTTCATTTATAAATATGTTAAAATCCGAAAAATAACAAAATAATAAGACCCACTCCAGTGATATGTTCCAAAGGGGTTCTTTTTATTTGTCAAGGCCTTAACTTAATAGCATTGGCAATGAAACCAGGACTGTTTTTATCACAGATCCATTTGGAAGTGTTACGACAGAATCAGGAATAGATTAAATCGATGCTGTCTATAGCATCTATAAGAGTATTCCTCAGGTATTTTACGAACTTTTCCTTAGATGACTCATCCATATCATCATTATTAAGTCTGCGGGCCATTACTCTGGCTGTAACCAAAGTGTCATCAAGTTCTTCGTAGGTTTTAGGAGAACGGTCAGTATCCCCTATCTTATTTTTCAGGTTTCCGGCAACCACTTTTATAGCGGTGAGAACTTCAGACAACTCGGACGGCACGCTTTCTACGTTATTGAACTCCTCTTCTTCACCATAAACGGGCTCTTCTACGAATCTTTCACCTTTTTTATCAAGGACTATTTCAGTTTCTTCTTCGATTTCCTCAAGAAGATCCTTTATTTCACTGAAAGCTTTGTCAGAGGGAGAAATCCTGATGTACAGATCGAGTAAATTTTCCCTGATATCACACCAATTTAAGACCTTCTTTTCGTCTTCTTTAGACAAGCCTGACAGTAACTCTGTCCCGTCGTAATTGTATTCCTTCATCTCAGCCTCCATCCTGTCATATCTGATCTTATGGAGCTGGCGGAGCTTATAATACCACGCCTGCATATACAGGACTCTTTCCAGCCAAAAATCCAGTTTTTCTCCTATATTTTCATATATGGAATCCTGATAAGCCTGTGAAGCCTTTACCTTTCTGATAGAATCGGCAAGCTCCACAAATCTCTTATCCGATATGGCCTTAACGGGCCTTTCTCCCAGAATATCGTCGTAAGCCCTCATAATATCATAGTTAAGGGTAGACATGGCAGGCATCCAGTACATGCTTTCATCCCTTGCTTCATTCTTCATTCCGAAAGAAAAAGTCATCATATCCCGTGCTATCTGCCTCTGCATCTTCTCATTATACTCGCCAGGGTCTTCTTCGAAGAACTTTCCGTCAAAAGACTGATATTTCTTTTTCGGAGCAAAATCTGCCGCTGCGCTCCAGTTTTTGATCTGCTGTTCAATGTTTGTTGTGTTGTTCATATTTTTTCTCCTTTTTTAAAAATTTACTTGTTTTCATATTCCCAGTACAAAACAGGGGAATTTTTCCGGGATTTTCTTTCCCTTCTGACAGTTATGTATTTGAGCACCCCTGATTTTCCGGTTTTTTGAAAAAATTTTCTTTTTCTATCTTACTAAGCATATTTTTTATTAATTTTTCCGGTTTTTCCTCCTTTCATTCTATATGTGGGACATGTTTCGCCCTAATCCGAAACTATTTCTATAAATTTTTATTTTGTTTTCATTAAGTTTGATACTGTTGGCGACCTGTTCTTTATATATAGGTTTCCTTTTTACTGATTTTCCTATTAGGCCAGGTATCATATTTCTTGTTTTTCCAAAAAGAGGCAAAAAATAACCCCTATCGAATCAAATCGATAAGGGCTATTTGTCTTGAACGGTATTCAGCGTAGGCTATGATTGTTCAATCTTAATGTGCAGTTTCCCATTTTCAGAAAGCCTTGCCGTCTGATAAGAGTTTTCATATTCGCTGTGGTCAAAATCCCACGGAACCCAAATTTCTTCCTCTGTACCATCGTCATATCCGACGGTTATATCAACTATGTCGGGGCAGGCAAGAATACGTTCAAAAAGCAGTATCCCATCCCCATAATCTTTGATTGGATTATTTGCGGAAGGATTGAGCGTAAGGTCTATGTTTCTCGCCTTCTTGCGGCTCATAACACTATTACAAGCCACGGTATGGATCGTCTCTTCTATTCCGGAAATATTGATCAGATTAACATCTGACTCGTCCATATCTCCTACGGACAGGTTCGCACTACAAGTAACGTTTTCAAATCCTAAGATTATATATTTAATTTCTCTCACGACAGTTTCCTCCAATTAACTCAACTTAAGTAAAATATGCATTTTAACGATTAAACAGTATCAAAAACAACTACAAATATTACGAATATAAGAATCACGATGCAGTATTTTTTTACCGTCATGTTCTCGTTTATTTGACCACTTTGCTCTAAATTCCACTTATCTGTTATATCCATTATAGTTGATATAGAGCAAATATTTTTGTTTTTGCACTTCCATATTCCTTTTATCCCAAGAAAGGAGTATACATGGATGAATTATATTCAATGATCCTGAAAGGTGATATACTGACGGATGACGAGCGTGCGCAAATAAACGCAATGAAAAAATCGTACCTTGAAAAATACATAAAAGAACATCATAAAAATGCGATATCTCATTATAATTCCGGCAAATATATCACTTATACAACACGAGTCCCAGGAGGAAAAAAGATATCGGCTCAATCGATCGACGCTCTTTATGAAAAGCTTTACGATCTGTATTCCGGTACAACAAAAAAGGATAGTTGCACCATAGAAAATCTGTTCGACGAAGCGCTTGACTGGCATTCTGAGGAAACCACAAACAAGACAAAAATCAGGAACAGGCAGATATATAACCGGCGTATCAGAGGAAATCCCATCGAAAAGAAAAAGATAGTAGAGCTGACACGACAGGATATATTAAGATTTTTGAAGGGATTTAAAGACAAGACGACTAAAACAGAATTACTTAACGTTAAGTCGATCATTAATTTCGTTTTAGAATATGCCTGCGAATTGGATGTGATCCCCATTAACATAGCCCTGGGCATCCGGATAGACAGACGTTTTAAGACCTTACCGGAAAAAAATGTGGGACAATCGGCTTATTCACAAGAAGAAGCCCGAGAGATTGTAAGTTTTATAAAAGATTCCGACAATGTTTATGATGAGGCCCTTCAGTTGCTTTTTTATACAGCACTCCGTTTTTCAGAAATAGCGGATCTCAAATGGGAGGATTATTCTGACGGCAGGTTGATCATAACCCACGCAATGACAGAAAGCGGCAACGTTAAAACGGGTGCAAAGGGAGTACGGGATGTTTATCTTTGCAAAGAGGCCTACAACCTCGTAGAACGGCTCAAATTAAAGCGTTCAGCATCCAAATGGATATTCCCCAACCAAAGGGGCAATCGGATGCAGAATAACCATTTAAACGAGCGGTTAAAGAACGTCTGTTCGGAATTAGGTATTTTATACCGTCCTACCCATAAAATAAGAGCTTATGCAATAACGGAAATTTCGATCACCGACATAGAAAGTGCGAGAAAGATTGCCGGGCAGACAAATTATCAGACAACACTGAGATATGTAAATGAACGTATCAACGAAACAAACATAAAGGCTTATGAATCCTTAAATCTCGGTGTTCAGACCAATTCAGACCAGTTGAAGGACAGAAAAAAAGCCCAGTAAACCCAGTATTTACAAGGCTTTTTACAAGTGGAGTAGACGGGAGTCGAACAAGTATACAACACGTAAACATCAGTAAAACAGGAGGTTTGCACGCTCGTCAAAAACATTCAGACCAC
>OCVV011328768.1_pt1 | contig 34682 bp, 30 predicted proteins | sample 1539721 | NCBI WGS metagenome assembly OCVV01 (sample SAMN02144230, study PRJEB22623) | gut metagenome | biome: sheep rumen | host: Ovis aries | place: New Zealand | reverse complement strand
CATGGTACCGGATATGTAGCGAACAGGAAGAAGATCGAAGTGGCTGTGCCTGCGGGAATCGACAATGGTCAGACGATCCGCATCCGCGATAAGGGTGAGCCGGGAAGAAACGGAGGCCCGAGAGGAGATCTTCTGGTTCAGGTCATCGTAGCCGATCATCCGATATTCCAGAGAGAAGATATGAATATCTTTTCTTCAGCACCGCTGACATACGCCCAGGCGGCTCTCGGCGGCGTTATCCGCATTGATACGGTGGACGGACCCGTGGAGTATACGGTCAAAGCCGGAACACAGACTGACACCAGGATCAGACTGAGAAACAAGGGAGTTCCTTCATTAAGAAATAAAAATGTCCGCGGAGACCAGTACGTAACGCTGGTAGTACAGGTTCCGACAAATCTGAGCAATGAAGCAAAGGAAGCGCTTCGCAAATTTGACGAGATCGTGCAGGGAGTAAACGGCGGTGAAGAGCCCGCGAAGAAGAAAAAGAAAAAATTCTGGGAGATATAATCCATGAAATGGAATAAATACAGGATCAAAACGACAGAGGAAGCTGAGGATCTGATCATATCATCGCTGGCAGATCTGGGGATCGAGGGCGTTGAGATCGAGGATAAACAGCCTTTGTCGGAAGCAGAAAAGAAGCAGATGTTTGTGGACATTCTCCCGGATATGCCCTATGACGACGGCGTTGCCTACCTGAGCTTTTATCTGGAACAGGATGAGGATAACGAGGGGATCCTCTCGAAAGTCAGGGAAGAGCTTGAAGCCCTGCGCGCTTTCACTGATGTGGGAGAGGGAAGCATTGAGGCAACGGAAACGGAAGATAAGGACTGGATCAATAACTGGAAAGAATATTTCAAGCAGTTCTATGTAGATGATATTCTGGTCATTCCGTCATGGGAAGAGGTCAGGGAAGAAGACCGCGATAAAATGATCCTGCACATTGATCCCGGAACTGCGTTTGGCACGGGAATGCATGAGACTACGCAGCTTTGTATCAGAACTTTGAAAAAATACGTAAAGCCGGGCTGCGAAGTGCTGGATGCAGGCACGGGAAGCGGAATATTGTCCATAGTGGCACTGAAGCTTGGAGCAGGTCACGCTTTTGGAACAGACCTTGATCCGTGTGCGGAGGACGCCGTAAAGGACAATAAAAAGGCCAATGACATTCCTGACGGGGACTTCGAAATGGTTATCGGAAATCTGATCGATGACAGAAGCACGCAGGATAAGGCCGGCTATGAAAAATATGACATTGTGACGGCTAATATTCTGGCGGATGTGCTTGTGCCTCTGACGCCGAGGGTCGTTGAGCACATGAAAAAGGGAGCCGTATATATCACCTCCGGCATTCTGGAGGGGTATGAGCCGATGGTCATCAAAGCCTGTGAAGATGCGGGACTGAAGGTGCTGGAGGTAAACACTCAGGGAGAGTGGAAGGCTGTCGTCGCGATGAAATAACAGAGGTAAAAATGTATCATTTTTTTACAGACAGAAGCCGGATCAGAGACGGAATGGTTCATATCACAGGAAATGATGTGAACCATATCCGTAATGTGCTTCGCATGAAAAAAGGAGAACTGATCGTAGTATCCTGCGGGGATGAATGGGAATATACCTGCAGGATTTTTTCGCTGTCAGGAGAAAGTCCGTCCGGCCGGGAACGAAACGATGACCGTGAGGATGAAATTCTTGCGGAGATAGTGGACGCGCAGAAACCGGGCAAAGAACTGCCGTCAAAAATATATCTGTTCCAGTGTCTTCCGAAATCAGATAAGATGGAGCTGATCATACAGAAAGCTGTCGAATTAGGCGTTTACAGAGTGATTCCTGTTTCTTCCGGAAGAACCATCGTCCGTCTGGATAAAAAAAAGGCGGAAAAGAAGACGGCCCGCTGGAACGCGATCGCTGAAAGCGCCGCAAAGCAGTCGGGACGCATGATTATTCCCGCGGTCCTGCCGGTCATGAGATTCAGGGACGCTCTTTCTTATGCGGAGCAGGAGCAGATCGACGTAAGGTTTATTCCCTATGAGATGGCGGAGGATATGAATGTAACGCGTCGTCTGTTTTCCGAAATCGGCAGGGGAAAGAGTATTGCCATAATGATCGGGCCGGAAGGCGGTTTTGAAGAGGCTGAAGTGGAGGAGGCACGCGGGAAAGGATTTACGTCCATCTCCCTCGGTAAACGGATACTGCGCACCGAGACTGCAGGAATGACCGTGCTCTCCATCCTCATGTACCTCCTCAACGAATAACCACGGAACCGGGGACGGAGTTAAGTTTCATTTCACGAAACCGGGGACGGAGTTAAGTTTCATTTTTACGGATGCGGGACGGCGCATTGCTGTCATTTGGAAGCGAGACTTGAAATTGCACAGAGAAATAAAACGTGCAAATAATCAAAACTTCCCGATTGATATTACTGAAACAGTCTTTTCATGAAGCGGGAAGTTTTTATAAATAAGTATAAGCAGCATATATAGCAGGATAGAGAATATAAACGGAAAGAGATGTGAGATGGAAGCTTATTTTGATAATTCCGCAACCACAAGGTGTTATGATGAGGTCAGGGAGATCATGGATCTGACCATGCTCCGTGATTACGGTAATCCGTCCTCCATGCACAGGAAAGGCGTGGAAAGCGAAAAATATATCCGGGAAGCAGCCAGGACGCTGGCAGGGATCCTGAAAGCAGACGCAAGAGAAATTTATTTCACCTCCGGCGGTACTGAATCGGATAACTGGGCACTGTTTGGCACTGCAATGGCCAGAGGGCGCAGGGGAAAGCATATTATTATCAGCAGTATAGAGCACCCGGCAGTTACCGCGCCTGCAGCCGCGCTTGAAGAAATGGGATATGAAGTGACACGGCTTTCGGTTGAAAAAGACGGAAGGATCAGTCTTAATGAACTTGAAGAAGCGATCCGTGAGGACACAATCCTGGTTTCTCTGATGGCGGTGAACAATGAGATAGGAACAGTCGAACCGGTTCGCGAGGCGGGAGAGCTGATAAAGAAGAAAAATCCATCCTGCTATTTTCATGTAGACGCAATTCAGGCTTTCGGAAAGTTGCTCGTTTATCCGGGAAGGATGAATATAGATCTGATGTCGGCCAGCAGTCATAAGATCCACGGCCCCAAGGGAGTTGGATTCCTGTACATAGGGAATAAAGTAAAGATCAGACCGCTGATTTTCGGCGGCGGTCAGCAGAATGATATGCGGTCGGGAACAGATAATGTGCCGGGAATCGCCGGAATGGCAAAAGCTGCGGAGATCGTCTGCGGAAACATGGCCGAAAATGCGGAGAAAATGTATACGCTGAAGGAACATCTCGCGGATGGTCTTTTGAAACTGGGGGACGTGTGTATTCATGGAATGTCCTTAAGGGAAGGCGCGCCGCATATTCTGAACGCTTCCTTTATCGGCATCAGGAGCGAGGTCCTTCTCCATGCACTTGAGGATAAAGGTATTTACGTTTCGGCAGGAAGCGCGTGCTCCACGCATAAAAGAACCGGCAGTCCGACGCTCACAGCCATCGGATGTTCGAAAAAAGAGATGGAGTCTGCCGTTCGATTCAGTTTCTCGGAAGAGAATACGATCGGGCAGGTGGATTATACATTAGAAGTTTTAAATGAGATTGTACCAATGTTGCGCAGATACACGCGCAGATAAGGAGAAAAAATGAGATATCAGGCATTTTTGATCAAATATGCGGAAATCGGTATCAAAGGCAGAAACAGATATGTCTTTGAAAATGCGCTGATCCATCAGATGACGGCTGCGCTTCGTTCTGTAAATGGCGAATTTCATATTTCAAAAGAGCAGGGCCGCGTATATGTGAATATTGAAGGAGATTATGATTATGAAGATGCTGTTGAGGCTCTCTCGAGAGTATTCGGCATCGCATATATCTGCCCGGTAGTCGTTGTGGACTCCCAGGATTTTTCTGATATTGCGAAGGAAGTTGTCTCCTATGTGAAGGAGACCTATCCGGAAGGAAACGAGAAAACATTTAAGGTATTCACCAGAAGAGGTAACAAAAAATATCCGATGGAATCGATGCAGATCAGCGCGGAGCTGGGAGGCGCCATTCTTTCCGAATGTCCGTGGATGAAGGTTGACGTGCATGATCCGGAGGTAAGTCTTCATGTGGAAGTAAGGGAAAAGATATATATCTATTCTGAGAGCATCCCTGGACCGGGCGGCATGCCTGTGGGCACGAATGGAAGCGCGATGCTGCTTCTCTCAGGCGGAATCGATTCTCCGGTGGCAGGGTATATGACGGCCAAAAGGGGAGTTGCTCTTGATGCGGTGTATTTTCACGCGCCGCCTTATACGAGTGAAAGGGCAAAGCAGAAAGTAGTGGATCTGGCCAGACTGGTATCCCGATACAGCGGCAGTATCCGTCTTCATGTGGTGAATTTCACTGATATCCAGCTGAAAATATACGAGCTGTGTCCTCATGAGGAGCTGACGATCATCATGAGAAGATATATGATGAGGATTGCGGAAATGTTCGCGAAGCGCGACGGAGCGATGGCCCTGATCACGGGAGAAAGCATCGGACAGGTGGCAAGTCAGACGATACAAAGTCTTGTCTGCACAGATGCCGTGTGCACAATGCCTGTATTCCGCCCGCTGATCGGTTTTGACAAACAGGAAATCGTCGATATTTCTCAGAAGATCGATACATATGAGACGTCGATCCTTCCTTATGAAGACTGCTGTACGATTTTTGTGGCAAAGCATCCGGTGACAAAACCATCCATTAAGCAGATCGAAAAATCCGAGAGAAAGCTCACGGGCGTTATCGAAGACATGGTCAAAGAAGCCGTAGACACGGCTGAAACGATCATCGTGGAGCCTTGAACAATCCAGGCCCGGTCCGGATTTAAGGAACAAAGTCCGCTTGCGGATGTTGCGCGCCGCCGCACAGCAGCCTGGCCGGTTTCCTTAGCGCGGCGCATGCCCCGGAGGGTTTGTTAAACGGGAAACTGATGGAATTTTCCGTCAAATAAAAAAAGCATCCCCAGTCAGGTCCGGCCCCTTAAGACGGGAAAACTGAAAGGAAGGATGCTTTTTTTATATACACTTGAATTCAGCCGAAATGTCAGTCCATGTATGGTTTAAGCTCATTCAGGATGTCTGTCAGAGTATCGCCGCCGTCGGCGTGAATGTTCAGCTCGATTGGCTTTGCAAGATCGAGAGAAAAAATGCCCATAATGGACTTAGCGTCAATAACGTATCTTCCTGAAACGAGATCAAAATCGTAATCATAGCGGTTAATCAGGTTCACAAAGGATTTTACCTTATCGATGGTGTTGAGTGTGATCTGTACGGTTTTCATAAGTATAACCTCCGTGTGTTTATATAATATCAGGATAAATATCGACATTAATCTATCATCTGCACATGTAAAAGTCAAGAACAAGAAAAAACATAGCAGGTAAATAATTTTTATGCTTTTTATGAGGAGATTTGAAAAATGGCAAAAAAAGCAGCGCTGCATAATCTCGGATGCAAAGTGAATTCATATGAGCTTGAATCTGCGGAGCAGCAGCTTTTACAGCATGGATATGAGATTGTGCCTTTCGCGCCGGGTGCGGATATATATGTAATCAACACCTGCACGGTGACGAATATCGCAGACAGAAAGTCGAGACAGATGCTCCGGAGGGCAAAGAAAATGAATCCGGATGCGCTGGTCGTCGCCATGGGATGCTATGCGCAGGTGAAGGGAAAAGAACTTAATAAAGACGACGCCATAGATATTGTCATTGGTAATAATAAAAGGGGAGAATTGCTCCGGGCTCTTCAGCTCTATGAATCGACCGGCGTGAAACAGGAAGCGTGGATCGACATTAACCGGACGAATGTTTATGAAAATATATCCATCGATCATGTGGAAGAGCATACAAGGGCTTTCGTAAAAATACAGGACGGATGCAATCAGTTCTGCTCTTACTGTATAATCCCCTATGCCAGGGGAAGAGTGAGGAGCAGAAATCTGCCGGATATCATCAGGGAGATCCAGAGTATTGCGGACAGCGGATGCAGGGAAGTGGTGATCACGGGGATTCACGTCTGCTCATATGGACGCGATCTGAAAGACGGATCGGATCTGGTATCTGTACTGAAAGCGGTGGATCAGATCGAAGGTATCGAACGTATCAGGCTTGGCTCGCTCGAACCGGGTTCCATGACGGAAGAAGTCATCCGTGAAATGAGCAGTATGAAGAAGCTTTGTCCGCATTTTCATCTTTCACTTCAGAGCGGCTGTGACAGGACGCTGAAGAGAATGAACAGAAAATATGACACGGAGACATTCCGGAAGGTGTGCGAAAATTTGCGCAGGTATTTTGACGATCCGGCTCTGACTACGGATATAATAACAGGATTTCCGGGAGAGACAGATGAGGACTTTGAGGAGTGCAGAAAATTTGTGGAGGAAATACAGTTTTATGAGACCCATATTTTTCCGTATTCCAGACGCGAGGGAACAAGAGCGGCTTCATTCCCGGATCAGATTACCGAAGCGGTAAAGAAGGAGAGGAGCAGGGTACTGCTGGAAATGAACGCAAAGGCAGCAGAACGTTATCTGAAGCGATATATAGGCGTTCCTGTGGAAATACTCATAGAAGAAAAGATAGAAAAAGACGGAAAGACATACTGGACAGGCCATTCGACGCATTATCAGAAAGCACTGATACCGCCGCATATGGATGAAAGCGGTAAAGAGGCGGATCTGAGAAATCAGATGATCACCTTTGTGCCGGAGTCGGTGAAGGATGGATGCCTGAAATAAAGTCTCCGAACGCGGCCCTGCAGGCAGGTGCCTATAGGCGGAAGAAAGTATTAAAGGTTGCTATTTTATTTGATATATTATAAAATAACAATTAGTTTATATCGGAAGGATCCGCAAATTGCGAAAAAGAGGCGTTTGCGTCTTTGAATAGAAAGAATTTTTTTACAGGCGAGGAATTGTTTTTTATGACAGATATGGGAAGAACACAGTATTTTAAAGTTACAAATGAGCAGGATTATTCTGTGAAAGAGGTCTTGGATGCTGTATATCTTGCAATGGTTCAAAAAGGATATAATCCGGTCAATCAGATCGTTGGATATATCATGTCAGGGGATCCCACCTATATTACCAGCCATAACGGCGCGAGAAGCCTGATCATGAAAGTCGAAAGAGACGAACTTGTAGAATTGCTGCTGCAGGAGTACGTAAAGAATCTTACGGCTTCTTCAGAGGAATGATCAGATTTATCTGAACGTATATGAGATATTTAATTGAGTATATAAAGGGATGAAAAAACAGCCAGACCGCAGTTGAAAAACGCGAGTTTTCGATTGCGGTTGGCTTTTTTGTAAATATTATAAAAAACTTCCCACTTCATGCCGAAGGATCAGTCGTGATCAGAAATGACATGCGGGAAGTTTTAGTATTGCCAGCATAGTTACTGTAATAATACGGCTGACGGACTGTCTGTGGCTTGCGCTCATATAAAGTATAGCGGCAAACGGAAGTTTGCGGAAAATGACCTGTGAAGACGGGGGACGGGAGAAGAGAAGTTCTTTGCAGGTACCTTATAGCGGAAAAAACAGACCTTTGCCGGTCGTGCAGAGTTTAAGGTTTGAACGGACTCACATTCTATTATTTCGGAACGTAAAGAACCCGAAGGGGAAGCTTTATGCTTTGTTTTCTGTGCGTTTTTTGCACGGTTATCCGTTCGGACCGCGAACAGAAAGAAATGAGGTTCGAATTAAAAATTGAATACAGGAAAACTAAAAGTTATCCCGTTGGGCGGACTGGAACAAATCGGAATGAACATCACCGCATTTGAATACGGGGACAGTATTGTGGTAGTAGACTGCGGAATGGCTTTTCCGGATGACGGCATGCTTGGAATAGACATGGTTATTCCGGACATTACCTATCTGAAGGAAAACGCAGAGAAGGTAAAGGGATTCGTCATTACTCACGGACATGAAGATCATATAGGATCTCTTCCGTATATATTGAAGGAACTGAATGTTCCGGTATATGCCACAAAGCTGACAAACGGTCTGATCGAGAATAAACTAAGAGAGCATGATATGCTTCGTACAACCAGGAGAAAGGTGATCAGTTTCGGACAGTCGATCAACCTGGGATGTTTCAGAATAGAGTTCATTAAGACCAACCACAGTATTCAGGACGCGGCAGCCCTCGCCATCTATTCACCGGCAGGCACGATCGTTCATACAGGTGATTTTAAGGTAGACTATACTCCGGTATTCGGAGATTCGATTGATCTGCAGCGTTTTGCAGAGATTGGAAAAAAAGGCGTTCTTGCACTTATGTGTGACAGCACCAATGCGGAGAGACCGGGCTTTACCATGTCTGAAAAGACGGTAGGCCGTACGATCGAAAACCTGTTCCAGGAACATAGCAATACGAGGATCATTATCGCTACATTTGCGTCCAATGTGGATCGTGTACAGCAGATCATCAATACCGCTCATAAATACGGAAGAAAAGTTATCGTTCAGGGAAGAAGTATGGAAAACGTCATTGCCACAGCTTCCGAGCTTGGCTATCTTCAGGTGCCTGAGAATACGCTGATCGATATTAATGAGATGAAAAATTATCCGGATGAACAGATAACTCTGGTCACAACGGGCAGTCAGGGCGAGTCCATGGCAGCGCTTTCGCGAATGGCGGCAGATATACATAAAAAAGTAACGATCCATCCGGGAGACACGATCATCTTCAGTTCCCATCCGATCCCGGGAAATGAAAAAGCTGTGTCGAACGTTATCAACGAACTGACGGAAAAAGGAGCAAATGTTATTTTCCAGGATGTGCATGTATCCGGTCATGCGTGCCAGGAGGAGATCAAACTGATCTATACGCTTGTGCAGCCGAAATATGCGATTCCGGTACACGGCGAGTTTCGTCATTTGAAAGCACAGGCGGATATTGCAAAGGGGCTTGGAATTCCTTCGGAGAACATAAAGATCCTTCATTCAGGAGACGTACTTACATTCACAAATGGTGAGGCTGCGGTGACGGATCATGTGCAGACAGGCGGCATCATGGTCGACGGTCTGGGCGTGGGCGATGTAGGAAATATCGTACTTCGCGACAGGCAGCGGCTTTCCGAGGATGGCATAATCATTGTTGTTATGACATTGGAACAGTATGGCAGACAGCTTCTGGCAGGTCCGGACATCGTTTCCCGCGGATTTGTATACGTCAGGGAATCAGAGGATCTGATGGACCAGGCAAGAGAGGTCGCGGAAGATGCGCTGAACGATTGTCTCAATAAGAAGATGACAGACTGGGGAAAAATCAAAATAACCGTCAGAGACGCGCTGAGCAGTTTCGTATGGAAGCAGACGAAGAGAAGCCCGATGATCTTACCTATTATTATGGAGGCGTGATCTATGGATGCTGTTAAAGATAAACTCTATGAGCTGATACAAGTGGTAAAGGATTCGCCTGAATATCAGAATTTTGAAAAATACAAATATGAGCTGAATATGAACTATGATCTGCGGCGCAGGGTAGACGATTATCGAAGGATCTGCTACAGCATGCAGCAGTCGGGCGAAGATCTGTATGACAAGTCTGACGACCTTGCGAGAGAATTTTCTGATCTGTTTGCAAATAGCACATCGCATGAATTCCTGATGGCGGAGTCAAGTATCTGCAGGATGATCAGAGAAATCTGTATTGCCCTGAGCAGGGAGATCGATGTGGATATTACGCTCTGAGGAGTCCTTTAAGTAAAACGGAGAACGCTATGATTGAACCAAAGAAGAATAAGAACGAAGACAGAAAAATACACGTGAAGGATATATATGGCGGCTATGAAGAAGAAAAGCGAGAGTCCGCCAGCGGATATCAGCTTGCAGTCAGTGGCATGAAGGGCGTTATCAGGGTCCTGATCTATATCTGTATCTTCGTCACAATGGTTTTTATTGCAAAAGAAGCTTACGCCATCGGTTATAATGTTTTTAATCAGGTATCCGTGGATACAGGAGAAGGGCGCGAGATCAATGTCAGCATCGAACCGGACATGTCAGTAATGGAGATAGGTCAGATGCTGCAGGATCAGGGGCTGATCGAAGAGGAACCCCGTGTGTTCTGGATACAGGAATTTCTTTCTGATTATCACGGAGAGATCCAGCCCGGCTATTATACGCTGAAAACAGGAATGACGCCTGATGAAATGATCAAATCTATGGTGGAGACTGCCGCGGAGAGGGCAGAACAGCAGAATTCTGCGGTAGTTCCGGAGGGATCTCCTGAGGCGGCCGGCGAAGGAGAAGCCGGAGCAGCGCAGGAAGCTCCTGCGGAAAACAATGAAAATACTGAAGATACAGCAAACGAGGGCAATTAATTGATAGTTGATGAACGAATGATCACTTTTATCAATTCGTTGGACACAGGCAACACTCCCTTTTTGGAAAATCTGGAAGAAAAAGCCAGGAAGGCTTTCGTCCCCGTGATCCGGAGAGAGATGCAGAGCTTTCTGAAAGTCATGCTTCGGATGAAACAGCCGTACCGCATTCTGGAGGTGGGTACGGCTGTTGGTTTTTCTGCCATACTGATGGCAGAGTACGGTCCGGAGGAATGTGAGATCACAACGATTGAGAATTACGAAAAAAGAATACCTCTTGCGAGGGAGAACTTCCAGGCATCCGGATATGCGGAAAAAATCAGATTGATCGAAGGAGATGCATCAGATGTCCTGAAGACACTTGAAGAGCCTTACGATTTCATATTTATGGATGCGGCAAAGGGACAATATATACATTTTCTGCCGGAGGTGCTGCGGCTTATGAGACCCGGAGCGGTCCTGATTTCTGACAATGTCCTGCAGGAAGGGGATATTATCGAGTCTCATTTTATCGTTGAGAGAAGGAACCGGACGATCTATAAGCGGATGAGAGAGTATTTGTATGAGCTGAAGCATAACGATGAACTTCTTACCGCAATAGTTCCGCTTGGAGACGGCGTTACGGTCAGTATAAAAAAATAAATACCGGCAGATTTTGGAAAGGATTTTTTATGAACAGAAAGAAAAGACCGGAACTGCTCGTTCCCGCCAGCTGTCTGGAAGTGCTGAAGGTAGCTGTCGCGTTCGGGGCTGATGCGGTATATATCGGAGGAGAGGTATACGGACTGCGGGCGAAAGCAAAGAATTTCAGCAAAGAGGATATGGCCGAGGGAATCAGATTTGCCCATGAGCATGGAGTAAAGGTACATGTTACGGTCAATATTCTGGCCCACAACCAGGATCTGGATGGAGTGGAAGAGTACCTGAAGGAACTCAAGGAGTTAAGACCTGACGCACTGATCATTGCGGATCCGGGTATTTTCTCGATGGCCGGAGAAATTTGCCCGGAGATCGACCGCCATATCAGCACACAGGCAAACAATACAAATTATCAGACATGCAATTTCTGGTATCAGCTTGGTGCTAAAAGGATCGTAACAGCAAGAGAATTATCACTTCGGGAGATCCGCGAGATGCGGTCCAGGATTCCGGAGGATCTCGAGCTGGAGTCATTTATTCACGGAGCAATGTGCATCTCATATTCGGGAAGGTGTCTTCTTTCAAATTATTTTACCGGAAGAGACGCGAACAGAGGTGCCTGTACACATCCGTGCCGCTGGAAATACGCTGTGGTCGAGGAGACCAGACCGGGCGAGTATATGCCTGTATACGAGAATGAAAGGGGTACGTATATTTTTAATTCCAAGGATCTTTGCATGATTGAACATATCCCGGATCTGATAGATGCGGGTATCAGCAGTTATAAGATCGAAGGAAGGATGAAGACAGCTCTTTACGTGGCAACTGTGGCAAGGACATACCGCAAAGCGATCGACGATTATCTTCAGGATCCGAAACTTTATGAACAGAATATGCCCTGGTATCTGGAGCAGATCTCGAACTGTACATACCGTCAGTTCACGACGGGATTCTTTTACGGAAAGCCTGCGTCAGAGGATCAGATCTATGATAATAATACATACATTACCAGATATAAATATCTTGGAGTCGTGGAAGGCATTGATGAGAACGGATTTGCGGTCGTTGAGCAGAAAAACAAATTCTGTTTGGGAGACCGTATAGAAGTGATGAAACCCAACGGCGAGAATCCCGAGGTGACTGTCCAGGGGCTTTTTGATGCGGACGGAAATCCGATGATATCAGCGCCTCACTCCAAACAGGAACTTCATATTGATCTGGGTATGCAGCCTCAGATGTATGATATTCTCCGATGCCCGGCTGATCAATAATAAAGCTGCTTTATGGTAAAGACACCGGGCGGAAATATGCTCTCGCCTGATACGGAGCAGATAGAAAAAAGTGACTGCTTCGGACAGTCTTATTGACATAATCCTGAAAATGCGATAATTTACATAAATACAAAGGTTTATGTAAATTATCGCGTTTTTTTATGAAGGGAGAATTGTCAGAAAACTTATGTATTACAGTTTGATTTCATCGTCAATAGCCGGCGTAGACGCGCTTCCGGTCATGGTCGAAGCGGATGTGGGAAGCGGCATGCCTTCTTTTTCAATTGTAGGCTTTGTATCCTCACAGGTACGCGAAGCACAGGACAGGGTAAAGACGGCTTTGAAAAACCTGGGAGTATCGCTCCCCCCGCAGAGGGTCACTATTAATCTTTCGCCGGGAGATGTACGGAAAGACGGCACCAGATTCGACCTTCCGATCGCTGCCGCAGTCCTGGCCGCGCTTGGAAGGATAGAGAAGAGTGTTCTAAAAGACACCATGCTGATAGGAGAACTGCATCTGGACGGGAGAGTCCACTCTGTAACGGGCGTTCTTCCAAGTGTGATTCTGGCTGAAAAGATGGGATGCAGAGTATGCGTCGTTCCCCGGGCAAACAGGAGTGAGGCAGAACTTGTTGAAGGAATAACGATCATAGGCATAGAAAGTCTGGAGGAGCTGCTGGCTTACTGCAGAGGTGAGGAACTGACGGTAAAAGAGGAGAAAAGTGAAAGCGCAGAGGATGAATATACGGTGGATTTTCAGGATATCTGCGGACAGGAAATGGTAAAAAGAGCAGCGGTAATCACGGCTTCGGGCTTTCATAATCTGCTCCTTTCAGGGCCGCCGGGTTCAGGAAAGTCTATGACAGCCAGAAGGATACCAACGATCCTTCCTCCGCTTACACAGGAGGAGGAACTGGAAATATCAAAGATATACAGTATTGCAGGACTGCTCAATGACAATATGCCCCTTCGGAAGACACGGCCATACAGAGCGCCGCATTATTCGGTCACTGCAGCGGGATTGTGCGGAGGAGGAAAATACCCTCAGCCCGGGGAGGTGACTCTTTCTCACAGAGGAGTTTTGTTTCTGGATGAACTTCCGGAAATGAGAAGAGAGACTATGGAAATGCTCCGCCAGCCCCTGGAGGACAGAACTATCATTCTGTCAAGGAACGGAGGTACATTTCGCTTTCCCGCAATGTTCATACTGGTGGGAGCAATGAATCCGTGTCCTTGTGGATTTTTTCCCGACAGGAATAAATGTAACTGCAGCTATACAGAGATCAGGTCTTACCGGAACAGAGTGAGCAAGGCTATGATGGACAGAATGGATCTCCGCTGTGAGGTGAAAGCTGTCTCCTATAATGAACTGACGGGAACAGCCTGTCAGGGGGAGTCTTCAGAAAGCATGAGAAAGAAAGTCGTTGCCGCTGTCGATATTCAGAAAGAGAGATATCGTAATGAAAAAATCACATATAACAGTGAGCTGAACGCTCCAATGATAGGGAAATACTGTGAGACCACAGATCAGGGGAAAAGCCTGCTGCGTTCTGCGTTTGAAAAGCTCGGGCTCAGTGCAAGGGGCTATCACAGGCTCATAAAAGTCTCACGTACGATAGCAGATCTGGAGAGAGATGAACTGATCTGCGAGGCGCACATCAGTGAAGCACTGTGTTTTCGATGCGGAAACTGACAGGGCGGAAAGTGATAAAGGGAACCGGCAGAGAGGAGTCCCTGAAATAAAGTATATTATCGGTGGGGAGGTCGGAAGCAGATTGTATGAAATGAGATATGCAGACCGATATGATCCGGAATATCCTCCGTATCTGAAACAGTATGAGAGGATGCCGGCCGGTCTTTATGTAATAGGAAGATTTCCTGATCCGTCGCGTCCCTGTGTAGCGATCGTAGGCGCAAGGAACTGCAGCGGTTATGGGAAAAGTGAGGCAGAACGGTTCGGGAAAACACTGGCGGAAAACGGAGTACAGATCATCAGCGGTCTTGCCTATGGAATAGACGTATCATCGCAGATAGGCGCGCTCAGAGGAGGAGGAACTGCCTTTGCCGTCCTGGGAAGCGGAGCGGATGTATGCTATCCCAAAGAAAACAGAAGTGTATATGATGAGATCATAAGGAACGGGGGAGGGATCATTTCGGAGTATGAACCCGGTACGAAGGCAGCGCCATGGCATTTTCCTTTAAGAAACCGCATCATAAGCGCACTGGCAGATATAGTACTGGTAATAGAGGCAAGGAAAAAGAGCGGATCTCTGATTACGGTAGAGTATGCCCTGGAGCAGGGTAAAAGTGTTTTTGCGATTCCGGGAAGAAATGTGGACGCCCTCAGCTTCGGATGTAATGCACTGATCTCACAGGGAGCTGGAATAGCGGTCTCTCCGGAGGTCATACTTGAGGAGCTGGCTTTATGCAGAATGAATGCATCATATTCAGATGAAGAGAATAGCCGGGACAGGGCGGATCTGCCGATCGATCACGGCGGCAGGACGGCTGGCGGGAAAAAATACACAGAGTCTGATCAGGAAAAGGATATTTCATCGGCAAGGCCCGGCTCGAAGGAAGGAAATACAAGAGGCAGGCATATTCTGAACTCTGAGGCACTCCGCAGAGCGGGTCAGCTGAAACAGAAAGAGAAAAAACGTCTTGGGAAGCCCTGGAGCGAGGATCCGGCAGTGGTAAAGGTGTATGAATGTATAGATGAGAACGGAAAAAGTCTCGATATGCTCATGGAAGAGACGGGGCTGCAGGCAGGGGAACTTACAGGAGCTCTTATTTCACTTTCTCTTGAAAAATATGTATATGTTCCTGCGGAAGGCTACTATGCATATATGGAGTAAAACAAAGGGGAAATACAGGAAAAACACAGGGAAAACATAGGGAAAATATAGAGGGGATTTAGAGAAAATACAGAGACACAGGTCTGTCCTGAGCGGCGCTGAAAGAAGAAGGCTGCCTGAAGCTATAGAAGAAGAAAGAAAAAAGCATGTTGCATCTTAAAATGATTTGGGGTATATTATGGGTAATTTGGACTTGGGAGGAAACAGTTTAAGGTGGCAAACAATTTAGTGATTGTCGAATCACCGACAAAGGTTAAGTCAATCAAAAAATTTCTGGGATCGAATTACGAGGTGGTCGCATCTATGGGACACGTGCGTGACCTTCCGAAAAGCAGCCTCGGAATCGACATCGAAAATGACTATGAACCGAAATATATAACCATACGCGGAAAAGGTGAGCTGCTTGCGAAGCTTCGAAAAGAAGCGTCCAAGGCAAAGATCATATATCTGGCAACTGACCCTGACCGTGAGGGAGAAGCTATTTCATGGCATTTATCTATTGCGTTAAAAGCAGATCCGAAAAAGATAAAAAGGATCACTTTCAATGAAATAACAAAAACAGCCGTAAAAGATTCTCTAAAAAACGCCAGGGAACTGGATATGAATCTTATCGACGCCCAGCAGGCCAGAAGAGAGCTGGACCGTATGGTGGGATATGAGATCAGTCCTTTATTATGGAAGAAAATCAAACGGGGACTGAGCGCGGGACGTGTGCAGTCGGTAGCGCTGAGGATCATTGCCGACAGAGAAGCCGAGATCAACGCCTTTATACCAGAAGAGTACTGGACGCTGGACGCGGACTTTAATGTCGATGATCAGAAGAAACCTCTGACGGCTCATTTCTATGGAACAAAAAATAAAAAGATCGAGATCCGCTCTGCTTCAGAAGCTGAAAAGATAATCGAAAAATTAAATGAAGGCACATTCACTGTTGATGACCTGAAAAAAGGCACAAGGATGAAAAAGCCGCCGCTTCCGTTCACGACCAGCACACTGCAGCAGGAAGCGTCGAAGACTCTTAACATGTCTACATATAAAACTATGCAGATCGCGCAGCAGCTGTATGAAGGCATCGATCTGAAGAAAGCCGGAACAGTAGGTCTGATAACATATCTTCGTACGGATTCTACACGTATATCTGATGAAGCGGATAATGCAGTCAGAAATTATATAAAGGATCAGTACGGCGAGAAGTATGTTCTTGCGGGCGGGAATAACGCAAACAGAAACAAAAAAGCTCAGGATGCGCATGAAGCCATACGGCCGAGTGATGTCAAACGCACCCCGGCGTCGATAAAAGAATTCCTGACAAGGGATCAGTTCAGGCTGTATCAGCTGATATGGAAACGTTTTGTGGCCAGCAGAATGTCTCCGGCGGAATACGAGACGAGCGCTGTATATATTAAGAACGGCGATTATTATTTCAGAGCATCCGCGTCGAAGGTTATATTCAAGGGCTACATGTCCGTATATACAAATGACGAAGATAATGAGAAAGACAGAAGCCTTGGCGCAGTGACTACAGACAGCCGGCTTTCACTTATAGAATTTAAGAGGGAGCAGCATTTTACGCAGCCTCCCGCACACTACACAGAGGCGTCTCTGGTAAAGACCATGGAGGAGCTTGGAATCGGACGGCCGAGCACATATGCGCCCACGATAACGACGATCATTTCCCGGCGGTATGTATCAAGAGAGAAGAAAAACCTTTATATCACGGAGCTTGGTGAAGTTGTAAATGATATGATGATACAGGCGTTCCCGGGCATCGTGGATGTAAACTTCACGGCAAATATGGAAACGCTGCTGGACGCCGTCGGAGATGGAAAGATAGAGTGGAAGACAATCATCCGTAACTTCTGGCCGGATCTGGAGGGATCCATTAAATCGGCGGAAAAGGAACTGGCCGAGGTAAAGGTGCAGGATGAAGAAACAGACGTGATATGCGAGAACTGCGGAAGGAACATGGTCATAAAATACGGTCCGCATGGAAAATTCCTGGCTTGTCCCGGATTTCCTGAATGCAGAAACACGAAACCGTTTTATGAGAAGACAGGAGTGCAATGTCCTTCATGCGGCGGGGAGATCATTATCCGGAAAACGAAAAAGGGCAGAAAGTATTTCGGATGTTCCAATTATCCGGACTGTGAGTTTATGTCCTGGCAGATGCCATCCGATAAGAAATGTCCGAAGTGCGGCGGCTATATGCTGGTAAAGGGCAGAAAGCTTGTCTGCGTGGATCGGGAATGCGGATATGTGGAAAGTATAAAGAAGGATGATAAATAAAAGCAGATCAAAATGTCTATACCTGTTTCCTGAAAGGGCAGTATAGACATTTTTGTGTCATAGGAAAATATCTGTTTCATTTACTGATATGAGCTGAAAACATGGGAGAAATGTCAGAAAATATATTGTAAAAAACTTAAAGTGATGGTAAAATTACTATGATGTGGATAATTAATATTCAAAAGGGAGAATATAGATAGATGAGCGTTCAATTATTAGATAAGACCAGGAAGATTAATAAACTGTTACATAATAATAATTCCACCAAAGTAGTTTTTAATGATATATGTGAAGTGATGATGGGTTGTCTGAATGCAAATATTCTGGTCATCAGCAAGAAAGGAAAGGTCCTCGGAATCGCCGGTAAGGATGATATAGAGGTGCTGACAGACTTAATAGAAAACAAAGTAGGCGAGCACATTGATTCACTTTTAAATGATCGTTTTCTCAGCGTTCTTTCCACTAAAGAGAATGTAAATCTGTCGACGCTCGGATTTGAAGGTGAGAAGTATTCGAATTATACGGCTATTATTAATCCGATCGAGATTGCAGGAGAGCGGCTGGGAACCGTGTTTACATACCGCTATGAACCGCAGTTCGATATCGATGATATTATCGTAAGCGAATATGGAACTACGGTGGTCGGCCTGGAAATGATGCGTTCCGTAAATGAAGAAAACCTTGAAGAGAACAGAAAGATACAGGTCGTTAAATCCGCGTTCAGTACATTGTCATTTTCAGAAATGGAAGCGATCATTCATATATTTGATGAATTAAATGATCGCGAGGGAATACTTGTGGCAAGTAAGATCGCCGACAGGGTAGGTATCACCAGATCAGTTATAGTCAATGCTCTCCGTAAGTTCGAAAGCGCAGGCGTGATCGAATCCAGATCCAGCGGAATGAAAGGCACATATATTAAGGTTTTGAATGATTATATCTTCGATGAGCTTCAAGAGATCAAAGCAGAAAAAGCGGAAGAAGAGAAAAAAGCTGATAAAAGCTAAAACAGGCTGAAAAAAGCTGAAAAAAGGTGACAAAGCTGAATTAAAAACGAAAATCAAAAAATCAGAGGATATGCCGGAAAATCAACGGCATATCCTCTTTGCGTATCAAAGGAAATCATGCTGATTCCGGCTTAAAGGAACAGAGGCGGATGTCCGTTCGCGGACTTGGATATTTCATGGGAAATTGCGAGTGTCAGAAATCCGGCCTAAAATCTGATTTGTGTGAAAAGAACGAAAACATAAGAAAAAGATAGAAAAAAAGAGAAAATAAGAGATAATAAAAGATTTAAAACTGATTTACAGGAAAAAATCCAGTTGCGAATAAACAGTGAATTACTTATTATAAATATCGTTGAGTAGCACTCAATCAAACTGAGTGCTAATAAAAGAGAGTTCACGAAAGCAATTTCAGGGAATAAAATAACAAGGAGGCCATAACATGAAATTAGTACCATTAGGCGATAGAGTTGTTTTGAAGCAGGTTGAGGCTGAAGAAAAGACAAAATCAGGAATCATCCTTTCTGCAGGGGCGCAGGAGAAACCTTCAGAGGCAGTTGTCGTTGCTGTAGGACCCGGAACCGAAGATGTAAAGATGGAAGTTAAGGTGGATGACAAGGTTATCTATTCAAAATACGCCGGCACAGATGTAAAGCTTGACGGCGAGGAATATATTATCGTTAAACACAGCGATATCCTTGCTATTGTCGATTAATTATATCTCAGTGTGAGAAGCCCCCCGCTTCTTAAGCGGAGGGGTGCGACAAGCTCGTTTCAGTGGGGGTCCAATCTTCCGCAGAGACAAAAGTTCCGCAAGGATGTACAGGAATCCGGTTTGGAAGATGTCAGCTGAAGCTGACCCGAATCCCACGCCAGGTCTTGCGAGCGGGACTTGAAATATTGAACATATTAAGAAAAGGATGCGCGCAGCGCATTCGATCAATAAGCAGGAGGCAATAATCATGGCAAAAAATGTTAATTATGGTGCTGATGCAAGAGAAGCATTGGTCGTAGGTATTGATAAACTGGCAAACGCAGTCCGCGTTACGCTTGGACCGAAGGGAAGAAACGTTGTTCTTGACAGAGCTTACGGTACTCCTCAGATCACAAACGACGGCGTTACGATCGCAAAAGAAATCGAACTTGAGGACGGTTTCGAGAACATGGGCGCAATGCTTATCACAGAAGTTGCATCCAAGACAAACGATGTAGCCGGCGATGGTACTACTACGGCGACAGTTCTTGCACAGGCTATGATCCATGAGGGAATCAAGAATCTGGCAGCAGGCGCTAACCCGATCGTTCTGAGAAAAGGAATGAAGAAAGCTACAGATAAAACAGTAGAGGCCCTGAAGGCAATGAGCCAGAAGGTAAGCAGCAAGAATCAGATCGCCAGAGTCGCAGCAGTATCTTCAGGCGACGATGAAGTCGGAGAGCTGATTGCAGACGCAATGGAAAAGGTTTCCAATGACGGCGTTATCACGATCGAAGAGTCAAAGACGATGCAGACAGAGCTTGATGTTGTTGAAGGTATGGAATTTGACCGTGGATATCTGTCAGCTTACTTTGCAACAGATATGGAAAAAATGGAAGCAGAGCTGGAGAATCCGTTTATCCTGATCACAGACAAGAAGATCTCCAATATTCAGGATCTCCTTCCGATCCTTGAGCAGATCGTGAAAGCAGGACAGAGCCTGCTGATCATTGCAGAGGATGTAGAGGGCGAAGCTCTTTCAACTTTGATCGTAAACAAACTTCGCGGTACATTCAAGGTAGCTGCTGTTAAAGCACCTGGTTACGGCGACAGAAGAAAAGATAATCTGCAGGATATCGCTATCCTGACAGGCGGTACTGTTATTTCTTCAGAGGTAGGCCTTGAGCTTAAGGATACAGATCTTTCTATGCTTGGAAGAGCTAAATCCATCAAAGTCAAAAAAGAAGGAACAGTCATCGTTGACGGCCTTGGCGACAAACAGGCAATCGCTGACAGAGTTGCACAGATCAAGGGTCAGATCGCTGAGACAACATCTGAATTTGATAAAGAGAAGCTTCAGGAAAGACTGGCTAAGCTTTCAGGCGGCGTTGCTGTTATCCGCGTAGGAGCTGCTACAGAGACTGAAATGAAGGAAGCTAAGCTTCGTATGGAAGATGCTCTGAATGCGACACGCGCGGCTGTAGAGGAAGGAATCATCGCAGGCGGCGGTTCAGCTTATATCCATGCTGCAAAAGAGCTGAATGATTTTGCGGCAGGTCTTGAAGGAGATGAAAAAACAGGCGCAATGATCATTATCCGCGCACTGGAGGCTCCGCTGAAAACGATCGCCGAGAATGCAGGTCTTGACGGATCCGTTATCGTGAATAAAGTCAAAGAGTCTGAGGTGGGCGTTGGTTTTGATGCATATAAAGAGAACTATGTAAATATGGTCGAGGCAGGAATCCTTGATCCTGTTAAGGTAACCAGAAGCGCTCTTCAGAATGCAACAAGTATTTCCTCATCACTGCTTACGACAGAGGCGGCTGTTTCCACTATCAAAGAGCCGATGCCTCCGATGCCGCAGCAGGGTATGGGCGGAATGATGTAATCTGACACAATGAGAATTCTTCGAAAGTTTTTCGCAAAAAGACACATGTAATTGAACGACAGACAAACAGCCTTTGAAATGGTTGTTTGTCTGTTTTTTTGTTAAAAGTAAACTAAACTTTTCCGTTTTGTAGAAAAATTTTTTAAGAGATTTACTGAAATTAGTTCTTGTTATCGGAAAATCGTTTTGTTATCATAGTTAGAAATTGTAGGATTTGAGAAAAGAGTAATAAACAGTTAACTATTTCTTGGATAGTATTCAAAGACGATTTATTAAAGATTAAGGAGATTGACATGGCATTTTATTACGAGGAACCATCGCGCACATTTGGAGAGTATCTTTTAGTACCGGGTTATTCATCATCTGAATGCATTCCGGACAGAGTAAGCCTTAAGACACCGCTCGTTAAATATCGTAAAGGCGAAGAAGAAAGCCCGATTCAGATGAACATTCCCATGGTATCTGCGATCATGCAGTCTGTATCCGGCGACAGACTCGCCATTGCGTTAGCTAAACAGGGCGGTATTTCTTTTATATACGGATCACAGAGCGTCAGATCCGAGGCAGATATGATCCGCCGTGTTAAATCATACAAGGCAGGTTTTGTTACAAGTGATTCCAATCTTTCGCCTGATGCGACTCTTGCCGATGTCCTTGAACTGAAGGCGTGTACCGGACACTCTACGGTAGCCGTTACGGAGGATGGTTCCGCCCACGGAAGACTGGTGGGAATCGTAGCATCGAGAGATTACAGGGTCTCTCGTATGTCAACAGACGTTAAGGTTTCCGAGTTCATGACACCTATTGATAAACTGATCACGGCTCCTGATACAACGTCTCTCCATGACTGTAATAATATTATCTGGGATAATAAGATCAATTCACTTCCGCTGATCGATAAGGAAGGAAATCTCCAGTATATCGTTTTCCGAAAGGATTATGACAGTCATAAGGAGCATGTCAATGAGCTCCTGGATGCGAATAAAAGCTATGTGGTAGGCGCAGGTATCAATACAAGAGACTATGCCGAGCGTGTTCCTGCACTGTTGGAGGCAGGAGCTGATGTGCTTTGCATCGATTCATCAGAGGGCTTCTCCGAGTGGCAGAGCAGAACGATCAGCTGGATCCGTGAGCATTACGGCGATACAGTAAAAGTAGGTGCCGGCAACGTTGTAGACCGTGAGGGATTCCGTTTCCTGGCTGAGGCAGGAGCTGATTTTGTAAAGATCGGTATCGGCGGAGGTTCTATCTGTATCACAAGAGAGACCAAAGGTATCGGACGCGGTCAGGCGACGGCTGTCAAAGAGGTCGCTGCCGCAAGAGATGAGTATTATAAAGAGACGGGAATTTATGTTCCGATTTGTTCTGACGGCGGTATCGTTCATGATTACCACATCACCCTTGCGCTTGCAATGGGAGCTGATTTTGTAATGCTGGGACGTTATTTTGCAAGATTTGATGAGAGCCCGACGAACCGTGTGCGTATCAACGGCAACTACCTGAAAGAGTACTGGGGAGAAGGTTCCAACCGTGCCCGCAACTGGCAGAGATATGACCTTGGCGGAGCAAGCAAGCTTTCTTTCGAAGAGGGCGTAGACAGCTATGTTCCTTATGCGGGTCCTCTGGACGAAGGCGTACAGTCTACATTGTACAAAGTAAGATCTACAATGTGCAATTGCGGCGCACTCAGTATTTCGGAACTGCAGGAGAAGGCAAGGCTGACAGTTGTATCTTCCACATCTATTGTAGAAGGAAGCAGTCATGACGTCATCCTGAAGAATGGAGCTCCTTCATACGAATAACAGTGTTTTTCAATCCTCTTCTAAGCAGTAAACGCGTGGAAGGGGATCTTTTTATCTCGGTGTGAGAAGACCCCCCTCGATTCTTAAGCGGCGGGTTATGACAAGCTCGTCTAAGTAGGAGCCCAATCTCCCGCTGAGATAAACGCTCTGCGAGGATGCACAGGGATTCGGTTTGGAAGATGTCAGCTGAAGCTGGCCCGAATCCCGCGCCAAGTCTCGTGAGCGAGATTTGAACATGAGTATAATGACCTGCAGCGGAAATACCGGCTTGGCGGAGTATTAAATGCGGCCGCATCTTTAGGATGCCCGGTTCAGAAAGAAATAATATGAAAAAATCTCGTAAGAAAAAAATAATTCCGGCAGTGATCATCCTGGCCGTGCTGGTATTGGTTTTGGCGGTCATCATATTTGCGGTGCAAAGAAACAGAGGAATATCCGATGATTTTTCCTGGGATTCGTATCGGGGCGGCGAGCTGGAGCGTCCGGAACTGGATGTGCAGCTTTTGACGCCGAATGAATATTCCAGACCGCAGATCGCCCTGAATCAGATCAACGGGATCGTAATCCATTATACGGCAAATCCGGGCGCGTCCGCGCAGGATAACAGGAATTATTTTGAAAACCTTCAGAATGGAAGTTCAGGAACACATGCCAGCAGTCATTTTATTGTCGGGCTGGATGGGGAAATCATACAGTGCATACCCAGTACAGAAATATCCTATGCTTCTAATGACCGAAACACGGATACACTGGCGATCGAATGCTGTCATCCGGATGAAACAGGAGAGTTTACCGATGAGACATATGATTCGTTAGTATATCTGACTGCCTGGTTATGTCTGAATTTTGATGTGGATCCTGACCAGGTGATCAGGCATTATGATATCACCGGAAAAGACTGCCCGAAATATTTTGTGGAACACGAAGATGCATGGGAGCGTTTCATTGCGGATGTGAAAAGTACGATAGAGGGGGCGTGAACATTATCTCTGCCACTGAAAATATAAAGATCTGAAAAACTGAAAAGACCTTCTGGAACGCCGCTTATCGAAAGAGCCGTTTCAGAAGGTTTATCTCATTGCGATACTACCCCCGCTTATTAAGCGGCGGGTTATCGAAGAAGGTTACAGTTCTGCGTATCCGTAGCTGTTTACAAGAGCTTTGATCGGAACTTTTGCCTTGCAAAGAGGACAGTTCTGCTGTGAGAAGGTGGAGTAATCCGGAACGTCATTTTTTTCAAAAATAGCGTTGACCGGCATACCGTCAATATCGCTGATCGCGCTGAAAATAGCAGAAGCGCCGCTGACCTTTGCGCCATAGTAAGCCAGCGTATTGATCACGCTGCGGAGAGTGCCGCCTGTTGTAACGCTTCCCAGAAGGATAAGAACATTCTTTCCTTTCAGGGTGATCTTATAATTATCGCGGAAAATGATCTGTCCGCCCGTGGTATATTCCGGATGAATAACATAGAGCGTTTTATGCGCGTTGTAGGAAAGAATACCTACTTCTGTCAGTTTTTCTGACAGATAGCAGCCGATGACATCCATACCGTCCATACAAAGGATAGTATCAACAGGAGTGCTTGTAGAATAGCTTTTCGCCATCAGTTCAGCAACTTTCTTTGCGTCACTGCATCTGGTCTTCAGTGTAGTGATGTCAAGGTAACTGGTAATATGAGAGTTTACTGTCGCAAAATGTCCGTTTATGGCGTGGATATTAATGCGATGATCTTTTGCAGAATAAATTGTGGTCATTTCTAAGCTCATATAAAAACCTCCTTTGTGGACAGATGTCAGAATATATTGTTACATTGAACTTTGATATCTGTAATTATATCATCATTGTAAGAATAAAATCAACAAAAGTGATGAAAAACGCATATAAATGAGTGCAATTTTTGTAAAAAAGCGATGAAACCGGGGACGGAGACAAGTTTCACCTTGCGCAGCTTAAGCGGCGCAAAGAAGTGAAACTTGTCTCCGTCCCCGGTTTCATCTTGCATAAATATAAATATTGATGTATATTTATACATGTTATCGGCGAGAAACGCGAAGGAATGCGGCAGCGGAGAGTTTGAAGGAAACGGTGATAACGTCAGCCGGTATCCAGGTAAAACGAAGGCTGGAGAATAAATATTCGAAGTTTTAACTTTACATATTTGCGAAGCGGGTTTATCCTTTAAATTACTGCGGCTGCAGTTTTATGAGTTGTTTTAAAGAAGAGCTTTTTTCGTAAGAAAAAGTATTCTGTAAAAATATCAGATTATAAGAATAAATGCATATTAATTGGAGGAAGCTATGATCAGAGCTGGAATTATAGGGGCTACAGGTTATGCCGGAGCAGAGATCGTCCGGATTCTGCTGGCACATAAGGAGGTAGAGCTGGTCTGGTATGGCTCAAGGAGCTATGTGGATCAGAAATTCTCGTCAATATATGGAAATATGTTTAAAATCGTAGAGAATATCTGTAAAGCAGATGATATAGAGGCTCTGGCGGAAGAGGCTGACGTTATTTTTACGGCGACGCCCCAGGGGCTTTGCGCGTCCATAGTGAACGAGGATGTTTTGTCAAAAACAAAAGTAATCGATCTTTCAGCCGATTTTCGTCTGAAGGACGTGAAGGTATATGAGCAGTGGTATAAGATAGAACATAAGGCGCCTCAGTATATAGATGAAGCGGTCTACGGACTTTGCGAGATCAACAGAGAGGATGTAAAAAAAGCCCGCATCGTGGCTAATCCCGGCTGCTACACGACGTGTTCCATTCTCAGTATGTATCCGCTGGTAAAAGAAGGGCTTGTAGATGTGAACAGTATCATCGTAGACGCAAAATCCGGAACATCCGGCGCGGGACGTTCAGCTAAGACCGCGAATCTCTTCTGCGAAGTGAATGAGAATATTAAGGCCTATGGCGTTGCTTCACACAGGCATACGCCTGAGATCGAAGAGCAGCTGACTTATGCGGCAGGTGAGCCTGTCATGATCAATTTTACGCCGCATCTGGTACCGATGAACCGCGGCATACTGGTGACCGCTTATGCATCGCTGAAAGATCCTGAGATCACATATGAAAAAGTACGCGCCGCATATGAAAAATACTATGGAAATGAATATTTCATTCGACTTCTGGATAAAGATGTCTGCGCCGAGACACGCTGGGTGGAAGGCAGCAATTTTGTCGACATAGGATTCAAGATCGATCCGAGGACGCACAGGATCATCGTAATGGGAGCTTTGGACAATCTGGTTAAAGGAGCTGCCGGACAGGCCGTTCAGAACATGAATCTGATGTTTGGTTTTGATGAAAACGAAGGACTGCGGATGCCGCCGGTATTCCCGTGATCCGACAGAAGAGAGGTACAGTCATGGTTAAACAGAAATATCTGGAAAAGGCAGAAGTGCTGATTGAGGCACTGCCGTATATTCAAAGGTTCAACAGAAAAGTCATTGTGGTGAAATACGGCGGAAGCGCCATGATCGATGAGGAACTGAAGCGCAATGTCATTAAGGACGTGGTAATGCTGAAACTCTGCGGATTCAAGCCCATAATCGTCCACGGAGGCGGAAAGGAGATCTCACGCTGGGTAGGAAAGGTAGGAATGAAACCCAGATTTGTCAACGGACTCCGGGTGACGGACGAAGATACGATGGAGCTGGCGGAGATGGTCCTGAATAAGGTGAACAAGGAGCTCGTCAGTATGGTGCAGTCCCTCGGAGTTAAAGCCGTCGGCATAAGCGGAAAGGACGGAAGACTGCTCCAGTGTGAAAAAAAGCTGTCAGACGGGGAAGATATAGGATTTGTAGGAAATGTGGTAAAAGTAGAACCAAAGATCCTGCAGGATCTCTTAAAAGATGATTTTCTGCCGATCGTCTGCCCGATCGGTGCCGACGATCATTTCCACTCCTATAATATTAACGCGGATGATGCGGCAAGCGCGATCGCCGAAGCAATGAGCGCCGAAAAACTGGCGTTCCTCAGTGATATTGAAGGCGTTTTTTATGATATAAACGACAGTTCTTCCCTGATATCAGAGCTCGGCGTTTCCGAAGCTCAGAAGCTGATCGAGGACGGTATTGTAGCGGGCGGAATGATACCGAAACTGCAGAACTGCATTTCAGCGATTGAGAACGGCGTATCCAGGGTTCATATTCTGGATGGCCGTATTCCACATTGCCTGCTGCTGGAGATATATACGAATAAGGGAATCGGCACGGCCATTCTCGGCGACGAAGAGGAGAAGTTTGATAATGACAACAAATGAATACAAGGAAATGTCAGAGAAGTATTTGCTTCATACCTATAATCGTTATCCTGTCGTTCTCGAAAAAGGCGAGGATGTTTATCTTTATGACACGGATGGAAATAAATATCTGGATTTTGCCGCAGGCATCGCGGTATATGCGCTGGGATACAGCAACAAAAAATTTGCTGACGCGCTGAAAGATCAGATCGACAAGGTGATTCACACCTCAAATCTGTATTATAATGTGCCGACGGCGCTTGCTTCCGAAAAGCTCGCCAAGGCGACGGGCCTGGACAAGGTGTTCTTTACGAACAGCGGCACCGAGGCCATCGAGGGGGCGATCAAGGTTGCCAGGAAATATGCATGGCTAAAGGAGGGAACCACGGACCATGAGATCATTGCCATGAGGCACTCATTCCACGGACGTTCTCTCGGTGCGCTTTCTGTCACAGGAAACGACCACTATCAGGAACCTTTCAGACCGCTGATAGGGGGAATCAGATTTGCTGATTTTAACGATCTTGACAGCGTGAGATCACAGATCACGCAAAAGACGTGCGCCATAATCCTGGAGACGGTCCAGGGCGAAGGCGGTATTTATCCGGCGGATAAGGAATTTATACAGGGAGTGCGCAGGCTCTGTGATGAAAATGACATCCTGATGATCCTGGACGAGATCCAGTGCGGTATGGGACGTACGGGTACAATGTTTGCATATCAGGACTACGGCATTCTTCCGGATGTGGTTACGTGCGCGAAAGCTATCGGCGCAGGTATCCCCGTGGGTGCGTTTGTCCTGAATAAAAAGACGGCGGAGAATTCTCTGGTTCCGGGAGATCACGGAACAACGTACGGCGGAAATCCTCTTGCCGCAAGAGCTGTCAGTACGGTACTGGATATCTATAAAGAAGACAGGATCGTGGAACATGTCAATGAAATCACCCCTTATCTGGAGAAGAAGCTTGATGAGCTTGTGCAAAAATACGACTTTATCACGGGACGCAGAGGTAAAGGTCTGATGCAGGGGCTGATTGTGGCACCGGAGTATAAGCCGGGAGAGATCATCAATACGGCCAGAGAAAACGGGCTGCTGATCATCAGCGCGGGAACGGATGTGCTTCGTCTGGTACCGCCTCTTGTGATCACAAAAGCTCACATCGATGAGATGGCAGAAAAGCTGGATGCGGCTCTTGCGCAGACAGCATCAGGAAAAAAATGACAAAAAAAGTTCCGGACTTGCGGTCCGGAACTTTTTGATATCATTGGAATTACTTTCGTTTCCTGTGAAACAATCAATCATTTATTTCGCCGCTTCGCAGATAAGATCGATACACTTGTCCATTCCCAGGAAACTGCTGCTCAGGCAGATACCGTAATTTCTGGCCTCGCCCCAGTTTCTGTCAGTCACATACTTATAATTGATGGCGCGTTTTTTATCAAAAGTTTTCATTTCCTTCAGCGCTTCGTCTCTGGACAGATCAAAAAGCTTCATCAGGCGTTCCGCCCTGAAATCATGGGAAGCATGAACAAAAATATTCAGACAGTGCGGACGGTTTCTGAGTATATAGTCAGCGCTGCGTCCTACGATCACGCAGGGGCCTTTGTCCGCAGCCTCGTTGATGATGTCTCTCTGCGCGTTGAACAGCATGTCATCAATGGAATAGCCTCTCTGGTCGCGGCTCACAAATGCGTAGGAAAATATACTGGTGGAAAGAGAATACTCGCTTTTCTGCTTGATATAGTCTTTTGCAAGACCTGTTCTCTCTGCGGCCTCTGTAATAAGGACCTCGTCTAAGTATTCATAGCCGAGACGTCTGGCTACTTCTTCACCTATTGCCCGGCCTCCGCTGCCGTGCTGGCGGCTGATCGTAATGATAGTTTTACTCATAAATACTCCTTTCCGCCGCAGCTGCGGCATGAGACGTATAATACATTCTTTTTTTATTTTACCCCAATTTTGCCAATTTGTCTTTATTTATTCTTTTCATGAAAAGGACAGAGATCAAAAGGGAAGCACCCTCGGCAATGATGAATGTAAGCCAGATCATCCAGGTTCTGGAAATATCAGCTCTGGCAGCAAGAGAGAACCCATATGCTACAGGCAGCACGAACAGAGCCTGACGGCAGATCGATACGGCCAATGACGCGGGGCCGGCGTCGAGAGCCTGAAATACTCCCTGGAAAGCCACGTTTGCGCCTGCAAATACAAGACTCAGGGAAATGATCCTCATACATCCTGTGCAAAGATCCTGCGTCGTGCCGGAAAGTCCGAAAACAGACGATAAAGGTCCTGCGAACGCCTCCAGAAGGATTGTTCCCGCCAGCATTACGACACAGGTGTATAAAAGACCGTATTTAATGCCGTCTTTGATACGGCCCCGGTCCTGCATTCCGTGATTGAAAGATACGATAGGAGTGATCGCGTCTCTCAGCCCGAATGCGGCAAAAAGTATAAACTGCTGGATCTTATAATAAAGACCATAAGCGGTTACCGCTGCTTCATCTACGCGGACGAGGATCAGGTTCAGTCCGTAAGTCATCATGGACATCAGTGCCTGGGCAATGATCGCGGGAAGACCGATGGAATAAATGCCTCTGATCAGGTTTTTGTCCGGTTTCATATATGAAATGCCGTTCTTTATCTCCTTGTTTTTTGTAAGATGGAAAGCAAGTGCCAGAACAAATGATACAATCTGTCCGATGACGGTAGCCAGGGCGGCGCCTATTACTTTCAACTCCGGGAAACCCAGAAGACCATAGATCAGGATCGGATCCAAGATGATATTTGTCAGCGCCCCGCTGACCTGAGCTATAGTAGAGTATGTGCTGAGCCCGGTCGCCTGCAGTGTTTTTTCCATAATCGTAAAGAAAACGATACCTGCGGAGATGATACAGCATATGCGCAGATAGCTGACCGCCATGGAAATGATCTCGGGATTTTCCGACTGAGACCTGACGTAAGCCGGGACAAGGAAGATTCCGAAAAGCATAAATGCACTCATGATCAGAATTCCGAGAAATTCCGCGTTTCCTGCAACGCGGCTCGCTCTTTCGGGATCTTTCCGGCCAAGACATTTGGACATAAGAGCGTTCGTACCGACGCCGGTACCGACGCTGATGGCTACCATCAGCATCTGGACGGGAAACGCCAGTGTGAGTGCATTCAGGGCAGCCTCACCGATATCTTTCATGTTTGAAACAAAAGCGCTGTCAACGATATTGTAAAGCGCCTGCATCATCATGGACAGGATCATCGGCACGCCCATTGAAAGCATAAGTTTATTGACCGGTTCGGTGCCCATCCGGTTAGATTTTGGTTGTGTAGACATAGATACCTCCTTAAATCAGATAGAAAGATTCAGACAAAGAAGCCTCCGGACATTCTTATCCTGCGCGGCCCAAAGTTCCGGGCATGCCTCTTTCTTTACGTCAGACTGATATGTTTGTCTGTTCAGATACTGCATATTTCGACTTTAACGCCAAAAAAAAGAGCGCAGGTCCTGATCCGGACTTACGCTCTTACTGCAGCTCAATCGAATGTATTCTAACAAAAAAATAAGAAAAAAGTCAATAAGGAAAATTTATATATCACGCAGCACGTAACTTCTCGCGTATCCGATATAATACAGCGATCCGAAAGCGAGTATGGCATCTTCTTTGCCGGCCTCCCCAAGGGCTGCTTTGACGGCGTCCGCGATTGAGTCGTGGAATACGGCGTCGGCGCCCATGGAATTCAGAACAGCCGCAAGTTCTTCGCCCGGAAGTGACCGGGGATTAGGCACGGTTACCGTGTGAAATTTTCCGGCAAAGGGAAGGATCTGTGTAAGCATCGCACGATAGTCCTTATCCGCCAGAACGCCGATGATCATGATCAGCTTCTTTCCCGGAAAATACTGCTTCAGACTTTCGGACAGCGCACGGATACCATCCGGATTATGTGCCCCGTCGATGACAAAGGCAGGAGCTTTGCGGAGCACTTCAAAACGGCCCGGCCACCGCGCCATGGAAACGCCGTTGGCGATACTCTGAACAGTAATGTTTTTAAAGCCACGTTTTTTTAAAACCAGCGCAGCCAGGACCGCCAGCGCGGCGTTCTTTGGCTGATAGGTTCCCGCAAGAGAGGTATGAAGAGAAAGATCACTGCCCGGAGCTGTGTCAGCAGCTATAAAAGGGATTGTGAAATCCTGTCCGTCCAGCGAGCATGAGAGCAGCCGGATATCTTCATCTTTCACGACATGGAGAGGGGCGTGAGATCTTTCGCAGGCCAGTCTTATGACTCCCATGACCTCATCCGGCTGACCGGCGCAGACTACATCACAGCCGGGCTTGATAATGCCGGATTTTACGGCGGCGATAGAAGGAAGATCGCTGCCAAGAAAAGCTGCGTGATCCATGGAAATGTTTGTAATAATAGCGGCTTCGGGGGAAGGTATGACGTTTGTGGCGTCCCCTTTCCCGCCCATCCCTACCTCAAGGATAACAATATCACACTGTTCGGACAGAAAATACACAAGCGCAGCGGCAAACAGAGTTTCAAATTCGGTGGTTGATTCATGGCCGTCAAGGAGCATGCGGTCATAGGCAGACTTAACTATCTCCACAGCGCCGCAAAGGCCATCTTTGGAGATCTCATCGTTGTCAATGCGGATCTGTTCTGAGAAGCGCTGAATATAAGGAGAGTTAAAACGGCCGGTCTTCAGACCCGAAGACGTAAGAATGCTGCCGAGGTATGCGGAGACGGAACCCTTTCCGTTCGTCCCCGTGATATGTACAAAGTGAAGCTTTTCCTGAGGATCGCCGAGATAGCGGAGCAGACATTTTACTCGTTCAAGGCCAAGAACCGATCCCATGAAGCCGGTTTTTCGGATAAAACGTAAAGCATCATCATATTTCATGAAAAAAACCTCTGATCATCCGGCCATGTCTATACCGGATATTTTTGGAAGTAATACCCCGGCCGGTCTCAGGATCGCGTAGAGCAGGGCAACGTTAATCGGGAACATGATAACGGTCTTCAGAAGTCTGGAAACAATAACGGTCCAGAAAGGCGTTCCGTAAAGGATCGACAGAAAAAGACTGTTGAGCAGGATGCTGCAGATGACTGTCTCGACGAATACGCCGGCGATAACGCGCGGCAGAGAGATCTTCTTTTTATGGAAGAAGAAGCCGTAGATAACACCGGCGAGGATCGAACTGAAGGTGAAGCCGGGAAAAAATACCCCTGTTGGCTTTACCAGATATGCAAGGATATCGGTCAGTCCGCCGAGGACGCCGCCGACAATGGGACCGTACAGCATCGAACCGACAGTAATCGGAAGAAACTGAAACCGAAGTTCGATCAGCTCTGTTATGGGAATCTTAAAAAAGCCCAAAACTACGGCCACAGCCAGAAGCATGGATACGGTGGTGAGAGTTTTTACGTTTTTAAATTTCTGCATAAAAAAACCTCCTTTGTGAGTTCCGTAGACTACATAAGAGGCATCTTTCTTTCTCATTATGTAGCAGCGGGATGCGATCGCGGAACCGCAAGACTGATTGAGAAATACTCTTCAGAGAATCTTTCATCAGATCTTTTCGTCCGGATGACAACTCCCTGTTCACCCGGCACTTAACGCTCCGTAACCTACTCTGCGTTTGTAGTGGGATCACATGATCCATTCCTCCGTTCACTCGGAAAAGTGATCTGTTTTCCACAATAAAACAACTGCAGAAAATCCGTCAGAAATGAATTCTGTGTCCGAACTTATAATAGCATTTCCACAGGAGTTGTCAACAGTTATATCATTAATAAAAACCTCCCGCCTGACATTTCTGATCAGGACAGATATTTACAATGTGAGAAAGAAGCTTTGTCATCAATTATAGGAGTAAATTGTGGGACATGTAAAAGTGGCGCGCTTTTTGTAAGAATGTTAAAATATGAAATGAAAAGTACAATTGCCTGTATATCAGTATCGTGACGAGACAGAAAATGCAGCAAACTAAAACTTCCCACATGGCATTTCTGAAACGGTCTGATCATGAAGATTCAAAGTATCGGCCGCAAGCCAAAACCTTTACGATGTTATTTTTCAAGATGACGACTGACCCTTCATCCTGAAGTGGGAAGTTTTTATAACAAAATGTAACAAAAAGTAAGAAGAGATAAGAGGATAATTCAATGGATGAGAATATGCTGAAGAAACTGAACAGAGCTTTTACGATGAACAGATGGTCTCTGGAGTGCTTTCTCGGGGCCGTGATCATGATGTTTACCTGGACACAGCTGGAGAATGTTTACGACAGAAATGCTTTGCCGCTGAAAATTATGGCGACGGCAGTGTTTGCGGCAGGAATCGTATTTTTTATTACGGGAAGGAAAATCGTGAAAGAGCAGGCCTCTTTGCTGAAAAACAGCAAAAAACGTTCTGCGGAAGAAGAGTGGTTTCTTCAGGAGATGACCGGATATGAGGACAGGGACGGTCATGAAAGGCTGTTAAAGAAGATAGAGATGTCTTCTCATAATGAGAGAGCAGAAGCGATCGAAAAGGCGGCGCATAATCCGGGACTGCTGGGGAAATATTTTTCCATCGGAAGGGTATATGCAGCAGGAAACAACCTGCTTTTGGACCGCCTGCCGATCATTGTTTCTCTGGTGATAGCGTTCGTATATATTATGATCGTCAAATGATGCGCGGCGGATCATACTCTGAACCTTAAGTAGTAGAACACATAGAACTGTGCCGCGTATACCACGTAGAAGATCCATTTATGGAACGGATGGCTGCTTCCCTTTTTTCCGTTATAGGATAGAAGAAGAGGGATGACGAGAAAAACGCCGGAAGTCCACAGGCACAGTCTTAAAGGATATCCATTCCCCAGAGGCGTGGATACAGAGTCGATGACAGATATGGCAGCGACAGCCGTATAAAAGAAGGATTTCTTTCTGGAATCATCTCTGAACCTGTAGAAAATGTAAACGAATATCGGTGCGTACAATCCCCAGTCTCCGAAGTAGGTCAGAGAAAACAAGCCCGCCAGGAGCAGAGGCCTGATCCGGAGATCGTTTACGTATCTGCAGACATACAGGAAGAGAAAGCTCAGAAAAAGCGTGTAGATCATATTCCAGTCAGTAAAAAGTCTCCGTGTATGCAATGTCCCGTTTAAAGCCAGAGTCCAGGGGATCTGCGTGATCAGCGCAAAGACGCCCAGGCGGAGAGCATACTTTTTATGTGAGCTTGTATGGATAAACCCTTCCGCCAGAAACATGCACATGATCGGCGCTGTAAATCGGCCGAAGCAGCGGAGGATTGAGTAAAGCAGGGTCTGGCGCGGCACCATAAAAAAAGCATAGTGGTCACAGAGCATTGCCGCAAGGGCAATGTATTTTAAAACGGTTCTGTTCAGGGACAGCGGGCGTTCTGTTTTCATATTAAATCCTTTATAAAAATGTGAAGGCACCTGCCTTCCTCTGTGCGGCGTGTGCATCCCCCGGAGGGTTTCTGTCATAGGAAATGATCGTAATTTCCTATGGCAGAACAAAGTCCGCGAGCGGACTTCAATTCCTCCAGCCCCCCAATCTTGAGGGGAGCGAACCGGACTTTGCGCGCCGCCGCACGGCAGC
>OCVV011344576.1_pt1 | contig 34690 bp, 18 predicted proteins | sample 1539721 | NCBI WGS metagenome assembly OCVV01 (sample SAMN02144230, study PRJEB22623) | gut metagenome | biome: sheep rumen | host: Ovis aries | place: New Zealand | reverse complement strand
CAACGACAAGTCACATCTATTGAAAATACTCGCATGAAGTATAGCGGCTCAGATTTTAAAATGACTTCACAAGCGAATCATCTTGCCAAATTATTAAATTTATTAACAGAATGTCAAAGACAATCTTTCCACATGCAGCGTTTATATAAACGTAGACGCACAAATGATGAAGGGTATATTGAATCTAACTGGGATGTATTTAGAAATGGCATCTACGGTGACTACAAAGTATAGCTTTGAAATACCTGTAGAGAGTCTTAAGTCAGATATAAACAGACTTACAAACCAGTTATGGAAATTAATACCTATGCGAGAAAATGAGGAAAATTGATTAGAACAGTTAAATAGTGTTTTAATTGAGATTTCTGGATTGGGGGAAATCTTTAATTCTAATGAAAAGTTTTTAATCTTGTTAAGTAAACTTGAAGGATTAAGGATTACAGAAATTGAATTTACTACATATAGAAAAACTGTGTTTGAATCAATTTCTTTGTTAAGGGAGATTTTAAATGACTAATTCTCAATTTGGTGGAATAAATTTAATGGCAAAAAGATTGAATTTGCGCGGAGGGCAGCCGCAGCAGAATAGAATGATAAAAGACAAAAGATGGACATTAGATCATGCTACAAAATATTCTTATCAAGCCGCAAAAATCAGACATACTGATGCGGAAGATAAAGAGGAAGCGCCATCTTTAATTAATCCTGATAAAACAAAACAGGATTATGATGACAAGATACTCTCTGTTGGATATGAATATAGGTATAAACCAGGAGATGTATTTGATTGAATGAATACTGGTACTAAATGAATTATTTATTTACAAGATTTGACTGAATTAGCTTATTTTAGAGGAGAGATTAGGCGTTGTAATTATACTGTCTCTTGACTAGATGAAGACGGGAATGAGCATATGCAGTACCTTGCGGTTAGAGGACCAGTAGAAACGAAAATTAATTATATTCAGAAAAATGGTATAAGTGTTGATACGCCGAACCATTCATTAAATATCCTTATGACTAAAACTCCAGAGGCTTTAAAATATTTTAGAAGATATTCTAAATTTTATCTTAAAGGGATTGAAGAAGAAGATAAAAATATTTGTTGAAGAGTTGAGGCAAATGATAGTATTAGTATGCCGGGTATTTTACAGGTTGTTGCTGTTGAATACTTCGCGAATGAAACCAAAGATGATATGGATAATTCATTAGTTGATGGACTTGTAATGAAACCTGTTGATCCTAATGAAGAAGCTGGTATTGATAATTTAATTCAAGGGGAAACATTTATTAAGCCAAAAGTTGAATATAGTTATTTTTATAGAGGTAAGGAGACTGCGCAATGGACTATTGAGGGAAAAGCTCCAGTGCAAATTGTTTCACAAACTAATAAGAAAGTTACTTTAAAGTGAATTTCTAATTATCATGGGCAGTTTGTATTGAAGTATGGAAGTGATTCTTCAAAGACAATTGTTGCAGAATCATTATTCTAAAGGAGAAAATGGAGTATTATGATAATTAAGAACTATACAATACCACATTCTTCGTTTATGGCGGTTGAGAAGGATTTAGATATCATTACAACTTGAATGATGAAGAATAAAAATTTGTGTAAAATGTTATATTACACAGATCGAGATGCATTGGATAGACCTAATTTAACCGAAGAACAACGATTAGGAATGTTTGGAAAGCAGATTAAGATTGTTCCTAAAATTTATGTAGATGGCAGTGTACTGGCGTATGTTATTATTAGTTTTGATAATTTTACCCCAAGCTCCAGTCCGCAGTTTAGGGATAATGTAATTACTTTTGATATTATATGTCATTTTGATCAATGGCATTTAAAAGATTTCCAATTACGTCCATATCGTATTGCTGCGGAAATTGACTCAATGTTTAATGAGCAGCATCTTACGGGAATTGGTGAATTGCATTTTTTAGGAGCTAGCCAAATTATTCTTAACGATGAATTTGCTGGTTTAACCTTAATGTATGAAGCTATTCATGGTGGAGAAGATAAAAAATCTACGCCTAATCCAGATGATGAAGATAAGCGCATTGCTGACTTTAATGAATTATTTGAACAGAATTATAAGAAATAATGAAAGACATAGACCTTGCATTATTTACTGGGGTGGATATTCCAGTACCAGAATGCGGAATTATTGTTCATCAACCAACGATTAAAGAAATATCTATGATTGGCGAAAAACAGTTTTTAACTGGCGCACAAATGTTATGCATAGATAAGGATAGCTTGAAACAGGACGGAAAAGATTTATCAAATACTTCCAATTTTCAAGTATTTATGACAATAATAGGTGCCGAGGAGATGAAAGAAACTAAAGCGGCAATAATTGAAGCAATGTCTTTAATTGTACCTAATAGTAAGATTACTTTCACTCCAAGGTCATTATTGTTAAATTATAATGGTACAAACATCATTATAGATGAAGGAAATTTTGAATATTTCCAAGATATTTTACGGCAAGTTTTTTGTTTGAAGAAGAAAGAAGAAGAGTTTAATCCAGCTAATGCGGCAGCTGCGCGAATAGCAGAAAAAATTAAAAAAGGTCGTCAGAAGGTAGCTCGGCTGAAAGGCGACGATGTAGGTAGTATATATGCAAGATATATATCAGCATTGGCTATTGGATTACATCTTCCATTAGATAGTTTAATAAACTATACTATATATCAAATTCAAGATCTTTTGGAAAGATTCTCTCTTTGAACAAGTTGAGACATTGATATTCGGTCTAGACTTGCTGGGGCAGATGCTAAAGGCAAGCCTGAAGATTGAATGAGAAATATCCATAAAGATTAATTTAAGAAGGAGGAAAAAGCCCATGAAATATGGTGTTCGTGACGTAGTTGACGTTGTGTTAAGAGCTAAGGGCACAATGGATCTAGGTAACAAGCGTTTTTATAAGAATGAACCTGTACTATATTTTGATACGCTAACTACTTCAACATTAGAAGGTGCTTCCACAACTGTTTATGCACAAGGTGGTAAAGGTAATGCTCGTTTAATGGCTTGGGAAGGTGAAAGAACTGTCACCTTCACAATGGAAGATGCTTTAATCTCTCCAGAAGGATTAGCTATTTTAACAGGTGCTGGCTTAATTGAAGCTTCTAATGAAAAGCCAATTTATCAGCATATTGTTGAAGCAACAGATGATTATAGCGTTGACGGAGATGTTTTAACGCTATTTGTTGATAAAGAGCCATTCTTACCTGCTCCTGTTGCTGAAGGTACAGTTGAAAATGAAAACTATGCTTGTGTAATGTTCACAAAAGATGGTGAAGTTGTTTCTGAGCCTTATATCGTTAGCCAGATTGCAGAAGATGGTGGTGTTGCATTCGAGAATGGAATGTATGCTGCTGTTGAAAAGGATGAATCTGGTAAGTATAAGATGCTTGTTAAAACACATGCTTGCAACTTCGGTGAAGAATTAGATTGCCATGATGATGGTGATCATACATATCATGCAGATGACCTCGCCACAGATAAGGCAAAGGCAAATGGTATTCTTGTTGATTATTATACTCCAGTTCGTTCTGGTGCTAAGCAGATTGAAATTGATGCTGAGAAGTTCGCTGGTTCTTACTACCTAGAAGGTTCTACTCTATGGAGAGACACGAATGGTGTTGACCATCCAGCAGAATTCATTATTCCTAACTGCAAGATTCAGTCTAATTTCACATTTACAATGGCTGCTACTGGTGATCCATCTACATTCACATTCACAATGGATGCGTTCCCAGGTTACACAAGATTTGACAAGACTCATAAGGTCTTTGCTATGATCCAGATTATGGAAGGTCAGACAGCTGCTTCTGATGCTAATAATGATCTACACCGTGGTCGCACATGGCATGCTGCAGATCTTGCTGCCCTTGAAGGTGAAGGCGGAGCTGCTGATAACCACGATAACTAGTAGAGGTATAGACTATGTTTTCTCACTCTGGTAAAAGAAAGAGAGTAGCTAAACCAGCTACTGTTACCATTATTAAGCCTGACGAGAAAAAAGTTAGTGTAGTGAAACCTGCTTTAGATTTAACTAAAGCTAAAATTACTATCATTAAACCAGAGCCAGGTTTAAAGGTCATGGTTGAAGAAAATGAAGGGGAAGACTAAGGTCTTCCCCTTTTTATTTTAGGCAAAGGTGTTTTCATTTATGAATATAATGGTAAAATTAATAGAAAATGTTGCAAAAGATGTTGAAAATGAAGCGCTTAAAAATGCAGGCGAAGAGATTGCAGAAGATGTTGTCTCTATATCAGAAGAAGAGTTTTTTGAAACTACTTTAAATTATATAAAAGAAAACGGAGCTAACTTTTCTATTATTAAGAAGGAAATACAAAAATTTTTAAATAAATTAGAAGATTATGATAATTCTCCTTCAAAAGGAGGGTCTTCTATAGAAATGATTACTAGAAACTTAGAGTTAAAAAAAGAGTTTATTTATAAAGATTTCTTTAATATTCAGAATTTAATTAATAATTTTTTGGGACAAGATATTGTAATGACATATGTTCATATTGATGAATCTGGGAGACGAGAAATTAGAATAAGCGATAATAATATAGAACATCTTGCTGTTACAGAGGGCCAAAGATGGCCAAATGGTCCAAAATACGCTAAATTAACTTATGTAGTTGAAGATCATTATGAAAAATTAAAAAATGAGTTACCAGAAGAAGAAAATGAGCATTTACAAATTACTGCAAGTGAAGTTGATAAACGATATAAAGAACACAGAAGAAAAGTTCTATGAGAATGAGTCCCTTCATCTTGAAAAGGTTATCAATTAAGTAATATGGGCCCTATTAATGAAGCATATGTAAATATGTATGTTCATAATATAAAATTAACTAGCCCTTTGGAAAAAGACATAAATGATTTTATGTTAGATACTTCATATGGTGCAATTAAAGCTGATGCAACAAGAGGCTTTTTAATAGGTGATGTTTCTAATGGAACAACTCAATATGCTGTAAAAGGAATATTTGGCTCTCCTCAAGGAACAAAAGAAGTTATTAAAGCATTTAAAACAATGGCCGAAGATAATTTTTCAGAAGAATCTTTTGCTGCTTTTATTAAACAATTTACTTATGATGAATTACATAGAGGATATAAGCCACAAATAAAAGAATTAACTCAAAAAAGTATTAATGCTACTGCAAGATTTATGTCTAATGCTTAAAAAATTTTTGTTATAATATAAGAGAAAAAGGAGGTCATTTTATATGGCAAAACTTTATTTTGTATATATGCACAATAATAAAATTAATAATAAAAAATATATAGGACAAACTTGTAATATAGAAAAAAGATGAGAATATAATGGGTGCCATTACGAAAACTCCTTTAAATTCTATAATGCTTTAATTAAGTATGGTTGAAATAATTTTGATCATATTATATTAAAAGAAAATTTATCTTTAGAAGAAGCTAATTTTTGGGAATCTTATTATATTAATTATTATAACTCTATTGAAAATGGTTATAATATAAAATCAGGCGGTTCTCATGGTAAATTATCAGAAGAACAAAAAGAAAAAATTAAAAAATCAAACAAACAAACTTGATTAAAAAAAATAAAAAATATAGGTGAAGATAATTACATAAAACAATGTAGAAATGCTCAGAAAAATATTACTTCTAAAAAAGTAATGTGTGTAGAAACTAAAAAAATTTATAATTCTATTTCTGAAGCATCAAGAGAAACTCATATAGCATTAAGTAATATCTCGCGTGTTTGTAATGGAGAAAGACGGTCTGCAGGAAAAGATTTAATAACAGGCCAAAAATTAACTTGAAAATTTTATGATGAGAAAAAGGAGGAAAATTAAGTATGGGACGTCCAACATATGCAAAATTAAAATTATCTTCTGAAATTGCTCCAAAAGAATTAGAATGGGGTGAGCAGAAGATTGAAATTAAACAGTATATATCAATTCAAGATAAACTTACTCTTATTGGCGATGTATTAAATGCGGCCGCAGATGAAAATCGTTTTTATGCGCAAGGAAAAGTAGATATGTTTTTTGCTCTTAAAGTAATTGAAGTATATACTAATTTATCAATTACTGATAAACAAAAAGAAACTCCTGCTAAATTGTACGATGACATCAAGGTTTCTGGTTTTTATGACGCTGTTATCGCGCAAATCCCTGATAAAGAGATTGATTATCTTTATGATTTAGTTTGCGCGACAGAAGACCAAGTATATAAATATCAGAATTCTGCTTATGGAATTATGGATGCTATGAATACTGATTATAATAATTTAAACTTTGACATTGAAAAACTTACCAAAGAAATTGGTAATAGAGAGAATGCACAGTTTCTTGATGAAGTATTAACCAAACTTGGTTAATTAATCTGCTAACTTCTTAAAGTATAAAGAAGAATAGACATATTAAGACCCTACGAGGATTAATTTTCTTCGTAGGGTTTATTTTTTTATATTGGGAGAGAAAGGAGCGGAAATATGCCAAAACAGATAAATGTTAAGTTGGGGTTTGAGGCTGATACCAGTCAAGCTAAAAAACAACTACAAGATTTGCAAAATCAATTAAGTAAATTAACAGTTCAATCTGGATCAAATAATAATTTGTCTATTACAAAAGATATACAAGAAGCTACTGTTGCTGCCGCTCGTTTAAAGGTTGAATTAAAAGAAGCTATTAATCCTACAACTGGAACTTTAGATTTAAGTAAATTTCAACAATCTTTAAAACAAAGCGGAACAAGCTTAGAACAATATAAACAAAGTTTGGAGCGTCTTGGACCAGAAGGAACAAAAGCATTTAACCAGTTAGGCAATGCTATTTTAGCGTCAGAGATTCCGCTAAAACGAACTAATCAATTATTAGATCAGTTTGCAACAGCATTAAAAAATACTGTTAGATGGCAATTTTCTAGTTCTGCCCTTCACGGTTTTATGGGGGCAATTCAAGGAGCATATGGTTATGCGCAGGATTTAAACGCATCTTTGAATAGTATTCGGATTGTTTCTGGTCAATCGGCTGAACAGATGGCTCGTTTTGCAGATCAAGCCAATAAATCTGCACAAGCATTAAGTACTAGTACATTGGCATATACTGATGCTGCTTTAATTTTCTATCAACAAGGTTTAACTGGAAATGAAGTCACAGAGCGTGTTGATACTGTATTAAAATTATCTAATGTTACTGGAGATAGCGCTGAACAAGTATCTAATTACATGACAGCCATTTGAAATAACTTTTATGATGGAAGTCAGTCATTAGAATCATTTGCTGATAAAATTACTGCCCTTGGTGCAGCAACAGCGTCAAGTTCAGCCGAAATTTCGGCAGGCTTACAGCAATTTGCTGCTATTGGTAATACGGTTGGTTTAAGTTATGACTATGCGGCAACTGCATTAGCTACTATTGTTGCTCAAACTCGTCAGTCTGAATCAACAGTTGGTAATGGTTTAAGAACTGTTTTTGCTAGATTATCAAGCTTAAAAGATGGCGGCGTTGAAGATGGTATTGATTTAACAAAATATACTGAAGCATTGCAGGGTGTTGGCGTAAGTGTTTTAGATCAAAACGGGCAATTAAAAGAAATGGATGCTATTCTTGATGATATAGGCGAAAAATGGCAAACATTAGATAAAAATCAACGAGTAGCTTTAGCTCAGACTGTTGGTGGTGTTAGACAATATGCTACTATTATGGCTTTATTTGATAATTGAGATCAGTTCCAAAAGAATCTGGACGTTACTCGAAATGCCGATGGAGCTTTACAAGAACAAGCTGAAATTTACGCTGAAAGCTGACAAGCTGCTCAAAAAAGAGTCAAAGCTGCATGACAAGCAATTTATCAAGATTTAATTGATGATAAATTCTTTATAACTATGTTGAATGGACTAGAATCTGTTTTGCATGGGGTCGATCAATTAATTGAAACGTTTGGTGGATTAGGAGGAGTTTTATCAACTCTTGGTGCCATAGCGACGCAACTTTTTTCAAAGCAACTTACACAAGGAGTTTCAGATTTATTATATAATTTAACTCCATTATCAATAAAGCAAAAAGATGATGTTACTACAAAAGAAGAAACATTAAAATTAATGTTTCCTGGAGAACAGTCTGACTATACGACAGTTGGACAGCAAGAATATAAAATTCAAAGTGATAATTATGATATTCAAAAACAAATTTTAGCTAATAGTAATAAATTAAGTGATAAAGATAAAGAAATTCTCGGTCTTTTGACAGAGCAACGCTCTGAATTAGAAAAAATTAGCATTGAAAGAGCGAAATCTTTACAAGAAGCAAAGGAAACTTCAGAAAAAAGTGCTGTTAATTTAATGCGACAAGCTATGGGTTCTAATGGAATACCTGATCAAGCACAATGAATTGAAGATAGAGTGGCTTTAGAAGATCTAACGAGAAATGCGTATGGCCTTGGTATTAATTCAGATGCTGCTTTTGAGGCTAATGGAGAATTAGAAGACCATATACAAGCAATGATTGAATATTATGGTCTTAGTGAGCAAGCTGTAAGAAAATATGTGGAAACAATTGAAAATGAAATTGCTGCAGAAAAAGCGTTGGATGATTCTAATAAAAATTTAGAACAAAGTCAAGGTAGTATTAATAATTTATTACAAGGAACTGCTGCAATAGCTCCTTCTGTAGCCGATAGTATTGTTCATTTAGCGCAAGCTGGAACAGCTCTATTGTCAGCAATTAATGCTATAAAAGGAATGTGGGAAACAATACAAAACCCTGATTTATCTTTTATTGAAAAGTTAGCATCAGTTATGACAACAATTGTAACAGTTTCAATGTTGCTAAGTAGAGCAAAAATGGTTGAAACAGGAAAGTCTATAGTTAATACGGCTGCTACAATTGCAGAAACAGTGGCTAAAATGGCTAATGCAAAAGCGAGCAAAGCACAAGCAACAGAATCGCAAAAAGTCGCTGCAAAAAAAGCGTTAGAAGCTGCAGCAAATGCAAAAAGTAGCGCTGCAATAAGTGGTTTAGGTGCAGCATTTAAATCTTTAGGAGCATCATTAAGTGTTATTGGACCTTATTTAATTCCTATTGCTGTTGGAATTGGTGCAGTAGCATTGGCAATATGAGGATTAGATAAAGCTATTTATACCACTAAAGAGCAATTAGCTGATGCAAATAAGGCTTTAGAAAAATCTAATGAAGAATTAAGTAGGGCTTCAGATTCTGCGCAAAAAGCAAATGATGCTTATAAAAAACTTCAAGAAACTTTTGACGATTTTGCAGATAGAAAAGAAGCTATTGATAAAATGACTGAAGGTACCCTTGAGTGGAAGGATGCTATTACAGCTAGTAATAAAGAATTATTAGATTCATTAGAGGCTGCTGGTCAGTTAGGAAAAGTTAAAATTAATTATGATGGTCGAGGACTAGCATCTATTAGTCCTGAAGATCAACAAAAAGTTTTAGAAGCGTCTCGTCAAAATGCGAATATGCAAAATATTCGAGAATTATATGCAAAAACAGATGTTTCAGAAAAACAATTAAATCAGTCTTTAGCTGAATTGACGCATGAACTTGGTGCATATAAAGCAGAAGTTTTAATGGATCAAGGGTCGCCATATGAGTATAGGCAATCATTAGATGCAGCAGGAACTAAAGATTTATTAGAAAATTTTGGTACTAAAATTGCTGATGCTGGAATGGCTGGCTTAACAGGTGAAGAATTACTTAAAGAATATCAAGCTGGTAATCAAAAATTAGAATTTTTAAGCCAAATTCCTGATTTAGCAAATAATGCAGATTTGCTTGATGCAATTGCAAATGCTGCAGAGGTTGTTAGTACTTCTTTTACTGAAGCTGATGCATATAAAACAGAAATGGGGCGTCAGGTTTTAGATAATGCAGGAATAGAAACTCCAGATTGAGCTTCTGCTGCAATGTCTAAGGCTATAGGTGATGCACTATATCAAGGCTTTACTGATGAAGAAATTACTTCTCGGATGAATAATTTATCTGCTGAAGATAAAGCCTTATATGCTGCAAATACTGAAGGTGTTAATTGAAATGCTACTAAGGGGCAATTCGTAGATGACTCTGGCCAAAAAATAGAAGTTGATGAAGAATCTATTGCTAGATTAGTAATGTTAATTGATGCAATAAATAATTTTGATGCTGGTTCTGAAGAAAATCAAGAGGTACTTCAACAAGCTGAATATTCCGCTAGAGATCAATTAGCGCATGATACTGTAGCTAAATCTGGTATTAGTGGTCCAGAACAGCAGCAAGCTTTTGAAGAATGATTTAATAGCCTCAATTCAGAAGATTTATCTTTATTAGCAAAAATAGATATTAATGAAGAAGATTCTTTAGAAACAATTCAACAAAAAATGGAAGACATGGAGCATATGATGAATTTCCAAATCGATGCTGATGTTGATCCAGAAGAGTTAGAAAATCTAAAGAATTATATATATGAAAATGCTACAGCAATTGATGATTTAGATGATCATTTGGCAGAATGCGAAGCTGAAGCTAATAAAGTTGCGCATTCAATTTTAAGATTTGATGATGCTGTTCAAGATGTATCTGAAAATTATGATAATTGAATGGCTCAATTAAGTAGTGGTGCATTCCAAGATGTTGCAGCATCAATTGATGATATTCAAGATGCTTATGGCGACTTATTAGATATTGATCCAAGTGTTTTAAGTGATGGTTTTTTACGTAGCACTCAAAATATGGAAGACATGAAAGCTGCAATCGAAGGTGATGAAGAAGCTTATAATAGATTGCAAGAAGCAATGGGACAAGATATAGTCGCTGGTTTAAAGTTAGATGACGCAGATTTAGCTAATTTTAATAGTGCTTTAGCAGAAGTTCAGAATGCAATTGATGGAATGAATTGGCAAGAAATTAAAGTTGGAGCTGATTTGGATAATGGTAATTTCTTACAAAAATTAACTGATATGGTTAATGCTGCTGGAATGACTGCCGAACAGGCTACAGCTTATCTTGCCTCAATGGGTATTGATGCTGAAATTGAAACTGTTCCAGAAGATATAAAAACAGTTAAAACTACTCGTCAATATTGAGTACCACCAACTTATACAACAACACCTATCCCTGTTGGCGGTACTGAACAGCCTGAAACATATAATCAATTAGAAGTTGCTGAACCTGGACATTTTGAACCGGTTGAAGAAAATTCTACAGAAGAGGCTTCTCCTAATGCTTGAAGTTTAAAAGTTACCTCTGCACACAAGTCATCTGGTGGTGGTTTTAAATTTAATAACTCATCACATGGCGCTGGTAGTAAAGGAGCTGGTGCTCCAAGCAAAGGCGGTAAATCTGGTGGAGGTGGAGGCGGTTCCTCAAAGAAAAAAACCGTTAAAGAACACAAGAAGCCAGAAAAGAAAGAAGATCGTTATCATGACATTAAAGAGCGTATTGAAGATTTAAATACGGAACTCAAGCGCTTAGAAAAAACTGAAAGTAGAGTATACGGTAAGGCAAAACTCAAGTATATGGATCAAGAAATTGAAAAACTTGAGAAACAAATTGAACTTACTGATGAATATATAGCAGAAATTAAAAAATATGCGGCAACAGACCAGGCTAACCTTCGTGGCATTAATATGGGGGCTACATTTGATGAAAATGGGCGTCTTAATAATTATGAACAAGTATTAGCAAATATTGTTGCAGATTATAATAATGCTATTGCTGCTTATAATAGTGAAGTAGATGTATTTAATGCTAGTGAGCAAGAAGATGCAGATAATTCACGTCTTGAAGCCGCAGATAAAGCGGTAAATAAAGCTAAAGAAATTTATGATGAACGCTTAAAAATTCTCGATCAATATGAAGATACTTATAATCTTCTTCAGCAGAAGATGGATGAGCGTATTGACCAAGTATGAGAATTGTTCGATCAACGTCTAGAAAAAATTACTTGACAAGTTGAATTTGAGTTAGATTGAAACGAAAAAGAACTAACTCACTTTGATTGAATATTAAAATATATTGGCAAAGATGCTGATCATGCTGCCGATGCTATTGCTAATCTTAGTCAACAAATGGGTGTTTATGAAGATAGTCTTAACTGGGCAAAAGCTGGTATTAGTGAAATCTTCAACTTGCATGGAATTGATTTTGACTTTGATAATGTAGATCCACAAGCGTTATATGATCAATTAGCCAATTTCATGAATCAACAAAATCTTGAATCTCAACTTACTGAAAAAGAAGCGGAAGCATTATTATCTTATATGGATGCAATGCGAGATGCTTATGACGGTATGTATGATGCTTGAATGGATGCTCATGATCATATGATGAAGGCATGAGATGAATGACAAGAAAGATTACAAAATGGTCTTAATGATATAGCTCAATATGGTCAAGAACTTGAAGGTATCCAAAAGATTGTTGAATTAACTGGGCGTAAAATGTTGAAGATGACAACACAGGATATCAATCGTATGAATCAAGCGTTAGTTGTCAATTCACAAGAGTATTTACGTGCGGCCACAGCGCGCAGAGATGCACTAGAGCCAGAAGTTCTAGCGGCTGAAAAGCATTTACAAGAACTTATTGCTGGTGGAGCTAGCGAAGAAGCCATTAATCTTGCGCAAAAAGAATATCGTACAATGATGGAAGATTGGCAAGATGCTACTAATGAATGGTATGATGCATTTGCTAATGCATTACAGGCTGGTGAAGATGCATTTGAATCGTTCATTGAAAATAGTACCAAAGACTACAAAGAAGGCTTTGGTAAGATGGATCTTGACTACATGCAAGAACAATTCGATCGCCAGAAAAAAGTTAGAGATTTATATCTTGACGATTATCAAAAATATCATGAATTAAATAAAACGGCACAAGAACTTAATAAAAGTTTAGCAAATACTAATAATAGTGTAATTCGTGATAAAATGCTTGAATTACAAGATGATATGAATGCAGCAATGGAAACTGGCGTTCAAATTTCATCAGCACAGGCTGAAATATATGCGCGCAGAGTTGCATTATTACAAGCTGAAGCTGAACTTTTGGATGCGCAAAATGCCAAGAACGCTGTTAGAATGACTCGTGATAATGAAGGTAATTTTAGTTATACATACACTGCCGATCAGGAACAGACTGGTGAAGCACAGGATAATTATGGCGATAAATTCTATGAACTTCTGGATTTTGAACGTAATTATGCAGATCAAATCCAAGAAGAAATGTTACAATCATTTCAAGATTTCATTGATCGAAGAAATGAAATAGCAGAATTATATAAAGATGATCAAGATGCATATAATCAAGCCATGGAAGATTTACAAGAAGAGTATCTTGCTTATATGGATTATTATGTTGGCGAACTTGATATGGATTTATATGAAATGCAAAGATTGCGTGATTATGATTGACTCGATTTTGAAAATATTACAAAATTAAAACTTGCCGAACATAATGATTTTATCACTTCTTTTAAAGAGACTATTGCAGGTGAATTAACTGGTAGTTATAATAAGGCTGGAGATTTAGCCAATGTGTGAAAAGGATTAATGGAAGAATCTTGTCGGGTTGCAAACCAAGCTGTTAATAGTTATCAAATTAATACTCAAACTACTTATGAGAAAGCCGGAGAAAATATTGATACTTATGGTACTAAAGTAAACCAAAAATTTGATGAAATGGCTAATAATAGCTCTATAACTGCTAATACTGTTGAAAACATGGGTCAAGATATGGTTAATACTATGGGCGGCATCCAAACAGCAGCTTATGATTTAGATAATACATGAGCTTATGTTATGGATGATATGCGTCAACAAATTTTCACATCTCTTAGTGCATTGCAGAATTTAATGCAAATGCTTGATCAAACCACAGCAAAAGCAAATGCTACAATTCAAGCTGTTGCAGCGGCAGCGCAAGCGGCAGCTAGTATGGATTATAACAATCTCGCTGATTATGGTAGCGGTGCCGGAGGGAGCCCTAGCGGATCTGGAGGGAGCCCTGGCGGTGGAGGTTCTAGAAGAAGTCCCGGAGGAAGCTCTTCCAGATCTGGAGGCTGCTTTGAAGCTGGAACTTTAATACTTATGGCTGATAACAGTTTAAAGAAAATAGAAGAAATTAGGCAAGGTGATTTAATTATTGCTTATAATGAAATAAATAATGTTTTTGAAGAAGCTATTGTCAATGCTTCAAAATATTATTATAATCCTAAAAAATTAGTAAAAATTGTTCTTGAGAATGGCATTTGAATAAAAATGACTCCTGGTCATCCTATTTTTACTAAAGATGGATGAAAATCTCTTGATATAGAAAATTCATTATTTGAACATGGTTTAGAGGCAAAATTATTAACTATTGATGATAAAATTTTAACAATAAATGGATATTTATCAATAAAAGAAATTTTTTGATTTACTGTTCCAGAAGAATATTATGTATTTAATTTAGAAATTGATCAAATTCATACTTTTATTGCAAATGGTTTAGTGGTGCATAATGCAGCAGATCCGAGATGAAGTTCTATGGCTGCAAAAATGGATACTGGTGGTTATACTGGTGATTTTGGGCCTGCTGGTAAATGAGCAATTCTCCACGAAAAAGAAATTGTTCTTAATAAAGAAGATACTGCTAATATGTTAAATGTTGTTGGAATGGTTAGAGATATGGTAAGTTCATTTAATTTAAATGAACGTCTTAATAATTTATTATCAATGGCAACTACAGTTACCGGTATAGCGGGACCACAAACACAATCATTAGAACAACAAGTTCATATTGAAGCAAATTTCCCTAATGTACAATCACATACAGAAATTGAGACAGCATTAAATAATTTAATTAATTCAGCATCTCAATATGTAAATAGAAAATTATAATAATTATTCGGGAGGACGGAAGTCCTCCCTTATTTTTTTGGCCAATAGATGAAAAATATGCTAAGATAAAATTGAAGAATAAAAGAGATATAGAGAAAAAGGAGGGAAGAGTATGGCAGATAAATCAGATGTAATTCAAGATTATTTAAATTCTCTTAATGAAGCCATGGCTATTCACGCCAAAAAAGCAGTTGAAGGCTTGGAATTTGATCGTACTGAATTGGCTGAAATTGTTGATATTACCAATAGAGACAAAGGCGAATATCAAGTTTTTAATGGTTCAACAAGATATTTTGCTTATTCAGAAAATACAAGTTATACTCTCGGAACAAAAGTATATGTCACTATTCAGAATAATGATTATACTCAGCAAAAATTAATTAAAGGAAAATATAAATCTGGTGATGGCGATACTGGAATTAGCTGGGTATCACCGCTCGGTAACTACAGTGCGCAAACAGATAATTTAATTGAAGATGAGGCTTATAAAAATTTAAATTCTGATACATTTTCTAATAGCTCTACTGGACTAGAAAACATTCCAGTAAATAAAGATTACGAAAATGGAACAGGAGATAGTTTATTAGCAAATTATAACAAGAATTTACAAGAATTTAGTTATGAGCCAGAACCTGATGATTTCCATTATGCATCAGAATATAAAGTTTTATATTTATCTAAATATATGGATGAATCAGATGATAAATATAATAAAAATTTTGCTTATATGGGTTTAAGTGCAGAATTTAAAACAGGTTTAAGTGCTTTTTATCCAGTATCTGGTTCTTATGGATTGTTAATTTTAGTAGATTATTCTATTAAAATTTCTGATGAGCAACCACGAGAGCATAAATTAAAAGTGTGTAAATTAGATACTACTTCAATGATTGGTAGTGTTTATAATTTTAATACTTTTTATAAGCAAGAAGCCTTGTTTAAATTAGATAATGCGCCAAAGAATGGAATGATTATTCATCAAATTGCCATTATTTTCTACCAAGATGGTGAATTTAGAAGTAATGATAATGAATTAATTTCGCCATTATATAATAATGAACCAATCCCAGATAATATTTTTGTTAGAAAAATAAACATACAATTTGGTGATGATATTAAAGATGATCCAGATGATAAAACAGAAATTTATACATTAAATGGATTAAGTTACGATTCAGCGCAGACCAATGATAAATTAAGTGAAAAGCGTATTCATTTAAAATGGGAACATAAAAACCCTGAGAAAGAATTGCAGGATGATGGTACTAAAAAATGGACATATAAATTAATGGAACGTTCAGACTTAAATAATGTACCATCAGCAGCAGATGTAAAAATAATCGCAAATATACATTGATATACTGATGCGCAATATACGATAGATGCTTATCGTGCGACGCAGGCCGAAACTGCCGCAGAAAATGATAATTTATTTAGACTTACAGAAAAATGGAAATATGAACCTAATGGCCTAACAGAAGAAGAATATCAAGAGTTAATAAATTCAATGAATTTAAGTCCTAAAAAGGATTATGAATGACTTTGAGATGAAGAGCGACAAATGTATATTCCTAATATTTCTGCTTCTGGAGAAAAAGCGATTGATAGAATTACCACAAGAAATGCAAAAGAAGATAAGACAGCTTCTGTTAATGATGAACTGGCTGGACCAGGATGAATTCCAATCAATGGTACATTTAATCAAATTGATATTGAATATCAACCAGATAAAGAAAGACAATATTCAAGAGTATGGTGTATTATTGAGTATGGTCCAGAGTTATTAACTGCGGAAAATAAGGGCACAGGATTAGTTAATCCTGATAGTAATTATTATACAGTAATAGAAACTAATGTATTAGAATTTAAGAATTTGTCATGAGTACCAGATATTGCTACGCATGATATTGCTACTGGAATTACATTAACATTAGATGATAAAACTGGTGGTCATTATCCTATTTATAACGCAACGGATGGTAGAATTTTATCCAGAAGCGAAGTTAGTAGATTGCGGACATTGAAAGCAGATATGATTTCGCGGTATACTGGCAATTCATTGTTAAATGGTAATGAAATTATTTTATGACAGATACCAAAAACTAATACAATGATTAATATTAATGGCACTCTTACGAATGATAGGAGTGAGGTTTTAACTAAAAAAAATTTCAATAATTATAGGTTAGCGGAATGGTTTAAATTAAATAATTTTGATTTTAGTAATTATTATTATTTAGTTCGCACATCTAATACTTTACTTGCGGTAAATCCATATCAAGGTTTTTATATTAATGAATACTATGTGAAAAGCGCAACAAACAATACAATATTTTGTTATATTGTAAAAAATAATCAAATATTTAAAGGTCAAATAACTCTTACATTTGCGCAGCATGGTTCAAGCGGAACTGACTACACATTCTCTCTTGGATTAGGCGAATTAGTAGAAATGCCTAATGGCGTTAGAATGGGTGGGGATAATAACGCTGTTGATACCAGTAATGCAGAATGAAAAGTAGTAGGGCCTGCGGCGCCAGCTATTACAGTTGGTGAAACGAATTTCCGTAGAATAAGGTTTGAGTTATATGATTCAACAAATACTATAATAAATTTGACAAATGAAGAAAAAAATGAGATAATATCAAAGTGAGTAGGAAGGACACAAAGTGGTTTTTATTCAGGTTATAATTCATCATCAAGTACTCATGATGGAAACGTAAATAATCTTCAATTTTTAGTTAAAAAAGAAGGAAATTTATATACAGATATAGCAATAAGAGCTCCTAAAGATAGCGGTAATAGAAATGATAATATGAGAAAATATCGCTATATTATTATGTCTGCGTCAGTAAGGCATACTGCCACTTCTACTTACAATGATACTGAATATGAATTAAATAAACCAGTTAATTTCGTTCAAATGCTTCCTTTACACTTTAGAATTGATGATAAATATGAATTAGAAGGCGCTGATTATATTACTTATGATGATAAAGGGACAAATCCTCAATCTTATAGTGACCAATACGATTTAATAAATGCTACTAATGAAAAATCATTTATTATAAGAGTTGATAATTATAATGTTTTGGATGAGGATGGTAATATAAAGCCAAATTATAAATGATATCCGCATTTAGACGCTTATAATAAGCTTGTGCCATGCCAAATTTATGTTAATAATTTATCAAAACATATTGAAATAGAAGCTTGAGAAAGAATTGATAGTAAAACCAATCTTATAGCTTATATTGCTCCAATATTAATAATTCAAAATCGCTATCAAATACCAGCAGTTAATAGTTGAAATGGTGATCTATTAATTGATGAAGACAATAATCGAGTTATGGCTGCCACTATTGCCGCAGGACATAAAGATAATCAAAATAGATTTACTGGTATTATTATGGGTGATGTTGGTCAAAAAAATCCATCATCTAATCGTGTTACAACTACTACTGGACTATACGGATATGAATCCGGAGCAGAAGCTTTTGGATTTAAATCAAATGGTACTGCCTTTATAGGTAAATCAGGTACTGGACGTATTGAATTTGATGGAACCAGTGGCACTATTCAAAGTGCAAATTATAGCGTAACTAAAAATAATTCTGACAAAGAAGGAACTCTTATAGATTTAGACAATGGATTTATTGATATGTGAGGAAAGGGCTCTACTTATACATTTAAAAATGATAAATGGACGGCTGCACATACTTATGCATCTCCAGACTATTTAAAGGAATTACAAGATGACTATGAAAAGGCATTTAATGCTTTTATAAATAGCGAATATGTAAAGCATCCTGAGACTTATAATATCAAGCCATACTATACACAACCGGGCAATTGATGGTATGGACGATGAGATGAGGATTATCCTAGTACAGAACATCCTGGAAAATATCCTGCTATTAGTAAATGATGTGCAGTAGGAGATCCGGTGATAAATAGTAACGACACAGTAAGTTTACCATTTTGGATTCGTCTAAAAGATCCTGATAATAATAATAAAGCAACAATGGTCCGAAAGAGAGTAGAGGAATTATTAAAGGAATGAATCCCGGAAACTGCTAAGAAAACAGAGTTTATTAACAACATAAAAGAGTTATATACTAAATATTCAACAATTACGAATTATATGCGTGGTAATTTTTCTAATCATATAACGTTAAAAGCAAACGGAAATCCTTATTTTAAAATAGAAACTTCTAAATTTGAAACAAAAATAGAAGATAACAATATTATATCAACACCCACCGAGGAATTAACTGATTTAATTAGGATCGATAGAAATAATTTTTATCTACAAACTGCTGATTATAACACATCTGCTAACACTGGATTAAAGATTGATTTAAAAAGAGGGATTTTTGACAGTAGAGGTAAGCTAACTATTAATGGTGCAAAGGGATCAAAAATACATTTTGGTGATGCTAATAATTATCTTGAATTAAAATATGATAATAATGATAAAGGTTATTTAAAATCTACGGGTAGGATTGAAATTACTGGTGATAGTAATTCAAAAATAGAGTTTGGAAATGCTACAAATGGCTATAGATTTAAAGTAAATGGAAGTAATGGTAAAGTTACTTTAAGCAGTTTAGATTTTGTTGATGACGATGGTTCTCAAAAAAGCGGAGAAGGACATGATAAAAATGGAAAACCAGTAACTCTTATTGCAAATAATATTAAACCTCAATGGATGACTTTTGTCACTGGTCTTAACATAGAACCTATTGAAGGTACTGTAAGTGTAACAGGAAATATCTCCGGTAGTGTTAATGTTCCTATTTATAGGACACATACAGTTACATACCCAGTTCTTGAAACTGCTGAGGGAAGAGCTGTGATTGTTGTTAATGGCCCTGGCGCGCTATCAATGCATGCTTATGATCAATCAGAGCATCTTTCTGTTAAATCTGAATATACTCATCATGACGAAGAAGATGGATGATCTTGTCACATAACTGTTACTCCAGAGGGTGAAATTGTAACGGGCAAAACTACAATAACACAAACGGCAGTGGATAATGTTGCTGTTCCTTATTCTTCAACTTGGAGTGGAACAACTTCTTTTCCTGTAATAAAAAATATAAAAATAAGTTGAACTACTATTTCTATGTGAGCTTTAACGAATGATAGATCTATATCTAGCAATCAAATGATTGACGTGAATACAATTCCTGATACTTTAGAACTTGGCTATGTATCAGCCACAGAGAATGGTAGTAGTGATAAAGGTCATGCGACAAACTGGACTTATTCTAACTAAGAGGTAAAATAATGAATAATATTAATTCTAATATAAAATCTGCGATTCAATTTGAGCAAGATTTATATAATTTAATAAACCATAGCGGTTTACAATTAGAAACTGCTTTTTATATTTTAAAAAGTGTTTATATAGATTTTCAAAATACTTTAAATGATTGTCTTAAGACAGAGGGTGAATATCAAGAGCATAATGAATCTATACAAACAGTAAATGAAGATGAGTTGAAGGAGATGAATTTTAAATATGAACAGCCAATTGACGCAGATGCTTCAGAATATTCTGGAAGCATTAATGACAATTAGTACAAGAGGAAATGATACAATTACAATGAGTAATTGTTTACAAGCATTGCAGAATGTTATTGAAACAGAACGTGCGACTGCCGCTCAAGCGGCCGCAGCAGCGCCAAACGCAAAGTCTGTAGAATCAGAAATCGTTGAATAAAAGGAGGCAGAGGTATGGCAAAATTATATCCTCCATATATAGAAGGTACATTGCCAGCCTTTTGTTTAAATAGCGCAGGGGATGGTACTATTACCATCCCTTTCGCGCATAATCAAGCTGTTAGTAAAGCAGATATCGGTTCAAAGATATATATTAAAGTTAAAACTGTACAAAATGATGTTTTGATGGGTAGCGATAGTGCAGATTGAACAGAAACTGTTGACAGTAAAACTGTTATCGGTGATGGCCAAGTTGTTATACCCGTATCAGGATATTCTGCATTAAATGGTAATTGGCCAATGCAAATAGGACAGTTTTATAAAATACAACTTGCTTATGGAGACAAAAATAATATAGTTGGTTATTATTCTACTGTTGGAGTAATTAAATGTACTTCTAAACCAGAGGTGACAATAGTAGATATGTCAGAAGATAAAGTAAATAATAACAATAATCTTTTTGTCGGACAATTTAAACAAGCAAAAGGTGGAGATGTAACTGAAAAAGTATATTCCAGTAAATTTACAATTACAGATCTTCAAGGAAATGAAATTGCAACCACTGGAGAAGTGCTACATAATGTTGAAAATAATCCAAATTCATATACTTCTATTGATGAAATGCATTTTAATAGAGATTTGGAGTTTGGTGAAATTTATAAAATTAAATATGAAGTTATAACAAATAATGGATTAGAATGTTCAAGCCCAGAATATTTACTTACTCAACAAAAATCTTTAACAATGTCGCTTAAAGGTACATTAAAAGCAACCCTTAATTATGAAGAGGGTTTTATTGATGTAAGTATTGTTGGGTATAGAGATGAAAAAGGTGTTGAAGAAATTGGTAATGGTGCATTCATTTTATGCAGAGAAGATTCACTAAATCCAGGTTATTGAGATGAATTAGGAAGATTTTCATTAAAATATGAATCACCTACAAAAACAATTTTTAGAGATTTTACTATTGAGCAAGGTAAAACTTATACATATTCAATTCAGCAATATAATCAGCACAAAGTTTATTCTGATCGAAAAAAATCTAATAAAGTATATGCTGATTTTGAGGACATGTTTTTATTTGATGGAGAACGTCAATTAAAATTACAATTTAATCCACAAGTAAGCAATTTTAAAACTCAATTGGCAGAAACTAGAAGTGAAACAATTGGAAGCAAATATCCATTCTTTTTTAGGAATGCACGAGTTGGATATAAAACATTTCCAATATCTGGTTTAATTTCAATGTTAATTGATGATAATCAATTTTTCACAACATATAAAAACATATTAAGAGAAGAATTCGTTTATGACAGACATGACGCTGCTAGAAATAAACGTAGAGTTAAAAACGTCTATGATCATCATTGAGATATAAATAAAAATTATACATCAGAAAGATTATTTAAATTAGAGGTTCTTGATTGATTTAATAATGGTAAAGTAAAATTATTTAAATCTCCGGCAGAAGGAAATTATTTGGTGCGTTTAATGGATACGTCGCTTGCGCCGCAAGCACCACTGGGTCGAATGCTTCATACAATAAGTTCAACTGCCTATGAATGTGCAGAGAATGTTTATTCTAACATGGTACAATATGGAATAATTGAAGATAGTGCAAAAAGTATAACAGAAGAAAATACATATGTAACACAGTGGTATGAACAATCTATTAAAAGCATTTTTGATGATGCAATAAAAAATGGTCAAGAGTTTTTTCCTGAACCAGTTAAAGGTGATGGCGAAGATGAAAGCGCTGTGCCAAGCGAATATCGTACAAATAATTTATTACAATCGGATTTAGGAGAGGGCGAAACTTATACAACAGTTTTAAGTTTTACTGATTTAATGCCAGGTTCTAAAATTAGGCTTGTTTTTGCGCGAGATGGAGAGTTCGAACAAACAAATCCAGATGCTTATAAAGATATCATTATTGGTGCTACTGGAAATTATTATGCCGATGATACAGAACCAATTTATGGTATTTATATGATACAAAAAAATACTTCTATTGAAAGCACAAAAGAAAGTAGAAATCAAAATTTAAATAATTTAATCTCTGGTGCTGGCGAATATGTGCCAAAAATTCAGCCAAATTCATTAGACGGTTCTATTACTTATCAGTATTCTGTTCCAGTTAGAAATTCTTTTAACTCTATTGTAAGCATAGAAACTGATATTGGTTCTAATAAACAATTTGTCGGTCCAGTAGAAGATTTGGTGACAGCTCTTAATTGCGCAAAAGAACAAGCTACTAGAATTACTATGTCGAGGTATTTTAAACGACCTGTTGAATATTTATTTTATAAAGGCCAAGATTTAAATGATTTTGATGAAAACCTTTATTTAGAGGGATATAATGCAAATAATTACCGTGATTTAGTCCCAGCTTATAACGATAAATTATTTTGAGATACAAACTATACGGGAACTTTTGATGAGAAAGAACATATGGAGTACTCACCATTTTCTATTTATGTATTAAGAAATTCTTACGCAACAGTTAATGGTGTAAAGCAAGATATTCTTGCTCATATTGAACATTCACTGGAAAAAACTGATGAAACACATACTCACATAGCTGACCATATGTTTGAAAAATATTATATTGATAGATATATATATGCGCAAACAGCGGAAGATATGCTTACTGAAAGAATGGCATTGGTTGCGCGGATTGCCGCAAGTAAAGATGAAGTAGAAAAAATGGCGATTCAAGAAGCACTTGCCGCGAACCCATTATATATACTAGATTCGATTGCTGGAAAGGTATATAAAGCGGGAGAAAATTATATATATGATCCAGTAATTTATTATAATAACGAACAAATAGATTTAAGAGAAATTCAACGTTATGACTTAAATAACCTTGAACCAACAGAGACAAAGTTAAAAGTTGGTAATGGTGTTTATTGTGATGTATTTTATCAAAAAGTAACGATGAATTATTCTTTTGAAGATACTGATGAGACATTACATGCGGCTAAAACAACTTATTATAATGAGCTTAATCGTTTAACTGAAAAAAGGAATAGCGGTCAAGATCCGCAGAAGTCTGAACTAGATATATTAAATACTTATTATGATAATTATAATAGATTATTAGCCGAAACAATAGAAAGCTGGGTAACCAGAGAAACGGATTTAGAACTTGGAGAGTAAAAGGAGGTAATTTATGAGAGACCCAATGTTAGATGAAGAGTTTTTGCGCGAATTGGATCAATATCCGCATAAGTTCCTATGGGCAAAAATTATCTCCTTAAATATGGATGAATATCCGCTTGAAGAAATTACCGGTAAAGTTACTTCTGGAAGTGTGAACGTGGATGGTAGTAGTTCTGTTCGACGTACTTGTTCACTTTCTATGGTTGCGCAAGATGTAAATATTAATGAATTTTATTGAGGTTTAAAAACAAAGTTTAGATTTTACATTGGAGTAGAGAACTGAATTAATTCAGAATACCCTGATATTATTTGATTTAATCAAGGAATGTTTATGATAACGTCATTTAATTGTACTGCTGGAGTTAATAATTATACTATTAATTTACAAGGTAAAGATAAAATGACATTATTAAATGGTGATCTTGGTGGTGTAATTCCAGCATCTTGAGATTTTGCAACAGAGGATGCTAATGCAGTTGATGAAAATGGGGATACGCTTTATGATAGTACAGGTTATGCTGTAATAGAACATAATCAAATTCCTATTAAAGATATTGTTTTACAAGCTGTTCATGAATTTGCTCAAGAACCATGACAGAATATTATTATTAATGATTTAGATGATTATGGTATTGAATTATTAGAATATGAGGGGGAAACTCCTTTGTATTATATAATTAAGCAACCTGATTCTGGAGATAATAATTCTAGAGAAGTATGAAATATGACAACAAATGGCGCAATGAATTGTTTAGTACGTAAAGACACTTGGGAAAATGGCGCAAGAAAAATTGGGACCGATTGATTGCAAACAACAATTTCACAGTTAGAAACTATTACATTTACAACAGGTACAGGAAGTAATTACAACTTTTCATATGAAAAACTTATGGAACAATTAGATCCTAGTGGAGCAGTAACCGAATCTCCTAATTATATGCGCGCAATGATTAAATTTGAAGGAGACGAAGAAATTTACACTGTAGCAAAAATAACAAGAGATAATGGATTACATGTGTGCGGTTATAGAATTACAGATATTGTTTATCCTTATGATTTAATTGCTGCTCCTGGCGATACAGTAACCTCTGTATTAGATAAGCTTATACAAATGCTTGGAAATTTTGAATATTTTTATGATGTTGATGGTAGGTTTATTTTCCAAAAGAAAAGAACTTATTTAGATGTAAGTTATAATAATATTATTAATGAACATTCTATTAATTCAGAAGTGTGAGCTAATAGTGGAGAGTATAATTCTAAATATTCTTATGTATTTGATGGGAATTATTTAGTTTCTAGTATTCAAAATTCACCAAATTTAAGTAATTTAAAAAATGATTATTCATTATGAGGTTCTAGAGAGAGTGGAAATATTACTATTCCAATTCATTTGCGTTATGCAATTGATAAAAAACCAATGTATTATAAAGTAATAGGGCATACAATAAAAAGAAATAAAGATGGTAAGCCAGTTGATGAAAATAATAATATACTTTCTGGAAATCAATCTGGTGAATATGTTTATGAGGATGCGGGCCAAGTGTATATTACACAAGATGGTCTAGATTATTTAGATAATTTAAAAAATAATCCAGATTATGAAAATGATAAAATTATTGAACTTAATACATATAATTTAGTAGACTGAAGAGAAATTATTTATCAAATGGCAAATGACTATCGTAGATGGTATAGAAGCAATGATTTTTTACTTAAAGTAAGAGAAAATAATATGTATTCAGCTTATGATTCTTTTTATGAAAAAGGATATACTGGATATGAAAAATATTATATAGATTTTGAGATGAATATGTCTCAAGGCGTTGTTGCATACTGAAGAGAATTGTATAATCCTACAAAAGAAGCTCGCGGTGCGACAGGAAGGTATCAAGCTGATGGAAAATTTATTAGTGATGCATTGGCTGATTTTTGGGTGGAAGGCAATAAATATGCAAAAGGAGATTTAGTAACCATTGAAAAAAATGGATCTAACGTTGTATATAAATCATTGCGTGATGACAATGATGCTAAACCAGGTGATGCCAATGCGAATTGAGTTCAATCTATAGGCCAATTTACTTATAATTCAGATGGATGAAATACTAACATTCTTAATAATCCAGAGATGCTTAACTTCTGATTTGATTTTATTGATACTACTGGTGAATTAAATAAGTATAGTGTTCATAATATTGGATTAAGGTCAAAAGCAACTAATGATGATAAGATAAAAGCCATTTATTTTAGAGAAGTGCCTAATGTTATATTTGATGTAAATGGAGAACATACTCAAAAAGATAAATGGACAAAGCCTGGATATTGTTATATTAATATCCCTGCGGGCTTAAATGCTTTATTTCATATTAGCTCGCGCGGCAAAAACGCTATGGATGTTGTCGAAGAATATTTATATAATTATACATATCCAGCAAGCGCAATCTCTTTAACAACGGTTCCAATTTATCATTTAACACCAAATACTTTAATTTATGTGGATGATAAGCAAACTGGAATTGTTGGTGAATATATTATGCAAAAATATTCAATACAATTAGGATTAGGAGCTTCTATGAATATTAGCGCAGTAGAAACCGCTAAGAGATTATATTAAGGAGGAATTGGAGAAAATGGCTAAAAAATTAAAACAGTTCCGCTGGTATAGTGAAGGCGATTCTAAAAATTTTCCACAAGCAACAGCAGAGCAATATGCGAATGGAACAGTTTTTGAAGGCGTTTATCCAATTGCTCAATTGGGTATTCAAGCTTTACCAGGAACTGAATTTTATTTAAATGGTAGTGTAAAGCCAATTATAATAGGCGTATCTGGAATTTATGATCTAGATATTAAGAATGGTGCAAGAGTGACTGGATTGAGCTTTAGTCGTCAAGCGATGGAACGAATTGGCGCAAACAATACTAGTTATCTTATTGTAGATATATTATATGGAGAGGAGAACTAACAGCATATGGGATTTTATGGTAATATAACAAATGTTAATAAATCTACTTTCCAGTTTGATAAAACATATTCTAACGCTGCAGAGATGTTAATAAATGCTGCTAGCGATGGTGTTTTTGTAGGAAGATACGTTTTAGTTGATTATGATAAAGATTTAACCCCAACTTCAATACTGGAAGCGTTACAAGATAATGCTGAACTTATTAATGAATGAGGTGCATCTAATTTTTTACCAGCATATAAAATTTTACATTGGAATGAAAGTTCATCTAAATATGAAGATGGTTCTTCTAATGGAGAATTAAGTATTAATAATGCTAATCATGGATTTTATGCTGGATTACCAACTGTTGGAGATAATGGTGAATATACTTTAGATGGTTTAAAGAAATATTCATCAGAAGATTTAGCAGAAAATAATTTTTTATTAGTTTTAGGCCACATCACTGAAAGAACTTATATAGAACATACTGGTGAAAGTGATCAAATTGTTACTAAAATTGATCGTTTTTTAGATATTAAGCCTGAGCTTTGGCAAGTAATACTTGAAGAAAATAAGTTTGTTAGATTAAGTGAAACGGCAGTTTCTGAAGCATATGATAAACTTGGAGGTAATGTAGCCAATAGATATGCATTAAATTATCGTATTGATTATAATTATTTTAATGAAAAATCAGGCGGTCAAAATCTTGGAAGAGGTTATGATTCAACAGTATGGCAAAAAGTTTTTAGGGATGGTGTAATGTCTTATGCAATGATTGCTGAATTAAATTCAGTGGTGCCAACTTTTGATATTACTGTTGACCCGCCAACAGAGCCAATTACTTTACCTCATTGAGATGATGATACATCTAATTTATATTATAATTTACATGTTCAACCAACTTGGGGTTTTAGAGTTCAAACTAGAGCTGATTATAATACAAATAATGCTCCAGACATTCCTGCATCGGAGATTGATGCGAACAATAAAACTTCATCAATCGCGCAGGCTATTTATTGAAATGAAGCTGGTTTTAATAAATTTTATAAATCAGAAGTTGATGGCGGTAATAAAATTGCTATCACTAAAGGCCAAAGTGGAAAAATTTATCGCAATGCGAACGGTGTAACCAGCCCCGCAGATGATACATATGAATTAAGTATAATGTTACCTCAAATTGGTAATATTGTTTCAGGATTGTGAGACCTTGTTTATGGTCAGCCATATAAGTATGATGCTACTGGCCATACTTTACTTGGCGATGGTAATATAATTGCCACTGATTTAAAACCAATTCGTAATACTAATTTAGACTGAAATTCTAAACTTGGTGAGCGAATGACAATTAAGCGACAAAATAATTTAAGTAAACCTGAACCTGGATACAATCCAGAAGCATTAAATAATTTTGCTGGAATTATTAATTCAGTTCATGATTTAATGGGAATGATTATTATTAAAACTGATATTCCACAAAAGAAAGAAACTGAAAGCCAAGAAACTTATCAAGAAAGACTCCAAGCATATTATGATGGATTGGACAGTAATAATATTTATTATGATGAAAATACAAATAAATATTATTATAAGGAAAAGAAATATATTTTTGATAAAACAGAAGAAAATATCAAAATTGGTCCAATGATTCAATGGCCAGATGGTGAACATGATTTATACCGATTAAAGAGTTTTGAATATAAAAAAGAAGATGGCTCTTTTGCTACTGGATATAATTATTATCGTGTTCAAGAAGAAGAAGCGTTATCTGAAGATGAGTCTTATGGTTTTGTTAAAATAACTACCCCAGACCCATCATTAACTCAAGAAAATTATAATCCAACTTCTACTAATTCTGATGAATGAGTTTGAATAAATGAAAAAGAAAATGGAGAAATAAATCCATATAACTTTATTAGAAAAACAGGTGAACTATCTGAAGATGATGGCGCTTATTATCACATCACAAATATTGAAGCAGTTAAATCTGGCGCTTTAAGTGAAGAAAAATCAACTTGACCGCATTTTTATGTACCAGATAGATATTATATAGGTATTAAGAACTTAAATACTATGGGTGCAGATGCAACTTGGAATGTTACTGATGAAAATTTAAAAGCAGATGATTTTGATAGTATTATGCTTTGCAGAGCCGCTACATTAAAAGATGCTTTAATTGCGGCCGGAGCGGCAAGTATTGTTAATGGTGAATTTACTATTAATACTAATATTGGATATAAATTTTTATTGGGTATTGAAGTTGATCCAAAAGCGTCTTCTTATGCATTAGTTGATGCAAACCTTATTCAAGAACCGATTACTTCTGTTGGAGATGCGCCCGGACTTCTTGTAGACGAAACTTATATTAAAAAAGTTAGTTTAAGTGAAGGCGCCGAACCAGTATATGTGTATGAATATGCTGGAGTAACAGAAGTATTACAAAACTGTGAAGAATTTACAGTAACATCTACTACAACAAAGGATAATCCAGACTTTAATGAAGAATTAGAGGTAAGTGAAACTAATCCAAGAACTATTGAAGAAATAGTGGAACAAAAATATGTAAAGTATCTTGGTTCTCAATATAGAGATAGTGGAACTAATCTATTGAAAACCTTAAACAGTTGGAAAGAATTTATTGAAAGTCAAAGTGAAGAAGATGAAAATCGGATAACTGTTGAAGACTTGACACTAACGAAAGAGGAAAAGTTAGTACCTGAATTAGTGAAACCTTCGTATTCATTAGCAAAAGCATCTATTGTTTCTAATTTAGAAGATTTTGATGGTGAATATTGTAATTATTATTATGCGGTTACGACAGAATATTTTAACAGACTAACAAAAGCATCAATTCAGCAATTTTATAAATACGGTGATGGACAAGCTAGAGCCGACTGGTTTAAAATTTCTGTTTCAAATGCATTTATTTATTATAAATTAGATGATGAATATTATATTCCAGTTGGAGAAGATTTAATTAGAGTTACTAATCAAACTTTGGCTGGATTTGACAGCGTTTCTGATTTTAAGAAAGTTCAATGAAATCCTCAGCATGTATTTATTCCTAATACATATTATAAGAAGGTTGAAAATTCTTATGAATTAGCCTCTGTGTATGAAAATGATGTTGATTATTATAGATACCCAGATAGATTTGTTATAGCTGATCAGAATAATTTTTATGCACTTGGCGCAAGATGGAATCCAGAAGTGCCGATTCCAGTTTATACTGTTATTAATGAAGAAACTGGAGAAGAAACAGAGGTTCCTTACGTAACAGTTGGATATAAAAATTATGTTTGGGAGTTGCGTGAATTACCAAACTTTGCTGATCAAATTAACACTATTCATGGCTTAATTTTAAAGATTAATAAAATGTTATTAGAGGGTGATGTTGAAACTCGTGATCGTGCAACAGCTCAAGGTGCTATTAATACATTAAATGATATTATTGATAAGTTCGATCAGTTAGTACCTGCGGAAATCGCTATGGTAGATGCATATGGACGAGTTCATACTGGTGATTGGGACAGTAAGCAGAAACTTGGTTATGAAAATATAGGTAAACCAAGTGCGAGCCAGGCTATTCCGACCGGAGAACCTGTTGCCGCAGATGACGAGCGTTGAGTTAAACTTACTACTACTCCTGGTGTTGCCCCAGATTTTAAGCCACATATTAAATTAGAACATACTCTTGGTCATAGCGCAGCGCCGACAACGACTACGGCAGATAAAAACCATGATGGTTTAATTGGTAATGGATTAAATGCTGCTCATGGAGATACTATTGATTTATATACTCCAATAGTAGATAATATGGGCCATGTAATTGGCAAAAATACTGAAACCGTTACATTACCTTATGGATTTAAGACTGTTTTTATTGGTGCTCAAAGTACAGAGGCATATGATACTACATCTAATAGTGACTCAGCAGTTGCTGGTACCACTCTTGATAAATCTTATAGCGGTAATGGAAATTTAATTGCTGATAATACTCAAGATATATTAGCAATTAATACTGGTAACAAGTGGATTAGAATCAAAAATAATATTTCTGATTCTGACGGTTCAACTTTAACAAATGATGGATTTACTATTAGTCATGAAGTCCATTCAATTAATATTTCAGATTCTGTTAGCACTGATATTAATGATCTTGTTGATAATCATATTAATGATATTATTAATATTCCAGATTGAGATTATGATAATGCTGGACATATTATTGAAAAGCATAATCATGAATATACATTGCCTTATGGGTTTAAAACTATTAAGGTTACTAATGATGATAATACAGTAACGAATGGTGCTTCAACTGTTGTACAAGACGGCCAAAGCGCAGATAATAGCCAAGATACTTTAACATTTAGCGCTTCTAATAAATGAATTAAGCTAGATAATGGTACAGATGATACTATTAAAGTTGGTCATTTAGTACAAAATATTGATACTTCTGATATTGCTGGAACAAATATTAATGGTAATGGAGACACTATTACTTTAAAAGATTTTACAATTGATGAAGCTGGTCATGTAAGAACATATCAAGATCATGTATATACTTTACCTTATGGGTTTAAAACTATTACTGGCAATAATGGCAGTTTAGTCGCAGATAATACTCAAGACATAATTGCTTTAAGCGGAGATAATTGAATTCAAACCACAGCATCCGCAGACGGAGTAGTATTTACACATATCGGTCCGAGTACACCAGTTACTCATACTTTACCGGAACCTATCGCCGCAAATGCTGTAACTCCTAATTTTGGAGGAACATTTACTATTGAAGATTGACGTTTTGACGAAAAAGGTCATAAAGCTGGATTACAAACTCATACTGTTGAAATGCCTGACTTAGAGTTAGTATCTGCTAATTCCGCAACTTCTGGAAATGTTGTAACGGCTTTAACCATTGCTGATAATGCTAGCAATGATGGAAAAGTGTTTACAAAAACTGAAGCTAATGTAGGTACATTACGATTAACTGGTTATAGTTTAAATGAGAATGGAAGCTCTGAAAGCGCTATTGCTGCAACCGACAGTTTAAATACAGCATTACAACGCTTAGAATATCGCTTAAATAAGGAAATTACTGATAGAGGTACTACTTTAACGACAACTATTCAAAGCTTAAATGCTGATTTAGACGCTAGTGGAACATTACAACATAACGGAACATTTGTAATATCTGGCGTAACTGAAACGGATGGGGTTATAACAGCGGTAGATAGCATTGAAGTTGAAACTGCTGGCGCAGCAGCTGCGGCATTAGATTCGGCGATCGGTTCAGCAAGCGATGCAAGCTCTGCTGATACAATTAATGGTGCTAAATTATATGCTTCTGAAGTTGCTACAACCGCACAAGAAAATGCAATTGCCGCAATTAAAACAGAAACATTTACATATTCCCCATTAATTGCAAACCCAGAGTATGATTCATCTGATCCTACATCTGAAGAATATATTAGAGATGAAAATAATAGTATCACAAAAACTATTGAAGATTGAATTACTTATATAATGGATAATAATTTATAAATAATATAAGAGAGGGTTATTTAAAACCCTCTCTTGTTTTTGTGGACGAAATAGATTAAATATAATTAAAAAAAAATTAAATAATACGAATAGGAGGAGGTATGAAAGATATATGCCAGCGGTAAATTATGTAAAATTTATGCGCGGTACACAAGCAACGTATAATGCTCTTACTGAAAAAGATAGTAATACATTATATTTTGTGTACGAAAACGCGCAGGCAGATAAAGGTAAATTATATCTTGGTAATAAATTAATTTCTGGCTCTTCTAGTATTGATGGGAATATCTCAATTGCGGACATCGCTGATGTTGCAATTGGTTCAGGCGCTACTGACGGTGATGTATTGGTTTATAATGAAGCTACTCAGAAATGAGAGGCTCATCCAATATCAGAAGCCGTTAGCATGGATGTATTTATTGGTGCTACAGATTCAAAAGATGGCGTTGCTGGTTTAGTTCCAGCGCCAACCATTGTAGATAGATTTAAATATCTTAAAGGCGATGGTACTTGGGCTGAAGTTGAAGCAACTTTAAATGCTGCAGATAGAGCAACAATTGATGGATTGCAATCTAGGGTTACAACTTTAATTGGAGACGATGCAAATAAATCAGTTGCTACTATTGTTACACAAAAGGTTGCTGAATTACTCATTCCCGAAAATGCACAAGAAAGTTTAGATACTCTTCAAGAAATTGCAGAATGAATACAAAGTCATCCTAATGATGTAGCGACCATTAATGCAGATATTCTTGAATTACAGGGAGAAGTTGCCGATTTAGACACTCTTCTCAATGGAACTCAAGCTGATCCAGATAGCGGTCTTGTTGCGCGTGTTGGTGAACTTGAGAGTACAATGGGAACATTTGTTCCTGTCACAGGAAGTTATGTAGACGTAGGTTCTGCAATAACTTATTTAAATGATTCTGTTAAATCAATTGATGAGCGCTTAAAGTGGCATGAATTGGATGCAGAATAATGAAAGGAGATTTAGAAAATGGCTAATAATCCAAGTGATTTAGTTAAATTTAAACGGGGTACGTTACAAGCATTAGAAACTATTATTGCTAATAAAACAGGTACTGATGGTACATTTTATTTAACTGTTGATGATGATGCTTCTGGTAGTAATAATCCTAGTAAGTCTTCCAGACTTTATGTTGGCCGTGCTGATGGTAGTGTCGTACCAGTTAATCAAGGTATTATTACAGTCACTTCGGTTAATGACTTAACAGACAATATTAATGGTAAATGGCATGCCGGTGATTATGCGTATGTTACTGGTACACCCGAACAAAATTATAATGATGGTAATATTTTAGCCATCTATGATGGTCAGCATTGGAAACAGATTAATGCTGTTGGTTCAGATACTGATACATATCTTGGTTTAGAAGAATTCAGTACAGCTACTGCAGAAGGTGTTACAACTGTAACTTTAACTGGAACATATGTAAGTAATGTTACTGGTAAGAATGGTACTACAATTCATGATGCTTTTACAGTAGAAGGTGCTAATGGTATTACTGCTTCTAGTAGCGGTAAAGCAATCACTTTAACAGGAACATCTTATGAGATGGGTTCTGATGCAGCTGATAATAACCAAGCTGTAATTAAATTAAAGAGTAAAGATAGTGCTACAGCAACAGCAGCTGATGTAGATTCTGTTACAATTACATCTGCTAATGCTAACCGTATTCATATTGCTGGTGCAGCAGATACAATTGAAATTGATGCGCCAAAAGTAACTTCCGCAGTTCTATCTAATGAGACTGCTGGATTTGGCTTAGTAGTCACAGATACATTTGGTGATTCAACAACAAAGAGTACTGTTGATCCAATTATTACTATTAGAAATAGTAAAAATGATGCTACTTCAAAAGATTCTGTTCATTTTGTTAGTGGCACCGCTGATTTAGATGTTTATTCAACAGCAGTTATTGATGATTTACTTCAGGGTTTAAATGCTCTTGTATATCGTGGTACTGTTGGTACTGGTGGATCTTATGCTACTAGTGTTGGCGGAATAACAGCTTCTGGTAATCCAAGCCTTCAAATAGGCGATACATTTAAATTAACTGGCGATCATGAAGAGGCTTATTCAAATATTCCAGTTAAAGTTAATGGCGAAATTGTTAGTACGGGCGTTGCTCATGGCGGAGATTTATTAATTGCTAATGGCACTGAAACTGACGGCGTTATTACTTCTCTTTATTATGACATTATTGAAGTAGAAGCTGGAGAAGATACAACTTATAGCGTAACTGCGACAGCCGCGGATAATAAAGTAATTATTACAGATAGTCATGGTACTGAAAAAGGCGGAATTCAAATTGCTGCTGGTGATGTTGCAGCAGTAAGTTCTACTGCCACAAATGGTCAATTAGTAACTACTGTTGGTCATGCTCAGGTCAATGCCGCAAG